>Ga0102589_1003483_pt1 | contig 16289 bp, 14 predicted proteins | sample AraplaMF_Col_mLB_FD_76858 | JGI IMG/M metagenome (GOLD analysis project Ga0102589, IMG submission 76858) | Arabidopsis root microbial communities from the University of North Carolina, USA - plate scrape MF_Col_mLB | ecosystem: Host-associated > Plants > Roots > Endosphere | place: USA... | reverse complement strand
CAATGTGATTTCTTGTTCATTCGACAACGGGTGATTTGGCGGCAAGATTGCAAACAATTCCTCGGTCAACACAATCTCTCCGGTTACATGCTCACACTCCTTCGGGAAAGGAGAAATGAACGCGAGATCCACTTCGCCGGATACGATATCCCGGATTAGTGACGGATACATGCCTTGCTTGAAACGAAACTTTACATTCGGATGACGCTTGCGGAATTCTGCTACGATGCTAGGAATGAGATGCACACCTAGACTATGGGGGAACCCAATCCGAACTTCCCCCAACTCTGGATCCATAAACTCTTGCACTTCTTGAATCGATCGCTCAAGATCCTTCAAGATTTCCTCCGCCCGCTTGCAGAACAATTGACCAACAGGTGTTAACTGAAGGTTCCGTCCCTTCTGAAGGAACAACTTAACGCCTAGTTCTTCCTCTAGTTGATGGATTTGCCGGCTGACGGCGGATTGCGCCACATGCAGTTCTTCAGCAGCTTGCGTGACATGCTCTTTTTGCGCCACTTTCACAAAGTAGTGCAATTGCCTAAGTTCCACGACTTCTCGCTCCGTTCTGTCAATTATGCTATTTCATCAATTTCATTTTCTACCTGCAATTCAAGAGGAGTGCATCACTACCCTCTAGACAAGAACTGTATGATATGCAAGCTCTGCTCACCGGATAAGCCTTAATACACCATACACGACAAATCCAGCGGCTAAGCCACCCAAATGGGCACTCCAGCTGATGCCTTGAATGACAAAGGATTGAACAATACCAATCCCTAATATTATAAGCAATGTTCGACGGGATGCCTCATCAAGTGTCTGACGCCGGAACAGGGCAATAAACAAATAGGCTCCGTAAATGCCGTATATTGCACCTGATGCTCCAACCGCAAGTGTCCCCCATTCCGATAGCCACAGTGCAGTCGCATTTCCTAGCAATCCACTTATGACATACAGGACGGCATACTTGAACGATCCCATCATCTGTTCGAGCGGCGGTGCAAAGACAAATAAGGCGAACATATTAAACAGCAAATGCTCAAACCCACCATGCAGGAACATGGCAGCGGCAATGCGCCATGTTTCCTTATTGAACGGCTCTACCTTCCAGATTGCCCCATGTCGAAATAGATTTTCACCATTTGTACCACCACTAGCCATCAGCACGATAAACATCACGATATTGGCGATGATAAGCAGCGTTGTAATCGGGTAGCTTTTGACATAGGTGCGCCAATTCTCGTACCGAATAAAAATCATCGAGTCTCTCCTCACTTTCACCTGCCAGTTCACATTCATAGGCGTACTTACCCCAACCATGTAATCGGCTACTCGGAATCATTCTCAATCGTGTAGCGAATTCATCACGAAGCGACATTGGACAACCTTATGTGCAAACCGTATAATGGACAATAGGTTTACCAATTATGTGCATGATATGTAAGAAGGAGGCTACCAACCATGTCCGCAGAACGTACAGGTGTGGCAACATTAAAAGGAAATCCTATCACATTGATCGGCCCTGAACTTAAAGTAGGCGATAAAGCGCCTGAATTCCAATTGAATAAATCGCTTGTTGATGTAGTTGGGCTTGAACAATTCGCTGGTAAAGTAAAATTGATCAGTGTAATCCCATCCATCGATACAGGTGTATGCGATGCGCAGACGCGCCGCTTTAACGAGGAAGCTTCCAAGCTTGGCGACAAAGCCGCAATTATTACCGTTAGTGTTGACCTCCCAATGGCACAAGCTCGCTGGTGCGGAGCAGCCGGTGTAGACAATGTCGTCATGCTGTCTGACTACAAGGACAACAACTTCGGCAAATCTTACGGTGTGCTGATTAAGGAATTACACCTCGATATGCGTTCCATCTTCGTAGTGGATGCCGATAATACGATCCGATATGTTGAATATGTTAGCGAGATGACAGAGCACCCTAGTTATGAGCAAGCATTGGCAGCTGTCCAAGCGCTTCTGTAACACCGCAACACAAATTAACTAGAGTAAAAGCGAGAGAAGAGTGAAGGCTCCTCTCTCGCTTCATGATCCTACCAACGAGTATTCATATATCACCCTACGGAGCCCGCTACTACCTTCACTTCCGCTCATTAGCTATTCATTTTGTAAGATGCCAACTTCTTGTCCAATATGGCATACAAATCAAGAATAACTCGATAGTTCGCTCCAAAATCACCAAGTCCACCGCGAGACGCGGAATAGATATCAATTGCGGTCTTGTTCGGTCCTACGTTAATGACAGATACGGTTATATCCATCGTCCGCCCCGTCATTGTTCTCTTCTCTAGCGTAATCTCGCCTACAGAAGACACCTCATGCAACACTTTGTACCCTTGAATTTTCTTTAGCGTGGATGTAACTTCTCCCCAAGCTTTCTCTCGGGACATTTGATAATAATGCGTTTTCAATTTAGGGTCCTTTGCACGATCGCCGCTCGATTCAAAACTGCGAACGATACCGACCAGTACACGTTTGAGTGACAAGAGTGTGTTCCTCCTTTTTCTAGACAGCCGATGCTCACTTATCTATAGTGTAACATTGTTCGTAAGGATACGAAAGAGGATTTACATAGAAAAAGAAAACACCTCCTCCCATGAAGTCATTCACGAAAGAAGGTGATTCGTTAGAAAGAAAACCCGCCTATGCCGTTCAGCTCCTATGCTTCTGAACCCGCTCTCGCAGGTGGGTGCTCGCATAAGTACGTTTGACTTCCCTTCGGAGAGGGCTTGCCAGCGATACTTAGATGTTGAACTCCCTAGAAACAAACATTGGTTCAAAACAACGTAAGCCTACACGTACATCGCAGGATGTATTGTTTATTATACTGTGTTGTTCACGTATTGTAAACCTTGCGCCTTGCGTATTTCTTACCACTCAGTAGCGGATAAGCTCTTAAAAAGCTACCCAAACATTCTAGTTCATCCGTTAGGATCAACATCATATCACATTTCTTCAAAGCAATGCAAGTCCTAGTTCTCTTACTGCTTGTTAGTCGTGTTCCCCGCTTGTTCTCCATCCAATTGCGCAGCCTCTGATGTCTCGCCGTTCTCTGTATCAGCCGCTTCTTCACCTTCACCTTCCTGAGCAGCCACCATGCGCTGGTACTTGTCCTGAATCTTCGTGAAGGCGTTATTGAAGTTAAAGTAAGATAAGTATGCAATAAGTGAACCTGTGAAGAAGAACAATAGAACTGGCCATTTCGTCAAGCTAAAGTATAAAATGATGCAGCTCAATACAATCGTTACGATACTGCTAACAGGAGTGAAAATCGTTAACAGCACACTGTTCTTCATAATATGTGTTGTTTTTGCTTGTAAATGTGCAACCATCGAGAAGAAGTTAAACAGTGAAACGAACAGCAATATCAGCAAACCTAGCATTGCATACCCGATAAACTGCATAGACTTCAACTCAGTCATATACACGTAATAGTCGATATACATAATAACGAACAGCAGCGTGTAGAAGATACCGCCTACCATCGCCTGCTTATAATTATCTTTGTATGATTTGAAGAAGGTACGCAGGAGCTTTACGTCCGTGTCCCCCATGATCCACTTCCGCGCAACGGAGAACATCGCAGCTGTCGCTGGGAACAATGTAAACGGTGCCACAAGTCCCATCGCCCAATTCATCGTAATGGATTCATTGATAAAGTTCTGCTGATCAACCATCAGCTTCATGAATAAAAAAATAAAAAAAGGTGACGAACAGATAAGCCACAATATGTTCGTGACCGAAAAACGCATGATCCATTCTGAAATGCGGTAAAAGCCGCCCATAATCCCTCGAAATTCCAAAGGTCATTCCCCCTCATCATCCTGTCTCTACTACTATAATACAAATTGCTACCTTAGTGCCAGTGCCTATTTTGCATCCAATTAGGTTCGTGTCTACAGCGAGAAAAGGGATTCCGCATAGGATATTAAGTGAAAACACCAAACATCGCAGTGTTAAAGGAGGTTCCCGTATGGGGCAATTAGGTTTTGGAGGAAGCTGTGGCTGTGGTTTTGGTTTTACTTCCACAGGGGTGATTCTTGTCTTGTTTATTTTGTTAGTTATTATAAGTCGATCTTTTATATAATGAACTGTTGCAGCAATTCGGATTCACGCTAATCATCCTTGACATGCAAAAGAGACCGCTCCAACTGGGGCGGTCTCTATGATCAACGGAAGACATTCATCATTCGAATGTGCCTCGTCCTACTCGTCGCGCTTATTACGGTTCTCGTCGTTGTTAAAACGTCTTGGGCGGCGATCGCCACCACCACCATTGTTGTTGCGGTCGCGGGAATCGCTGCGGCCATAACGCTCGCCACGTCCGTCGCGGTTGTACCCGCCACGGTTGCCATCACGTCCACCATCGCGTCCTCCACGAGAGTCACGTCCGCCACCGGAACGACCATTGCGGTTGTAAGGTGCAGACATCTTGCGTCCACTAGAACGAAGGTCTGGCTTGCGACGCTTCGCACGGATTGGATCTTCAGGAGTTAAGTTGATAGAAACTTCCTTCTTATCACCTGTCAGCATCTTGAATGCAGCAGACAACAATTGTACGGAGTCGTATTGCTCCAGCAATTCAATAGCAATGCCTTTGTATTCATTTAGCTCGCCATCCTTGAGCACATCAAGAATGCGATCTGCAACAATGCGCTGCTTCCCTTCTATCGCTTCTGCAAGGCTAGGAATCGGCTTGCGCGGAATGCGATGACGAGTTACACGCTCGATGAAGTGCAAATGGTCAATTTCACGAGGCGTCACGAAAGACCATGCGCTGCCTTCTTTACCAGCACGGCCCGTACGTCCGATACGGTGTACATAAGATTCTGGATCTTGCGGCAAGTCAAAGTTAATTACATGTGTTACACCAGAAACGTCCAAACCACGTGCAGCTACGTCAGTCGCAACGAGAACATCAATGCTGCCGTCACGGAACTTGCGCATAACCGTATCACGTTGGTTTTGGGATAAATCGCCATGCAAACCATCTGCTGAATAACCACGCTTCTGCAATGCTTCAGACAATTCGTCTACACGACGCTTCGTACGGCCGAATACAATCGCAAGCTCCGGGGATTCCATATCGAGCAAGCGGCTCAATGCATCAAACTTCACACGTTCAGGAACTTCAATGTATGCTTGTTCAATGAGTGGAGCACTCACATGCTTAGGCATAACCGATACATGTTCTGGCTCGCGAAGGAATTGATTAGCAAGCTTTTGGATGTTCGGTGGCATCGTTGCGGAGAAAAGCATTGTCTGGCGTTGTTCAGGTACAAGGCTCAAGATGGAAGTGATATCTTCCATGAAGCCCATATCCAGCATTTCATCTGCTTCGTCCAATACAACTGTTGCAACATCATCGAGACGAATTGTCTTACGGTTGATGTGGTCAAGCAAACGACCTGGTGTACCGATAATAATTTGTGGGTGCTTTTTCAAAGCACGAATTTGTCGGCCAATATCTTGTCCGCCATAAATCGGCAATGAACGGACGCCTTTGAAACGAGTCAGTTTGCCGATTTCATCAGCAACTTGGATCGCCAATTCGCGCGTTGGTGTCATAATCAGAGCCTTTACACGTTCTTCAGTTGGGTCAATCTTCGAGATCAACGGGATACCGAAAGCCGCCGTCTTCCCCGTACCCGTCTGCGCTTGTCCGATAAGGTCTCGTCCGGTCATCGCTACAGGTATCGCTTTCTCTTGGATTGGAGTCGATTCTTCGAACCCTAATTCCGTTATCGCTTGAAGCACTTTCGGCTCCAAGCCAAATTCTGCAAATGTCTTCAAAATATTCATACTCCTTCATTGTGGACAATCCACAGCCTTATCTGTATTCTTAAGTAGCGCGACAATGGTGACGAATGGCACTTTCAGTCAACCGTCTTCTCATATACAATGCGGAGGGACACTCTTATTGTGTAGCGTGAACTCCGCGTCAAATTCATGTACATCGTTGGTAACTAAAGCCTACTCAAGAATATCCAGAATATTATAACACAAAAATATTGAAGAATACCAGATCCGAACTAACTAATACTACGTTTTGAGGTGACATTGCTTGAAACGAATTTTTGATTTCATCATGTTAATTGCCGGGGCAGCGCTCATCGCTGCATCATTTAATTTGTTCTTAATGCCCCACCATCTGCTTAGTGGCGGCGTATCTGGATTATCGCTCGTAACGAATTACTTGACTCATTGGAATCCGAGCATTTTATATTTCGCCTATAATTTACCGCTAATCATATGGGGCTGGTTCGTGCTTGGCAAACGCTTTATTGGATATAGTTTACTAAGTGTCGTCGCGACAACTTACTTCATATCCGTCTTCCCAGTTAAAGCTGTTGCCAACGAACCGCTTTTATCTGCTGTATTTGGGGGCACACTAGTAGGTATCGGAAGCGGGATATCCCTACGTGTAGGCGGCTCATCAGGTGGATTTGACATTATCGGTTCAATTGTAACCAGATATCGCGATTTCTCAATCTCGAACATTCTGGTTGGAATGAACGCGACTGTTATTGTAACCCATGGATATTTATCGAACGAGTGGGAACTGGCGCTTTACTCCATGGTCTCCATTTTTACGACCGGCAAAGTAATCGGCACCATCTATATTAACCACTACAAGGTAACGGTGTTCATTATTACGAGGAACAAGGAAGCACTTATTAACAAGCTGCTGGTCTTGCCGCATGGAGTTACCGTTATAAAAACCACAGGTGCATTTACCGATATTGAGAAAGACATGTTGATGACCGTTACTACACGTTATGAATTGACCGAGTTAAAACGTGTTATTCGTGAAAATGACCCTAAGGCTTTTGTAAATATTGTGGAGACTGCTGGTGTCATCGGGAATTTCCGAAGGCCGAAAAATAGGTAAGCCGCTCGGTTGCCAGACGTACATATGAATCGTTGTCAGCGATATAAGAAAGCCCGTCCAAGTAAATGGACGGGCTTTCTTATGCGAATTAAAATTATAATTACACCGGAATGACTTGGATGCTCTACGCTGGATATGGACATGCTATGCGAATGCGCATCGTTTATTGATTATACAGTCATCTCTTGCTTATACTTCTCGACTTCAGATGGAGAAGCGAACACATAATGCTCCGGCTTTATTTCAACTAAGCTTGGACTCTCGACATCGTAGTTATGAATACTCGGACTATAATATATTCGTTGGCGATTCCGCTCGTAGTGCGGATCGGGATGAGGAATGGCTGACAGCAAGGATTTCGTATACGGATGAATCGGTTGCCGATATAGATCATCAGCCTTGGCTAATTCCACAATCTTCCCATTATACATAACACCAATCCGATCTGAGAAGTATTTAACGACAGACAGGTCATGTGCAATGAACAGAATAGTAAGGCCCAGCTTCTTGCGCAGTCGATTGAGCAAATTCAATACCTGCGCCTGAATCGATACATCGAGCGCGGATATCGGTTCGTCCGCAATGACAAGATCGGGACTCGTAATTAACGCTCTCGCAATTCCAATCCGCTGCCTCTGCCCTCCTGAGAACTCATGCGGATAACGACTCGCGTGTTCCCGGGTTAATCCTACCGTCTCCAGAATGTCATAGACCATATCTATTCTTTCCTGCTCACTACTGCACAGCTTATTGATTTTCAATCCCTCAGCGATGATTTCCTTCACGGTCATCCGAGGATTTAATGAAGCAATCGGGTCCTGAAAGATCATCTGCATGCCGCGCGTTACTTCTTTTTTAATTTCCTTAGTCAAAGCTCCTGAAATGAGCGTTCCATTAAAATAAATTTCTCCGTCTGTTGGCTCATACAGCCGGATAATCGTTCTGCCCGTTGTCGTCTTGCCGCAGCCGGATTCGCCTACAAGCCCAAACGTTTCACCACGATACACAGTAAAGCTAATATCGTCGACGGCTTTGACCACCGTCTTTTTCCTGCCAAAACCGCTGCTGAAATATTGCTTCAAATGTTTAACTTCCAGCACAGGTTCGCGAGTGATTACATTCGTCATCTTATCGCACCAGCCTTCCCGTTTGCTGCTCTATCCGTCTCTTCAATACATCCGGAAGCTCCACCTTCGGCGCATTCGGATGGAGAAGCCAGGTCGCGGCATAATGCGTGTCGCTTACTCTGTACATTGGCGGCTCTTCCTCAAAATCGATATGCATCGCATATCGGTTACGTGGAGCAAAGGCATCTCCTTTCGGCGGATAGAGCATGTTGGGTGGCGTCCCCGGTATAACAAGCAATTCGTCAGATGCACCCGTGTCCAGATCAGGCATGGATACGAGCAGGCTCCATGTATACGGATGCTTTGGATTGTAAAAAATCTCATCTACCGTTCCATGCTCCACAACTTTGCCAGCATACATCACGCCAACGCGATCCGCCACGTTAGCCACCACACCAAGATCATGCGTGATGAATACAACGGACAATTGCCGTTCCTGCTGAATTTTCTTGATCAGATCGAGTATTTGCGCCTGAATTGTGACATCGAGCGCCGTTGTAGGCTCGTCGCATATCAGTATTTCTGGGTCGCATGCCAGGGCTATCGCGATGACGATACGCTGCCGCATTCCGCCAGAGAACTGAAACGGATATTGATGGAATCGCTTCTCCGCATTCGGAATGCCTACTGCTTCCATCAACTCCAGCGCTTTGGCTTTGGCCTCCGCTTTGCTTAGCTGCTGTGCACGGAGCGCCTCCATAATCTGTTTGCCGATCTTCATTACCGGATTGAGAGAAGAAAGCGGATCCTGAAAAATCATGGCAATTTTAGAGCCGCGGATTTCTGTATATTGCTTCTCTGTATACTTCGTCAGATCTTGTCCCCTATATAAAATGCTGCCACGTTCGATCACGGCATTTTTCGATAATATCCCGACAATCGCTTTGTTCGTCACTGATTTCCCGGAGCCGGACTCACCGACGATAGCCAGTGTCTCGCCTTTCCGCAATGCAAAGTCAACCCCGCGCACAGCCTGCACCTTTCCCGCGAACGTTTTGAACGAGATATGCAGATCATTTACTTGAAGAATCATATCGTTCTGTGTCGTCATCCTAGCTCCCCCCGCTATTCGCTATTATTCTTGGCCTCTCAAAGTTGGATCGAATGCATCCCGCAAGCCGTTGCCGAACATATTAAACGACAACATTAAGATCGAAATGATAATTGCAGGAAATAGAGTCAAGTGAGGATGCTCGAGCAGCACTTTCTGACCTTCTGACAGCAAACCGCCAATAGAAGGTTCGGGAGCAGCGATACCGAGTCCCAAATAGGAGAGAAATGCCTCTGTAAAAATAGCCCCTGGAATCGCGAGCGTCGCTTGCGTAATGATCGGACCGATTGCGTTCGGCATAATGTGTCGGAAAATCAATAGACGATCTCGCGCTCCCATCGTGCGGGAAGCCAATACATATTCCTGACCTTTATATTTATAGAACTGCGCCCGAATCATGCGGCTCATGCCAATCCAGCCCGTAATCACCATCGCTAATATTAACGGAGTTATACCTGCACCCATGAGCATGACAAATAGAATTACGACGACTAAGCCAGGTATTCCATTCAAAATCTCAATAATCCGCTGCATAATCATATCGACCGCTCCGCCGTAATACCCGGAAATCGAACCATATGTAAGACCGATCAGCATATTGATGGTCACGGCCATAAACCCGATAATCAACGAGATTCGGGTACCCTTCCATAATCGCGTCCATTGATCGCGCCCCAATGCATCTGTACCCATCCAGAAATATTTATCTTTCGCCTCTTTTAACTGATACATATCAACTTTCGCTTGTACCATTGGAATTTTGTTGCCGCGGTAGTCGACTTCAAATTCTTTAAGCACTTTTACAATCGAGCCTTTATATTTTTCTTCCACACTCGTTTTTTTTACGTCCATAACTTTCGTTCCATCCCAAATCCCCAGCTTCTCCAGCACTGGAACGCGCGGTGGAAGCAAGTTCCATTCAAGATGCTGTTCCCGGTAGGTGTATGAACTGATCATCGGAGCAATGATCGCAAGCAGAATGATAATGCCAATTACGATCGCCGCGATGGTAGAAGCTTTATTCCTGCGGAATCGCAATAGCGCATCTTGTAGGAATCCAATTGCCTTGCCTTCGAATTTCTCGTCCGCGATAGGCTTGTCCCGTTGAACGAATTCGAATGGGTTCCGTTCCATGTTGGGCTCTGTATTCTGGCTCGTCTTCATTACTTCTTCCCTCCCATTCGAATTCGCGGGTCAATAATTCCATATGATAAATCTACGATCAGGATGCTGATCAAACCGATTAAAGAATAGAAGAACATGACGGCAATCGTAAGCGGATGATCCAATGAATTGATTGAGTTTACGGACAAGGAGCCGAGACCCGGCACGCCAAAAATGTTCTCGATTACGATCGCTCCCGACAATATGGAGAAAATCATCGGAATAAGAATATTGGTGAGCGGAATGAACGAATTGCGAATCGCATGGCGCACGGTGGCCTGCATATGCGTTAGGCCCTTCATTCTTGCCAACAGCATATAATCCGAATTAATCGTTTCGCACAATTCGGCCCGCAAATACCGGGTAATGACCGCGATCTCACCAAATGATAACGCCAGCACCGGCAAGATCATCGATTTTATTTTATCCCAAGTCATCCCTTGATCCGTCGATAGCAAGATCGGCAGCAACTCCCACTTGTAAGCCACCATATATTGCAATAATGCTGCAAATACGAAAGAGGGCACCGAAATGAACAGCACGACCATCATGTTGATCCCGTGATCGGTCATCGAGTTCTTTTTCAATGCCGCTATAATTCCGCAGATAATACCGATCGGGAGTGTAAATATAAGGGCCATAATATTTAACTGGATCGTGATTGGAAGCTTTTCCTTAATAATATTGAACACTGGGACTTTCGGCTGCACCTTAAGCGAATCCCCGAATTCGAATGTAAGGAAATCCCCTAGGAAATATCCATATTGGACAATGAGCGGCTTGTCCAAATGATATTTGGCTTCGATCCGTTCTTGAACGTCCTTAGGCAACATCGGATCGTTTACGATGCTTCCAGGCATGGAATGAATTAGAAAAAATAACAGGCTAATGATAAGAAATAGAGTAATAGCCATGGCAATCAGTCTTTGCGATATGTATCGTAACATAAGCCTGGGACTCCTTTTCCGCAAGGTAGGAGACCTTGTGCTACCACAAGGTCTCCTTAGTTCTGGTATTAGTCCACAATGTCAGCTTGCAGGATGGCAAACTTGACTCCCGGGAAGTATTTTCCTTTTGTAGCCAAATGAATTCGATCTTGATAGATAACTGCATTATTGTTTTGGAAGATTGGAATTTGCGGCACGTAGTCGGCCAGCATTTTCTCCATTTCGCCTAATGTCTTCAATCTCTCCTCCGGCTTCAACAGCAAATCCCCTGACGTAGTTCGCTCCTGCAATGCTTCGAATGCGTCGTTGTCAAAGCGATTAGAGCGGTTCGGGAAATCCTTCCTCCATACCTTCATGCTGCTCCACGGATTGAACGCATTTTGAGTCATAGAGCCAATGCCCAAATCAAACTTTCCTTCTTTGTAAGCATCGTAAGCAGACATCGGCGGCATCGCTCTAAGCTTAACTGTGAGCTTATCCTTGCCGAACAGGTTTTCGTATATTTCTTGCGTAACTTCGGCCGTGCGCTTCATCGTTTCCTGAGAATCGAAGTATGTGATTTCAACCGTGATTTTTTTGTTACCGTTCGCTTTATACGCCTTTTCGAAAAATTCTTTTGCTTTATCCGGCTCATAGCCCGCTCCTGGAGGTACGGCTAACTTCGCCTCCTCGGTATCGCGATAGCGCTTGCCCTCTGTATAGTCCCCAACCATACATATCGAGGAGACAAAATACGGTGCCGATTTATACGTTTTAAATATGCCCTTAGTAATTTTATCGCGATCGATTCCATAGTATAGTGCTTTGCGGAAATCGTTATTTTTCAAAATTGGGTTGCTGTCCGATGCAGAGTTCACAAAGAAGCCCCATACTCCTTCAGCTTCTGTATAGACAACCCGTGGATCCTCGCCGTATTTGTCGAATTGGTCGCCGCTAATCGTAACCGAATCGATTTCGCCTTTTTCCCACAATTGAACGCGAGTCGAGACTTCTGATACGACGCGTGTTTCGATGCGGTCAGGCTTGTAGACAGCCGCCAATGGCGATTCCGGGTTCTTATCAAACGCATGATGCTGGTCGCGAACCCATTCCGTCAAACGATACGCCCCGGAAGAAGGAACCTGCTCCAGCGTCGTTCCATATGTCGTCCCACTGTGATCCGGCTTCATGCCGCCCTCGTATAATTTCTCGTGAACGGGGGATGTCGATCCACCGCCAGCAAAGGTAGTTAAGATATCGATGTCCGGCATTTCGGAATCCAGCGTGATTTCCAACGTGGTATCATCTTTGGCCTTGATTCCGACATCTTCCCATTTTGCCTCGCCCTTAAAGTATTTGTTAGCGCTTACAACAGGGATATTGCTAGACAATACAAAAGCATTCCTATTAGCTAACTTCGGATCGAGCAGCATTTTATAGGAATATTCATAAGTTTTCGCATTAATCGGCGTTCCGTCCGTCCACTTCAATCCTTCTTTTAACTTGAACGTCCATACTTTATGATCCGTTGTTGTTGGCAGATCTATCGCATGATTGCCAACGAATTTAATATTGTCCGTTGCTTCGTCATAGATAAGCTCCAATAAATTTCCGTAAATATACTCCATCATATCCGAGTTAGTGGCATTTTCGGATGTATGCTGGTTGAACGTATCCGCAGCCATCGTTGCAAGCCGCAAGACTTTCGGCTTATCGCTTGCAGTGCCTTTCGACTCGCTCGAAACCTTACCTTCATTCTCTTTGCTCCCCTGATTCTCTTGTCCGGCATTCCCGCTCCCGCTCGTGCAACCCGCGAACGTAAGCATCATCATGATAGCCAAAACAACCAAGAACGGTTTTTTTGGCAGCTTCATACAATCCCCTCCTGATTTTCTCATTTTTTTCAATTCATTATGTAAAATATGTGGGTAACAAAGGAAATAGAATGTTGGGTCGATTATGCCAACAAAATTGACACCTTGTGAAATAATGTGCCTTTGGATTGGATGGATGCGTTCACATTGTTGTAGGTTTGATATTAGACTGAGAGCCGATTCATTGAGGAAGATCATTACTTGTCGGTTGCTATATATGCGTATATACCACGAATCGACAACGATCTAATGCATACTTGTGAGGTAAATTATGGTACAGTTTTTTATAAATCTATCAAACTAAATACCCATAGTCAACAGTTAAATCACAGAATATTCCTTAGAATACTGGAATAAATGGAGAAATAGGAGGATTAATGATGGATTATGGCGAATATTTCCTAGTCATCAGATCAAAATATCTTCTCACTCGTCACATCCGAATCCTCCAACACATCTAGATACGAGCGAGTTTAAAGGGAAAGGATTTTTCGCCATGAAACGACTGCTGCTTGTTGTAACCCTCTTATTTGCCGTTGGTTATTCCATCTTAAACGGTCATAATTCCCTGCTTATAAATCTGTCGAATTCCTTCTTCATTATCGGTCTTATCTACCTATTGATCGCCTTGCTTGCTTACGTGCGGAACATCGGCTTTTTTAAATCATTGAGTTATCACCTCCATCGTAAGGAGAAGGAACAAGAACAGGCGGTTCATTACGATTCCAGTGACATATCGTCGTCTGGGCAGCCCAAAAAGAGAATGGCTCTGCATGAATATGCTGAATTGATTCACACAAACCAATGGTCAAGCAAAATATTATATTTGTATTCGATTCCGCTGCTGCTGTGCTCCTGCATATTGGCAATGTTCGCAGCATAAACAATACGCGTTCCATAACAGAACGGGGATTAATCAAACGCTATTCAATGTTTAAAACGTTCATTTCCATGTAATCACAAAGTATTAACCCGTCCAGCAAGGACGGGTCTAATCCTTCATCTCTTTTTGACTAATTGGACAAGGTCTGCTGTTGTACATGTTCCTGCTCGCTTGTCTCCGAATCTGTATAGCTTAATTGACGCAATGCTGGCCGCGTCATGGCACCAAATACAATGACTAACAAAAATATCCCAAAAATACGCACAACAAACTGGATACCTATCCCAGCATGCAGCAAATAAGCAACGAATGCGTAAGAAAGCGGTGTTAATCCGGTTACAATCGATATGAAAATACTCATTACTTTCCCTATCATATGATGGGGAGTGCTTGAATGAATGTACGTGAACAATGGGATATTCATAACCTGAATCAATACTCCAATCGTGAACAATACAAGCATAGACACGACTAAATGATGCACATATCCGAGTGACGTGTAAGCAATAACGATTAGAAACAACGAGCATAAAATAACAATTCCCGGTCTTGCGAAAGACTTTCGCAGCGATACAACAATGGATCCCAATATAAATCCGACTCCCAGCGAGACCTCTAACAGGGCTAACACAACTGCGTTCCCCTTGAAAATATCCTTAGCCAAAATCGGAAGCATTACCCCCATTGGACCAGTCACAAAAAAATTCATGATGAATCCAATTGCCATTAACGTGGGTAATGCGCGATGTGTACGAATATATTCGAAGGAGGAAGTCAATTCCCTCCACTTTGATTTCCTCGGTGTACTTGAATCATGCGATTGAATCCGAATAAAGGATATAAGCGTAGTCGAAATAATGATAGAAATAAGACTAAATAGAAAGACACCGGAAAAGCCTATTGTAATAATAAACGTGCTGCTGATTAAGGGACCTATGATTAAACTGTACTGATTAGCCATACGAAGCAGCGCGTTGCCTCTCTGGTAAGCCTTCTTATCAATGATTGACGTAATAACAGAGTCATAGGCCGGGCCAGCAAATGCATCCAGCACACCGAACAAGAAGGAGACGATGATAAGGAATAACGGGGTGATCATATCCAGCCAGTACATCGTCAGCAGTACCCCGATCGAGAGCACCTTCATCCATTGCGATGAGAGGATAATGATCTTTCGATTGACGCGATCTGCGATTACTCCGCCGTATATCATGAACAGCAGTCTCGCACCGGAAGAGGAGAAAAGGATCAAACCCAAATAACTGCGCGAGTCAAATAAGGTCACTGTCAGCCATTCGACAGCAACAATGTAAATATAATACCCAGGACTAACTAGAATTGCGGCGGTCAGCAGCAGCATGTAGTTCCTGTTGCTACGGAGATTAGTTGTTGTATTCATAGGCAGGCTCATTCATTCTGGATTCTTCATGCAAGATCAACTGAATCAACTCTTCCGGTTGCGGAAGAGCGGCATCTGAACCGGTATAGGTTCCGCTTGAAGCTTTATATCCCTCTGCCTGTACATTAACGAACAGATGTCCATCCGTCTTGAGGATTTCCACGTTCCGCTGCACGCTCGGCTGATTCCACATGGTGTTATTCATATTCGGGGCGATGTATATCGGGTTCGTATAGTTCAATACGCAGCAGCTTAACAGATCGTCTGCCATCCCGTGCGCCATCTTGGCCAAGAAGTCCGCAGATGCGGGAAGTATGAGGAAGATGTCGGCATCCTGAACAGCGTTGACATGCGGAGCTTTGAGATTTGTCGTAAATAGATCATCATAGACATGATCGCACAAATTGGCTAGTGCAAGCGTAGACACGAACTGCTTGGCATTATCGGTAACCACAATATCCAATTGACACTGAAAGCGGCCTTTAAGCGCGAAAATATAGTTATGTACGTTCAAGGCGCCAATTGTACCTGTAATCCCTATTAAGATTTTGTTATACGCTCGGCTCATAAGCATAATCCTCATTTACTAATGTAATGTACTTCTTAATACTCTTCTTGACTGGAGGACATGGTGTTGCGCCAGTCTCAATTCGTTCGAGCGGGCATGCATTCCCCTGGCATGATGGTCTGAAGAAGCATTTGGTACAAGATGTATCCTCATTGACTCCGCCTGTAACCCACAAGCTCCATTTCTCTTGATCAATGACCATATCCCCATTTTCAAGAATATCGCCTACATGATTCATTGGATTATTGAATGCAACTGTGCATTTGTAGATCATCCCGTCAGACCCGATTACACATGAGGATGGACTGGAGGCATAGCATTCAGAACCTCCTGGGCGCAAGTATTGCTTGTAGAAATCGAAATTAAATCCTTTTTCTTTCGCTTTCT
>Ga0102589_1003482_pt1 | contig 16292 bp, 18 predicted proteins | sample AraplaMF_Col_mLB_FD_76858 | JGI IMG/M metagenome (GOLD analysis project Ga0102589, IMG submission 76858) | Arabidopsis root microbial communities from the University of North Carolina, USA - plate scrape MF_Col_mLB | ecosystem: Host-associated > Plants > Roots > Endosphere | place: USA... | reverse complement strand
AGTAACGACTAACCGAGAAGCCCTGACTTCAAACAGTCCGTTAGGACGTTAAGTGGCGGGTAGTTCACTTGAAATAAATTAAGAGATATATTAATAAGGGCTAGAAATGATTAAGTACTTTTCTATACCATAACTAGAATGAGTGGTTTTTATAAAATCGAAGGATGTATTGTATAGAAGAATACAATACATCCATTGTTTTATACGTGTTCTTGATAGTCATAAGGGTTTAAATTGTATATATAAACTTTGATGATTATCAAGATTTATATAAATATAATAAGTTTAATCATAAGGAAATGATGGATATTTTAATATATCGGTAACTTTTTGAAATTTTTAGAATAATTTATTTTACATTTTGTTATAATCCTATATCATATACATACAGGAGAAATTTGGAAGAGTTTTGAAGGCGAAGTTTCGTATCTATGTAATACCGATAGTAGTTTTTAATTACTAAATAATACTATTCATGTATACGAGGTGAAACAAATGGGGAGACGAGTAAGCGAGAAGAAAACAAAAGAGCAGTTTTTATATGAGAGAAGAAGACAATTAGAAATAATGGAAGGTATTAGTAGCATCTGCAAAGGATGCGATATTTATATAGAATTGAGAAAAACGAAAGCACATAAAGAAGTTGCCAATACATGTGCAAGGAATTGTAAGTTGATTAGTAACGTACAAAAGGAGACAAAGATGTTTTTAGAAACAATTCGTTAAAAATGAGAAGGGAGGAATAAGTATGAATCATTCATATAGTAGCTTGAATCGCGATGAATCATTAGATAAAACTATAACACAAAGTTCTACTGCAAGAAGTATTAAGCCAATGGCAAATCTAGAAGAAAACACTTTTGAAATTAAGGAAATTGGGAATTATAAGGTACTATCAAAACAAGAAAGTTTAAAATTATTTCAGCGGTACAAACATGGTGAAAAGGATCTACGTGATTATTTGTTTCATGTGAATGTAGGACTAGTATTATCTATTGCAAGAAAGTACAAAAACAAGCACCCTGATATAGAGTTTGATGATCTGGTCCAAGAAGGTAATGAGGGAATGTTACGGGCAATGGAAGATTTTAATCCGGCATTAGGGTATTGCTTTTCCACGTACGCTTTTTGGTGGATACAAAAAAGTATGTTAGGAATTATATGTAAAAAAAAGTCCGGATCTTTTAAAATCCCTAATTATGTGAATCAATTTAATTTAAGATATGTCGAGTTAGAAGATAAATATCTACAAATGTACAACAGAACCCCTTCAGTGGAAGAAGTAGCAAAAGAGTTAAATGTAACTAGCGAAACAGTCATTAAGCACAACGTATATTATAAGCGATCTACTACTATTACTTTGGATGTAGATACAATAAATGAAGATATAGGTATATTAAATCCATTCTATGATGATAGTTCAGCAATTCCGTCAACAAATGAGATGGTAATTGAAGACTTAAATTACGAGATATGGTTAATATTTGATGAAGTATTAAACCCAAAGCAAAAGATGGTACTAAATCTATGTTTTGGTCTTCTAGATGGTAAAGTATATTTGCATAAAGAAATTGCAAAAGCACTTATGATAACAACTGAAAGAGTGTCACAAATAAAGGATGAAGCAATTAAAAAATTGAAGAAATGTGACTATAAAGAAGAAATTTTTAATCTATTACATGAAAAGTTGAAAGTAATGGATGAACTTAATATGGTGTGAAAATATATTTTTGTATTCATCAGAATATACAGTATAACGAGCGTGTTGTATCCTTTTTCTGTCTGAAAATTTTAAAAAAGGGGTGTGTTAAGGGGATAACATGTACTAAAAACTCAATAGATGTAAAATAAAAAGAAGGATAAATGGGTGCTACCTGTTTATCCTTTTTTATTTATCATGCTTAAAAAAATAATATTATCTTTATTTTTCCTTAGTTTTTCTATAGAAATATCTCATGATTAATTATGAAGGATAAATAATTTAATTACTCTCATTTATGAGGTACCAATAGAAAGGAGGCCATTGTTGTTATATGCATAATAATAGAAAAAGAAACGTAATTAAAGAAAGGATTAGACAAGAAAAAGAACGACGTGAGCGATTACTAGCAGAGGAAGAAGAACAATATGAGGATGTCTATAAAGATACAATAAGTGAGCAAATACCACAAGAGCATTCAGAACAACCGCGGAACCAACGTGAAGAAAGTGTAAATGTAAATTCACCTAAAAATGAATCTTCAAATAGTAACCCAGCTCTTGATTGGATCACTACAATTCAAAAACAGGCAGGCACTTCTGAAAATGATTTAAAAATAGAAGAAGCAAGGGAACGTGAAGAAGTAGAAGCACGTAGAAAGGCAGAAGAAGAAGCAAGAAAACGAGCAGAAGCGGAAGCACGTAGAAAGGCCGAAGAAGAAGCAAGGAAACGTGAAGAAGCGGAAGCGCGTAGAAGGGCAGAAGAAGAAGCAAGAAACCAGGAAGAAGCGGAAGCGCGTAGAAAAGCAGAGGAAGAAGCAAGAAACCAGGCAGAAGCGGAAGCGTGTAGAAAAGCAGAGGAAGAAGCGAGAAACCAGGAAGAAGCGGAAGCGCGTAGAAAAGCAGAGGAAGAAGCAAGAAAACGAGCAGAAGCAGAAGCGCGTAGAAGAGCCGAAGAAGAAGCAAGAAACCAGGAAGAAGCGGAAGCGCGTAGAAAAGCAGAGGAAGAAGCAAGAAAACGAGCAGAAGCAGAAGCGCATAGAAGGGCCGAAGAAGAAGCAAGAAAAGAGGTAGAAGCTCGACGGAAGGAAGAAGAGAGAAAACTTGAAGAAGTAAGAAAAAGAAGATTAGAGGAAGAAAAGAAAATAAAAGAAGCACAACAGAGACAAAAAATAGTTGTAGCTAAAAGTGAACCAGAAAGTGATGAGATTAATTTAAATAAGGAAAGAGATCTACCAAATGAAACTAAATTTGAACAAAAAGAGAAAGTAGTAATCGATAAAAAAGGAATCTTAAATAATATGAAAAAATATAAGTACGCTATTATAGGAGTCGCATCAATTGTTTTATTAGTAGTAGCAGGTTTTGCCTTTAGTAATTTGAAGAATTCACAGGCTGCATCTGCAAATAATGTAAATAGTTTAGAAGTTAATGCGAATTTAATAAATGGATTAAGGCTATCTGCAGTTCAAAAATATCAAGATGCTGCCTTGGAATTTGATAAAGTTGATTATAAAAAATTAGGAAAAGAAGATAAAAAGGCAGTTTTATTTACTTATCTTTTAAGCGGTAAAGCACAAAAGGCTATTGACTTAGAGCAAGATTTTGCAGAATCAGTAGTTTCATATTATATAGCTGTTGATAACTTGAAAAAGGTAAAAGAACTTAAAACTAAAAATTCACTAATTAATTTTGAAATTGCTGCGTTAGATAACAAACATGAAGAAGTTATCAAATTAATAGATCAAGTGCCACTTGATGGTAGAAGAGAAGGAATTATTGTTAATAGTTATTTGAAATTAAATAAATCTGAGGAAGCTAAAAAGTTTGCTCAAAAGGTTGGAAATAAAGATTTACTCGAAAAAATTAGTAATTCTACACCTAATAGTTCTGCTACATCTGTTGCAACTATAAGTGCAGGTTAAGTAATGGGGAGGAATTGATTGTGCCTTTAGATTATTCAAAAATCTTCAAGAAAGTTTTACTTGCAACTACTGCTACTACCTTAAGTGTTGGGGTAGTTTCAGGCTGCTCGCTGTTTTCTTCGGAAAAAAAGAGCACCAAAACAGCATCAGTATCTAAAAAGAAAAAAGATACTGAAAAAGAAAAGAAGAAAGATGAGAAAAAAGATGAAAGTAAGAATGAAACGAATGAAAATTTAAATACTAACGATTTTGATGAAATCATTGATAATGCAAAACGTAGCTCTGATCAAAATTTAGCCGGAATCATTGAAAATAACAAAACTAAAAAGAAATTTGATGATTTAACTGATTCAATTGCTACCGCGGCTATAAATTCAGATAGAAATCTAGCATCAGTTATTGACGGTGATAAATCAAATAATCGTTTTTCAGATTTAAATACTTCAATAGCATCAGCAACAAACAATCCTTCTGTTTCGGATAATAAGGATAGTAAGAACTTTTTATTTGGTGGCGATTTAAATATCAATGATGGGGTTGCTATTGCAGATAATTCAATGCCTCCAGTTAATCATGATAAAAAACCACCAGCTTCTGGAGATTCTAGTAACGTAGGAGATGCAAAACCACTAACAGGTGGTGAAGGTAATAGTGGCGGGGGAGATATAAAACCACCAACAGGTGGTGAAGGTAATAATGGTGGAGGAAATACAAAACCACCAACAGGCGGAGACGGTAATGATGGTGGAGGTGGTACAAAACCACCAACAGGTGGAGATGGTAATGATGGTGGAGGCGGTACAAAACCACCAACAGGCGGAGATGGTAATGATGGTGGTACAACAAAACCGGAGAAACCTGAAAAAGATACAGTGGCACCAGTAATTACAGCAAAGCAAGGTGTAACTATACATGTAGGAGATAGTTTAAGTGCAGGCGATTTAGTAGAAGTAAAAGATAATAAAGATCCAAACCCAGTGGTAATAGTGGGAGCGTACGATACAGGTAAGGTAGGGGAAATTCAAGTAACAGTAACGGCAACAGATGCATCAGGAAATAGCTCAAGTACAACAGTAACCGTCAACGTAGTCGAAAAAGAAGAAGAAAAGGATACAGAAGCACCAGTAATTACAGCGAAACAAGGTGTAACTGTTTATGTAGGAGATAGCTTAAATGCAGGAGATTTAGTAGACGTAAGAGATAATAAAGATCTAAACCCAGTAGTAATAGTAGGAGCGTACGATACAAGTAAGGCAGGAGAAATTCAAGTAACAGTAACGGCAACAGATGCATCAGGAAATAGCTCAAGTACAACAGTAATCGTTAAAGTAGTAGAAAAAGAAGAGGAAAAGGATACAGAAGCACCAGTAATAACAGCGAAACAAGGTGTAACCGTACATGTGGGAGATAAATTAAGTCCAGAAAGTTTAGTGAGTGTAAAAGATAATAAAGATCCAAACCCAGTAGTAACAGTGGGAGTGTACGATACAAGTAAACCGGGTACAATATCAGTTCAAGTAACGGCAACTGATAATACGGGTAACAGCTCAACTGTAACGGTAACAGTAAAAGTAGTAGAAAAGGAAGAGGAGAAGGATACGGAAGCACCAGTAATAACAGCGAAACAAGGTGTAACCGTACATGTGGGAGATAAATTAAGTCCAGAAAGTTTAGTGAGTGTAAAAGATAATAAAGATCCAAATCCAGTAATAACAGTAGGAGCGTATGATACAAGTAAGCCAGGCACAATATCAGTTCAAGTAACGGCAACCGATAAGGTAGGAAATAGCTCAACTGAAACAGTAAATGTTATAGTTCTTGAGAAAGAAAAGCCAGAGCAGAAACCCGAACAAAAACCAGAACAGAAAACTGCAGGAACAACTTCTAAAGAGCAGGATAATGGATTACTTGCATCAAATTTTAATGGTGTAGCTAAATAAGATTTTAGCAGAAATCTATAATAGCGAAGATTTTAGAAGGTTCATCTATAAGTTTTTTATCAGTCGAACTTAACTAATCAAAATCATATTTTAAAAAGGTCCGACTTTCCTACAGTTGGACCTTTTTTATATGTTTAATTAATTGTATTAAAATTTCATAAATTTATTTAATGGTTTATAGCGTAAAATTACCTTACCTTCAATATCATTCAAAGATATAAATCCTATTTCTTTAAATCTACTGTCTAAGCTTTCTTCACGATTATCCCCTAATACAAAAATTGTATTATTTGGAACCCTTTCGAAACCATAAATATTTTTCAATGAAAAATCAGCTGTTTTACCTTTTGAGTATGCATCTTTTACCTGAAGTCCATTTATATAAAGCATCTGTGATTTATATTCTATTCTATCTCCAGGTAAACCAACTACTCTTTTTATAATTGTTTTTTTATTAGAAGTGTTTTCTAGGGGGGAATTAACAACAACTATATCAAATCTTTGCAGATCGTCTATTGAATGGGTGAGATGATTAATTAAAACCTTGTCATTATTAAATAAGGTATTTTCCATAGAGACTCCAGAAACCTTATATGGAAAAAAAACGAACTGTCTTAGTAAAAGTAAGGTAACGCCAATTATAAATATTAATATTGGAAAAACAGAAATTAGACGTTTTTTCAATTGTAAATCAAACTCCATTCTGAGGGTTTATAATATTCATCATAACATAAATTTAATGGATTAAATATTCTGAAAATTGTTGTTTTTAAAGGTGTAATTTGTTAAAATTAAGTATACCTTTTTTTAATTTCAATTTTTTATATCCATAACTACTATAGCCCTTTCGGGGTTTCGATTTTCAAAGATAGTTTAAGTTTTTTACTTTTACTTTCTTTTTAAATATAACTCCGAAAAGGGCTTTTTTGCGTTTTTTTGGAGAACATCACATTGTGAAAGGATGAAGATTTTATGAAGATCAAAAGATTATTTTTAGTGTTAGGCGTTTTAGCTATGATGTTTGTTTTTTATAACACCTTTATAAAGGATGAACCTCAAACTGATGCTTTAACTTCAATCAAAGTAGAAGATTTGAAACAAAAGATTCAATACGATTATTTGTTTGAAGATGAATTATCACAAAATGTGATTAATGACTTAGGTGGGCAATTCAAATTAATATTTGATGATATTGATAAGAACGGTCACTTAACTATTTATCAAAACAAAAAAGAAATAGAAATGTTTTTAGGAAATCATGTAACAACTGCAGAATTAGCTGATGAATTTACATCAGACTATTTTAGTACAAATAAGAATTACAAAGTTACTTATAAAAGTAAACCAAGTCTATTTAATTATGAAGAACCAAGAACTGTTACAAAAGTAAAAAAAGGATTGTTTTTGGTAAAACAAAACGACTTAATTCTGGAATTTAAATATGTACCAGAAATAGATGGATTTCGAATTTCTGAAATTACATATTTAAAATAAAAAATTACTTGGAGGGATTTATTATGTTGCAAATTAGAACTGTTATTGCTGATGCATTAAGAATTGATGAAGAAGTGAATAGCTTTTTGAAGTATTGTGCAAATTACGGGAAAATGGTTAAAAAAATAACACCAAACGGGTTCATGGAACGTGAACAAGGCCAATCGCTTTTGGTTATGGTAATAGAATATGAAGAAAAAAATGACTGCGGTTATGAAAAAGACGAGGATTAATTCCTTGTCTTTTTTATTTTCTATGAAGGGTGGATATATCGGCTATGAAAATTATAAAAAAGTGGCCGTTATAATGGTACCTATTGATTTAGCGGAAGTTCTAAAGTTTATACGTAAAGAGTCATTCTCAGTTAAAGAATTATTGAATCAGAACTTTCAACTTGAATCAATAGTCGCAGCTGAGGATTATATGAGACCTGAATTGTTTGAAAATCATACTAATTTAGGCGAAATCACAGGAACTAGAATAATAAATTTATGTAACTTTGAAAATGTAGAGGATAAAAAGGTAGCATTTGAGATACTGGAATTCTATATTCATCAAAATTGTATTGTAATCTATAGCATAATTGATGGCAGATTGAAAAAATAAATAATAATCAGGCTTTCGAATTATTAGTGTAAAGGTATCAAAGAATCTGATTTGTTAACTTGAGAAAGTTAAATAACAGAATAAATTCTCTGAATTTAAAGATAAAACAAACTTCATTGTGATATAATTTAGTTGCATTTTTTTCTTTTTCTTTTTTATATCACTAACTACTTATAGCCTTTCGGGTTAATGAAATTACACAAAAAGGAACTTTATGTTACTTTATTTCATTGTGTAAACAATTCATTTTCCTGGAAGGTTATTTGTTTTTGCCTGAAAGGGGTGATGCTATGTTATAGCAACTAATTATTAAATAGAAACTGCTGCTGCAATGTCAAAAGTTTTTCGAAAAGGGGTGCATATTATGTTGGTTACAGTAATTGTGTCAGTTGTGGCTGGTATGGTCTCAGGATTGGCTAGTCATTACATCACAAACAGAAAGTTCTTGTTGCCTCGTAAGAGCAAGCTTGCATTTCACCCGGGTTTCTTGGGAGAGATGTTTGTAGGCAGTATTGCTTCACTCGTTGGTGTTGCAATGTTTAACCCTGAAACAATGATGGATATTCTTAAGGTGAGTATTCTTGCTGGGATTTCAGGGCAAGCTTTCCTGCTGCACAATCGCTTGGCAATGGAACAAGTAAAAACCGACGAGATTCAGTCGATTTCAAAGAAATTGAACGAACTCGAAAAAAAGAATAAGGAATAATAGAGGAGTAATCTGGTATAAATAGAAATAGAGAGATGAGGAGATTTGGTTATGTAACGGCCAAATAAAGTGAGTTGAGTTGAGGTGAGCCCCATGTCTCGAAAGGAAGTTTTTGATTATCTAGATGATCAAGAAAAGGAAGATTTAGCAGAATGGACAGAAGAGCTTAAGAATGCTCAATCTACGAAAGCGGTTATACTTTATTCAAGTAAGATAAAGGAACTGCTAGGAAAGATTGAACAACGAATGATTAGTTCAGGAGAGGAAGCAGCGACGGTTAGCTTCTAATTGAATAGCAAGAAATAGAAAAGCTGGTGGAGGATTTATCCATCAGCTTTTCTTTATTATTAAAAAAATTATGAGGAGTGTTTACAATGAGTACAGAGTTATTACAACAATTATTAGAGGTTGATCAAAAAGCAAGAGAACAAGAAAGAATTCATTTAATACAAAACTTTTTCAATTTAGGTGTTTCAATTAAAATCATAGCGGAAGCAACTTCAGTAAGTGTAGAAGATGTAAAAAGGATTGTTAATAGTTAAATAATGAATATATAAAGTTAAAAACGATTTTAATTTTCTGTTTGAAAATATAATAACCATCTATCGTATATCAGATAGATGGTTATTAAAATTGTTTTAAATACTAGCATATTCTCTCATTTAATAGTCTAAAGGTAACATAATAAATCTGGATAGTACCTAAGCTCTTCTTTTGGAGTACTCTCTAAACAAAAATTCATTTCTCTAAAGTTAGTTACTTTAAGAAGTTAGTACATAATTTCTTTCTGCAGGGGAGTTGGATTTTCTTAGTTTGATGAGTAGTGGCTGTTTATTACATTGAGAAAAACTTAAGGAGTTTAAGGGAATACTTTGTGATTTAATCCAAATATATTAAATAACTTAAATATATCTGTGTTAAAATATATATGGATATATTAAAATGTATAAAGTCTAAAAGAAGGAGGTAAGGTGATCGAAAGGATGAAAGGTACTGTAGCATTAATCGCTTCAGTGTTCGGAATCATAAACGTTGGTTTAGACATCCACACTAAAGCGACTAAGAAACTACAGCAAAGCAAAAAGCGCAAGCGTAATAAACGCAAGTGCAAGTAAGCAAGTTGAGGGGAAAGGTTGAGCGCCGATTCCCCTCATTACTATTATAACATCGATCACCAAAAAATGATGAAGAGATTAAAACTAATTGATTTAAGTATTTTTGTTGTTCTGTTCCTATGGTTACTATCTAATGATTTTAGTGTAAAGACTAAGTTGGGCTGGGCATTTGTAGTTGTATGTATTGTATATGCTATTCTATTGATAATTAAGTTATGTATGAGAGGGGAAGACGAATGAAGTATCATTTAAACTCTAAAGAAGAAGTGAATAATTTCATTAGAAACGAAGTTCTTATAACTTCAGAAGCAATGGAAATTTTAGATGTTAGCCGTTCCCGTATGAGTGTTATGATTAAGTCTGGTAAATTAACACCAGTTAAAAAACTAGGGAATGTGAGTTTATTTCTAAAAGCTGATGTAGAAGCAAAAAAAGAAGAATTAGAAGGATTAAGAGAAAAGTTTCGTCCTTATGATGAGTAAGAAGGGGTTAACCCGATTACTAATAACCTAATCAAGAAAGATCTCCCTTAAAGGAAAAAACGCTATCTCTTCCCGTGATTCTACAGAAAGAATAGCGTTTTTTATTTTATGAATTGTTCTTTAAAAATTGATTAATGCTGTACCATTCGTGTTTATTTAGTCTAGTGCTTTTAGTGTTTATTGGTAAGGCTAAATAAGATACAACTGAAGGGCAACAATTCATGAAATAAGTAAGAATGCAATTTGCAGTATATATATGAGAATTATCATTACATTAATGAAACGGAGTGTACGAATTGGGATATTTCAACTCTGAATTAATGAAAAATAATTTAGATCAGGAAGAAACGATACAAATTGTAAAAAACTATATGAAAAGATTAGCAGAAACGAATGAAGATAAAGAGTATGCAGCAGAAGTTATTGAACGTATTTACAATGAGGATATCGACTTTATTTTAGAGTGTAAAAAGCTACTATAGGAGTACCGCCAAAAGAAGCGTAATAGTATATATGCTTGATGAGCATGCGATGATATCCCTTATAAAAACAAGTATAAAAGCAGTGGATTTCTAAAGTGAAATCCCGCTACTTTTAGCATTTAGCTAAATAATTATTTTAATGCTTTCTTTAACGAACGGGAGCATTAGTTCAAGAAAGAACTTAAGAACCAAGATAAAATTCGGGTTTTCTATGGGTAAAAAATCAACAACGATATATAACAAAGCCTTTATGTAACTAAGGTTAATTGTTTGTTTGAAAAATGGTTGCGAATTGGAATTTTATGGATTCAAAATAGAGTTAACTAGAGTTTATTCAAGCGACGGGGGGACTACACATGATAAAAATATCCTTTGGGAAAAGTTCTTCCCAAAATTACAATTTAGCTGTCCGCAGGGCAAAAAAATACTCAACTCGTTACGAAGAAGAAATCATAGGAAAAAGCCTTATCCATAAAGCAGATTACAGCTTAGAATCACTACCGAAGGCTTTAAAACTTTGGGAAAGCGTAAGGGGTTGGAAAAGTACAGAGTTATTTGTTAACGACGAACCAGCAGGTACAAATGAATTAAACACACTAAAACAAACATTAGACTGCTCTAAAAGGCGAAATGAAAATTTGTTACCAGACGAGTATTGCAGTGAAGGTCTAAGCGATTATGATCAAGGGAAGTATTTTGGCTGCAAACGATTAGATGTAGTGTTAAAGGACTTTGAATGGTCTGAAGGTTATTATTATGGGGACGAGATTCGAAATATATGGTATCGGCAGGGGAATTTGGATAAAGAAAATAAGACTTTTCATGTGGATAAAGAACGCATCATTAAACTATTGCTAGCAGAATCCAAGAAGAAACTTATTACACTGTGCCCGTTTTTTAACCAAGATAACTTAATCCGCATGGTAAATGAACTTCCTTCCGATATTGATTTGAATGAGAATGAGAAGTTTATATTAGATGAATCAGGAGTCGTCCCTATTGTTCGAACAATAGGAGAGATGAAATGGCGAGAGAACGAGAAAAATCGCTATTCCCTATCCATTAATTTAAACGGCGAGGATAAAGAAGAAAAAGGTGAACCTACTCCTGAAACCACAAATATTTCATACAAAGATTTAGGTGGACTCAATCAAGAAATTCGTATGGTACGTGAAAGTGTTGAAATACCATTTAAGTATCCTGAAGTGTTTGAACATCTCGGAATTTCCGCGTATAAAGGAATTTTATTTTATGGACCACCAGGAACTGGAAAAACCCAATTAGCTAAAGCAGTTGCTAATGAAACATCCATGAACTTTTATACAGTAAACGGTCCAGAAATCTTAGATAAATATTTTGGTGAGTCAGAAAGAAAACTAAGAGAAATATTTGATACTGCTAAAAATAATGCACCCTCGATAATTTTCTTTGATGAAATCGACGCAATTGCCTCTAAACGCGGGGATAGTCAAACAGAAGTTCATTACAGTAAAATCGTCACTCAATTATTAACGCTAATGGACGGAATGCAAGAGAGAGAGCAGGTTATCGTAATGGCTGCAACTAATCGCGAGAATAGTTTAGATCCCGCGTTAAGGAGACCAGGAAGATTTGACTTCGAAATTTATGTTGCTCCGCCAGATGAAAAGGGAAGAGAAGAGATTTTAAAAATCCACAGTCGAGAGATGCCCTTATCCGAGGATGTAGCCTTAACCCAATTAGCAAAGACCTTGCATGGATACGTCGGAGCGGATATTGCTGCACTATGCAAAGAGGCTGCTTTATTTGCCCTAAGAAGACATGTAAAAGACATGGAGTCAGAAATCACAGATGTAGCTTCCATTTGTGTTTCTATGGATGATTTTAAACAGGCAAAGAATAAGATTATCCCAACAGCAGGAAGAGAAGTATTATCCTATAAGCCCAACGTAAAATGGTCAGATGTAATTGGACTCGATGAAACAAAAAAAGAGCTGGAGAAGAAGTTGATTAAGCCGTGGGTAATGAAACACAAGTATAAAGGCATCCGAAAGATTAAAGGTCTGTTGTTACATGGACCAACCGGTGTAGGGAAGACTTATTTATCAAAAGCTCTTGCATCCGAGTTAAACATGAATGTCATTTCTTTAAAAGGCTCCGACATTCTATCCAAATATTACGGTGATTCTGCTAACAAGTTAAAAACATATTTTGAAAAAGCAAGAGAGCTTGCACCATGTATGATTATTATTGATGAAATTGATGCAATAACATCTTCTAGGGAAACCAACACAAGCGGAGCTGACTTAGTTAATGAACTTCTCTCGCAAATGGATGGATACGATGAATTAACCGATGTATTGGTTGTTGGAACTACAAACTATATGAACAATATGGACCATGCTGTTCTAAGAGCAGGTCGCTTTGATTTGAAAGTAGAAGTACCTTTCCCAACTAATGAAGGGATTGGAGCATTACTCAGTTATTATCTTTCAAAATTAGAATTCCCGTATGATAAATCATTACTAGAAAAAAATTTTTCTAACTTGAAAACCGGAGCAGATGTGGAAAGTGTTGTTAATCAGGCTATTTATGAAGCAATATGGAATGATGATTTAAAATTAACTCATACTCACTTTATTAACGCAATTGAACCAAACTCATCACAGTCTTGTTAAGAAGCAACCTTAATTAATTTAAAATGATTGGCGGTAGGAAGGTCTGTATCCTGACCTTCCTTTTTACTCATGCCGGATTAAGCATAAGCGCAACGATTACAGATATGAATAACACTTACTAGGATATGGAAACGAATCGTAGGTTGAGGGATGACTTTAGGTAATATACCCAATTAAAACTATGTCCTCAATAGTTCAGTAATCGGTTGAATTTCGTCAAGAATCGGAAGATCCATAAAAAAACGCAATCCTTTCCTATGATTCTATAGAAAGAATAGTGTATTTTCAAATTTCATGGGCATTTTGTTTTGCTAATTTAATACCGTTGCAGCAGCCCCGTATAGAAGGACATTTTAAATATTATTCTTATTTTTTAGTAACAAATTTAATTCCTTAGCATCTTTTTTTTTATTTAAAAATGATATTAACCAAGAAAATGCATATATCAAAACTATACTTTCAAGAGAATCAGCAGTTGAGAATATTTCTATCCAATGGTTATATATAGATATAAGAAAGACAACTATAATCATCATGAAAAAATGGATTACTAAGGCGATTAAATAGTTGATTCTTTCAATATCAAAAATGAATGTAAAAATGCCTGCACAAGCTGAGATTATAAGAACACTTACTATCTCAGCTCGTGTAATAGATATATTATTGTTTCTTGATAGCAAAACTATCATGTATATAAATGAACCAGATTCTAAACCTGTATACGATATACAACCAAAATTACACAACATATCACTCTTTTTAAATGGTATAATAAGGAAAAAATTAAGACTCAATGAATTTTCTTATGCAAGTTTTTGTTTATTTAAAAATAACAAGATTGAGTTTATTTATATGTTCTTAGGGGTGAGGTTTTGGGTAACTCTCGTAAAATAGCTGTAATTGGTGGTACTGGTAAAGTAGGACGTTATATTGTTTCAGAAGCGTTAAAAAATGATTACCAAGTTCGTATGCTTGTTCGAAATCCTAAAAAATTAAAATGTAACGATGATAGAATTGAGGTTGTAACAGGTTCTGTAGAAAATATTGATACAATAAGGAAACTACTCGAAGGTTGTCAAATAGTTGTAAATTCCTTTGGACAACCTATGAGAGATACACCTATGTATAGCAAGGTTACAAGAGATATACTTAAAGTAATGAAAGAAAAAGATATTAGGAGATATATTGGAGTTACAGGAGCTTCTCTCAACATAGTAGGAGATAAAAAAAGTCTTTTAAATAAGATCGGAGCAAAATTGTTTAAAGTGTTCTTTTCCAAAATGATGAAAGATAAAAAAGAAGAACTGGATATTCTTTTAGAAAATAAAAATCTTGATTGGACACTAATAAGACTACCTTTTGTCAAAGAGGGTCTTGAAGTAAGAACAGTGAAAGAAAGTCTTACCAATATGCCTGGAATAATAATTTCAAACAAAGAAATAGCAAATTTTATAGTTAGTCAAATTGATAACAAAACTTATATTCATAAAACACCTTTTATTGCAATTTAATATAAAACTATTTTATGCAACAATAGAGGGATATTAATTGTATAACCACATTATGGGGTTACACCACATTGAAATAAACAAATAAAAAACGCTGGATCCTGAATAGGTGAATCTTTATCAATTTCTAAATATGGCCTAACCAATTCTGTTGATATCATTTTCACATGAGTTATGAAACCAAGCTAATAAATGGAGTTTGTTCTTGTATTACTTACATTCATTTAAGAAACCTAATGTAAGTAAGAGTTTGTTATAAGTTGTAACCGATAGTATAGTTTTAACTTGGCAAAGATGGTAAGAAAATGGAAGAAAAAAACATGAAAAGTAAGAAGTATTATAGAATTGCTTTTCTTGTATCAACAAGTTACATTTGGTTTTTGATTTTAGCAGCATACAGTATAGGTATTCCGCGATATATCGAGTTACTCGGGGGGATTTTTCTAATTACAGCCTTTACATTTTACTTTTCAGTACCTATTTTTTATATCGCTTTGCCTTTAGTGTATATTCGTGTTGTGCTTGCCTGCTTCCGGATATATACTACAGAGCGAATGTTGGCTTATTATGTACTTTCTTGTATCGTTTTAGGGTTTGCTTTATTTGTTCCTTTAGCAATGTATCATTTTTATGAGGAGAATTACATATTCGCGAAACAGGTTCGGGAACAACGTATTGAAGAAAAAGTAAAACATGAGGTTGAAAAAACTAATGGTCCTATAAAGATTACATATGTGACAAAGGAAAGTAGGGTGCAAGCGAATGAAGGTACAGGAAGTCCGGAATATTCCAAAATAAATATTCATTTTGAGTTAGTTAGCTGTGATGCACAAAATGAAGGAAAGAGGGGCTTTTCATGCAAATCCTCTGTCGAAGCGTATTACAAAGATATTATAACTCGGAAGAAAATACAGGAGCTCTAAATCTATCTAAAGATAACCAACATGCCGTAGAATTAGAAAAGCAGTTGGCTCTTTCACCAGAAGAAGAAATGAATATCCGTAATATTTCTGAATGGAAAGCAATTCAGTATATGAAAAATGAGTATAACTTTGATTTAACAATTGTTGAAAAAGTCTTTGACAAGCATACGAGTTCCTATAAAAAAGAAAATAGACCATCAAATGCGATTCATGCTCTAACGATTGAAGGGTATGTAAATACAGATGCTCAAAAGGATGTCACTGTTAGGGTAGAATACGATCCCATTACAATGAAGTATTGGACTCATATCACTGAAATGAGTGATGAAGCTAAAAAGTAGACAGAAAACTTTTTAGCGGATTTTGGAAATGTAATTTGAGACATGGCTAGCAATATTACTCCAATTCTTTGGGCGAGCTAGCATATTGCAACTCATGTCTCTGGTTGATTATTGGGGTGTTGATATAGCAGCTTTTAGGGGTCACCATACATATCCATCAAGCTAATATTTTGATGTCCCCCAAAACAAAAATTTTATATTTTCACAGTTAGTTGTCTATGAGAATTGAGTTCATTTTTGGGTTATTAAATATTCGCTTTTCTTAGCTTGATGGTAATGTGGTTCTACTCCTTATAAATGTTACAAAAATCTTTCAAATACCTCTAATTTGCACAATGCTTCCCGTTAATATAATACGCTGATTCTGTGAAAACCGTAAATACAACCTCTACTTCTGGAAGTCCAAAATCCATTA
>Ga0102589_1002639_pt1 | contig 16296 bp, 12 predicted proteins | sample AraplaMF_Col_mLB_FD_76858 | JGI IMG/M metagenome (GOLD analysis project Ga0102589, IMG submission 76858) | Arabidopsis root microbial communities from the University of North Carolina, USA - plate scrape MF_Col_mLB | ecosystem: Host-associated > Plants > Roots > Endosphere | place: USA... | reverse complement strand
CTGCAGGCCTCGCACTACTCCTTCGCCACGCTGCCTGTGGCGCTCACGTATGCCAATGCCTACGGCCGCTTCGGCGTACAGGACAACCTGTGCGGCTACAGCTTTGCCGCCACAGCGCCCTCCACCGCACCCACACCCAATGTGCCCGTGCCCGTATCGGCCGCCGCGCTGGCCACTTCCTTCGGCACCGGCAACGGCGTACCTCCCACCTCGGGCATCAGCATCGTCAACAACCTGAGCGCGGGCGGCCCGCTGCTCGACGCGGCCTCGCTCTCGGCCGGCAATGTGCAGGACTACAACAGCGCCGGCGCCCTGTGCCTGCGCGCGCTGGTGGCCGGCAACACCCCCGCCGCGCTGCGCGTGCGCGAAGGCATACAGCAGGTGCTGCGCACCGCCAACCTGCAAGGCAAGCCGGCCATCATCGTGCACGGCCGCTCCGACACCCTGGTGCCGGTGGCGCTGACCTCGCGGCCCTACTTCGGCCTCAACAAGATCGTCGAAGGCCGCAACAGCAAGCTCTCCTACATCGAAGTCACCAATGCGCAGCACTTCGACGCCTTCCTCGGCTTCCCCGGCTATGGCGCGCGCCTGGTGCCCTTGCATCGGTACTTTGTTCAGGCGATGGACATGATGTATGCGCACTTGAAAACCGGCGCGCCGCTGCCGGGTAGCCAGGTGGTGAGGACTGTGCCGCGGGGGGCTGTGGGGAGTGTTGTGAATCCGATTACGGTGGGGAATGTGCCGGCGATCAAGCTGTTGCCGGATACTGGCGACAGCATCATGTTTGCCAATAATGTGGTGACGGTTGCGGATTAGTTCAGCCCTCCGTTCGGGCTGAGCTGTCGAAGCCGGCTCTTGCACATCCCGTTCGGGCTGAGGTATCGAAGCCTCTTGGTCGTTTTGTACGCCGAGGTTTGGTTGAGTTCCGGGGCCGGGGGTTGCCCGGCGGCAACTCACTTTTCTTTTGCTTCGCCAAAAGAAAAGTAAGCAAAAGAAAAGGCGACCCTGGTTGCTGCGTCCCTCCGCTTCGCTGCGGGCAACCTGTGGTGCTCGGTCCAGGCGGGGTCTCGCTAAACTCGCTACGCTGCGCTTCGCTCAAACAACGCGATCCCTGATCCGCCTGGCCCTGCGCTCCTCGGCGCATCCACAAGGGGACCCGGAATACCGAATAGCCAAATACCAATACCCAACAGCCGAAGACAGGACCCCGAATACCAAAGAAACAAGGACACGCCATGGCGTGTCCTTGTTTGTTTTGGGGTTCGGTATTGGTATTCGGTATTTGGTTTTGGTATTCCGGACTTCCCCGTCCTGGCTGGGCCGAGCAGCGCAGACGGAGGAGGGATAAGGGATCGCGTTGTCTGAGCGTAGCGCAGCGAAGCGAGTTTAGCGAGACCCCCTCCGCAGTCGAGCAGCGCAGGTTGCCCGTAGCGAAGCGTAGGGACCCAGACTGCGGGTCGCCTTTTCTTTGGTGACTTTCTTTTGGCGAAGCAAAAGAAAGTTACTTGCCGCCGGGCAACCCCCGGCCAGCAGACCCAAGAAGAGGGCGGAGAAGGAACAAGAGGTAGAGAGGAAAAGACAGCGCGCAAGGCCGGAGCAAGACCCGGCTCACTGCGTCGGAGGCAGCACCCCATCCAGACTCTCCGCATGATGCAAACAAAACCTCACCAGCTTCTCCACATCATGGGACTTATCAAACACCTCATCCGCCCCCAACTCCCGGCAGCGTACAAGGAGGTTCTCCTGGTTGTGGCTGGTCAGCACCACCACCTTCTGGCTGGGCTTGCGCCGCTGGCAGTCTTTCAGCACACCAAAGCCTGAGCCTTCGGTGAGGAACAGGTCGACGATGGCGAGGTCCCAGTCCTCATGGTCGTGCAGCCACAGGCGGGCGCCGGTCTCGGAATCGGCGTGGCCGACGAATCGCAGCGGCGCGATCTCCTCCATGGCTTCCACCAAGGTGTTGCGTATGTCCGGCTTGTCCTCGACAAGAAACGCGTTGATCAGCATGGAGCCCCCGAAGTTAATCCATGAACTTAATCGCCATCCCGGAACAGGCCTGTCGTCGGCCACCATCGGGGTGTGTAGGCGAAGACTCACTTTAGGGCAACGGCCGCTTTTTAGCCGTAACTACGGGTAACGCGGAGGTAAAACCGGGGAACCAGCCGCCAGCCGGTCGCCGTGCGGCGATCAGTGGCGATTTGGGGAATTAATTACCAATCAGTGGTGGTGGCCGTGCTCGCCGTGCACGTGGCCATGCGCGATTTCTTCCGCCGAGGCGGCACGCACGGCGGTCACCTTGAGGGTGAATCGCAGGGCCTTGCCGGCCAGGGGGTGGTTGCCGTCCAGCATGACGGTGTCGCCCTTGATCTTGGTGACGTTGAAGACATGCCGGCGGCCGTCTTCGCCGCGGCCTTCGAGCTGGCCGCCGACTTTCACCCCGGGCGGGAACTGCGTGCGCGGGATGGTCTGCACCAGGCTTTCGTCGCGCAGGCCAAAGGCGTCCTGCGGCTCCAGCGCCAGCACGGTCTGGAAGCCCGGCTCCTGGCCGTCGAGGGCTTCCTCGATCTTGGGCAGGGTGTTGCCGTAGCCGCCGTGCAGGTAAACCATGGGCGTGTTGCTCTGCTCAACCAGCTTGCCCTGGGCGTCCGCCACCTTGTAGCTAAGTGTGACGGCGGTGTCTTTTGCGATTTTCATGGTGTTCGTCCGGCTGCCCGGGATGCGTAAAAGCGCTGATTTTCGCCCAGGAACGCGGGCGGCCGCGTGGCGGCCGGCAGAGGGCCTGATTGGCCCCTGCCCGCATGGGGCTTTGGCGGGCCCGGCCGGCGCCGGCGGGCGGCATCCGTAGAATCATGCAACATGATAAGTTACATGAAATCAAAAGGCCGGCTTTCCGCCGTGCTGCACGCGTTGCTGCACATGGCCCACCGCGGCGGGCCCATGACGTCGGAGGAACTCGCGGCCTGCCTGCGCACGCACCCGGTGGTGGTGCGGCGCACCATGGCCGGCCTGCGCGAGGCCGGGTTTGTCGTGTCCGAGCGCGGCCACGGCGGCGGCTGGGTGCTGGCGCGCGACCTGGCCTCGGTCACGCTGCTGGATGTGCAGATGGCCGTTGGCGAGGCCGACGGTGCAGGTGCCGATGGCGAGAGCCCGCATGCGGACGGCTGCGTCATCGAGCAGTCGGTGCAGCGGGCGCTGGCCGGCAGCCTGCGCGAGGCCGAGGCCCTGCTGGCCAGGCGCCTGGGCGAGGTCACGCTGGCCCACCTGTCGGCCGATTTCAACCGCGCCATGGCCGCCCATCCCCCCGCACCGGAGGCCCGCCATGCTGCATGACGCCATCATTGTGGGCGGCAGCTTTGCCGGCTTGTCGGCAGCGCTGCAGCTGGCCCGTGCCCGGCGCCAGGTGCTGGTGATGGACGCGGGCCTGCCGCGCAACCGATTTGCGTCGGAATCGCACGGCGTGCTGGGCCATGACGGCAAGCCGGGCCCGAAGCTGCTGGCCGAGGCGCGGCAGCAATTGCAGGCCTACCCGACGGCCCGGCTTTTCAGCGGCCGCGTCAGCCGTGTGGACCACGGTGAGGCGGGTTTTGTGGTGGAGGCCGAGGACGGCATGCGCTGGTTCACCGGGCGCCGCCTGCTGCTGGCCACCGGCGTGGCCGACGTGCTGCCGGACATTCCCGGCCTCGCCGAACGCTGGGGAAAGACGGTGGTGCACTGCCCCTACTGCCATGGCTATGAGATTGGCGGCGGCGCGGTGGGCGTGCTGGGCACGGGGCCGATGTCGGTGCACCAGGCCATGATGTTTGCCGACTGGGGCGAGGTGACGCTGTTCACGCAGGGGCTGGTCGAGGTGTCGGCCGAAGAGCTGGCGATGCTGGCGGCGCGCAAGGTCAAGGTGGAGGCCTGCCCCATTGCGGCGCTGCAGGGTGAGGCGCCCGCGCTGGAAAGCGTGCTGCTGCGGGACGGCCGGCGGCTGCCGCTCAAGGCGCTGCTGGTGGGCACGCAGGTGCGCATGGCCAGCCCGCTGGCCGAAGCGCTGGGCTGCGCGTTTGACGATTCGCCCTTTGGCCCCATCGTGCGCATCGACGCCTGGGGCATGACCAGCGTGCCCGGTGTGTACGCGGCAGGCGACATGGCGCGTGTGCCGCACAGCATCACCTATGCCATGGCCGGCGGCGTAGCGGCGGGCGTCGGCCTGCATGCCTCGCTGATCAATGAAGACGCGCGCGGTGGGGAAACCGCTGCGGCATAAACGTCGGCATCAATACACCGGCGGATACACGGCCGGCGGGCGGGCTGGTTACAGTGGCTGAAGGTTAAAGTGCTTGAAGACCAAGGTGGTTGAAAGAGGCCAAAAAGGCCTCAGCTGCCTTGTTCCAGGTTTCCCTTTCCCCTTTCCCCTTTTGCCATTTCTGCCCCTTTGCTCCTGCCATGAACCCGACCGACACCGAAACCATTGAGCTGCTGCCCGCCGGCGCCACGCCGCGCCAGCTGTTTGTGCTGCTGCACGACGCGGGCGGCTCGGCCGCCGACATGCTGGAACTGGGCAACCTGCTGGGCGGCGCCTTTCCCGAGGCCGCGGTGCTGATCCCTGAAGGGTTGACGGGCCCGCACGCCGATGCGGCAGGCGCCGCCGCGGCCGGGCTGGACGATACGGCCGCCCTGGCCGCGCGCGTGGAGGCGTTGGCCGCTTACCTGCGTGCGCAGCAGCAGCGCTTTGAGATCCTGCAGTCGGACACGGCGCTGGCCGGTTTTGGCGCGGGCGCCAGCCTGGCGCTGGCGCTGAGCGATGCGCACGACGGCCTGGCGGGCCGCCTGCTGTCTTTCGGCGGCGGCTACCAGGTCTGGCCGGCCCGCGCGCCCGCGCTGACCACCCTGCACCTGCTGCACGGCCAGGACGACGCCGTCGTGCCGCTGGCGCGCACCCGCAGCGACTTTGACCACCTGATGGAACTGGGCGCCGACGCGACCCTGGACGTGGCCCGCTCGCTGGGCCATGAGCTGCATCCTGCGCTGATGGACCAGGCGGTGACGCGACTGCAGACCTGTGTGCCCCTCAGAGCCTGGAAGGCTGTGTAGAGAATCACCCCTGTCCAGGCTCACTGCGTGTAGCCTGTTCCCCCCTCAAGGGGACGGCGCCTGCGGTCTGGTGAAACAATCCCACCCCTGTCCAGGCTCACTGCGTGTAGCCTGTTCCCCCCTCAAGGGGGCGGCGCCTGCGGTCTGGCAAAGCCAGTCCCGCGGCCCCTGCTGGTGCGTGGCCGTGGGTCTTTAGCTACAAGCTTGCAATGGCTTGCCGGCTAGCTGCGGCTTGAGCGCATCGAGCTTGGCTTTGATCGCCGCGTCGGCGGCCGGCAGCCTGAGCAGCTGGCCGCGCGTCTCGGGACGCTCCTGCACCACCTTGGCGGTGCGCACGCCGCGCGTGGCGACCTTGGCGAGTTCGCGTTCGGCCTCGGCCTGCGAGCCGTAGTGGCCCAGTGACAGGCCGGGGCCCAGCGCGGGATTGACCAGGGCTTCAAAGGACACGCCCATGCCGCGCAGCTCGCTGCGCTTTTTGGCGAGGGCGTCTTCGCTGTTGTACTTGCCCATGTAGACGATCCAGCGGGCCGGCTCGACGCTGCTTTCCAGCGTCCAGCTGCCGATGGGCAGGCTGCTTTCGAGGCCGGCGCGCAGCGCGCTGCTTTGTTCAGGGTTGAACAGGCCGGCCTGCAGGCATTCGGGGGCGGGTGGCGGCGCGGGGGTGGAAGCGGGCTCGTTTTCGAGCTGGCGTGCCTCCGTGACCGTGAGCAGTTTCATGGCCTCGGGGCGGATCTGCTGGGCCATGCGCTGCGGCTCGGCCTGGGCGGCCGGTGCCAGGCCGTAGTCGGCCAGCAGGCCGTGCGTCCAGGCGAAGTAGCCGGCATTGGCCAGCAGCAGCGCCAGCACCAGCAGCCTCAGCATGGGCGCGCGCCTTGCGTTGGGTGCGCCGCCACGGGGCGCACGCTGACTTCGGAACTGGTGATTTCTTTCATGCCAGCCGCAGTATGCACCAGCAGTGCGCCGTTTTCGCCGGCGCCGTGGGCCGTGCCCGTGTTGCCGTCGGAAAGCTGCACTGTGCGGCCGGCGAGTACGTCGCGCGCCGCAAAACGCGCCTGGAAGGGCGCGAAGCCGAAGCGCTCAAAGGCCTGCACCGCCTGCACCAGCGGCGGCATGATGCGCAGCAGCGTGGCCGGCGCGTCGAGCTCGGGCAGCAGCTCCTGCAGGCCGCCGGGCGGGATGGCGGGCAGGGCGGCCGCGGGCGCTGACGGGTCCGGCGGCAGGGCGCGGATGTTGATGCCTATGCCGATGACCACATAGCGTATGCCTTCCCAGCTGGCGGTCTCGACCAGGATGCCGGCCAGCTTGCGCTCGCCCTGGGGCGTGGAGAGCCAGAGGTCGTTGGGCCACTTCAGGCCGATGCGGGGCTTGCCGCCGCCGGTGAGGGGCTCCAGGCTGTCGGCGACGCTGACGCCGGCCACCAGCGACAGGCCCGACCAGTCGGCGGGCGCCAGCGGCAGGCCCAGGGAGAAGGTCAGGCTGTCGCCGCGCTGGCTTTGCCACTGGCGGCCCAGGCGGCCGCGCCCGGCGGTTTGCTGCTCGGCCACCAGCAGCAGGGGTTCGGGCCGGGGCTCGGACATGGGGCTGCCGCCGCTACCGGAGGGGCTGCCGCGGAAGCGGCGCATGAGCTCGGTGTTGCTCGAGTCGATCTCGGGCAGGACCTCGACCGTGAAGCCCGGCAGCAAGGGCGCCAGGGCCTCCCAGAGGGCCTCGGCGGGCCAGTGGATGGGGGATGTGGTGGGGTTGGACGAGGGGGTGCTCATGAAAGCTCAGGGCCCGGGCCCGGCCGGCGGCGGGCCGGACCGGTGGCTACCGCTCAGTCCTTCTTTTTCTTGTTGGGCTTTTTGCCGGCTTTGTCGGCTTTAGTGGCCTTGATGGCTTTCTTTTCAGCCTTTTTCTTCTCCGCCTTGGCCTCGGCTTTCTTCACGGATTTTTTATCGGCCTTTTTATCTGTCTTTTTATCCGCCTTCTTGCCGGACTTTTTCTTGCCCCTGGATTTCTTCTTCTCGTCGTCCTTGGGCGCCAGCAGGGTGCCGCGGCAGTTCTTGGCGCCGCACCAGCAGGGGTATTCGGCCAGCAGCTTCTTGGTGTAGGGCGCGTCGATGATCAGCCCGTAGTCGTAGAACAGTTCTTCGCCGGCCTTGATGTTGCGCAGCGCCTTGATGAAGACGCGGCCTTCCACTTCGTCGGCCTCGCAGTTGGGCTTGCAGCTGTGGTTGATCCAGCGCGAGGAATTGCCGCCGTGCTTGGCGTCGATCACATGGTCTTCGTCGATGTGGAAGTAGAAGGTGTGGTTCGGGTCTTTCGGGTCGTGCGGGTGGCGGCGCAGCGCTTCCTTCCAGTTGATGATCTCGCCCACGTATTCGATCAGGGTCTCGCCCTCGGCCAGATCCTGCACGGCGAAGACGCCCTTGCCGTGCACGCCGGAGCGCCGTGTCTGGATGCGCCGGCCGTCGGCGGCGGGCGCCGGTGCGGCGGTCGTGGAAGAAAGCGGCGCGATAGGTGCGTTGGCCTGGTTTTTTGACACGGGGTATTTTTTTGGTATGGTTAATTCATGCATGTGCGCGTGCGCGCGTATGCGTGCGCACCCGCGCGCGTACATGCGCGAGAAGCCGCTATTGTAGTGATGCATCGTGACGCACCCCTGGAGCCCCTCATGTTCAAGCGCCGAAACCTGCTGCAGACGACCGCCGCCCTCACGGCCGGGTTGGGCCTGCCGGCGTGGGCCAAGGGCGGCGAAAGCCCCCTGCCCCAGCTGGGCAGCACCCTGGCCCTGCCGCCGGTGGCGCTGCTGGACGGCAGCGCCTGGAAGCCCGCCGACGTGGGTGGAAAGACCCTGGTGGTGTACTGGTGGGCCAGCTGGTGCCCTTTTTGCGCGGTGCAATCGCCCCATATAGAAGCGCTGTGGCGGGCGCAGAAGGCCCGCGGGCTGGAGGTGCTGGCGCTGTCCATCGACAAGCAGCCGGCCGCCGCCGCGGCCTATATGAAAGCCAAGGGCTACAGCTTCCCCGCCGGGATGCTGACGCCGGAAGTTGCCAAGCGCCTGTCCAAGCCGGCCGGCCTGCCCGTGGTGGTGGTGCTCAAGGTGTCGCCGGACGGCCGTGAAGGCAAAGTCGTATTCGCTGAAAGCGGGGAAATGTTCCCCGAAGACGTAGAAGGTTTGAAGAAGTACCTATGAAAACCCTTGTGATTGCAGAAAAGCCCTCGGTGGCGCAGGACATCGTCCGCGCCATCACGCCGACGGCCGGCAAGTTCGAAAAGCACGACGAATATTTCGAGAGCGACGAATGGCTGGTCACTTCGGCCGTGGGCCACCTGGTGGAGATCCAGGCGCCGGAAGAGTTCGACGTCAAGCGCGGCAAGTGGAGCTTCGCCAACCTGCCGGTGATCCCGCCCTACTTTGACTTGAAGCCCATCGACAAGACCAAGACGCGGCTCAACGCCATCGTCAAGCTGGCCAAGCGCAAGGACGTGGGCGCGCTCGTCAACGCCTGCGACGCGGGGCGTGAGGGCGAGCTGATCTTCCGGCTGATCCAGCAGTACGCGGCCAGCAAGCTGCCGGTCAAGCGCCTGTGGCTGCAGTCCATGACGCCGGCCGCGATCCGCGAGGGCTTTGACAGCCTGCGCAGCGAAAAGCAGATGCAGGGCCTGGCCGACGCGGCGCGTTCGCGCTCGGAAGCCGACTGGATGGTCGGCATCAACGGCACCCGGGCCATGACGGCCTTCAACTCGCGCGACGGCGGTTTCTTCCTGACGACCGTGGGCCGCGTGCAGACGCCAACCCTGTCAGTGGTGGTCGAGCGCGAGGAAAAAATCCGCAAGTTCGTGAGCCGCGACTACTGGGAAATCCACGCGACCTTCCTGGCCGAGGCCGGTGAATACCCCGCCAAGTGGTTCGACCCGAAATGGAAAAAAGCCGCGGCCAATGCCGCGAACGGCGAAGGCGCCGAGCCCGACCCCGAGCTGAAGGCCGACCGCGTCTGGTCCGAGCGCGAGGCGCTGGCGATTGCCGAGGCCGTGCGCGGCAAGGCCGCCACGGTGACGGAGGAAAGCAAGCCCACCACCCAGGCCGCCGGCCTGCTGTTTGACCTGACCTCGCTGCAGCGCGAGGCCAACGGCAAGTTCGGCTTCTCGGCCAAGACCACGCTGGCCATCGCGCAAAGCCTGTATGAACGCCACAAGGCGCTGACCTACCCGCGTACCGATTCGCGCGCCCTGCCCGAAGACTATCTGCCGGTGGTCAAAAAGACTTTTGAAATGCTGGCCGACAGCGGCATGAAGCACCTGGCGCCGCATGCGGCGACGGCGCTCAAGGGTGGCTACATCAAGCCCAGCAAGCGCATCTTCGACAACGCCAAGGTCAGCGACCACTTCGCCATCATCCCTACGCTGCAGGCGCCCAGCGGCCTGAGCGAAGCCGAGCAAAAGCTCTATGACCTGGTGGTGCGCCGCTTCATGGCGGTGTTCTTCCCGAGCGCTGAATACCTGGTGACCACGCGCATCTCGCAGGCCGTGGGCCACAGCTTCAAGACCGAGGGCAAGGTGCTGGTCAAGCCGGGCTGGCTCGCAATCTACGGCAAGGAAGCCGCCGACGAAGTGGCCGACGCCAAGGAAGGCGACAAGGGCCAGAGCCTGGTGCCGGTCAAGCCCGGCGAGATGGTGCGCGCCGAAGTCGTCGAGGCCAAGGGCCTGAAGACCCGGCCGCCGGCCCGCTATTCGGAAGCGACGCTGCTGGGCGCCATGGAAGGCGCCGGCAAGACGATTGACGACGACGAGCTGCGCGAGGCCATGCAGGAAAAAGGCCTGGGCACGCCGGCCACGCGCGCCGCCACGATTGAAGGCCTGATCGCCGAGAAGTACATGCTGCGCGAAGGCCGCGAGCTGATCCCCACGGCCAAGGCCTTCCAGCTCATGACGCTGCTGCGCGGCCTGGGCGTGGAGGAACTCTCCAAGGCCGAGCTGACCGGCGAGTGGGAACACAAGCTCGCGCAGATGGAGCACGGCAAGCTCAGCCGCGAAACCTTTATGGCCGAGATCGCCGCCATGACGGAGAACCTGGTCAACAAGGCCAAGGGCTACGACAAGGACACGATTCCCGGCGACTACGCCACGCTGCAGGCGCCCTGCCCCAACTGCGGCGGCGTCATCAAGGAAAATTACCGGCGCTACACCTGCACCGGCAAGAATGGCGATGACGGCTGCGGCTTCAGTTTCGGCAAGACGCCGGCCGGCCGCACCTTTGAAGTGGCCGAGGTCGAGCAGTTCCTGCGCGACAAGAAGATCGGCCCGCTGGACGGCTTCCGCTCCAAGGCCGGCTGGCCTTTCACCGCCGAGATGGTGCTCAAGTTCGACGAAGAGACGAAAAACTACAAGCTCGAGTTCGACTTCGGCGACGACAAGAACGGCGAAACCGGCGAGATCGTCGACTTCAGCGGCCAGCAATCGCTGGGCCCCTGCCCGCGCTGCGCTTCGCGTGTGTTCGAACTCGGCAAGAACTACGTCTGCGAAAAATCGGTGCCGACACTGGAGCAGCCCACGCCGAGCTGCACCTTCAAGACCGGCCAGGTCATCCTGCAGCAGCCGATCGAGCGCGAGCAGATGCACAAGCTGTTGGAAACCGGCAAGACCGATTTGCTCGACAAGTTTGTCTCCATGCGCACGCGCCGGCCCTTCAAGGCCATGCTGGCCTGGGACAAGGAAGCCGACAAGGTGAACTTTGAATTCGCGCCGTCGAAATTCCCGCCGCGCAAGCCGGCGGCCGCGAAAACCGGCACGGTGAAAACGCCTTTTGGCAAAACTGTCGCGGTGAAGGCCGCGAAGGCGCCGGCCGCGAAGAAGGTGGCGGCCAAGAAAACCCCCGCCGCCAAGACCGCCAAGCCCAAGGCACCGCGCGTTGCCAAGCCGGGCGCGGGCCTCAAGCCCAGCGACGCCCTGGCGGCGGTGATAGGTGCCGAACCGGTGGCGCGCACCCAGGTCATCAAAAAGCTCTGGGACTACATCAAGGCCGAAGGCCTGCAGGACGCGGCCAACAAGCGCGCCATCAATGCCGATGCCAAGCTGCTGCCGGTGTTCGGCAAGCCGCAGGTCACGATGTTCGAGCTGGCCGGGATTGTGGGCAAGCACCTGACGGCGGAATAGGCCGGCTCTTCACGAGAGCGGGCGCGTAGGCCGAGGGCGCGTGGCGGGCTGTGAATCTGACAGCCGGCTACACGCCTTTTTTCATGCTGGCAAACAGCGACCAGGCCATGCCCCCCAGCAGCAGCAAACCGGTGCCGAGGGCGGCCCAGAGCCAGGCGCTGCGTTTGGCAGGGCTGTCAGCCGTAGCCGCCGCAGCAACGGCGGATGGCGCGGCAGGGGCCGGAGCCTGCACCGCCAGCGACACCAATGCCGTGTCGGCCGCGACCGGCTTGTTGCTCGAATAAGCCGGTATCAATGTTGAAAGCGGCAGCGCCGCACCGCTTGCCGGCGCGGCGTTGGGCTCGGCGGACGTTTTCCAGTTCAGCGTGAACGGCGGTTGGCCCTGGGCCAGAAACACCACGGTGCGTGGTGTCGTGGCTACCGCGATGGTGGGCGGCGTCGCGCCCAGCAGTGCGACCGGCCCGGCCGTGCGCAGGCGCAGCCTGGGGTAGACCGCGCCGTCCAGCGCGATGTCCGGCGAGCGTGCCTCGGTGCTGCCTTGCGCCAGGCGGTAGACCACGCTGTCGGCCAGCCGGATCTCGCCGGGCGCCGCGGTGGGCCGCGTTGCGTCGCGATGCCGCCGCAGCGCGTACAAAGGGTTGTGCAGCGGCCGCAGGACAGGCTGGGCCGCGGATGTAGGCGTGGGCGCCGGATCGGGCAGGCCCAGCACCTCGAGTTGCGCCAGGGTGTTGGTGTCGGCCAGCGCGATGCGCAGGCTGCGCGCCGGCAGGCCTCGCGGCAACAGGTAGTCGCAGTGGCTGGCCTCGCAGCGCTCGGGCCGGATGGCCTCCGACCATTCCTGCGGCACGGCGGCTTCAGCGGCTTCCACGCTGTCGATGTTCACCGCCGTGAGCTGCGCGCCCTGCGCGGGGTCTGACCAGCTCAGGCGCAGGAAGCGCGCGCGCAGGCCGCCCAGGTCGACGGCCAGGCGTTCCAGGTTCTGGTTGTTGTGGCTGAGCTTGACGAGCTGCTCTTCGCCGCCGACTGGGCGCCAGCTGCGCAGATCGTTGCTGGCCTCCAGGCGGTAGGCGAACACGCCGCGCGTGCCGGCCGCGACCTCAAGGCGCGCCTGCAGCAGGTTGCCGCGCACGTGGCTCACGTCGATCAGCCACGGCACGGCGCCGGTCGCCGGTGCGGCCGGTTTGACCAGTTGTAGAGAGCCGTCGCTGCGCAGCTGGAAGCTCAGCAGCGCATCGGACGGCGCCGCGCCGGCGTTGGCCGGCACGGCAAAAAGCGGCACCTTCTGCGAAGCGCTGTGCGGCATTGCAGCTTCCTCCTGCAACCAGCCGTAAGGCACGGCGTTGCCCGAGGCGTTGCGGATGCGCAGGTCGCGCAGGTCGGTATAGGCCGCGCGGCCGTAGAGCGCCGCCGGCAGGGCCAGGCGGTAGTAGGGGCCGGCTCCTTGCAGGCTGATGGGCGCGCCGGCCTCGCCGCTCTGGGCATGAAGTGGTGCGGCCGGGAGCATCAGCGCCGCCGCTGCGGCGGCCAGCGAAAAGGTGTGCCGGTTCATGTGCCTTCTCCTGCGTTGGCGGCGTTGTCCGGTTTGGCCGGGGGCACCGGCGCGAAGTAGCCGACCAGCAGCAGCAATGCGCCCACGCCGATGAAGGACACGATGCGGAACAGCCCGCCCCGGTCCGCCAGCTCGACGAAGAACAATTTGAGCACCACCACGCCGAGCAGGGCCGCACCGGCCATCCAGAGCGGGCGCAGTGCGCGGCCGTGGCCAAGCACCATGGCCAGCACGCCGCACAGCGCCCAGGTGATGGACAGCGCGGCCTGGGTCAGCCAGGAGGCATACAGCGCATGGAAGTCCCATGGCACGCCGGCGTAGTGGTGGCAGGCGCGCAGCACCATGCCCGTCAGCAGTGCCAGCGCGGTGGCGCCGGCGATGCCCTGGGCCGCGTGTGGGGGCATGCGCACGGGCGAGCCCTCGGGCAGCTCGCGCCACCAGAGCAGGATCGCCAGCAGCACCAGCCAGTTGCCGAGTTCCAGCGGATTGAGCAAGGGAATGTAGGGCAGCGGCGAGGCATTGCCGGCGCTGCCCGCGTTGCTCACCCAGGCCCAGGCCAGCAGGTACAGCGCCACCGGCAGTGCCGCAGCCTCGAGGTAGGCGCGGCGGTATTCGGCCAGCGGCCAGCGCCTGAGCACCGCCTGCGAACGCAGGGCCCACAGCGACAGCGCCGGCACAATGACCCAGCCCAGCAGCGGCCAGCTCGACCAGTCGTCGCCCAGGCCGCCGAATTGCCATTGGCATTCACGCGCGGCCAGCAGCAGGTAAAACCAGAAGCCGGCCACATGAAGGCGCTCCAGCCCGCGCGCGCTCACCCATTGCTTTTGCCCGCGCAGCAGCGGCAGGTGCCACAAGGCCGCAAGCGGCCAGGCCAGCCAGCCCAGCCCGCTTGACGGCACGTAGAGCGCCGTGGAGCTGCCAAGGCCGGCAAGGGCGGCGATGGCGGCCAGGCCGGGCAAGGTGGCCAGGGTGGCGCGGCCCAGCTGGCTCCAGTCGCGGCGGCGCGCCACCAGCAGGCAGATCAGCGACGTGCCGAGCACGATGGCGATGCAGGCCGCCGCGACCTGGACCCCGTAACCGTGGCGCTGCAGCACGTTGGTACTCTCGACCAGCAGGGCCGACAGCCACCAGCCCAGGCCGATGACCACCGGCGCCCACAGCCACAGGCTTTGCGCGCACCAGTGGTTGACCCAGCGCGTTCGGCGCGCCTGGGCTTCCCCAGCCCGCGGTCGGGCTTCTTCCTGGATCCACGCGCCAGCCAGCAGGGCACTGAGGCCCAGCACCACGGCAGTCCAGAAGCCCATGTGCGCGAAGGCCGGCAGCCCACCGGTGTGGGCCGGGGTGAAGGACAGCAGGAGCACGCCGGAGACCACGTGCAGGCCGGCAGCCAGCGTCGCCAGCGGCGTGTGGGCCATGCGCAGCGACACCCAGAGCACGACCAGCGCGCTCAGCGGCCACACCAGCGCGGCCTGTTGCAGGCTGAGCTGGAACAGCATCGCGAGGTGCAGCAAGCCGGTGCCGGTCAGGACGGCAATGATGTTGGCCATCGACCAGTCGGGCGCCAGGCCGCGTGCCAGCGCGGCACGCCGCGCCTGCGCCATGGTCCAGGCTGTGGTGCCAAGAATGCCCAGTGCGATCAGCCCGCCGGCGGCCGCGCCTTGCCAGCCGCTGGCCAGCGCCTTGTCGGCATCGCCGCGATGCAGTGTGGCAATGAAGCCGGCCACAGCCAGCGCCTGCATGCCGTAGCTGACCGAAGGCAGGGGCTTGAGGCCGAAGCGCGCGGCAATGACAAAAACCACCGATGCCAGCACGGCCGTCGCGGCGGCCGCCCAGGGCGGCACCCACCATTGCCATTGCAGCAAGGTGAGCGCGGTCATGGCGACCCATGGCAGCGCGACACCGGACAGCGCCTCCCAGTCCCTGCCCTGGTCGAGTTTGCTCCGCTTGTGCATGGCCCACATCGCGAAGGCGCCGGCCGCGAGCAGCAGCGGCCCGATGGTGGAGCCCTGCAGCAACGCGTGGTCGAGGGCGCCGTCAAGCCGGGTGTCCTGCAGCAGCTTGAATGCGGCACCCAGCAGCACAAGAAAGGAAAACGCCCGTGCATAAGGCCTGGCCTGGCGCGCGCCCAGCCAGTACATGCCGGCCGCCTCGACGGCCCATGCCGCGCCGGTCCAACGGCCTTCCAGGCCCAGCGGAATGGCCAGTGTGCCGAAGATCACGCCGACGATGGCATAGGCCTCGGCAAGCAGTGCCAGCCCGCGCGGCTGCGTCGCAAAGACCATGCGGCCCAGCAGCAGATAGATCGCGGCCAGACCCATGGCCGAGAACGCCGCGCCCAGCTCCCAGGGCCGCATCAGCAGGTATTGCAGGCCGAAGGCGGCCATCGGTACGCCGAAGACCAGCGCGCTGTCGACCCGGCCCACGCGGCGCAGCGTATCGGCCGCGCGGCTGGCCAATGGCTGTGCCGCGTTGCCGGCCGGCGCATCGGCCAGCGTGCGGCGCGCGAACAGCAGGCCGATGGCCGTGAACAGCACAAAGAAGACGATCAGGAAAGGCTGGACCACGCCGAACTGGTCGTCGGTGTAGTTGCGCTGCGCCCAGCCCGCGGCGAGCGTGAAGGTGCCGACGAAGCCGATCAGGTTAAGCACGCGCCAAGCCCTGAACCATGCCATCAGCACGATGCCGACGTCCAGCACCAGCAGGTAGGTAAAGAGCCCGACCGGCCGGTTCTGGCCGGTGGAGGACAGCACCGGTGCGGCAAACCCTTCGACCACCGCCACGATGGCCAGCATGGGCGCGTTCTGCAACACGGCCAGGACGGCGGCCAGCACCGACACGGCAAACAGGAAGCCGAAACCGGCAGTCGCGTCCAGCAGGCCGGACACCTTCATGGCAGCCAGCGTCGTCAGGTAAAAAACACCGATGCCCGCGCCCTGCAGGATGAGAGCGTAGGCCGCGCGCTTGCGCCGCAGCATCCAGCCCAGGCCCAGCAGGCCGGCACCGACCAGCGCAACGGCCGCGTAGCGCAGCTCGATCGGCACGGTGACGCGTTCGGCGGTGTAGCGCAGCAAAAAGGCCAGCCCCAGGAAGAGGATCAGCACACCCAGCTTGACCAGCGTGTTGCCGCCAAAGATCAACGCGGCGATGGGCGCGGGCAGCCGGTCGCGCAAGGGAACAGCCGGTGGCGGCGGCGCGGGAGGCGCGCGGCGCACCGGAGGTTGCGGGCTGGCGTCCGCCTTCACATCCCTCATTGCCTCGGGCGCCGGCACCGGCTCGAGCGGCGAAGGAATGGTGACTTCGTCGAAGCCCGTACCGTCATGAGCTGCCGTCGAGACGGCTGCGGGTGCCAGTGTGGGCGTGTCAGCGGCGGTTGCCAGTGCCAGTGCCGGTGCCGGTGCGTGGGCAAGGGCGGGCACCGACAACGAAGCGACCGACGGCTGCACCATGCTGGGCTGCGACGGGCGTGGCGGGGTGAGGGGCTCCGGCGGGTCGGCGGTAGCGGTGCCGGCGTCCTGGGCGCCGCGGCGCTCCAGCGG
>Ga0102589_1003475_pt1 | contig 16322 bp, 9 predicted proteins | sample AraplaMF_Col_mLB_FD_76858 | JGI IMG/M metagenome (GOLD analysis project Ga0102589, IMG submission 76858) | Arabidopsis root microbial communities from the University of North Carolina, USA - plate scrape MF_Col_mLB | ecosystem: Host-associated > Plants > Roots > Endosphere | place: USA... | reverse complement strand
CTCATGGACTCGCAGCTCTGGCAGTCATCTGCTTAGGAACGGCTTATGGATTGGCACTTAGCATAAATATGAGGAATTTCCCGTTGTTGGCCATGCCGGTTATGATTTCAGTAACGATCGGTACGTACCTGTTCTTCACCCAGTTCAGCTTGTTAGTACTGCACTCTGTACAGAGAAGTCCAAGATTCTATTACCATCGTACCACGATGATTATCGTTGGTCAGCTGAGTTCCAGACTGAAGAGTAATGCAATGATGCTGTTTCTCGTGTCGATGCTGAGTGCGGTCATGGTGACGGCATCGGGTGCAATTTACATGATGAAGCGGGCCGTCCAGTTCGACGGCTATCGGACGCAGTACGAGAATGCGCAGGGTCTGATGGGTTTGACGATGTTCATTGGCCTGTTCATTAGCTTGTTATTTTTTATGGCGGCGGGCAGCGTGATTTATTTTAAGCTTTTTACCGAGCTTCGAGAGGATCAGGCACATTGCAAGGCACTGTCTCGGATCGGCTTGACGGAGGGTGAAATTCGAGGCATTGTTATGGCCCAAATCGGTATTCTCTTCTTTGCTCCCTGTATCGTCGGTACCATTCATGCCCTGATTGCTATGAAGGCATTGGACAATCTCCTGATGCTATCCAACTGGAGCTATTCATTTGCCGTTATCGGCATTTACCTGATCATGCATACGATTTATTTTCTAATCACCTGCCATGACTACATGAATAGCATACTGCGAGGTGCCCTTGGGCAAAGAATGGGGAGAAATTTATGAATACAGCACGAACTGGTTTCTGGGAAATGGCTGCCATTGTTGGTTGTGTGATGTTAGTCGTACTTGTAATGGCAACCTGTACACTGCCTTATGCTGCAGCGGAACAAGCGAAGGTGGAGCACACGTCTAGCACCAAAAAGATTGAGCAATTTATTGAAGAACAACGAGAGCGCAGTCAAATTCCGGGTATGTCCGTTGTTATTGTTGAAAAGGGAAAGACAATGTTTGAAAAAGGATTTGGCTATGCCGATCTAGATTCAAAGAAGCCTGTGACAGAACATACGTTGTTCGAATTAGGGTCTACGACTAAGGCTTTTACGGGACTAGCCATTTTGCAGCTTGAAAAGGCAGGATTGATTAACCGGACGGATGATGTAAGAAAATACCTGCCGTGGTTCACCATGAACAATGAAGGAAAGTCGGCCGCGATTACGATTGGTCAGCTGCTGTATCACACAAGCGGAATATCGGCCCGGACGATAGCCTTAATCCCCGAAGACGATACGGATCGTGCATTGGAGAAAACGGTGCGGATGCTGCTGGGACAACAATTGGATCGTAAGCCGGGCAGCTCACATGAGTATGCGACGATTAACTATGATGTGCTGGGACTAGTTATCGAGCAGGTAACGAAGCAGTCTTATGAAGCGTATATAAAGCAGCATGTGCTTGAGCCACTTGGCATGACAGATTCATTCGTCGGCATCCAGTCAGTTCTGCCTAGCGAGATGGCGACCGGATACCGAGTGGGTTTTCTGAAGCCAAGAGAATATCACCCGCCAATTTATCGTGGCAATAACCCAGCCGGATATCTAGTAAGCAACAGTATTGATATTGCGAAATGGATGAACGCACAGCTCGGATATGGGTTGAATGAGCAGGTAAGCAAGGCATTAGTGCAAGAATCGCATATGCCCGACAAATCCGTAGCACCGATCGATGATACCTACTATGCAAGCGGATGGAGTATCGGGGAGGATCAGAATCTTATTATGCATGCGGGCGCAAACCCTTCCTTCTCCTCTTACATCATTTTGCAGCAGGATCGGCAGCTTGGCGTTGCTGTCATTGCCAATGTGATGAGCGATGCTACGGCTGCTATTGGCCAAAGCGTGCTAACGCTGTGGAAGGGAGATAACCTCAGCAATCCGGTGCCGAATGATCGGATGCAGGCCCTGGATCAAGCAGCAACAATTGCAGCTGGGATTACAGGAGGACTTGCCCTACTGGGATGGCTGGCAGGTGGAAGGCTTGTCTGGAGTATCGCGAGACGGAAGCGTGTTTTGGTTTCGCTTGGTGTTATGCGAGTAATTGGATTTGTAGCCTTGCTGCTTGTGTGTGCAGGCGGGATTTGCCTGGTGCTTGCGCTTCCGAAGTTATTCCTTGAGGGCATGCCATGGTCATTTATCGCCGTATGGTCTCCGCCGACAATTGTCTTTGTTGCATGCTGCTTGGCAGCGATGTTTGCAGGATGGTTTATCTACGGTGCCTTGAAAATCGTTACGAAGAAAACTGGATAACGGATTACGGATAAAGAGTGGGGAAAGCTGTCGGATACCGACGGCTTTTTTATTAGGGAAAATTTGTGGAGCACATTAGGAATATGATGCGGGCTCATTTATAATGAGAACAGGCATGCAAGTATCGATACGAATTAGGAGTGGAATGTTGGTGGAATACACAGCTCAGCAAGTAGCGGAATGGATGATCGATGAAATTAGAACGAAGGGTGTCGCTTATCAGAGCGATGTCATTGAATATGTGAAGGCGCACTTCGGGGAGCATTTCGTATATGTGAATGAGAATGGGAATGCTTCGCTCGACAAGGAAGTGAAGAAGGCGTTCCGTAAGCTGCATCGCGGCAAAGTCGCATGGGACAGAGATGGATTCTGCTGGGGATGGACGTAAGCTTGGAGTAAAGAGATGGAGCAACTAACGCTGGATAACGAGGAACAACATGTTCCTCTGTATTTCTGGTGGAGTGGCAGCTGTCGCTGTCAATAGAGAAGCAGAAGGTGAAGGAGCGGTACGAGTTATGGCGCAGCAGAAATACTATGTGGTATGGGAAGGAAGTAAGCCAGGAGTCTATACGAGCTGGCCGGAATGCCAAGCGCAGGTGAGCAATTACAAGGACGCGAAGTATAAGTCCTATACCTCCCAGAGCGAAGCGGAGAAGGCCTATCGGGAAGGCTGGAAGAAGCATTGGGGTCAAGGCGCTGCGAAGAAGGGGGCTTCTGGGAAGTCCGCTGGGGCTGCTGCTTCCGTATCCAAATCAGAGATTGACTATAACAGCATTTCCGTAGATGTAGGGACGAGAGGGAATCCAGGGCCGATCGAGTATCAGGGAGTAGATACGAAGACAGGAGAAGTGATCTTTGCAAATGGGCCTATTCCCAATGGAACGAACAACCTAGGCGAGTTCCTTGCCATCGTGCATTCTTTGGCTTATCTCAAGCAGCAAGGCAGCAATAAGACGATATACAGTGATTCGCGAACCGCGATGAAGTGGGTACGCGAGAAGAAAGTGGCGACAACGCTTGTTCGCAATGAATCGACGCGGGAAGTGTGGAATTTAGTAGACCGGGCGCTTCATTGGCTGCAGACGAATACCTACAGCAATAAAATTCTGAAGTGGGAAACCGAGCATTGGGGCGAGATAAAGGCCGATTACGGGAGGAAATAGCCACTTCTCAACAGAGCTTTTGTACAGGTTGATTCAGAATTGGAACGGAGATCCACTTTTTACACAGATTAATCTGGAAGTATGGTATAATGGAACCATACTGATTCGGCTGTAGTCGCAATATCGTGCCCCGAACGTGACGTTTGGGGCTTTTATATTTACAGTCGGCGTATCAACATATCATGTGAGGAGAGATGGGGTTTGTACAGCTCGCGGAAGAAATCACAAGAGGATGTGCCGATGGAAATAACATCGGTGTGGATATGTTCGAGTGAAGATTGCAATGGATGGATGCGAGATAATTTCACTTTTTCAAATGAACCGACATGCCCGCAATGCAAGTCTGCTATGGTCAAGGGTGAGAAGAAGATAGCCGTTCTTGCCAACACGAGTCCAGTTCAATCCTCCAAGTAAGGGTTGACGGGGTTACTTGTGCATCAAGTTTATTCGTTATGAAGGGACACGAATTTTCGTGTCCCTTTTTGTATTTTAAAAGTAGATTATTACTTAATAAGCCCTATATTGCTGCCGAGTCATCAGATTACGAACTGCATCCGTAACCGATTCCTCCATGGAATAGAGGGTTTGGAATCCTTGCTGGCGAATTTGCGAATCGTCCCAAATGCGGTTGGTCGTTAATGTGTCCCATGCAAAAGGCGACATAGGATACGCTTTCCGTTGTTCCTCAGTCAGTTCAGCGGGGATATGGAGAAGGGAAGCGCGCTTGCCTGTAGCGGCATCGATGGCCTCTTTCAATTGCATCCAAGTCGTATCGAATCCTTTCAATACATAGATTTCGCTATTCCGCTCTGTCCCGCCGGATGTGCCGAGCCACTCCATTGCACGGCCGATATCGCGAGTATCGACAAGAGACACCTTAGCTGAACCATCTCCGACGATTGGATACTGATCACGGGCATGAGCCGCGAACATTCTGGCGAAGAATGAGGATTGATCGCGTACTCCAATCGTGCTTGCCGGACGTAATATCACCGTATTCATTCCGCTACGGAGGCCAGCTTCTTGTACGATCTTCTCCCTTGCTAGTCCTAACTGCTGTATCGGGTATATCGGTTGAGTATTATATCGTTCATCAATTGGTTCATTGCTGCGGAAATCATAGACAACAATGGTGCTTAACTGAACGAAGCGGGCTACTCCTTGCGCGGCTGCAGTTTCTGTCAACCATTTCGTCAATTGAATTTCTACGGGTGCGTCTGGGCGTATCGTCGAATTCAGCTTCGCATCTGCTGTGCAGTTGTAGACCACATCATGTCCTTGGATGACAGAAGCCAGTTCTGTACGATCCTCCATATGGAGTTGGATGACTTGAGCGCCGGTCTGTTTGAGCCATGAGATATTGCTTGTATGCCGTGCGACGGCGGTAACCTCATGCCCAGCATGCAGCAGCTGCTCTACGACATGACTTCCAATGAAGCCGGTGCTTCCAAATACAATTGCTCTCATACGGTGTTCCTTCCTCCTAGGCCTTGCTCCATCACATTCCGAAATTATGAATTCAACATGCGCATGCTGTGCTGTTATCATAATCGAACTGCTTTTCTAATAAAAGTACGGTTATTTTATATAGTAACTATCCTGTTGAATAGTAATGGAAGCCGTGCGAAAAAAAGGACAAGCCCAAATATGAATGATTGCAACTTAGAGCGAAACCTTTCTCTAGATTGCCACGTTAAGAAGGCAACAGGAAGACATATATTGGATTATCATGCTTGGTGAACGAGGAGGAGGAACGGGTGAAAAGGATACTGTCAGGGATTGTGGCAGTCGTCATGCTGCTGCTTGTCATTCCTACACAGCTGCAAGCAGCTGCATCCATCAGCATTTACATGGATGGGGTGAAGCTGGTTACGGATCAGCCACCGACAACGCTTCAGGGTCGAACGATGCTTCCGATGCGCGCCATATTCGAAGCGCTTGATTCCAAGGTGTTGTGGGATCAGAGAAAGCAAATGGTGACGGCCATTAAGGACGATACTACCATTGTGCTGAAGATTGGCTCCAAGGCAGCGACCATAAACGGCTCCGCTGTTGTACTTGATGTACCGCCGCAGACATTGCTAGGGAGAACCATGGTGCCTGTACGCTTCGTCAGTGAGGCAATTGGGGCTGAGGTAGGCTGGGATCAGCGATCACAGAGCGTTTATATTCGGACACTCCCTGCAAACAAAACGGTATCCCCAGTAACAAGTGTCAGCGCGCAAACGACTGGCAAGTATGGAGATGGCCGTGATGTGGAGGTCAGCTTCTTGAAATCGGCAATGGAATCAGCGGTGGATCACTATCGCGTATTTGTAGTGAAGGCCGCGAATGTCTATGGATTCACCTTGTCGCAAGCATTGGCTGTTCCTACAGGTCAATATACCGTGGCGTTCCCGATTGGCGGGCCACAACAAGTGTCGCTTACATCCAACACTCGCGATGTAGATGGAGACCTTCTGAAGAAGAGTCAATCCTACGCGGTGTTAGTGCTTGCGGTAGGCAAAGGCACGAACAAGTCGGCGTTATCTTCAGCTTCCCAAACCCTAACATTAACGAACACAACAGTGTCCGCTGTAAGCAATGTGCAAGTACGCGTTGTTGCCGACTACGGAGATGGCCGAGATCTTCAGGTCAGCTTTGCACGACCGCAGTATGATGATTACATCGCGAATTATCAAATCCACGTTGTGAAGACAAGAGATGCCAATCGGTTTGACACGGCTGCTGCAAATGCTGTGCCCAACTCATTCTACACGACAATCTCCAAATCTGGTTCCAATTCTACGTTAGGGACAACGCTCTCCTCTTCCTCAAGAGATGTATCCGGTGATTATATTCGCAGCGATACTTCATATACCGTATTTGTACTCTCTGTAAGCAGCAATAGCCAGGTGTCTCCGAATGCCTTGTCTGCAGGTTCATCCTCTATTACGCTGGATCGTCCGATCACGGCGCCGTCCATTACAAAAGTGGATGATGTGGGCAATTACGGGGATGGCCGTGACTTGCAGGTCAGCTTTATTCGTTCCAGCGATGAATCGAAGGTGAGCTATTACCGGATCTTTGTAGTCAGAAACCGAGATGCCGGAAGCTTCGATCTGTCCGATGCGAACCGAGTTCCGTCCGGCAGATATTATGATGTCGCGCGGAATGGATACAACATAACGACGACATTGCCGTCCAATGCCCGAGATGTACAGGGATCTTATATTGGCAATGGGGAGACGTACCGCGTATTCGTAATGGCAGTAGCCAAGGATGGCAATGCTTCTGCACTCTCCGCAGCATCTTCTGCGATCGTACTCAACAATAAAGGGAATGTTCAGGCATCTAAGAATGTAACGGTCAGTGATGTCAGCGATTATAATGATGGCCGTGATTTGCGAGTTAACTTCGAGCGGGCATCGGATGAGTCGGATATTAGCCAGTATCGAATTATGGTCGTAAAGTCCTCAGATGCTAATCGATTTACACTGTCCGGTGCAAATGAAATATCTAGATCAAATTATATCGCTGTCAGTACAACGGGACGACATCAAAGTATTGTGCTGCCTTCCAATGCCCGTGATGTGGATGGCTCTTCTATTCGAAATGGAGTCAGTTATCAGGTATTTGTCTTATCTGTTGGGAAGGGCAGTTACTCCAATGCCTTATCCAATCCGTCTTGGCCGATTACACTGGAGAATCGTGCTGTGGTAAACTCCGCTACGAATGTGGGTGTTAAGGATGTTAGCGATTATCGTGATGGCCGAGATCTACAGGTAGCATATACCCGAGCAGTAGATGAGTCGAATATACGACAATATCGAGTGCTGGTCGTAAAATCAGCGAATGCAAGTCAGTTCGGCGTCTCTGCGGCTAGTGAAGTATCGCGATCCAATTACACAGTTGTCAAAACGAACGGAGCGAATCATACTTTGACGTTGTCCTCGGATGCTCGTGATGTGGATGGTTCGTCCATTAAAAATGGTGTTAGTTATCGAGTATTTATTTTGTCAGTAGGAGACAATGACAGCGGAACAAATGCATTGTCAGCACCTTCCCCAAATATCGTCTTGGAGGATAACCTAGGGGCAGACACAGTTACAAATGTTGCTGTGAAAGGAATAAAGAACAGCGGCAATAGTCGGGATGTGGAAGTGAGCTTCTCGGCACCTGTTAATGATTCCACAATTGCCGAATATCGAATTCTAATCGTTCCTTCGGAGAAGGCGGATGGCTATAAGCTATCTGCTGCAAATACCGTATCGGCAATCAATTATAAGAAGGTATCTAAGCAGGCGGGCGCTGTGAAGGAGATGCTGCCTGATGCTGCACGTGATGTGTACGGCAAGCAGCTCTCAAAAGGAATGTCATACCGAGTATTTATCTTATCTGTATCCGGAGGGAAAGGTGCATCCAATGCACTCTCTGTTCCTTCCGAGGAGTTTAAGCTGCTTGATCCTGCGGTTCCGGCAGCGGCGAATGTAACTGCTGTCCTGGAAGGGGAAGGTGCAATCCTCAAAGTATCATTCGATAAGGCGGCAGATAGCAAGGGCATCGCCTATTACGCGATAATGGCAGTTCCTTCTGGATACGCAGATAGCTTTACGTTGACGGAAGCCAATCGGGTACGCAACGGAGGATATCGTGTGGTGAAGGTATCGGAGGAGGGTATCCTGACGCTTACTTCTTCAGATAAAGACATTACAGGATCCGCACTTCGAAGTGGTGTTGCCTATCGTATATTCATTCTGTCGATTGCAGATGGCCGACAAGCAACAGCCAATAATTTGTCCAAGGCATCTAATGAAATCATTCCTGGTGAAGCCTTCTAGAGCATACGAAGTAAATCTATAGGCAGTGATGGAGTAGGTAGATTCTTAGAGGAAGGGGCTCCGATTGTATCGGGGCTCTTTGTTATGGGACAATGCGACAAGTTCAGGCATAGGGAGGAAAAAGGACTCGATTTTCTTGTAAAATTTTGCCGTTACCTGCTTGACTTTCGATTCTAGCAGCATTAATCTAGTGATATAGAACTAATAGATTTATTTTCCATTTCAATAGAGTCTATATTGATAAAGGCAAACCCATCGAAAGATGGCGACGCAAAGCTATAGGGGCTACGGCGAATCTCGCTAAGCCAGCCAGTTACCGATTATAGAGGAATAGCGGCAACGTCCATGTACGTTACGATCCCTTCTTATTTCGGTAAGTGGGGATCTTTTTTTATTGCTTGCAAACTTCATATCATGCACTCCGTATTTGCACAAGGGCAAAGCCATTGAAAAATGGTGACGCAAAGCTATAGGGGCTACAGCGAATTCGCTAAGCCAGCCAGTTACCAATCATGAAGCAGATCAGTATTGAATCGGTTATTCAGCTGTTCGCTTCGGGAGGAGAATGTATCGTGAAATGGGACAAGCGTGTTGTCGCACTTATCCTTGCCGTTATCATCGTATGCCCGTTATTCGCAGTTCCGGTCCAAGCGCAGGAGCAGACTATTCTGGACAAGCTGGTTGTATTACCTAGCGGCGATTACAATCGAAGCGAGGCAGATGCAATGAAGCAGCGGCTGGAGAAGATTCCGACATCGGTCTTGAATGCTCTATATAGTAAAGGAGTTAAGATTAAGTTTACACAAGGAGCCATTACGAACGAGCCAGAACTTGCTTACCTGAAGGGAGTAGTACCAAGAGGGTGGGAAGGCACTGGATTGACATGGGATGATGTCCCTGGAGTGAGCGAGCGAGTTGTGGCGGTTCGCATCGGGTATAGCGAGAAAGGGAAGGGGCACAATTCGTTGAATCTGGAAATTCACGAGACGCTGCATGCGGTTGACCGACTCGTTTTCAATGAAATTAGTGGTACTGAAGAATTCAATACCATTTTCAATAAAGAAGCAAGTGTAAAATATAAAGGTGATGGCTATGTCTCGACGTATCCAACGGAGTATTTCGCTGAAGCTGCTAGCTTGTATTTGTTTAGCGATACGACAAGGGACGATTTGAAGAGCAGCATGCCGTTAACTTATGAATTTATGGCTAAGCTATTTGCGAGCTAAGAGTCCTACATAGAAGAAGCGCCTCCTCGACATGCGTCGAAGAGGCGCTTTGCTGCATATTCGTGCTCAGTCGCGATTATGGGTACACGACATCAGTGTTTACTTTCTCCCACGATTCGAATTCATCCTTGTTGCGGTGGTAGTCATGGTAGTTCGTCGCTTCCATCACATCGGAATAGTACCAATCCGTAGGGGCGATATCCGGCCATTTCTTCGCGTCTTTGTGGACATCATCGTTGTGCACTTTTCGGTTCAGTACGCTGTTGATGAACGCCATTGCTTCGGCACGAGTGATGTACTGATTTGGCTTGAACTTGCCATCTGGATAACCCTTAATCCAGCCTTTGTTTGCTGCCGATACAATGTATTTCTCTGCCCAATGACCGCTGATATCGGAGAACAGTGTATTCGTCTGCTCATTCAGCTTATCGAATCTGGAAGCAATTGCGGCGAACTCTGCTCTCGTAATCGGTTTTTCTGGCAGGAAAGTGCCATCTGGGTATCCATTGATAATCCCTGCATTTTCCATCGTGGAGATGTGTCTGTTCGACCAGCGCTTTTCGGCTACATCTTTGTAAGAGTTGGTACCCTTCAAGAAGTTGGCCCGTGTGGTATTCTCCATTAAGCGATAGAAGATAGCAGCTACTTCTTCGCGGCTAATCAGGTTTTTCGGCTTGATTTCCCCATCCGGATATCCATTGATGTAATTGTAATGATATTGCGTTTCTAACTTCGGCACCGGTGGCAATGGTGGAACTGGTGGTAATGGCTTGGAGCTTGGATAATAGGAACTACTGCCTCCACTGCTGCTGCCTCCGCCACTTGAGTTTTGCGTGTAAAAGAAGATGAACTCCTGCCCTTCCTTATCGGTGAAGGTGTAAGTGTCAGTGGATTTCACAGGTGTGTACCCCGATATGGACAGTGCCGTAAGTTCGACCTTCTCCCCGGCTTTGCCGCTCTTAGTCGTTGGATTTACGAGCTGCTTGCCTGTTCCTTGCTCCACATATTTAATCGTTACTTGCTGATCTGGCTTGCTGATTGGATTCTTGATGTAGAGGATCGTGAACGTCTGTGAAGCATCTGCAGTGAAGACATAGTCGTAAGTAGACTGCTCTGGATTGTATACAGCGTCTGTCACTGTGATCGGTGTTGGCTTCAGTGTGATGTGCTCTCCGGCTTTGCCTTTCAACGAAGTTGGTTCTGCTACCGGCGCGAGAGTCTCCTTATCCAGATGCAGTACCGTCAGCAGCAATGCCTCTACAGGATCGCCCTTCTTGTAGTAAATCGTGTACTGTTGTTCTGAAGTTCCATTAATCGTAATGTCATGATTGAACTTTAAAGGCTGATACACAGCGTCTGCTACGGAGATTGGCTCAGCTGTTACATGAACAACTTCGCCAGACTTGCCGCTGACCGTAGTAGGATCCTGCAGCACTGCGTCAGTGCCCTCTTCAAGGTGATGAACGGTTACGAAATAGGTTGGCAGCTCTTTCTTGGTGTAGGTGAAGGTGTAGGATTGCTCCTCTTGGTCTGTAATGGTGTATTCATGCTGATAGGAGTCAGGAACGTAAACTACGCCATTAATCGTAATATCTTCTGCTTTCAGTGTGACCGTTTCTCCGACCTTGCCGCTCGTCGAAGTAGATTCCTTCAGAACCGCACCAGTAGCTGCCTCTTTATAGTGGACGTGAACAGTACGTTCTACAGGGGCATTCTTGGTGTAGAAGAAGGTATGCTCTTGGTTAGCCTCAGCCGTGAACATGTATTTGATTTCCGGATTGACTGGAGTGTAGCCGGTGACTTCTAGTGCAGTCAGTGTTACTGATTCTCCAGTTTTTCCGTTTTTCGAAGAATCTTTTGCGATAGGAAGCTTGGTGTCTTGGTCAATGTAGTGGATGGTTACTTTTTGTGGATTCGCGATGTAGAAGAATTTGTACGTGTCGTTTTTATCTGTGAATGTATAAAGCTCTCTTTCAACCTCAGGCGTATAGCCAGGAATCTTTTTGGCTTCCAACCCAAGCTTCGTACCGGTAGGCCGGTTATAAGTTTCTGAATCTGCGAGTGTTTCTTTGGTTTCTTTACTCAAATACTCCACTGTCAGCGTCTGTTGGCTTGGCGTATACCAGAATGTGTATACATTGTCCTCGGCCTTGAACGTATAGCTATCTTCAGCTTTGTCAGCTGTAAAGCCTGGAATGTTTAGTGACTTCAACGTTATCGTCTGGCCCGTGACACCTTGTTCAGATGTTCGGTCAGCGATTTCTCTGTTTGTAAGACTGCTGACATGTTTGATGATTACTTTTTGAGTGTTTGCTTTGTAGAAGAATGTAACCACGTTGTCTGTAGCTTTGACGGTATAGGTTATTTCCGTCTTCTCAGGCGTGTAGCCTGGGATATCCAGAGCTTTCAACGTAACAGACTCGCCAATTTTACCTGAGCGAGAAATGTCATCGTTAGCGATGGGCTTGCCGGTATCCTTATCAACATACTTGATGGTGATAGGGAGATCCGTCTTCTTGTAGAAGAAGGTATACTCGTTGTCCTTGGCCTTGAATGTGTACTGAACCTCGGCGTTCTCAGGCGTGTAGCCCGGGATGTCGAGTGCCTTCAACGTAATCGTCTGACCGTTGGTGCCGGAGATCGAAGTATCGTCGTCAGCGATGGATTTGCCGGAGTCCTTATCTACATACTTAATCGTTAGCTTTTGTGGAGCTAGCATATATCCGAACCATACCGTTTTGTTAGGTTCCTGCAGTGTTAACGTTTCTTCTGTAGGGTCAGTACCCCTTTTCAATACATAGTTATCAAGCTTCGGAGCAGGAACCTTATATTTCGGCCCTATGTCCAGCGCATCCTTACCGTTGATGGTGAAAGATCCGCTGTACAACTGCTCTGCAAGATCCACACGTTCGACAACCTTGCCGTCTGCGTTAATAGGCTCGCCTTGGTCATTTACCTTGTAGCCTTTCACAAGAATGGAGCCTTTGCCGAAGCTGACTTGCGGCACTTCAAAATCTTTTGTTGTAAGTTGTCTATTCACATCTGTGTATTCCATGGTGGTTCGTCCGTTTGTCGGGTAATTGACATCGGCACTTGGATTTTTGGAAGAGTCCATTTTGATGGTATATGTCAGGGTTGCCGGACTTCCCTCTACAATGTTGCCAACGTCCCATACAAACGTTTCCGAAGCTGAATCCCATTTTACGGTGCCTTGAGATGCTGTATAGTCTTGCTTTTCAACAGGTGCATTACCCTTGAAATTAAGGTTAAACATTTCACCCATCGGATCCTTGACTATAGCATTTTCGGCCGCGTAGGAAATTTTCCCTGCCAGTTCAGAGAAAACCTTCTCCAGCTCTGCGCTGTCAGATGGGTAATAGTTGTTTGCTGAAGCGCTGTTCTTTAATACATATACAGCGTTAGCATCACTGCCAACCTCGAGCCCGATCGAATAAATGGTGATTCCTGCATCCTTGGATGTCTTGGCTTGAGATATCGTAGGAATTCCATTGTCCTTAACCGTATAGTTAGCTATCTTGTATCGATCCCCGAACAAGCCAGAGGATAATTCATAGCTGTTGCCGGAACCGATAGTCTTGGTGTAGTCAAAGTTGGAAAGTACAAAGTCATACTTGTTGTTGGGCCATGAATAAGGAGCGGCCTTTTTTGCAGGAAAACTGAACGTTGGCGCACCGTCGCTAAGCAGCACAATAAATTTATTTTTAGCTGAACTCTTTGTAGCTAGTAACTGATGTGCTGTGTTGAGAGCGCCTTGTATGTTTGTCCCTCCGGAAGCCGAGATACCCTTAATATTGTTCAGGAGCTGCTGTTTATCATTCTGACCAAGAAATCCGGATGATGTGTCCTCTGCGCTGGTGCTAAACGTGACAAGAGCAATTCTTGTTTTGACGTTGGACAAAAGCAGTGTGTTTACAAATTTCTCCGCTGCTTTTTTGGCATTGTCTAACCGTTTGTAGTTCTTCATACTGTCTGACTTGTCTAAGACAAGTACGACATCGGTGTCACCGGCTTCAACGTTCTTTCCTTCGGCGGTCAGAGTAATCTGCCACTCTCCTGGCGTCCCGGTTGGCTTCGCTGTCTTGCTTAATTTTACAGCCCCAGGCTCTGGCCAAATCGGATCACGTCCAGCTGCCTCAGCGCTTTGGAGTGCATTCGGTATCAATCCGAAGAACACGGCAAACACGCACAGCCATGTAACGACCAACCTTGCTCTACGTTTCATTCAATTCTCCACCTCATTTTTTCATTTTATTCCTCCCCTACCGAAGCGAGTCCATGCCTCCTCATTCTTATTTATATAGCTCAACGGAAAGTTAATTCCGCCAGAACTTCACATAAATAAAAAAGTCCGGCTGCAATTAACAGAATTGTTAGTTGCAGCCGGACTATCATAGGTCGTAGGACCGTTAGACTCCGAAGCTTTGCGGCCTAATCTTTCGATTAGTGTGCCCTATGCGATTGATCAATCATACACTTCTTATTCAAGCGAAGATGACTGTAATCATAGGCATAGGGAACTATCAAGCTCAATATAGGTTACGAGGAACAATTTGTCAATGATAAGAAAATACTAGTTTGTATACATACTACAAGCATTAACCTACTAGAGTTGATTCATACCTGATAATCAATCTATATGCCTCCAACTTTATAACTATTCATTGCTATCAGATGGAAATAACGGATTGAATCACTCCAATGCCCGTACGATAATGAGTAGAGGCAGATAATCTAGCAATCGGCTTCAGGAATACCACGGTGTGTCGAGTGAGACTGAATGAAGAGCAAATAGAGCTTAAGATTTTTGTAAGGATTGAGTAAGGAATTAGAGAGGAATGCCTCATACAATAAAGTCATCGGGAAGCACGCATTGAGCGGGAGGAGATACTGGCATGACGTATTTATTACGTACACATCATCTGACGAAGACGTTCCAAGACAAAGAGGTCGTCTCGAATGTGAATATGAACATCCGTCAAGGAGAGATATATGGATTTTTGGGTCCGAATGGAGCCGGTAAGACAACAATTATGAAAATGATTACGAACCTAATTAAGCCTACAATGGGTCAAATTGAAGTATTCGGGGAAGCGCTAGCCCCTGAGTCGTATCATCTGCTGGCTCGGATGGGGACAATTATCGAATACCCTGTATTTTATGACAAGCTGTCGGCACGAGAGAATATGGAGCTGCACTGCGAGTACATGGGATATCACAACATGAAGGCCATAGATGAGGCATTGGAGCTGGTGAAGCTCAATCATGTAGGCAATAAAGCAGTCAAGGACTTCTCGCTGGGAATGAAGCAGCGGCTAGGTATCGCCAGAGCGATCGCAACGAAGCCGGAGCTGCTTCTGTTGGATGAACCTATTAATGGGCTGGATCCGATAGGGATTAAGGAAATACGCGATTTGCTTCTCATGCTGAGTAGACAATATGGTACAACGATATTGATATCAAGTCATCTACTTGGCGAAATTGAGCTTGTCGCAGATACGATTGGTGTCATTAATAATGGTCGATTAATTGCAGAAGTGTCTATGGATGAGGTTCGTATGAAAAATAGCGAATATATTGAGATTGTGACGAAGGATTGCACGCGAGCTGCGTTCCTGCTCGAGGATAAACTAGGTATACACAATATACGAGTCATGGACGAGCGCATGATTCGAGTATATGATCAAAATATCCAGCAGGGAGTGCTGACTAAGGAACTGGTCATGAACGATATCTTAATCGAATCGATCCATAAGAAAAACAGCTCCCTAGAGGAATACTTCTTATCTTTGTTGGATGGGGGCGATCATGTTGCGTAATTTGATAGGTTTGGAGCTTCGCAAGCATCTCATAGGAGGGTATATCCGAAACGCAATTATTGCTAATATTGTCGCGATCGCCATCTTATTCTTAATGTTATACAGTTCTATCATGATGGAAGAGGTCGTTTTAGCTGATTACACTGCCCTTTTTGCGGGTGTGGATTCATTTGTACGGATGATCTTTATTGTCTTTGCAGCAGTATTGATTTCTCGGTTCATTATCGATGAATATAAATCAAAGACAATAAACATTCTATTTATGTACCCAATAAGCCGGAAAAAGATCCTCCTCAGTAAGTTGGCTATTATTTCTATTTTTACATTCAGCAATATTATTGTGTCTGAAATTGTGCTCAACGCGATCTTGTTGACAGCAAATGCTATTGTACCCAGTATACAAGAGCCTCTGACTTTGTCGATAATTTGGGGAGGGGCATTCAAGATGATCATGAATGCAATGGCTGCAAGCATTATGAGCCTCATCCCGCTTTATTTCGGTATGAAAAAATATTCGACTGCGGCGACGATCACGTCTTCCTTCCTTATTGTGTTAATTGTATGCTCGAACAATGTAGGAGTTGGCGGTATATCGCTTAATTCCATCATTATCATTCCGATCATCTTGGCGCTAATCGGTGCATTGATTATATATATGACGATTAAGAAGGTCGATCACGTAGATGTGGTCAGTTAATTGAATACACTGACGTTGTCTGAGCCTCAGAAGGCTTGGACAACGTGAAATAAAAACAAATTAAAAAACAGGAATTGCTATTTGGGTAACCTTGTGGTAAGATGACTATATTCAAATTTGACCTGATTCACATATTGCAGAGGGTTATTTTGAAGCTAGAATAACCTTGTCCAATATGTGAATTTTATTTATTTATGTAAATAAGAGGTCATGTAAATTTTAGGAGGTATTTGTTCATGCAAACAGGTACAGTTAAATGGTTCAACGCAGAAAAAGGTTTCGG
>Ga0102589_1003474_pt1 | contig 16324 bp, 15 predicted proteins | sample AraplaMF_Col_mLB_FD_76858 | JGI IMG/M metagenome (GOLD analysis project Ga0102589, IMG submission 76858) | Arabidopsis root microbial communities from the University of North Carolina, USA - plate scrape MF_Col_mLB | ecosystem: Host-associated > Plants > Roots > Endosphere | place: USA... | reverse complement strand
AGGCAAGGTCGTCGGTCAGCCGGGCCGTGAGCGCATGGCCTTCGAGATGATTGATCGCGATGAACGGCCGGCCGGTCACCAGCGCGATCGCCTTGGCCGTGGTCAGCCCGACCATCACGCCGCCGACCAGCCCCGGCCCGGCCGCGGCGGCGACGGCGTCGACATCGGACGGCTTCAGGCCGGCGCTGGCGAAGGCGCGCCCCACGATTCGGTCGATCGCCTCGACATGGGCGCGGGCGGCGATCTCCGGGACGACGCCGCCATAGGCTGCGTGCGCGGCGATCTGGCTGAGGATCTCGTTCGACAGGATCTTCGCCTCGCCGGAACGTTCGACGCCGACGATCGCGGCGGCCGTCTCGTCGCAGGTCGTCTCTATGCCGAGAACTTTCATGCCCATCGTGACGTTGGGCGGGCATCGGCCGTATCGGCCGAGCTGCCGCCGGGGTGCGCGGTTTCGCGCGGGGATTTCCTCCGTATAGTACTGCATGAAGGGGAAGGCCAAGAACCCGTAAGACCAAGAACCCGCGCCGAACCGGAGAGCTCGCAGAGAATGACCGACATGCCGACCCCGCCACGCGAAAGCCGGCTCCCAGGCCGCTTCATTCTCGGCACGCGTGGCAGCCCGCTTGCTCTGGCGCAGGCACATGAGCTCGCTCGCCGGCTCGGCGCAGCCCATGGCTGGGGCAGCGACGAGCTGCCGCTCGACGTGATCCGTACCACCGGCGACGCGATCCAGAACCGCGCGCTCTCGGAAGCCGGCGGCAAGGGGCTCTTCACCAAGGAGATCGACGCCGCCCAGCTCGCCGGCACCATCGATTTCGCCATCCATTCCGCCAAGGACCTGCCGACCGCTTTGCCCGATGGCCTCGTCATCGGCGGCTATCTGCCGCGCGAGGATGTCCGCGACGCGCTGATCGCGCGCGGCATCGCCCGCCTCGCCGACCTGCCGCAGGGTGCCGTCGTCGGTTCGGCCTCGCTGCGGCGCCAGGCCATCATCAAGCGGGCACGGCCCGATATCGAGGTGACCCTGCTGCGCGGCAATGTCGGCCGGCGGCTCGACAAGGTCGCGAATGGCGAACTCGACGCCACCCTGCTCGCGCTCGCCGGCCTGCGCCGCCTCGGCCTCGCCGACAAGGCGAGCGGCATCCTCTCGCTCGACGAGTGCCTGCCGGCCGTCGGCCAGGGCGCTATCGCCGTGGTGATTCGCGCCGGGGACGCGGCCGCCGCGGCGGCACTCGCACCGATCATCTGCCGCGACACCGGCTACGCACTTACGGCCGAGCGCGCCTATCTGACCGAGCTCGACGGCTCCTGCCGCACGCCGATCGCCGGCCACGCCACCGTCGATGGCGAGCGCCTGCATCTGCGCGGCCTGATCCTCTCGCCCGACGGCACGGCGAGCGCCGAGGGCGAGCGCCTTGGTTCCGTCACGGAGGCCGCGCAACTGGGAGCCGATCTCGGGCGCGAATTGCGTGCCCGCGCTCCTGCCGGCATCTACGATCCGGCCTGAGCCCGCACGAGGAGGCGATATGCGCGTTTTGGTGTTCAGACCGCTCGAGGATGCCGAGCGCAGCGCCGATAGCTTGCGCGAGCGCGGCCAGGATCCGGTGGTCGCGCCGCTGTTCCAGGTCCTGCCGAGTGGCGAGAAGCCTCCCAAGGGGCCGTTCGACGCGCTGGTACTGACCAGTGCCAATGCCGTGCCTGCCCTGGAGAGCCTGCCGAAGAGCTGGCGCGCCACCCTCCCCGCCTTCTGTGTCGGCACGCGCACGGCAGAGACCGTCGGCAAGCTCGGCTTCACCGCACAGAGCGCCCGGGGCGGACGCGCCGAACTGCTCAAGCTGATCCTGGAGCGCCTGCCGAAGGGACAGAAGCTGCTCTTCGTCGCCGGGCGCGACCGGCACGAGGACCTGCCGGAACAATTGCGCGAGGCCGGCCACGAGGTGACGATCTGGACGGCCTATGAGGCCAAGGCGGTCGAAGCCCTGCCCGCCGCCGCCGCCGAGGTCTTGCGTGACGGCTCTGCCGACGCCGCCTTGCACTATTCGCCGCGCAGCGCCCAGATCTTCCTCGACCTCGCCGGCAAGGCGGGCTTGACCGAACAGGCGCAGGCCCTGCCGCAGGTCACGCTGTCGGCCGAAGTCGCCGCCGCTCTGATCTCGGCCGGCTCCGACACTGTGCTCGTCGCCGAGCATCCTGAGGAAGCCGCGCTCTTTGCTGCGCTCGACCAGCTTCCCGCTCGCACTCTGCTGACCGGCGGTGCTAAGGAGCCGGCAGCGGCAGACGGCAAGGCGGACAAGGACGGCATGACGGCTGAGGCGAGCAGCGAACAGGGCAAGCGCCGTAGCCGCTCGGGCCGGACGCCGCCGACCATCGAGCTCGCCGCTACGGAAGCGGCCGAAACGCCGCCGGAGGCTGCCAGCTCGGCCACGACTGCAGCCGAGGCCGAGCGAATCGAGACCGCCGCCGAAGCGGTCTTGCCGACCGAGGCACTCCCCGAGGAATTCACGCCACCGCCGGTGCCCGAGCATCAGCGGCGCTACAGCCTGCCGACCGTCGCGCTCGCCGGCCTCGCCGGCGGCGTCATCGGCGCCGGCCTGGTGCTGCTGGGCCTGCGCCTGTCCGCTCCCGATGACGGCGTGCGCTTTGCGGAACTCGCCAAGCGCGTCGAGACCTTGCAGGCGCAGAGCGCCACGATCAGCGCCGTCGACCGCAAGGCCGCAGCTGCGGCCGAGAGTGCCGCCAAGGCGAGCAGCGAGGCACAGGCCAATGCCGCCCGGCTCGCTGAGCTGGCCAAGGCCACTCCCGCCGCGAGCGCTGGCATCCCTGCCGTGCTGAACGAGAGGCTCGACCGGGCCGACAGCACCGCCGCCGCCGCCCGTGACGCCGCGGCGACGCTGGGCCAGCGCCTCGCCGGTGTCGAAGCGGCCACCAAGAACGCCGCCCAACCCAACAAGCAGGCGCTCGCTGCCGCGCGCGTCGTCCTCGCCGAGCGCATCCGCGACGCGATCGGCTCCGGCCGGCCCTTCCAGCCCGATCTCGCCGCGCTCGGCGACATCCCCGGCGAGCAGAAGGTGGCACTCGCCGCTGTCGCCGGCAGCGGGGCTCCGACGCGCGACAAATTGCTGGTGCAGTTCAAAGGCCATCACGCGCTGTTCGTGCGCGAGACCACGCCGGCTGCGAACAGCTGGGAAGATAAGCTGCTCGGCCTCGCCAGCCGCATCGTCACCATCCGCCCCGTCGGCGATTCCGGCTCCAGCGACCCTGCGACCCTGCCGATCCGGCTGGAAGGCGCGCTCGTCCAGAACGACATGATCAAGGCGGCCGAGCTCTGGACGCAATTGCCCGAGCCGGCGCGACGCGGCAGCGAAGCCTTCGGCGCGGCGCTGAAGCAGCGCGCGAGCGCGGAATCGACGATCAACCGCATCGCGCAGGATGCGGTCGCGGCGCTGGGTACTGCAGGCTGAGGGGATAGAGCCAATGGTTCGCGTACTGGTCTATCTCTTCGTCATCGCCGCGCTCGCCGCCGGCGCCGTCTGGCTCGCGGACCGGCCGGGCGAGGTCTCGATCCTCTGGCAGGGCTATCGCATCGAAACCAGCGTCGCGATCGCGGCGATCGGCGTCGTCGTGCTCGCCTTCCTTGCCCTCGTCGCCTGGGCGGTGATGCGCTTTGTCTTCGGCCTGCCCTCGGCCTTCGGTTTCGCCTCGCGGGCCCGGCGCCGGGCCCGCGGCTTCGAGGCGATCTCGCGCGGCATGGTCGCGATCGGCGCGGGCGATCCTGTCGCTGCCGGGCGCCATGCCGTCGATGCCCGCAAATTCGCCGCCAACGAGCCGCTGACCCTGCTGCTCGAAGCGCAATCGGCCCAGCTCTCCGGTGATCGCGGCCAGGCCGAGGCCGCCTTCAAGGCGATGCTCGACAAGCCGGAGACGCGTGTGCTCGGCCTGCGCGGCCTCTTTGTCGAGGCGCGCCGGCGCGGCGACATGGCGGCCGCCCGCGCTTTCGCCGACGATGCAGTCCGCCGCTCGCCCTCGCTCGCCTGGGCCAATGATGCCCTGCTCGACTTCCACACCGCTGCCGGCGACTGGCAGGCCGCTCGCACCGCGGTCGAGCGCCGCGCCGCTTTGCGCCTTGCCGACAAGGGCGAGGCCAAGCGCCAGCGCGCCGTGCTGCTCGCCGCCGAGGCGCTGGAAGCCAAGGACCGCGAGCCCGAGAAAGCACTTGCCGCGGCTCTGGAAGCAGTCAAGCTCGCACCCGGCCTAACCCCAGCCGCAGCGCTGGCTGGCCGGATGCTGTCGGAGCGGGGCGACATCAAGAAGGCTGCCCGGCTGCTTGAAGCGGCCTGGAAGCAGGTCTCGCATCCCGATATCGCCGGCGCCTATCTCGATGTCCGGCCCGGCGACAGCGCCCGCGACCGGCTCGCGCGGGCGGAGACGCTGACCAAGCTTCGGCCGGCCGATCCCGAAGGCGTGCTGGCGCTCGCCGGCGCCGCCATCCATGCCCAGGACTTCGCCCGCGCCCGCGCCACGCTGAAGCCATTGTTGGCCGGCGGCGCTTCGGTCCGCGCCTGCCTGCTGATGGCCGAGCTGGAAGAGGCCGAGCACGGCGCCACCGGGCGTGTCCGCGAATGGCTGGCACGCGCCACCCGCGCTCCGCGCGACGCCGCCTGGGTCGCCGACGGCCTCGTCTCCGATCAATGGTTGCCGGTCTCGCCGATCTCGGGCCGGCTCGACGCTTTCGTCTGGACCGTGCCGCCGGCGACCCTCGGCAGCCAGGGCGCCCATCTCGATGACGACGTCCTCGCCGATCTCGACGATCCCTCGGCCCCGCTGCTCGAAGGCAAGGCCGAGGTCGCGGAAGCGGTGACGGTTCCGGCAGCCGCCGGGCTCGCTCCGCCGCCTGCCCCCGAATCGCCCAAGCCCGAACCGAAACCGGAGCCCAAGGTCGAGACCAAGCCTGAGCCGGTCGTCGCAGCCGCCCCTCCCCCGGCCGAGCCGGTTGTCGAGATCGCTCCGGTGACGACGAAACCAGCACCGCAGCAGGGCAAGCCCGCCCCGGTCGTCTTCCCGGTCGCGCATGCGCCCGACGATCCCGGCCCGGAGCAGCAGGCGCCCGGCGAGGCCAAGGGCCGGTTCCGGATCTTCAGCTGACGCGGCAGCGCGCGCCATTCCCGGCCGAAGCGAAGCGTAGAGCCGAGAATCTCATGACGAGAAGGCGCTGGTCTGAGCTCCTTCTGGCCTGAGATGCTCGGGGCAAGCCCGAGCATGACGCGTGATCTTTGCTTGTTGGCCGCCTATAGACGGCGCATGACCGCCTCCGAAACCACCTCGCAACCCGCCACCGAACTCGTGATCGCGCCCGAGCAGGCCGGTCTGCGCCTCGACAAGGCGCTCGCCTTACTCGGCGGCGAGGTCTCGCGCGCCCGCCTGCAACAGGTGATCAAGGAGGGCGGCGTCAGCATCGATGGGGTCGTGGTCGCCGATGCCAGCCGCAAGGTCGCCGCCGGCCAGCGGCTGTCGCTCGTTATGCCCGAGGCCAAGCCGGCCGCGCCGGTCGGCCAGGACATCCCGCTCACCGTCGTCTTCGAGGACGAGCACCTGATCGTGATCGACAAGCCGGCCGGGCTCGTCGTCCACCCCGCCGGCGGCCATGAGGACGGCACGCTGGTCAACGCGCTGATCGCCCATTGCGGCGAGAGCCTTTCGGGCATCGGCGGCGTGCGCCGGCCCGGCATCGTCCACCGACTCGACAAGGACACCAGCGGCCTGCTCGTCGTCGCCAAGAACGACAGGGCGCATCGCGGCCTCGCCAAACAGTTCGCCGACCATGGCCGCACCGGGCCGCTGGAAAGAGCTTACCTCGCCTTGGTTTGGGGCTCCCCGCGCCGGCAGACCGGCACGATCGATGCCCCGATCGAGCGCTCGAATCGCAATCGCGAGAAGATGATGGTGGTCGGCGAAGGCCGAGGCCGCGAGGCGATCACCCATATCGAGCTGATCGAGCGCTACCCGCCCCTGCTGCGCGGCCATGAGGAGATGGAGGCGCTGGCGAGCCTGGTCGAATGCCAGCTCGAAACCGGCCGCACCCACCAGATCCGCGTCCATATGAGCCATATCGGCCACCCGCTGCTCGGCGACCAGCTCTACGGCTCCGGCTTCATGACCAAGGCGAGCCGCCTGCCGGAAAATGCCCGGGCGGCGCTCGCCGATCTCGGCCGCCAGGCACTGCATGCGCGCCTGCTCGGTTTCGAGCATCCGGTCACCGGCGAGGAATTGCGCTTCGAGTCGGAACCGCCTGCCGACTTTGCACGTTTGCAAGCAGAGCTCTCGATCCTGTGACGGATTTTTGCTGCGCTGCCCACTTTCCGCCACCCTCGCATCGTCTATACTGCATTGCGAAAGCGGATGGCTAAAGGGGCGCCGCTTGAGCATGTTCCGCAAAAGTGGGGACCACTTTTGCGATGAGAACATGCTCCACATGAGAGTTGGCGCGAATTCTCATCGTTCAGCCGGGTCCGGCTGAACGGAAAGCGCGCCAGGTGCACGGCAGGTGACTGGACGGAAGTCGTCGCCGAGGCCGTGCGCCGGACGATCCTGCCCGATGGAACATCGGGTGGTTGGCTCGCCGCTCAGCGGGAGCCGGAAAGGAGTACGAGCATGGCGACTGCGTCGTTGCCCGTCATGTCCGCGGAGGGCGGACTTTCACGTTATCTGGACGAGATCCGTCGGTTCCCGATGCTGGAGCCGAACGAGGAATTCATGCTGGCCAAGAGCTGGCGCGAGCATGGCGACCGCGATGCGGCGCACAGGCTCGTGACCTCGCATCTGCGCCTCGTCGCCAAGATCGCCATGGGCTATCGCGGCTACGGCCTGCCGATGGGCGAGGTGGTGTCGGAAGGCAATGTCGGCCTGATGCAGGCGGTCAAGCGCTTCGAGCCCGACAAGGGCTTCAGGCTCGCGACCTATGCGATGTGGTGGATCAAGGCCTCGATCCAGGAGTACATCCTGCGCTCCTGGTCGCTGGTGAAGATGGGCACCACCGCCAACCAGAAGAAGCTGTTCTTCAACCTGCGCAAGGCCAAGAGCAAGATTTCGGCTCTCGGCGAGGGCGACCTCAAGCCCGACCAGGTCAAGAGCATAGCGACCAAGCTCGGCGTCAACGAGCAGGACGTGATCGACATGAACCGCCGCCTCGGCGGCGACGCGTCGCTCAACACGCCGCTGCGCGAGGATGGCGAAGGTGAATGGCAGGACTGGCTCGTCGACGACAGCGATAGCCAGGAGAACCGTCTCGCCGCCTCGGAGGAGAGCGACAACCGCCATCTGGCGCTGCGCGAGGCGCTCGGCGTCCTGAACGATCGCGAACGGCGCATCTTCGAGGCGCGCCGCCTCGCCGAGGACCCGATCACCCTGGAGGAGCTCTCCGAGGAGTTCGGCGTCTCGCGCGAGCGCGTTCGCCAGATCGAGGTCCGCGCCTTCGAGAAGGTGCAGGACGCGGTCAAGAAGGCACTGGTGAAGATCGAGGCGCCGCGGGCAGCCCTGCCCGCGGCCTAGGCCTTGGTCAGTAAAGCGGCTGCAGCGGCTGCAGCGGCAGCCTGAGCGGCCCGAGGAAGACCCTGCCTTCGCGCAGGACCAGCGGCGGCAGCGGCGAAAGCCCTGCCGCCGCATTGCTTTGCCCACTATCGCTGCTGCGGCTGCCGAACAGCGCGCCGAGGCCCGCCGTCAGGCCGCCGACCTTGATGCCGGCGACACGGTCGACGCCGGCGACCGCCGCCGAGACCCTGCCGGCCGGCCGGTGTACCTCGTCGAGGCCGACCAGGCCGGTCGCCTCGAGCCGCGCCGGCCCCTTGGTCAGGACGAGCTTGGTCACCTCCAGCCCGCCGCCAGCACTGCGCCAGGCTTCGAGCGCATCGGGATTGAAGCCGCGTCGGAAGGACGGGGCCTGCGACAGGCTGGCCTGCAGATCGAGATCGGCGAGCTGGCCGTTGCCGAGCAGCGCCTCCAGCGCCGGCAGCGCGCCGCCCTTGGCGTTGACGGCGAGATCGACCGTGCCCTCGCTGGAGAAGCGCTGCGGATTGGGCCGCAGATGCGCCTCGGCAGCGCTGGCACGCCAGGCCTCGGCGGCGCCCTGCCCCGGGTCCGTGATGGTCAGCACCGGCTCGCCCAGGACCAGCGAGAAGCGCTCGAAGGCGAGGCCGCTGAGATGCAGGCTCGCGCCCAGTTCCTTCCAGTCAAGCGCCGCCTTGCGTCCCTGCGGCAGGTTGGCCAGCATCGGCCCGGTCATCTGCATGATGATGTGGCCGGGGGTCCAGACCTGCGCGACCGCGACCGCCGGACCGGCATCGACCTTGACCTCGTCGCCCCAGCGCGAAGAGGTCAGCGTCAGGCTGGCGCAGCGCACCTCGATGCGGAATGGATAGCCGCCGACGCTACGCTCCCGGCAGGTCCAGTTGCGCCCGGCTTTCGCCTCGCGGGCGATGCCGGCATCGAGCTCCTGGTCGACCTTGCTGCGCGCGAAACCCCAGATGCCCGACCAGCCGGCGGCGAGCAGCGCCAGCAGCACGAAGGGCGCATAGAGCCAGAAGCGGCCATGCCGGCGCACGGGCGTGGTATCGGACATGCGCGTGCGCTCCATTGCGAAAATCTCGGCAGGTTGATAGCGACCGGAGCCGCAACGCGCCAGCGCTGGCGGCAGGGATTATCCGCCAACGGCTCGCGCGTGCCTCTCTGGCGAGGCAAGCGGGCTAAATTGTGAGGATCGGATGACGGCGCCGCTTCCGCCGGAGGATCTCTGGGTGTTCGGCTACGGTTCGCTGATCTGGCGTCCCGGCTTCGCCTTCGTCGAGCGCGCCGGCGCCCGCCTGCACGGCTACCATCGCGCGCTCTGCATCTATTCGCATGTCCATCGCGGCACGCCCGAATTGCCGGGCCTGGTACTGGGGCTGGATCGCGGCGGCATCTGCCGCGGCGTCGCCTTCCGCGTCGCGGCCGACCAGGCCGAGGAGGCGATCGACTATCTACGTGCGCGCGAACAGGCGACCGCGGTCTATCTCGAACGGCGGCTGGCGCTGCGGCTCGACGACGGCAGGCGCCTCAATGCCCTCACCTACATCGCCGACCGCAATCACGAGCAATATGCCGGACGCCTGCCGGAAGAGGCGGTGCTCGCGCTGGTTCGGCAGGGCAAGGGCGTCTCGGGCGAAAATCCGGATTATGTCCGGCGCACCCATGAGCATCTGCACGAGATGGGCATCCACGACCCGCTGCTGGCCCATCTCGTCGCCGAGCTCGACAAGACGAGCGTGCCGGCGGCGCTCTGAGCGCTCACGCCTCCGGCATCAGGTCGCAGAGCACGGCGCGGCGGCCTGCACCATCTTCCGCCAGCAGGTGCACATGAATCTCGCTGGCGCCGGCCATGGCGACCGCATCGCGCCAGCGCGTCAGCGCCGCATCGATGCCGAACGGGCCGCTGTCGCGCGCCGCGACGATCTTGCGATCCGGCGAGACCGCCAGCAGCACCGCATCGCTGAAGCCGAGCGCATGCCCGTCCTGGATGGCGAAGACCGAGGCCACATAGCGCCGACCGGAACGGCCACGCCAGGCGGTGAAGCGACGCTCGGCCAGCTGCGCGGTGGCGCGCAGCGGCATTTCGCGCACCTGCCCGGGCAAGCCGGCCGCGTCATCGAACAGCGGCGCAACGCGCTCCGCTTTGGCAGGTTGCAGCGCCTCCAGCAGGTTGAGCTGGCGCGGCATCTTGTCGATCGACCGGTTGCGGTCGAATGGGAAACGGGCTCGGGCCAAAGCAGCCATGTCGTTCCTCCTTTGTTCTAGAACAAAATCGGAACACTCATGCCCCTTGTCAAGGCCGATCAGGCGCTGGTTTGCGCCTCCTGCCGTATGCTGACAGGAGGAGGCACGCCGAGCCGGTCGAGCTCGGCCAGCCCGTCGACGAAGAGACGGTCGCTCGCGGTCTCGATCTGCTCCTGCAACAGGGCATGGAACGCCGCCTTGTCGAGGCCTGGCTGGATCGCTGGCATGATCTCGACCTTGATGGTGCCCGGCCGCTTGATCAGGCTGCGGCGTGGCCAGTACAGCCCGGCATTGAGCGCGACGGGGACGCAGGGCACACCGAGCTCGGCATAAAGATGGGTGACGCCGTATTTATAGGCCGGCTCGGCTCCCGCCGGCCGGCGCGTGCCCTCCGGGAAGATCATCAACTGGCGGCCGTTCTCGCCGAGCTCGACCTTGGCTCGCCGGGTCACGGCCTGCAGCGCCCGGCTACGCGCGCCGCGATCGACCGGGATCATCCTGAGCTTGATCAGGCACCAGCCGAAGAAGGGCAGCCAGGTCAGTTCGCGCTTGAGGATGTAGACGGGATTGCGGAACACCGTGACGAGAGCGAAGGTCTCCCAGGTCGACTGGTGCTTGGCGGCCATGATGATGCCGCCCGGCGGAATGTTCTCGACGCCAGTGATCTCGTAGCGCGTGCCGACGATCACCCGCATCAGCCAGAGCGAGCTCCACGCCCAGCAATGCGCGATCGTCAGCAGGAAGCGCCGCGGCAACACCATCGTCATCATGGCGGCGAGCAGCCACATGGCGAGGTTCAGGTAGAAGGCGGTGTTGAACAGGAGCGAGCGGATCAGCAGCATGGTCCGCAAGAACCCCGGCGGCCGTGGCGCGTCAAGAGCCTGCGCGCCGATCAGGCCCCGCGCGCCGGCGCCGCCGCTCGCGAGCGCTTGTCGTGCTCGGGGCCGATGAGGTCGCCGGGTTTCGGCGAGATCGGCTTGCGCCCGCCGATGATCACCGAAAGCCGCGAGGTTTCCGGATCGGTCTCGAGCGTGCTGCGCACGCTGGCGACCAGATATTTGAGGTATTCCGGCACCAGGAGGCGGATCGTGTGCCAGTCGCGCCACCAGCCGGCAACATCGACCTGGTCGGTCACCACCGGATGCGGCACGAAGCGCACGCCCGGCATGGCATGGCTGAATTCGAGCAGCGTGCGCGGCATGTGATAGTTCGAGGTCACCAGCAGCAGCGAGCGGAAATCATGGCGCCGGACCCAGCGCCGGGCCTCGATGGCGTTGCCGATCGTATTGCGGGCGCGATAGTCGAGATCAACGCAGCAGGCCAGCGCCTCGCGCGCCGTCGGGTTGAGCTTGGCCAGTTCCTCGCGGCTGGTCTTCTCGTTGACGCCGCTGATCAGGAGGCGCCGCCCGCGATCGGCATTGAGCAGGCTGACGGCATCGCCGATCCGCTGCGACCCGCCGGTGACGACCACGATCGCATCCGTCCGCGGTGGCGTGGCTGCTTCACTCACCGACAGGCCGGTGGCGAAGCGGACATAGCCGGCAGCCCCGGCGAAACCGCCGATGAGACATGACCAGAGCAGGAGCAAGCGGAACCATCGGCGCCGCGGGGAGGCAGGCGTCGTCATCGGTCGCAGGGCAGCCGGGCTGTCCTCAACACAGGGAAGATGACCTTGCCGAGTTCCAAGCAGCACCATGAGACCGGGTAACTAACCGCCCAATCGGGCACAATGACGGCACCTTCACAACCCCGCCGCGAAGCGATTCAGCCCATTGCCCTGAGATAATGCCGCACCGTCAGCCGCGAGACGAGTCCCGCGATCGCCGCGACCACCGCCGCGACCAGGATAACGACGGCATAACCGGACCAGCCGATCTCGAAGGCCCCGAACAGCGCCTGCAGCTGGTCGGCCTCCGGCGTCGCGCTCCAGGCCGAGGACAAAAAGCCGAGCAGCGCGATCGCGATGATCGCCGCGAGCCCGCCCGCCGCACCGCCGCGCAGGCCGAGCGCGACGAAGCGCGTCTGGAACTCACGGGCGATGAACTCGTCGGTCGCCCCGACGAAATGCAGCACCTCGACCGAATCGCGGCTGCCGGCCATGGCGCCGCGCGTGGCGAAAGCGACGGCGAGCCCGGCGGCGACCAGCACGAGCAGCACCACCACGACGCCGGCCAGGATGATCGTGCTCGCCATGGTCGAGAGCCGGCGCACCCAGAGCCTGTGGTCGTCCAGCGTCGCGCTCGGCACTTCGCGCCGCAGCGTCTGGCTGAAGGCGACGAGATCATTGGCGACGGTCGAGGACAGCCGCAGCACGATCAGCCGCGGGATCGGCAGTTCGACGAGGTCGAGCCCGGCGCCGAGCCAGGGTTCGAGCAGCTTGTCCGACTCCGCCCGCGGCATCGGCCTGACCTCGGCGACACTCGGCACTGCCCGGGCGAGCTCGACCGCGCGCGCGATGTCCTGCTCGATATTGCGACGCGGATCGGGCCGGACCTGGATGGTCATCTCGTTGGCGACCGCACCGCGCCATTGCTCGGAGGCGCGGGCAGCAAGCAGCGCCGCCCCAGCGCTCAGCGCCGCCAGGAAGGTCAGGATGGCGATGACGACGACGAGCGCGCGCCCGGCGACCGAATCGACCGGCACCAGCGGCTGGTCGCGGCGCAGGCTCGCCGGCAGGCGCTGCCCGCTGCGCGGCCGCTCCTCCTCGGCTTCGTCCATGTCGAGATGGTCAGGCATCGACATGCAGATGCCCATCCGCCAGCACGAGGCGCGGCGCGTCGTAGAGTTCCATCAGCGCGATGTCGTGCGTCGCGATCACGACGGCCGTGCCAAGCGACTGCAGTTCCATGAACAAGCGCAGCAGGCGCCGGCCGAGGCCGGGATCGACATTGCCGGTCGGCTCGTCGGCGAGCAGCAATTGCGGCCGGCTGATCAGCGCGCGCGCGATCGCGGCGCGCTGCTTCTCGCCGCCGGAGAGCACCGCCGGCACCGCATGCATGCGCTCGCCGAGCCCGACCCAGCGCAGCAGCTCGACCACTTCGGCCCGATAGCTCGCCTCCTCCTTGCCCGTCACCCGCAAGGGCAGCGCGACATTCTCGTAGACCGTCAGATGGTCGAGCAGACGGAAATCCTGGAAGACGACGCCCATGCGCCGACGGAAATCGGTGAGCGTCGCAGCGTCGAGGCGCGAGACGTCCTGGCCGAACAGGTTGACCAGGCCGCGCGTCGGCTTGAGTGCCATCAGGACCAGCCGGATCAGCGTGGTCTTACCCGCTCCTGACGGCCCGGTCAGGTACTGGAAGGAGCGCGGCGCGATGCTGAAGTTGATGTCCTTCAGCACCTCCGGCCCCATCCCGTACCGCAAGCCGACATTCTCGAACCGAACCAACGCAGTCCCTCTCGCTCTCTTGTCCGAATCGTACCGGATGAATGCCGAGCCGGCACGACCCTACACCGAGACCACCCTCCGGCGTGAAGCGCCGGCAGGTTTTCCTCAGCCCTGCACGGCACGGGCTTTACGCGACGTTAACCATAAATCGACCCTATGAGGGTTGGAGCCGCATGACCGCGCCAGCTCGCGCTTGCAAGAGCCGGCGAGAGGAGCAGGCTCCGAACCGAAGCCCATGGAATGCCGCGCGGAGCGAGCGCTTTTAAGGCAATGCTGATCGTCTGCCCCAACTGCGCCAGCCGATACGAGATCGCCGAGGCCAAGATCGGTGCCGGCGGCCGCAAGGTCCGCTGCGCCGGCTGTCAGACGACCTGGCAGATTCAAGCGCCGCAGGCCATCGAAGCACGACCAGCGGACGAAGTCCTGCAGTCCGATCTCGATGCCGCGCTTCCCGGCCTTCCCGGCGTGCCCAGTCCCGAGGAGACCGCCGCGGAGCTGGAAGAGGAATTGCGCCGCGCCGCCGAGATCGAGGCCGGCATCTCGGCAATCGCGGCCGAGCGGGCCGAGCCTCCGGATGCGCCACAGCCGCCGCCCGCGAAGCGAAAGCGGAACTGGATCGGCGCCCGCAACCCGGCCGCGCGCCTGCCTTCGGCCGCTGCCGGCATCTTCGTCGCCATCGGCCTCACCGCGCTCGGGCTCGGCCTCTGGCAGCGTGAGCGTGTCGTCCGAGCCATCCCGCAATTCGCCGGCCTCTATGCGACGATCGGCCTGCCGGTGAATGTTCGCGGCCTCGCTTTCAGCGCTGTCGAGAGCGAACTGGTCCAGGATCCGCAGGGACGCTTTCTCGTCGTCTCCGGCGACGTCACCAACGTCGCCAAGGGTACGACCAAGGTGCCACCGATCACGGTGATGGTGCAGAGCGAGGATGGCAAGGTGCTCTACAGCTGGACGACGGAGCCGCCGCGCCCGTCGCTGGAGCCGGCGGAGCTGATGCATTTCCGCGCCCGCCTCGCCTCGCCGCCCGATAACGGACGCTCGGTGCAGCTTCGCTTCGGTGCCGGCAGCCCCGACGGCATCGCCAGCCTCTACTGATTACCCACACCCGTTGGGTCCGGCCGCTTCAATTGTCGGCATATGAACGCTATGACTGTGGTCTGAAGAGTTTAGCCCGCGGTCACGGGGCTGCGCGGGCACGGGCCTGCGCCGAAAGGAACGGTCGCCGATGTCCCAGCCCCAGCGTATCCGCGTTCTCTACGACGAGGCGGCGATCGCCGCGCGCAATGCCGAAATGGCGGCCGAGATCGCAGCCAAAGCCGGCGAGAACCTGCTCGTCGTCGCGGTGCTGAAGGGCAGCTTCATGTTCGTCGCCGACCTGATCCGCGCCATGCACCGCGCCGGCATGACGCCACAGGTCGAGTTCGTCCATCTCTCGAGCTACCGCGCCGCCACGGTCTCCTCCGGCCAGGTCGAGATACTCAGGGACGTGCAGAGCGATGTCCGCGGCCGGAATGTGCTTCTCGTCGACGACATCCTCGAATCAGGCCGCACGCTCGCTTTCGCCAAGGATCTGCTGGCTGCGCGCGGCGCCGCCCGCGTCTCGACCGCCGTGCTGCTGGAGAAGCCGGCCAAGCGCGCCGTCAACATCGAAGCGGATTATGTCGGCTTCGAATGCCCCGACTTTTTCGTCGTCGGCTACGGCATGGACGTCGCCCATTCCTATCGCCAGTTGCCCTATGTCGGCGTGATCGAGACTGCCGATCAGGCCGGCCTGCCGGGGATCTGAGGATATGTCGCGCATTCTCGTGGTCGATGACGAGGAGAGCCTGCGGTCGCTAGTCGCACGCGGGCTCGCCATGGACGGTCATGACTGCCTGACCGCCGGCGACGGCGCCGAGGCGCTCGACATCCTGATGGCCGAGCAGGGCCATTTCGACCTGCTGCTCACCGATATCCGCATGCCGCTGATGGACGGCATCGCGCTGGCGCTCGCCGCCAAGCAGCAATTCCCCGACCTCACCATCATGCTGATGACCGGCTATGCCGAGCAGCGCGAGCGGGCCAAGAGCCTGGAGACGATCGTCTCGGAGGTGATGACCAAGCCATTCACCATCGCCGAACTGCGCGAGACGGTGCTGCGCGTGATCGAGCGCTCGATCGGGTGAGAAGTCGGCGGCTCAACGGTTCAGCCACCAGATCGAGGCGTTGAGCAGGGTCGCGAACGAGACCCAGGTGAGATAGGGCACGAAGAGCGCGACAGCGAGCCTGTCGCCCAGCGCTGCAAAGCGCTGCATCGTCCAGATCATCGCTGCCAGCAGCAGTGCGATCACCACGAGGCCGGCCGCCGGGCTGTTCAGGCCGAAGAAGGCGCAGGACCAGAGCATGTTGAGCGCAAGCTGGACATGATGGGCGAGCAGCGTCCGTCCCCTGCCCGGCGTATCCACCGGCCGGCGCAGGACGCGGAACGCGGCGAGGGCCATCAGCGCGAACAGCGTCGTCCACACCGGCGCGAACAGCCAATTCGGCGGATTGAAGGGCGGCTTGGCAAGGCCCGCATACCAGCCCGGAATCTGCGGCACCGTCACAGCGCTGCCGATCAATGATGCCGCGATGACCGGCAGGATGGCGAAGAGGGCGGCAAGCCACACATTCAGCTGACGATCGGTGCTGCCTGACGATATGCTCATGCGGCGAGAATGGGGTGCGTCTGCGCGCCGCACAAGGCGCGCCTCTTGCACTGCAGCGATCCAGATGAGATGAATTGTCTCACATAGTGGAAATCGGACAAACCATGACCAAGCGCCCGCTGCACCCCCGTTCGCTCGCCGCCCAGGCCATGGGCAAGATCGACGCGGTGACGAAGGCGGTGGTGCCACCGATCCATGTCTCGACGACCTATCTCCGCGACGAGGACAACGCCTATTCCACCGGTTTCATCTATGGCCGGCCCGACAATGAGACGGTGCACGAGGCGCAGGCCGTGCTCGCCATGCTGGAGGAGGCCAAGGCCGGCGCCTTGCTGTTCGGCTCGGGGATGGCGGCGGCGACCGCGGTGTTCCAGGCGCTCTCGCCCGGCGACCATGTCGTCGCCTCCAAGGTGATGTACTGGGCCCTGCGCGCCTGGCTGCTGACCGA
>Ga0102589_1003472_pt1 | contig 16338 bp, 19 predicted proteins | sample AraplaMF_Col_mLB_FD_76858 | JGI IMG/M metagenome (GOLD analysis project Ga0102589, IMG submission 76858) | Arabidopsis root microbial communities from the University of North Carolina, USA - plate scrape MF_Col_mLB | ecosystem: Host-associated > Plants > Roots > Endosphere | place: USA... | reverse complement strand
CAACGGTAGGGCGGTCGGTGGTGAACACCTTGACGCCAAGCGACAGCGCTTTGTCGATCTGGAAGGCCGAATGAGCGGCCCAGCAACCGAAATCGAGACCCGAAGCGACTACTGACCTTTGCAACGCAGCGTCTGCGGTGTCGATGTGGACGCCTATCTCCTTGATACGATGAGCGCGTGCAAGTTCGATGACTGCGTCCGTGCCGAGCTGCTTCAGGACAGGAGGACTGACTAGCCAGAGCGCCGGGCGATCCGTCGCCTTCGAAAGGGTATCCATCGATGGTATGAGGAAGGACGAGAACGTCGTGCGCCCCAGCATACCGTTCTTGTCCAGCTCGGACACGACACGCTCCACGAAGTCCGGGTAAGGGTTGCCGTCCACACCCGGCTTGATCTCGCAGCGGAAGTCTACGCGGCTGTCTGCGTAGATCGTGCAAAGTTCCTCTAGTGCGAGGGGATGACCGCCGGCGCTGTAGCGTATCGTTGCACGGCGCACCTGGGCCAGCGTCATCTGTGCGATCGTCCCGGACGTGTCGGTGGTCGCATCGAGCGTCGCGTCGTGATGAACGACGATGCCGCCATCGGCCGTCGGATGAACGTCGAACTCGACCTCCTCGACATTCATCTGGGAAGTCGCGATAAATCCCTGCGGCGTGCTGTCACCGAACTCGAGAGTGCCGCCTCTATGGGATGCAATGCGTGTCATTCCTAATTTTCCTTTATTTCACAGCGCCAAGCGTAATGCCGCGCACGAGGTGGCGCTCGACCAGCAGGAAGCCGAGAAGCACAGGCAGTATGGTTACGGTGGAGGCCGCCATGACCAAGGGCCAGTCAACCAAACCTTCTCCCGGGTTTATCCGATAGAGGCGTGCAAGGCCGATCTGGAGCGTGAACAGATCTTCCTTGCCGACCGCGATAAGTGGCCAGATGTAGCTGTTCCATTCAGTCATGAAGATGTAGAGCGCCATCGAGGCAATGGCCGGCCGTGAGAGGGGCACAATGATACGCCACAGCACTTTCAACGGTGTGGCACCGTCCATATAGGCGGCTTCGTCCAAGGACTTGGGTATTCCGCGGATGTACTGCCGCAGGAAGAAGGCTGCAAACCCGTTTGATACGGCAGGAAGGATCAGCCCGGCATAGGTATCTAGAAGGCCCGCCTTGGCCAGCGTCAAGTAGTTCGGGATCAGGCTGATATGGCTTGGGATCATCAGTGTTGCGACTGTCGCCCCGAATAGGAAGTTGCCGCCGGGAAAGGTAAAGCGAGCGAAGGCGAAGGCCGCCATTGTTGCAAGCGAGATCCCGAGCAAAGTGACGAGGCCAGATACGAGAAGGCTATTGACGAGATAGCGTCCGAAATTGAAATCGTTTACCGCCCGGGCGTAATTACCAAGTGTAAAGCTTGCTTGCCCGGCATAATAGGCATCCACCGTCTGCAACGAGATCCAGATCGAGTAAAGGACGGGAAACAGAAACAGCAGGCCAGCGAGAAGCGCTGCTGCCGTCAGGAACGGGTTCTCACGCTTCATAATGCACCTTTCGCCCGATAATCCTTGATTTCAGGAAGGCCAGAAACACCAGAAGAACGAACAGCAGGACTGCAAGAGCCGAGCCTCGTCCGATATCGAAAAGGACGAACCCGATTTCGAACAGCAGATTGACCAGCATGTCGGTTGCCCCAGCTGGGCCACCTTTGGTCATGACATTGACAATCGTGAAGACCTGGAAAGCCTCTATGACCGAGATGACGAGGAGGAAATAGGTTGTCGGCATGACCAGGGGGAACGTTACGCGGCGAAAGACATGCAGGCGCTTGCCGCCATCGATCGAAGCGGCATCGTAAAGGTCCTGCGGGATGGCTTGGAGGCCCGCGATATAGATGACCACGTCGTAGCCGAGCTGCTTCCAAGTATTCACGAAGATTAGCACCCAGAGCGCAAGATGCGGATCCTGCAGCCATTGAACCTTTGCAAGACCAACATGCGCCAGGAGCGCGTTGACCATGCCATAGTCGGTCGAAAAGACCCAGGAGAAGACGACGCCGATAGAAACGGTGGACGTCACGGCGGGAAGGAAAAGAGCTCCCCGCAGGATGCGCGACGGCGCGCTTTCGCGAACCAGGTAGCTGGCAGCGAACACAGCAAGCGCAAGCCGCAGGGGCACGGAAAGGACTGTGAACAGGGCCGTGACACGCAGCGAGTTCCAGAAGTCGCTTGAGGCGATCAGCTGTTCATAGTTTCTGAGCCCGACAAACGGCATGTCAGGCGACAGGAAATTCCACTGTCTGAAACTGAGGTCCAGGCTCATGACGATGGGAATGTAGGTGAACACCGCGATGAAGATCATCAGCGGCGCGACCAGCAGGTATGGCGTGAAAATACGGGTCATCATCGACAACGCCGACGCCCTTTCTCAGGCGTCGGCGTCCTTTCGCTTCAGTTGCCTGCTCGCTTTTCTTCATCGCGCGTCTGCTGCGCGAAATCCGTCATCGCTTCGGCCACGTCACGCTGGCCGAGTGCCATGGCTTCCCACATCTTGTACTCGGTGGAGCGCATCCACGTGACCACTGTCGTGCGTGCCCGGCCGTGGGCAACTGGAAGAGATTTAATCGCCACGTCGATACCGGGCTGCGTTGCAAGCGCTTCCTTGGCTACGGGTTGGTCAGCACTCATCTTATTGATCGGAAGATAGCCGGTAGCGGCGAACCAGGTCGCATTGGCTTCCGGAGAGGCTGCGTAGCTGATGAATTTGTAAGCCGCATCCTGAACGTCCTTCGGCGATGACGCCAGGATGCCGATACCGGCACCGCCGATCGGAACCGAGCAGGTCTTGTTGCAGGGCATCGGGCGAACCGCGAGATCGTCGCCTAGCGCCTTTTTGGAACCGCCGTAGTTTCCGGTGGAGTTCATCATAATCCCGACTTTCTTTGCCAGAAACGCGTCGCGACCCTTGTCCTCATCAGTGACACCGTCAGGGGACGCAACCTTGTCCTTGCTGACAAGAGATGCCATCCACTGGTAGGCTTCAATCGTGTTCGGCTTATCGAGAAGAATTTCGCCCGACGAAGGGTCGACCAGTTCGCTGTCGTTGGCCATGACGACACCCCAACGCGCAAATTGGCCGGGAGCAGCGATGCCACTCACGCCCTCCGAGCCGAGCTTGTCGCTTATCGTCTTGGCAGCAGCGGAAATGTCAGCGAACGTTTTGAGCGGGGTGTCATCGGACAGGCCAGCGCGCTTGAAAATGTCCTTGTTGAAATAGACGACAGGCGTGGAGGAGTTAAACGGGACAATGAAGTTCTTCCCGTTGATGACGCCAACCTCCCGAGCGTAATCATAAAGGTCGGCCTTTAGGGGATCCGCATCGAAATATGGCGTCAGGTCGGTCAGAATGTTGTTGTTGGCAAAGAGGCCGTAGCGCGTGACCTCAAGAATTGCCGCATCAGGGGCTCGGCGGGCCGGGATGGCGGCCTGCAACTTCGCGACGACGTCGTTGTAGTCGCCGACGAACTCAGCCTCGACATCGATATCAGGATTGACCTTCTCGAAGCCGGCGATGATCTTATTCAGCGCTTCGCCTTGCGACTTGCTGAACGTATGCCAGAATTTGACGGTGGTGGCTGCGTCGGCTGCGCCGATGGTACCCAGAAAGCAGCTGACGCCAGCCGCCAAGGCGAGTTGCAATTTCCGTGTCATCGATCGCTCCTTCTGCAAATGCGATTGCAATAGGGAGCGGTGTAGAACGGGTCCAAGACAGTTCGTTGAAGGGTTTGCGAACGTTTGGTGACAAAGACTTGATCTGTAAGCCCTGGCTGCCGCCATTCGTGATAAGTTGGTTTTGCTCGAGGTCGGAACCGGGGGCGTAGAACAGCAGGGCCGGATTCATTTCTTACGAAGTGGCAGTTTAAGTATATGATCGTTGGTTGCTTTTTGAACGCCAGTCCCTATTGCATATGAAAGAACCTCGTGCGCAGTCAGCGTATAAACGTGGTTAGCCACGGCAGTGCAGATCGCGTTTGCATCAGGATCCGCATAGGCATCGTAAAAACTTGCCACCTGGGGCCCGCATATATGGCAGTCGGCGATCCAATGGAAAATGTCTTGAGTGAGGCCTTCTTTGCTACTCAAGGCAAGCTCTACTGCCTCACGACCCTCAGATGCTATGAACCGAAGGAAGGTATCAACGCGTGTTGTAATATCCCTAATAGGGGAATTCATCTCGGCGTGATTGTCATCGCAGCTACCGCCGTCGTCGGTCGCTTCTGAGGGGCTGAAAAATCTCATGTTGTAGCTCCGACCGTGGCGACAGATACGTCACCTCAAAATTCATCTTTGAAAATTCTGGCGTCAAAGCGAAGCGGCTGCAACGAGAAAATTTGGTTAAGGCACCTGCGGATAAGAAGACGCGTGCCACCACGACGGAAGCGAGCTGGCCGAATGAGCTTGAGAGCGGCATTGCGATCAAGCTCGCTCCGAAAGCGATGGATCCCGCAAGTCCTATGGCGCCTCTGGGGAAACGATCAATCAACTGACCGGCGATCATCACCAGCGCGATGGCACCCGAGGCAAAACCGAAGAGGATCTGTCCCAGCTGAGCTTCATCGATGCTCATCGTCCGTAGCAGAACCGGGAGGCGTCCTCCCCAGGCTCCGATCCCGACCCCTGCCGCGAAGAACGATGTGTAGCATCTGGCTCGGTTCAAGAAACATTCCTCTGATGGGCGCGTTCGGTCGTTGCCGAAAGTGAAGTATCACTCTGGGAGCTAAGACAACTTCGATGCATTCGCAGGCGGCAGGCTGAGGAGGCGGCAAGAAACATTCTCATGAAGGTCATCGCCTCCGCCAATGAAGCAGGATGGGGAACGGAGGAGATCGCATTGCCCTGGTCGAAGCTGCGCACGCCGATGCCGATCCCTCTTAAGACCCATCAATCAGGGGCCTCGTGCGCCAGCAGATTGGATGTGAGGAGCAGTTCGACTGGGGGTCGGGAAGACACGCGGATGATGCCGTAAGAAACGATGACCGTCGGATGAGCCGAGCTGTTGCACTCGCCAAGAACGTAGCTTGGGCGACTGCTACCGCCATCGCATGCAATACTTGCTTACATGAAGGCTTTAACGTAGGCCGGTAAGCGTTTGGACTGTCTCACAGCGACAGGATGCATGCGCCTCGAGTGCGGGCCGCTCGTGTATCGAACGGCCCGCTGACGCAAAAGCTTATCGGTGCTTGCCCTCACAAGGTTTGTCGGCCTCGTCCTTGGAAGACGGGCCACTACGTTTGACGGTGTGAATGGCCACAAAAACGTGCGACATTGCCGTCAGCTTGTTGTTCGACCTCTTTCACAATCTGGACAAGCAACGCTTGATTGCCCTGCGTCAAGGTTATCGAATGAGACGCGGAAAAGCCGTTATACTGGCTCCCGATCCAAGCCTCTCCCGTTGGAATGATACTCCCACCTTTCGCCAAAAGTGCCCAAGCGATCCGAGCTGTCTTGTTCGCGACTGCCACTGCCGCCCTTTTGTATGGCTTTCGTTGTACAAGAGATTGGAGCCAAGGCTGAGGACTTCCATTTCGCCTTGCCGCGCTAACGACCGGAAAGGCTCCTAGCACGAGCAACTTACGGATCTCAGCATTTCCTCTCTTAGAAATTCGCCCAAAGATTTGCTTGCCACCCGATGAGAAGGATCTTGGTGTAATCCCAAGCCAGGATGAGAAGTGGCGCGCGCTTTTGAAAAGTGCCGGATCGATAACCGAAGCACATATCGTTGCAGCGGTGATCTTTCCTACACCGGGTATCGTCATCAGGCGTTGGATAGCGGTATCAAGCTTGATTTGTTCGTCGATGAGCCTTTCCATATTGGCAATCTGCCGATTGACGGCTTCGATGTGCTGGTAAACGTCCCGCAGTACCGTCCGCGCAGGTTCGGGGACTCGTTTTTCCTCTGTGTCTAAAAGCTGGGCGAGCTTGACGATATTTGTCGTTCGACTAGGGACGACGAAACCGAACTCTCCTAACAGACCGCGCAGCGCGTTTATGGACGAAGTCCGCTGGCGGATGAACAGAGTCCGCGCCCTCATTAGTGTGATGATGGCCTGCTGCTCGGTGCTCTTGACGGGCACGAACCGCATTCCTGCTTGGGCCGCTGCTACAGCTATCGCCTCTGCGTCTAGCGCATCAGACTTTTGGCGCTTGACGAACGGCTTCACATATTGGGCGTGGATTAACCGGGGGGTGTGCCCGAGTTTTTCGATCTCTCGGCCCCAGAAATGCGAACCGCTAGTCGCTTCCATTGCAACTATACAAGCCTTCTGCTCCTTGAAAAAGGCATGCAGTTCGGCTCGCTTGAGCTTCCGGCTGAACGCCTTTCGCCCATCTTTACTGATCCCATGGACCTGGAAGACCTGCTTGGCAAGATCTAGGCCGATGATGCTAGCTCGTTCCATTTCCTTTTCCCCTGTCTGCTTACGTGCTGCAGGATGCCATGTCATGTCGGTAATGCCTAGCAAACGGCAGTACGATCCGGCAGGCTATCGTCTTAGGCGGCGCGGCTGCAGCATCGCGTACGCAGGCACAGTGCCGCCCCGAACACATTTTGTCCGCTAAGTGCCAACTTCGCCCAGGTTTGCAGCATTTTATTCGCTGCGGCGGTCGCACCTGGCGGGTGGCAAGGACGGGGTTCGTGCGCGCTGGCCGTCCGGCACCAATAGATTCAGCGTAGGCGGGAATTTTTATGCGCCTTCTAAAGCGCAGAAGTGTGCGACGAATTGTTGCCAGAAGTGTTGGGCGGATGCAACGGCACTAATCGATTTTGATTTTGACCTTTTATGCCTTCCGAGCCGAGGCGCGATGGTACTTTCGCCCGGCAGCCCTATTTCTGCCGATAGCGAGCAACCAAGCAGAGCGACTTTGACTGAACACAGCAATTTTCGTTTCGAGCCATTCGACCTGGAGATTATTCACCGCGTGGTGGAACGGTGGTCGCGAGACAACGGACTGAATGTCGGTCACGCGGACACCATTTGGGCCGCTCGCCAGGCGTTCTATCTGTACCGTGACGGCATGAACGAGACCGAACTACGAAGCAAGTTGCACGGCTCTCTGAGCAGGCGGCATTAGCCGCTGACTGTCGCAGCCCTTAAGGGCCGTAGAACCTGTCCGTTGGGTGCGGCGGTTGGCCAAATTTTTAAGGCTTTCAACTTAGCGTAGTTGCTTGGTTTAGGTTGCTTAGGGCGGGATATGCTGAGCGAGCAAGATGTTGCCTATTTTCGGCGTCGCATTGATGAGGTGCTGCAGGATGGTCGCGCCACAGAATGGCAACGACAGTTTCTGGGCGACGTGCGCCAAAAGATGGACCGCTATGGAGTCCGAACGAAGGTCGGTGAAAAGCAATTCGCAATACTCAAGCGTCTGACGCACGAGCATTCAAGCTCTCCGAAATTGCATGTGGCCACTCAGACAAGTGCAGCTCCGCGTCAGCCGCGCCAAGAGCCAGCAGGCCATAGCTATTCACCAGCACCATTCGAGAGATCTCCCCGCAAGCGCAGTCCTTTCCGCGTGCGCGATGCTTTTCGCCCGCGCAATCCTTTCCGGATCCGAAACCCGTTTCGGCCACGCTATCCCTTTCGATCGATCGCTGGTGCTAGCCGAGGCAGCTTCCTCATTGTAATCGGCTGCATCCTCTTTGTCGGCCTGATTGCCAGCTTTTTCGGCAGCGGTGTCGGCGAAATCGAATCTTCAAGCGAGCCCAATTCCGTGACCAGTGTCCCGTCGCCGACATCAAAGGGCAGAGCGAACTTCACCATTACCGACGGAGACACGATACGTTTAAGCAACGGCACCCGTGTGAGACTTGTTGGGTTCAATACGCCGGAGAAGTTTGAGCCGATGTGTGCGAATGAAGCCAAGCTAGGGAACCGCGCTTCCGCGCGGCTGGGAGAGCTCGTGGGCCAAGCGGCGTCGACCAACGTGAGCCTGGTAGCTTGCTCATGCAAACCGGGCACCCAGGGCACGAAGAAATGCAACTACGGCCGGAGCTGCGGTAAGCTTGAAGTTGACGGCCGCGACGTCGGGCAAATTTTGATAAGCGAAGGACTGGCTGTGCCGTTTGTCTGCGGGGCGACGGGCTGTCCACCCACTCCACGACCCTGGTGCGGGTAGGTAGGTGTGATGCCCCAGAGATATCGGATGCAGAACATTAGAGCCACCCAAAGTTGCCAGGCGAAGATCGCAATCGCGAGCCTGTTCCTAGTAGCGACCATGGCGGTTCAAGGGTCACAAGCGAACACGCCTTGCAGTGGACGGAAGGGCGGCATCGATCACTGCCAAGGCGAGACCTTCATTTGTCGAGATGGCTCCGTGAGTGCCAGCAAGAAGTCTTGCGAAGCGACGATGGGCGCGGCGGGACTCCTGAGTTCTGATGCAGAGGAGATGCAGCCAAGCCTGTCTGGCGACTGCTCCTGCCGGGGAGGGAACTATTGCACCGGACCAAGGGGTGGGCGGTATTGCATGACAGATAGCGGGAAGAAGAGCTACCTGCGAAAATAAGGCAACGAATACGACCGATGCGGTTTTGTATTGCGCAGGGCGATGCTTTTCCACCGGCTTCGTTGCGGGTAAGACGAGCCAAACAATAGTCTAATGGGGACTACGAAGCGGCGACCGTTAGATTTCCCGCCCCAACCGCTTCGTGATCTACAACACCCAACTTTGCCAGAACGTCTCCGAGGTTGATGGGCGTGAAGAACACTTCCTTTTCGGGCTCCACGCGAGCAGGGCCTTCCGAAACGTGAAGTCCTGTCTTACTGACCTCGTTCGTAAGGAAAGCGGACAGTAGCGAAAAGAAATGGTGGGCCTTCTTCAAGACAGCGGCGCTAGCGATAGGCTTATCTATCACCGGCTCAAGCGTCCTCGTCACTCTTCGCGCAACGCGTCGCAACTCCTTTGGCGCGGTATCATCTAAGACAATGGCGGTGGCAAGGGCAAACATCGCGCGGTAGCTTCGCGCGACTTGGGCATTTTCCAGCCAGTCGAGGTAACGGTGCTTCATGGACCGATAACGTTCAGTCCGCCGGAAAGTCTCGCCTCCGAGAGCTGTGACGGCGGCGACCGTTAACGGCGCGTTAATACTGTTTTAGGCATCGCTCATGTGCGGCGGCTCGGTTGGGCTTCTGCCTTTTGATTTTGACGCTCACCGCCTCGAATTTCGCCTTTCGGATCTTGTCGATCGCTGATACGCCGTATGTGTCGCATTTCAATTCGATAGTGACTATGACATGGATGACACAGATTTTTTTGCGTTCGACAAGCAGCTTAGGCATCTTGCGCGGAACGCTGATGGCGGAATGCCGACAGCAGTGCTGCTGACCAATGCCCGCGACACGGGTCCAAGTGGGAGCAATATCAATGAGCGAAGTCGAACTGTGGGATTGGCGGCAATCTGTTGCAAATCTCTATTACCAGATACGGCACTTCGAAGATCCTGAAGCGGCATGGCGGATGTGGTGCGACACACGAAGCACGCTATTTCGGTCCCATCCGCAATCACCTATCGAGCCGGACGCAAAGGACACGTATCATGGGCCTGCAGTATATCCGTACGATCCGACGTTCCGTCTCACAGTCGAGTTAACTACCCCTCGCGACGAACGATTTTCTATTGCGACGGGCGATGACGGGCAAATAACAGTGCACGCATTTTCCCGAACTAACGGCCTCAAGGATAAATTGGGCGGCGAATTGACCCTCTATTGGATAGAAGGTTATGGCGGCGGTGTCTTTCTGCCGTTCGCGGATGCCACCTCAGGAACCGAAACGTACGGCGGCGGCCGCTACCTGCTTGACACCATCAAAGGCGCGGATCTCGGTTCAGCGCGCCCAGATCACACTATGGTCCTCGATTTCAATTTCGCTTACTTCCCGTCATGCGCATACTCCGCACGCTATGTTTGCCCGCTCGCACCCTCAGGCAATCGGCTAAAAGGAGCACTGCGAGCCGGAGAGCGAATACCGGCGTAGAGCGGAGAGCTTGCTAATAGGTAGTTGGAACCAAGCTGTTCGCCCTTAGGAAGGTGCTGTGAAAGGGTACCTTAACATGCGCTCGCTATCTTGCTAATTGATCCCGAGATGGGGCAAGAGCACTCAGTTGGTTGAGCAGCCCCTCAAAAACAGTGCAGCGCAGGACCTCGCACGGGCGGTAATCTCATTATCGCTGATGGTATCCATCCGGCCAAGCATCAGCGCCCTTTGGGGCTCCATGGCCATCATGCCTCGCAGCATGCCTGTCGTCTCGGGAATGTCGTCAATACGCAACTCGCCAAGTGAGACCCGGTGTTTCAGCCAACCTTCAATAGCTATGCTTGTCCGGCGGATCGCCTTCTCATAGAAGACTGCAGCCAGTTCTGGAAAGCGGCTATACTCGCTGAAAACGAGCCGTGTCATCGCGATGGTGTCAACCGACAGGGTAAGGCGGCCGTAAGCGGACAGCACCTTCTCCAGGCTTTCAACTAGCGGCGTATCCGCCATCCCCTCAGTGTCGAGAGCCAGCAGATAGCCCTCGATCCTCATCGAGATCACGTCGGAAAAGAGGTCGGCCTTCGCTGGGAACAGGCGATAGAGCGTCTTTGTGGAGACGCCAGCTGTCTTCGCTATGTCGCTGATACTGGCGGCAGCATAGCCCGCAATCCTGAACTGATCGTCAGCAGCCGTAAGGATGACCTTCTTGGTTTCGTCATCCGATCTAACCTGAGGTCGACCCCGGCACCGCTTAGCAGTCTTGGTTTCCATCATGTTCTCCATCCGGCGAGAGAATAGCTCAGATTTGGAAAGGTGCAAGTTTCCGAAATCGCCCACCTCGTTGATTGCGACTAGCTGTCGAGCGACGGGCGGACGCGAGAGCGATCGAAAATGCCATTTAAACTCAGCGGTTTAGGGCGCATCAAAATGACGGCAGAGATAATTGGATTTGATTGTTAGCGATTTTGGAAAAGAGTTGTCTTCCGAAAAGAATTGACTCCACAAAAAGCGAGCATATTTTCGGAAAACATTGATTTTCCGAATTGTCCGACCAAGGCCGCCGGACGCTAGCTGGAGTGACTGGAATGGATGAGAAAATTGTATCGCTTAGCGGCAAGCTCGAACGTAAGACCGCTACGCCAAAGAAGACCCCGGAAACTCTGGAAGCGAAGCAGCAGCCGTTGGCGGCTCCAGCAGAGGCCCCTTCGGCAACCGACGCCAAGGGCCGCCGCTCTGGAGCAAAGATGACCCTCGCAGCGACAGTCGCGGTGGCTGCAGTCGCTGCAGCAGTCTATTTCGGTCATAATTACTGGACAATCGGCCGCTTCCAGATCTCAACCGACGATGCGTACGTAAAGGCAGATAGCACGACAGTTGCCCCTAAGGTTTCTGGCTACCTTGCACAGGTGCTGGTGAGTGATAACCAAGAAGTGAAGGCTGGCCAGCCTTTAGCGCGAATTGATGATCGCGATTTCCACACGGCGCTGGATCAGGCAAGAGCGGACGTCGCTGCCGCTCAGGCAACAATCACCGCCAAGCAGGCTTCGCTAGAAATTCAACAATCGACTATTGCCGCAGCTCGCGCGACGCTCGACGTTGACAAGGCGAACGCGACGTTTGCCGAGCAAAACAGCAAGCGGTACTCAAACTTGGCGACGAGCGGCTTCGCGCCGGTCCAAACCGCGCAACAAGCGACTGCAGCTATTGCGGCTGCCCAGGCAACCATCATGCGCGACACCGCTGCCCTCGACGCAGCGACGAAGCAGGTTGACTTGCTGAACGCTGAGGTAGCTCAGGCAAAGGCGACGCTCGCACATGATCAGGCTGTTCAAAGTCAGGCGGAGCTGAACCTTTCCTACGCGACAATCGTCGCGCCCGTCGATGGAACCGTTGGTAATCGTACTCTACGAGTTGGTCAGTATGTGCAGGCCGGAACGCAGCTGATGGCAGTGGTGCCGACTAGTGCAGCCTACATCATCGCGAACTACAAAGAGACGCAGTTGACCGATGTCCATCCGGGTCAGCCGGTCGAGATCGACGTCGACATGTTCCCAGGGCGGACTTATCGCGGGCACGTCGATAGTGTGTCTCCGGCAAGTGGACAGGAGTTTGCGCTGCTTCCGCCTGACAACGCCACAGGCAACTTCACGAAGGTGGTCCAGCGGATCCCTGTCAAGATCGTTCTCGATGACGACGTAGCGAAACACGGTGAGCTGCGTCCCGGAATGTCAGTCCAGCCGAGCATTGATACCAAGGCCGATGCGGCCAACCGCTAAGAGCGGGCTAGGAGAACGTGTCATGTCTGCTATTGCAGCAAGCGGGGGCGCTTTTTCGCAACCCCGAGCAACCACAAACGATTGGATCGCAGTTCTCGCCGGTATGATCGGCGCGTTCATGGCGATCCTCAACATCCAGATCACGAACGCGTCGCTTCTTGATATCGAGGGTGGGATCGGAACCGGCGTCGATAATGGGGCATGGATTTCCACCTCCTACCTCATTGGCGAAATCGTCGTCATCCCTCTGACCGCGTACTTCAGCAATGTGTTCTCGTTTCGCCGGTACATTCTCGTAAACTCAATCCTCTTCCCACTGTTCTCCATGGCCTGTGCGTTCGCACACGACTTGGGAACGATGATCATTCTTCGTGGTCTGCAGGGCTTTGCAGGCGGCGTGCTGATCCCCATGGCGTTCACCATGGTCCTGACTAAGCTGCCCAAAGCGCAGCAGCCGCTTGGTCTCGCGATCTTCGCTCTCTCCGTGACCTTCGCCCCTGCGATAGGCCCAACCATCGGCGGCTACCTCACGGAAAACTATGGGTGGCAGACGATATTCTTCATCAACACCGTTCCGTCTCTGATTATGGCGACAGCCTTGGCGCTGACCTTGGAAAAACGTCCGATGCAGCTCGGTCTGCTGAGGGAAGGGGATTGGGCTGGTATCTTCACAATGGCGATCGGTCTGTCGGCGTTTCAGACTGTTCTCGAAGAAGGCAACAAGGAGGACTGGTTCTCCTCTCCCTTCATCGTGAAACTGAGCATCGTGGCGTTTGTCTTCCTTGGTGCCTTCATCTGGATCGAGCTAAAGGTAAAGAAGCCGCTGGTGAAGCTTAGCCTACTGACGGAGCGCAACTTCGGCATTGGCGTTCTGGTTAACGTTCTGGTCGGTGTCGCCCTTTTTGGGACCGTCTACATCCTGCCTCAGTACCTTGGTCAGGTGCAGCACTATAACGCCGAGCAGATCGGCAACGTCCTCGCTTGGACAGGTCTCCCGCAGCTACTGCTGATCCCTCTGGTTCCGGTCCTCATGAAGCGCTTCGATGCCCGATACATCGGATTCATCGGAATTTCGATCTTCGCCGCGAGCTGCTTTTTGAACATCACGCTTTCGGCTGACAACGCGGGCGACCAGTTCTGGATCCCGAACATTGTCCGCGCCATCGGGCAGGCCCTGGTGCTAACGCCAATCACGGCCATAACCACGGCTGGGATCGCGCCATCGGACGCCGCTGCTGCATCAGGTCTGACGAACATGCTTCGCAACCTTGGTGGGGCGGTAGGGACAGCGACACTGGGCACCGTGTTGACGAAACGGGAGCAGTTCCACTCGAACATCATCGGCCAATCCATTACGCTTACTCGGGATGAGGTCCGTGATCGCATCAGCCAGCTGACGGCCTATTTCGTCCAACACGGCGTCACCGATCCGGCGGTCGCATCGCATAAGGCCGTTGCTGCCATCGGCCAGGTGGTTAGACGCCAGGCGCTTATCCTTGGGTTCAGCGACACGTTTGCGGTTATCGGTATCGTCCTGTCTGTCGCGGCGGTCGCGCTGTTGCTGACGCGCAAACCAAAAGCCGGAGGCGGGGCAGGCGCACACTAGGCCTTACAATGCGTTGGGTCTTCGCGCACGGTAGGGCGGCGGCGCGTGAGGACACCCGGGGGGCAGTGCGTTTTGCATTTGCAAAGCGATGTGCCACCATCGGATTCAGCTGGAGATATCCTAATCCGCAGCCGACACTGCCGGGCTTCATCGGAAGGCTGAGTCGACGGAAAATACTTTCCTGTTTCATTGGTGACCCTTCTTACTTGATGTGACACGGTTTCAAAAAACCGACCGACTGGCAAAAGAAGATACCCAGTCATGAAAGGCGGGCAGATATGCTCGCCTTTCATTGTTTGCTAATAGGATGCAAATCGAAGCAACCATCACAACAGCGTGGAAGGCATGACTGGCGCTTTTCATGGGTCAATATCGGACTGAGTTATTAGGCTTCTCTGGTTACGCCTACGGTGAGGAGTGCCAAAACCGGGATTGAGATTGGTCGGTCCAAGCTTCCAGCAAGCAACCTTCAGCTTCCTGCGCCAAATTGGAAGCTCCACGTGGCTCGGGGTGCCGCCGCTGCATAAGTATTGACTTCGAAATTTATGCAGTTGAAAACAACCTGCCTATTAGGGGAGATAACTGATGGCTGATGAATTGAGCACACCTCCTGCCGCCGACGCGGCCGGAACCGATACTGCTGCTAAGGCACCTGCGGTCAAGAAGACGCGTGCGCCGCGACGTCCCAAGGCTGTCGCAGAAGCAGTTGCTTCCGATGCGGTCGCCGCCCCTAAGGGTCGACGCGGCGGTCGCAGGAAGGCGGAGGCTGTTGAAGTCGCAGCTGCTACTGCGGAGCCGAAGCGCAAAGGCCGTGGACCTGCGAAAGCAAATGCCGCACCGAAGACCTCAAAGCCTGCTGCACCGGTTTCCCTGTCCGATGACCTTGCGGACCTGCTTCAGCTCGAGGAAGAAAACAAGCGACTTCGCAAAACGCTGACCGAAAAGCTTCGCGCCGAGAACGCTGATCTTCGCAAGCGCATCGGATCCTGAGCGAACCGGCGGCAGCTGCCGTCACTCCATGACGCGAACGGGATTGCATTGGAACCAGCGGTCCACCAATGCGATCCTCTTCTCATATTCACGGAGGCGATACCCAAATGAAAATGCCCTGGTCGTTCCTCACACGCCGTCGCTCCGCTGATCCGTCTCCAGACGAGATCGAAGAGGTTAAGGAGGCGTTTGGTACGGATGAAGAAGCGGCCGAACCGTTTGATCAACAGCCTGTTGCTGTCACCAGTTCCGTAGGTCGTGCAGAACCGGAAGCCAACCTTAGAGAAGCTTCTGAATCAATGGTGCCTGGGGAGGGCCGCCGCGAGGAAACAGAGGACTCGGTTGCACAGACCGCAGAAGTCCAGAGCCCTCCGCTTGCGGTCAAACCTACTTCGCGTCGCAACCCCGCCAGGCGCGAACAGAGTGGATTAGTAGCCGTACCTGCGCGAGACAGTTCTGCTCCTCTTCTGCAAGCCGCCCCGAAGATCAAGTTGTCGATCCCGGAGCCGACACCGAATGAAAATTTCATCACCGACGTTTCCGCTTTAGATCTCGAAATCAATATATTGCGGCAAGAACTTTCCAAAAAGCTTCGATTGCAAAATGCCCAGCTACGGGAAATGCTTCAGCGTTTCGATCTGCCTTAATCGAATTCGAAGACAGTCGAAATGCGGAATGGGAAGCTCGACTTAGAGTGACACTGCAGGTGATGTTAATTGTGCCGCCACCTCTTTAGCAACCCAGTCGCCTCGAGCAAAAGCTCGTCGTGGCCGCCCCTCGGCGCGAACACAATTCTTGACGCCTCGCGTGGTTCAAGCTTCAGCATTCCGCCGCCCAGAGGATGTCCTTCCAATTCGCAGCTGAGCCGGGTCAACGGAGATCGCCATTGCCCCAGGGCGACCGACGCTTGTTTGCGATCGCTGATCTGAACTGCGTGGACGCTGTTCGTGCAGGCCGCCGCGCAGTCGTTTCTGGCTAGCCGTACCTCCGACCCGGACATGTACTGCAGGAAATAGTCTGGTCGCACAACACCCGGAACCGAATACCATGCAGATCGGGTCCGGCATTTGTAAGAGCGCCGCGCATCCAGTCCCTCCTCGGTGTCTAGGTATCGCGCGACAGCGGGATGAAGGCTTTCGGTAGGAGGGATAGAAAGCAGCAAAAAGGCCTCGTTAGCCGCTTGCCATCCTGCGACCGTCGAATGATCGATCACATCGCCTTTGAGATACTTGCCGCGCCGCACTGAAGGAACAAGAAACTCTTCGGGGATGCCAAGTTCGGAAGCTCTCGTAGCCGTGACGTGGAAAAAGTCATTCGCGCCGCTGATGTAGCCGATACCGATTTTCGCGAAATCAGCAAACCGAGCGGCGTCCGGCTGCCTGGCTGTCGCCAAATAGGCTTCTCTCGCAGCTGGTGGCAGGATAAGTGGCCGCAACCGCCCCCGCCAGTCTCGCTT
>Ga0102589_1003471_pt1 | contig 16340 bp, 15 predicted proteins | sample AraplaMF_Col_mLB_FD_76858 | JGI IMG/M metagenome (GOLD analysis project Ga0102589, IMG submission 76858) | Arabidopsis root microbial communities from the University of North Carolina, USA - plate scrape MF_Col_mLB | ecosystem: Host-associated > Plants > Roots > Endosphere | place: USA... | reverse complement strand
CGGCGATGTAGGTTATGTATTGATGGAGTGCGTGCATCCTGTCCCCGAGTACAAGGGCGAAGGATGGTGTGTCGTGCGATTGGGAGCCAGGGAGAACCTGGTGGCTGCGGTCCGCTTCAAGGAAACTGCCGCGGAGCAGTGGCCTGCAGTAGTCGCTTGCTTGAACCGCCTGACCGCATCCATGCAATGAGCCTGGAGACTGATGAGAACGGCCCGCTTGCAGACGACCTCCGCGACGAGATCATCGGTCTCCTCACTGAACCGCCCATGCGCGTTTCGGTGCATCCGTACTCTGCCTTGCCCATTGGCGAGACCTGACAAGCGGCGATGACTTCCACGCTGGGAAAGTGGGCAAGAGCGCTGAAGCAGCAGACACTTGTCGTCTACTTCGCTGCGCGTGACCCCAGGACGCCGTGGCCGGTCCGCCTGCTCGCATTGTTCGTTGCGGCGTATGCCCTGAGCCCGATCGACCTCATCCCGGATTTCATTCCGGTCCTGGGCTACCTCGACGACCTGATCATTGTCCCGCTTGGCGTCACGCTGGTGCTGCGCCTTATTCCGCCAGAGGTCAAACAGTCCGCCAGGGAGAAGGCCGCGGCCGCCGTAGACCGACCAGTCAGTCGTGCCATGGCCGTGGCCATCGTGACCATCTGGCTCGTGATGGCGGCTGTGATCGCACTATGGGTTTGGCGCTAGACAGGCAGGGTCGGCGAAACGGTACGCCCGTCCGATGCCGAGTCCACCGCCGCTTGCATGATCGCCATGACGCGAATGGCCTCGTCCGGTGGAACGGGGTTGGGCCCGTTGCCTGCGATGGCTGCAGCGAGCTCCACGTAGAACTGCGACTGGTCGCCCGGCAGGGCGGGTCGCGACTGCATCGGGCCATCATCGCTTTGCCATTGCAGGGGATCGGCATCGGTCCCCCATTGCGGGTCGCCGGGTCGCAGTCCTTCGAGCAACTGCTGCTCCTGGCGATCGGGCCGCGCCTTGACGATGGACCCTCGCGTGCCATGCACGACGAAACGCGCCCCCGGGATCGCGGCAAGCATCCCCACGTGCAGGATGACCCTGGTCGGGCCGAATCCCAGCACGACGTGTGCCCAGTCTTCCGTGGTCGCGCCGCTGCGTTGCAGGGCGAGGTTCGCCTGCACGGTGTCGGGCCATCCGAACAGGGCCAGTGCCTGGTCCACCAGGTGGGGCCCAAGGTCCCACCACAATCCCGTCGCGGGACCGGGTCGCTCACGCCAACGGTCGCGCACCTGGGGGCGGAACCGTTCGATGCGCGATTCGAAATGGCGTGCATCGCCGATGAGGCCGTCGCGCAGGGCTTGGCGCACCGACAGGAAGTCGCTGTCCCAGCGGCGGTTGTGGAATACCGAAAGAATCCGGCCATGCGCCTGCGCCGTCGCGTGCAACTCGCAGGCTTCGGCCAGGCTGGGTGTCATCGGTTTGTCGACGACGACATGCTTGCCTGCGCGCAGCGCGGCCATTGCGAGCGGGAAGTGCGTGTCATTGGGGGTGGCGATCACGACCAGATCGACCCCTGGGGCGACGACCGCCTGCATAGGGTCTGCTTCAATCGCGACACCGGGCAGCTCGGGGCGGACCTGCTCGGCCTTGCTTGAGGCAACCAGCGCCAGCGACAGGCCGGGCACGGCCTGGATCAGCGGCGCATGGAATGTGCGCGAGGCATAGCCGTAGCCGATCAGGGCGACACGTGCCGGATTCGAAGAGGGGTTCATATGCGATGGCAACGTGCGATCCGCCTGGCCCGACCCAGTGGGCTATAGCTGCGAGCGTAGCGGAACCACGAACTTCTCCAACAGCTTTTCCTTCCACGGGCGCCGGGTCCACTGCTCGAGGGTGTAGGCGGTGGAGTGGGTCAGGTCGTCCTCGAACACATCCGTCATTTCCTTCGCGAAGGCCGCGTTGTAGACATTCAGGCTCGCCTCGTCATTGAGCTGGAACGAGCGCGCGTCGAAATTGGTCGATCCGACCGACACCAGGTGCGTGTCCACGATCAGCAGCTTCACGTGCATCATCGTCGGCTGGTACTCCCGGATCTCCACGCCGCGAGCCAGCAACACGCCCCATTCCGCCTTGGACGCCAGGCGGACCGCATCGGAATCGATGTGCGGGCCCGGTACGAGGATGCGAACCCGCACACCGCGGTCCCGCGCCTCGATCAAGGCACGCAGGGTGAGTTTGTCGGGGACGAAGTACGCCGCCGCCAGGTCGATCGTCTGCGTCGCGGCGGCGATGGTCAGCAGGTACATCAGGTGCATGCTTTCGCTGCCACCGGCCGGCGAGCTGACGAAAACCTGCGCGTCCATGTCGCCCTGGCGCTCCACCGCCGGATAGTAGGGCGCGCCATTGAGCACGTGCCCGGTCATCTTGATCCAGTTGTCGCTGAAGGCCGCCTGCATCTGTGCCGCGGCGGGGCCCTCGATCAGGAAGTGGCTGTCGCGCCAGTGCTCCGGGTCCTGCGCGTGGCCCTGCCACTGGTCGGCGATACCGACACCGCCGGTGAACGCGGTCTTCCCGTCGATCACCAGGATCTTGCGATGGGTGCGGTGGTTGATGCGATCCAGGCTGTACCAGCTCAGCGGCCGGTACCGCTCGACGTGCACACCGGCCTTCTTCATCTTCTCGACGCTGTCCTCGTCCATCTTGGCGCTGCCCAGCCAGTCGAGGGTCACGTTGACCTTGACGCCGGCACGTGCGCGCTGGGCGAGCGCGTCGCTGAACTCCCGGCCGACATCGCCCGACCAGTAGATGTAGGTTTCAAACGTGATGGTTTCGCGGGCATTCTCGATCGCGTGCAGCATCGCCGGAAAGATCTGGTCGCCGTCGCGCAGGTGGACGATCCGGTTGCCCGGCACCACGGTCGGACCGAGCATCACGCCCATCTCCCGGCGGAACTGCGGGTCGCTCACCGCGTAGCGGTGCTGCACGATCCGCTGCACCCGCTTTTCCGAGCCCGTGAGGTTGGTGAAGAGGATGACCGCGGCCAGGGTCAAGACCACGGTGATTACGATGGTGGCCAGCATGTGTTCACGTATCCAGTGGGCCATGGCGAGGGCGCTCGCGCGAAAGCGCATGAATAGCGGAAGGACGGTGTAGGCCGCGTTACTGGATCGACAGCAGTTTCACGGGCCGGGGCTTAGAAACAGAGCAACTCAGCAGGAGGCGCCATCGTGGCCCGACCCATCTGGAGCGGCTCCATCTCGTTCGGACTGCTCAATATCCCCGTCTCGCTCATGTCCGGCGAGCGCAAGACCGACCTGAGCTTTCGCATGCTCGATTCACGCGACAAGAAGCCCATCCGCTTCGAGCGGGTGAACGCGGACACCGGCGAGGAGGTGCCGTGGAAGGACATAGTCAAGGCGTTCGAGTACGCCAAGGGCAGTTACGTGGTGGTCGAGAAGGAGGACATCGCCGCCGCCGCCCCGGAAACCCACGAGACCGTCGAGGTCGAAACCTTCGTCGATGCCGGCAGCATCAACCTGCGCTACTTCGAGAAGCCGTACGTGCTGACGCCAGGCAAGCGCGCGGAGAAAGGTTACGTGCTGTTGCGGGACACGTTGCGCAAGACCGGCAAGGTCGGCATCGCACGAGTAGTGATCCGCACCCGCGAGTACCTGTGCTCGGTGATGCCCGAGGATGACGCGCTGGTCCTGCTGCTGTTGAGATACCCGCAGGAACTGGTCGAACCGGACGAGTACAAGCTGCCCACCGGCAAGGCCGCCGACCACCGGGTCACGCCGAAGGAAATGGCGATGGCCGAGCAGCTGATCGAGTCGATGAGCTCGGAGTGGAAGCCCAAGGGTTACCACGACGAGTTCCGCGCGCGCCTGTCGGCCACCATCAAGAAGCGCATCAAGTCCGCCGGCGCGACAACGAAGTTCGAGGAGCCCGAACCGCGTGAAGACGCCGCGACCAATGTCGTGGACTTCATGTCGCTGCTGCAGCAAAGCCTGAAGACCAACAAGCGCACGCCGGCCAAGGCTGCGGCCAGGAAGGCGGCGCCTGCGAAGAAGGCGCCTGCGAAGAAGGCACGCAAGGCCACCGCGAAGAAGACGGCGCGCAAGAAGGCTGCCAGCGCATGAGCCTGACGGATTACCGTCGCAAGCGCAGCTTCGACAAGACGCGCGAGCCCGAGCCCGGCAAGGCCGTGCCCAAGGGCAAGCGACCGATCTTCGTGGTCCAGCTGCACCATGCCAGCCGCCGCCACTACGACTTCCGCCTGCAGGTGGGCGGGGCGCTCAAGAGCTGGGCGGTGCCGAAGGGGCCCAGCTACGACCCGGCCGTCAAGCGCATGGCCGTCGAGGTCGAGGACCATCCGCTCGATTACGCGACCTTTGAAGGGGAGATTCCGAAGGACCAGTACGGCGGCGGCCACGTCGCGCAGTTCGACCATGGCGTCTGGTCGACCCAGGCCGATCCGGAAGAGCAGCTGGCCAAGGGTCATCTTCGCTTCGAGCTGTTTGGAAGCAAGCTGAAAGGTGGGTGGCACCTGGTGCGTTCGGGAAAGGCCGCGCGCCAGCCGCAGTGGTTGCTGTTCAAGGATAAGGACGCGTTCGCCGGCAAACTCGAAGCCGATGACCTGCTGGCCGACGTGAAGCAGGCGCCGTCGGCCGATCGTGCACGCGCCGGCTCCGGCAAGGCGACGAAGAAGCAGCTGGCCGCAGTGCCGGTGCGCAAGGGCCGGCGCAAGGACTGGGCAAAGAAGGCGCTTGCCCTGACCGACGCAAGGAAGGGCAAGGCGCCATCCGGTCCGTTCGAGCCACAACTGGCTCGCCTGGGCGAAGCGCCGCCACAAGGCGAGCAATGGCTGCACGAACTCAAGTGGGACGGCTATCGGATCCTGGTGACCGTGTCCGACGGCGAGGTGCGGCTGTGGTCGCGCAACGCGCTGGAGTGGACCGACAGGATCCCGGAGATCCGGGAAGGCATCGAAGCCTTGCGTCTGAAGTCCGCGGCGCTGGATGGCGAGCTCATCGCCGGAACCGGAACCAAGGAGGACTTCAATCTCCTGCAGTCGACGTTGTCGGGCGAATCACAAGGCAACCTCAGCCTGGTGCTGTTCGACCTGCTGCATCTGGACGGCGTGGACATCGATCGGGCGCCGCTGTCCGAACGGAAAGCCTTGCTGCAGGAACTGCTGACGGATCCGCCCGCGCACCTGGCCTTCAGCACGCACTTCGAAGGCGACGCCGAGGAAATCTGGCAGAAGGCGGCAGAGCGCCATTACGAGGGCATCATCTCCAAGCGTTCCGACCGGCCGTACCACCCTGGTCGAAGCGATGACTGGCGCAAGACCAAGCAGCTGGCCAGCGACGAGTTTGCCGTGGTGGGCTACACCGCACCCAAAGGCGGCCGCTCGGGTTTCGGCTCGTTGCTGCTGGCCAAGCCCGATGCCAAGCACGGCTGGCGATTCGTCGGCCGGGTGGGCACCGGGTTCAACGACGCCATGATGCGCGAGGTGACCGCCAAGCTCGGCAAGGGCGGAAAGAAAACGCCGACGGCGCATGTGGGGACCATCGATTCCGACCTGCGCGCCGCCACCTGGTTTGCCCCGAAGTTCGTGGTGGAAGTGTTCTACCGCGGCATGGGCCGGCAACAACTGCTGCGACAGCCGTCGCTCAAGGCCATCCGCTGGGACAAGCGCACCGAGGACCTGGCCGATTCCGATCGCGGACCCGCTGCGCCCGCAACCAAGAAGGCCGCGAAGCAGTCCGCTGCGAAGAAGTCGACTGCGAAGGCCGCGATTCCGACCCTGTCGAGCCCGACCCGGGTCGTCTATCCCGACGATGGAATCACCAAGCAGCAGGTCTGGGATTACTACACCGCGGTCCTCGAGCACCTGCTCCCGGAGATCCAGGGGCGGCCGCTGTCGATCATTCGATGCCCCGGCGGCATCGGCAAACCCTGCTTTTTCCAGAAGCACCACACCGCGGGCCTGTCGCTCGTGTCGTCCGTGAAGCTGAAAGAGGAGGGCGGCAACAACGCCTACTACCTGGTGGTGGAGGACGAAGCGGGCCTGATGGAACTCGTGCAGTTCAACGCACTCGAGTTCCATCCGTGGGGCGCGCATGCCGCCGATCCCGACCGGGCCGACCGGGTCGTGTTCGACCTCGATCCCGGCACAGGCGTGCCATTTGCCGAGGTCAAGCAAGCGGCCGCCGATATCCGCAGGCATCTTGCCCAGCTGGAGCTGGAATCCTTCCTGCGAGCTTCGGGCGGCAAGGGCCTGCATGTGGTGGTACCGCTCAGCCCGGGTTGCGACTGGTCACTGACCAAGCGCTTCGCGCGCGGCTTCGCCGAAACCCTGGCGCGGTTGCAGCCCCATCGATTCCTCGCCACCGCCACCAAGAGCCTGCGCAACAAGCGCATCTTCCTGGACTACCTGCGTAACGGCCGCGGTGCCACGGCCGTCGCGTCCTACTCGCTGCGTGCTCGCCCGGGTGCGCCCGTGGCCATGCCCCTGGCCTGGAGCGAGCTGGGCAAGCTGGCCAGGCCCGATGCCTTCACCATCGAGAACGTGCCTGCCAGGCTTAAAAGGAGGCGCAAGGACCCGTGGGAAGGCATCGAGCGGATCAAGCAGAACCTGTCGCGATGGGCAGAGCAGGACTGATGCAGGCCCGGATCACGGGTATCGCACCTGGCAGTTCTCGCAGAAGAAGGTCCGGCGCTTGCGCACGCCCAGGTGCGCGCGCACCAGCGGTCCGCCGCAGTTCGGACAGGTGCCCTTGTTGTGCACCAGCCAATGCTTGCGCAGGACGAACTGCTTCTTCCATTCCAGGAAATCGAAGCTGTACTCGCGCGCCTGCTTGATCATCTCGCCGAGTTTGCGTGGCGGCAGCGCGCCGACTTCGCTCAAGGGATGGACGTGGATGCGGAACAGGACCTCGTTCTTGATGATGTTGCCGACGCCGGCGAATATCTCCTGGTCGAGCAAGGCATCGCACACCAGCGTGGACGGCTCGGCTTTCAGCTTCTTCCTGGCCAGCTTCGGGTCCCAGTCGGGGCTCATGACGTCGGCGCGCCAGTCGTAAGCCTCGTCGAGCGGGCCTTCGACGTACTTGAGCGACGACGAGTACACGTTGAACGTGCCGTTGTCGAACTCCAGCGACATGCGCGCCGGCACCGGCTTGGCCTCGTCGATGCGGTACGAGCCGAACATCAGCATGTGCATGCGCAGGCTGAACCCGCGGAACTCGATCAGGAACTGCTTGCCAAAGCTCCGCAGCGCGACCACGCGCCGGCCTTCCATGCGCTTGAGGTCGAGCTTGCTGTTGCCGGTCGCCTTGCGGACGGTCTTGCCGCGGAACTTCGCGGCCGCTTCCTTGAGGATGACGATGGACGGACCTTCAGGCACGCGTGCGCTTCCTTTGTGGCGCTGCGAGCAGCTCCTGCAAGCGCGCCGCGTTGGCGGTCGCGAAGTCGTGTGCGGTGTTGTCGAAAATGACCCAGGGGGCCACGGGCGCATTCCGGTACTTGCGGACCTCCACCGCCAGTGAGCGCAATGCCTCTTCGCTGTAGTCGCTGTAATACATGCGTGGGGATCCGTGCCAGCGCCAGTAGGGCCAGCGGGGTTCGGGGCCCGGTCGATCGGCGTGCTCGAATCGCGCAGGGTCCGCGGCCACGCGGCTGACCTCGAACTGCTCGAACAGGGGATGCACCCGGTCCTTGAACCAGCTGGCATGGCGAGGTTCGACCACCAGCGGCGCGGCACTGCGCGTGCGGAAGGCACGGAAGAACGCCGTGGCCGACCGCATGTCCAGGGCCAGGCTCGGCGGCAGTTGCAGCAGGTAACCGCCGAGCTTGGCGCCCAGCCCTTCGGCTTCGGCGAGAAAGCGATCGAGTGCCGGGCCAGCGCCTCGCAGCGCCAGCTCGTGCGAGATCGTCTGCGGCACCTTCACAGAGAAGCGGAAATGCGCAGGCACCGAAGCGGCCCAGCGCGCGTACGTGCTGGCCTGGTGCGGGCGGTAGAACGAGGAGTTGACCTCCACCACCGCAAACCGGGTGGCGTAACGGGCGAGCATGCTCTCGCCCTCCCCGAACAAATGGGCATGCCTGCGCGAGATCGACCATCCGGCACAACCGACCCGACCTTGGCGCATGCAGTTTGAAATCCTTTGCTGGGAGGCTCCACTTTCAAGGCCGACTCGTTAGCCCGTGGCGAAAGGACCGTCAGTGCGGCGTGCACGCACTCCGTCGCCAGCGGCTCGGCCGGGCCGGTTGCGCTCCACGCTGCCGGTGCTAACCTCGGGGCACGGGCCGTGGGGACGGCCCTCCTGCGCTCGACGCGCGCGCGGCGATGTTCTTCAAGAACGACCCGGCCGGCGAGCTGCTCGCCTCGCGCGGCTGGGCCCTGGGCGACATCGCAACGGGCCTCGATGGCGGCCTGCGCCAGCCCGACGTGTACGCATCCGTCGCGTATGCGCCGGTGCCGATGGAGTACCGACCGTTCGTCGAGATGGATGACCATCCCGGCTTCTACGGCTCGCTGGGATGGGAGCCGTCGTTGCAGACCCGCTTCACCGCGCTGTACTACGACAACCACGCCGATCTCGACGAATCCGGGCAGTACGCCGGTCGCACGCTGTTCGCCTGGCGCACGCACTTCTGGAGCGCGGGGGCGGAACAGCGCTTCGGCGAATGGGCGCTGCTGGGCCAGGCCATGCATGGCTACACGATCTTCGAGCCGGTGCCCGGCATGGTGCTCAACACCGAATTCAACGCCGGCTACCTGATGCTCGCGCGCGAGTACGGCCAATGGCAGCCGGCGCTGCGGGTCGACCTGTTCCAGTCGCGCCAGCGGCCCGGCCCGTCGTCGATGCTGAGCGAGCACGGCAATGCAGTGACATTCGCGCTGAACTGGCGGCCGCAGGAGCGCCTGCGCATCACCGGCGAGGTGTTGCAGGTCGACAGCAGCCGCAACCAGCGGCGTGACGAGGGGCTCGATGCCCGCCAGCGCGATGTCCAGGTGCAGGTGGGCGTGCGACTTTTCTTTTGATGGCGGGAACTTGCCCAACCGCTCATATCGGCCCGTGAGCGATGGACGCTCAAAAACCCCCATGCTTGAATGTGCCCTCGACGGCTCAGGGAACCTGCTGGGGAGCGGGTGGGGCCGGGAGGGCTACACATGGAAAAGACTTTCGCGCGCGCGGCGTTGTCCCGCGCGGTCCTGCTGTGTCTCGCCGCGACGCTTGCAGGCTGCGGCGGCGGCGGTGGTGGTGGAAATGTCCGGAGCGACCCTCCGCCGACGACTCCCGAGGTCAAGCCTCCCGTCACTCCGCCGGTGACACCGCCGGTCACGCCTCCGGTCACGCCGCCCGTCACGCCGCCCGCACCGACGGGCCTGGTCATGCCGACGCGACTGGATGCACCGCCCACCGCGGGCGACGCGCATCTGCGCGTCATGCGCGCGACCGACGCCCACCTCAATGGCCACAAGGGCGGCGGACAGTTCATCGCGTTGTTCGATACGGGTGCGCTGCGCACGCCGGTGCTCGACCAGCACCTGTGGTGGGGCAATGGTTCCGACCTGGTCGACCGCGCCCAGAACGATTACACCCGCGACGACGTGAACGGTCACGGCACGGCGACGGCGATGGCGGCGATCGGTCGCGCGCAGGGCAGTTGGAGTGGCGGTGCCGCACCCGATGCCAACCTGACGGTGATGCGGATCATTCCGGACCAGCCCACGCTGGGCAATCCGTTCGGCCAGCCCACCGTGGAAGCAGGCCTGAGCGCGCTGGAACGTGGCCTGGCCAGCAAGAGCGCGTTCTCCCGTGCAGTCGGCTTCACTTGGGACGGAAACTTCCAGTGGACCGATCCGGCCGTCTCCACGCGGCTTTTCGACGCCTTCGAAACCTATGTGGACTGGTCGGCGGGTTCGCCTTCCTACGACGGCCTGGTGGTCTTCGCGGCCGGTGACGGCGGCAAGGCCGAACCGAGCCAGATGGCCAAGCTGCCGGGCCTTGCCGGCGCACCTGCGTCGCTGGCCGATCACTGGATCACCGTTGCGGCGGTGGAGACCGCGCGTCCCGATCACCTGGCGGCGTACTCCAACGGCTGCGGCGCCGCGATGAGCTACTGCCTGGTCGCACCGGGCGACGTGACACTGGTGGGCAAGGACGACACGGCCGGCAATCCGACCTACTGGTCGATGAGCAGCACCCAGGTCGCCTCGCCGCTGGTGCTGGGCGCCACCGCGCTGGTCTGGGAGGCATTCCCGAACCTCAATGGCAAGCAGGTGCGAGACATCCTGCTCGGCACCGCGACCGACCTCGGCGTCCCCGGCCCTGACCCGGTCTTCGGCCAGGGCCTGATCAACGTGGAGAAGGCATTGCGTGGCCCCGGTCGCCTCGATTGGGGCGACATGAATGTGTTCCTGCCCTATGACACCGACACGATCTGGTGGAACGACATCTCCGGACGCGGTGGCATCAACGTCACCGGCAGCGGCGGCTGGCTGCTGTTGCATGGCAACAACACGTTTGACGGCCCACTGCACATCAGTGGCGATGCCGATGTCACCGTCAATGGCCGCCTGACCGCCGACGTCGAGATCGACAGCGGCGCGCAGCTTTACGCGTGGGAAGTGACGCTGGAAGGCGACATCACCAATCGCGGCAGCCTGCTCTTCAACACCAGTTTCGTCCCGCAAAGCCCGACCGTGATGAAGGGCAACGTGGTCAACCACGGCTACATGGCCAACTGGGGCAACTCCGCGGTGACCACCATGGAGGGCAACCTGACGCTGGGCCCGACCAGCATCTACCAGATCCTGTTGGGCACGCCGCCGGTGCACGTGACTGGCCATGCCGATATCGACGGCGTACTGAACGTGGCGGGTATCGCGCCTGGTTACGTGGCGCGCAGCAACACGGAAGTGCTGGTCGCCGATGGCGGCATCGATGGCACTTTTTCCCAACTCAAGATGCTTGGCCTGATGGTGCAGGCGACGCTGGGCTACGACGCCAATCGCGTCTGGCTGGACGTGACGCAGATCCCGGCAACCACCGCCGTCGGCAGCGGCTTCACTGCGGCCAGCTTCAGCGCGGCGGAGCGACTGGACGGCGCGTTCGCGGCACTCGACGAGCGGGAAGCACGGAAGACGGGTAACTCCGCCGATCGCGGCGGCGGCGATGCCTTCGCCGATGCGGCAGGCACGTTGCAGCGAATCTCCGACCAGGGCGCCCTCCAGGATTCGCTCGACAGCCTTTCCGGTGAGCTGTACGGCGCCGACCTGCCGTTCGCGACCATGGCCATCGACGACACTCGGCACGCGCTGGAATCGCGCGTCGATGCACTGCGGGAAGGGTCGGCAGGCGTCTGGACCGACTCGCTGTCGCCGCGCCGGACGATGGGCCGGTTCGACATGGACACCCACGGCTGGACCATGGGCATGGACCTGCGCCACGACGATCGCCTGACGGTCGGTGCCGCGCTGTCCGAGGTCGATGGCACGGCATACCACTCGCAACGCGGCGACCGCGAACTCAACCGCCAGTACGATGGCCAGCTGTACGCGGCATGGGGACTTGGGCACGGCGGCTACCTGCTGGGCACCACGTCGTTCGGCCACATGCAGCGTTGGACCCGGCGCGACGTCCTGCTCGGCGCCAACGCATTCCGCGTCGGCACCGACTACACGCAGCGCTATGCGACGGTCGGCATGCAGGCTGGCATGCCGCTGGCGTGGAACAGCGGTTCCCTCACGCTCTACGCCGGTGCGCAGGGCATGCAGTTCGATCGCGACGGCTTCGGCGAAGACGGCGCCGCCGGCTTCGGCCTGACCACGAAGGATTCGACGCTGCGCGCAGGTCAGGCGCAGTTCGGTACCCGGCTGCAGCAGGAAGGCGATATCGGCGGCGCCGCGTGGCGCTTGCAGGGCAGGCTGGAATGGCAGCGCCTGCTGTCGGTGTCGGGCGAACAACTCCAGGCCCGCTTCTCCGCGGTGGATGCGTGGGCGCCGGTCGACGTGCAAGGCCTCGCCCGCGAAGCGGCCGTGTTCGGCCTGGGCTTCGACGCGCAACTCGGCCGTCGCGGCACCCTCGGCCTGAACGTCGATTCGCGTCGCGAGCATGGCGACACCTGGACTGGCGCGATGGCCACCTGGTCGGTCGCGTACTGAGCAGCGCGCAGCACCCGGCTGTCTCGGCATGCAGAACGGCCGGCCCCCAGGGCCGGCCGTTCTGCTTTCTGCCTCACGCCGATGGCGTGTCGTCCGTGTACCGCTCGTGCAATTGCACCGGCGCGACCTTGGCCTTCTCGCGCTTGCGGATCCACAGGTTGATCATCTCGACGAACACCGAGAACGCCATCGCGGCGTAGATGTAGCCCTTCGGGATGTGCTGGCCGAAACCGTCGGCGATCAGCACCAGGCCGATCATGATCAGGAAGCTCAGCGCCAGGATCTTCACGGTCGGGTGGCGTTCGACGAACTCGCCGATCGGCCGGGCGAACATCAGCATGAAGACGATCGAGATCAGGATCGCGGTCACCATCACCCAGCGCTCGTCGACCATGCCCACGGCAGTGATGATCGAGTCCAGCGAGAACACGATGTCCAGCACCATGATCTGGGCGATCACGCTGGCGAAGGTGGCCGTCGCCGCACCAACGCCAACATGCTCGCTCGCGCCTTCGAGCTTCTGGTGGATCTCGTGCGTGGCCTTGCCGATCAGGAACAGGCCACCGCCGATGAGGATGAGATCACGCCAGGAGAACTCGTTGCCCAGCACCGAGAACAGCGGTGCGGTCAGGCTGACGATCCAGGCGATGGCCAGCAGCAGGCCCAGTCGCGTCACCGCGGCCAGGGTGATGCCCAGGCGGCGCGCCTTGTTGCGCTGATCCGGCGGCAGTTTGCCGGCCAGGATCGAGATGAAGATGATGTTGTCGATGCCGAGCACCAGCTCAAGCGCAGTCAGCGTGGCCAGTGCAATCCAGATTTCGGGGTTCAGCAATACGTCCATTGGGAGCTCGTCGGAAGGGCAGGGGTGCCACGACGCCTGCGTATCCGATGGACGCACCTTCGCCGTGGGACGGCGAAGGTCTTGCTCGCAGGCCGCCTCAGGCGACCTGCTGCTGCACCGGGGACGAATCCCGTAGTGACGGTGACAGCATGTGGGAGCTACTCCCCTTCGTGACCGCGATGGTAATGCATATCTCCGTCCGGGAACCATCCCGGGGGCGGCAGGGCGTTCGTGTTAAGCAAACAGTGGCCGTTTCTTCGCGCTTCGTTTGCGACCGGTTTGGCAGCATCACCCCTCACGCGAATCTGTGTCAGGAGATGCCCCCATGCATGAATCATCCCCCCGGAGCACGCTGAATCTGCTGTCCGGCGTCGCCCTAGCCTTCGCCGCCGGTGCGCTGGTGATGTACCTGCTCGATCCCAACACCGGCCGCCGGCGTCGCGCGCTGATACGCGACCGGAGTGCCTCGATGGGCAACGACGCCGGGCATTACGTACGCGGCAAGGCCAAGCGCGCGGCCCATCGCCTCAAGGGCGTCGCCGCACGCGGGCGCGCCAGCCTGTCCACCGAGCCCCTCGACGATGACCGGCTGCACGATCGCATCCGCGCGCGCCTCGGGCGTTTCGTGGGCCATCCGCACGACGTCGAAGTGCACGTGCACGACGGATGGGTGCAGCTGAAAGGCGCCGTGGCCGAAGAGGAGTTCGAGGATCTCCTGCGCGAAGTCGCGTCGATGCGCGGCGTGCGCAACCTCGAAAGCCTGCTGCGCACGACTTCGTCGCCGCAGCCGGAGGGTCAGCGCCTGGGCCCGCATTGAGCCCAGGCAATGCCTCAATGCTTCGCGAGGAACGGCAGGATCACGTCGAGGGCCTGCTGCGGCTGTTCTTCCATGATCCAGTGCCCGGAATCCTTGATGACCGAGCCTTCCACATTCGAGGCGACATAGTCGATCTCCGGCTTCATCGAAGCGCCATAGGAGTGGTCGCCACCGATCGCAAGGACGGGAATGTCGAGCTTCCCGACCTTGTCGAAGTTCGCCTTGTTCTCTTGGGCATCGCGCGAGAACGCCTCGAACTGTCCGCCGAAGGCGTTGTGGATGGCGCCCGGCCGTGCATAGAGCGCGGCGTAATGCTGGCGCGTTTGCTCATCGATGCCGGCCGGGTTGCCGCCGAGCTCGTTGTAGAACCGATCCAGCAGGATGCGCTCGCGGCCGGCAACGAGTCGCTCGACGTCCGGGCCGCGGAAGTTGAAGTGCCAGACCCGGGGGTTGAGCAGCTGCGTCTGCCAGGTTCCCATTCCCGGCAGGGGCGCATCCATCACCACCCAGGACGTGACACGGCCCGGGTAACGGGCGGCCAGCGAATAGCCGACCATGTTGCCGATGTCGTGGGTGACCAATTGCACCTGCTTGACCTTGAGGCTGTCGAGGATGGCGACCAGGTCGCGCGCCTGCGCCGCCTTCTCGTAACCATCCTCGGGATGCGAGGACAGGCCCATGCCGCGCAGGTCGGGAACGATCACCGTGTGGTCCTCCACCAGCCGCGCCGCCAGCGGCTCCCACATGTCGCCGGTGTCGCCGAAGCCATGCAGCAGCAGGACCGCCGGTCCCTTGCCGCCAACCCGAACGTATTGCGTTCCACCGGCCACCGGCATCTGGCTGTCGTGGAAGCTGGCGGGGAATGGCTTTACCTCTGCGGCGGCTTCGATGGCCGGCAGCATGCAGAGCATCGACGCGATCAGTACTGCACGTGCCATGGACTTCGAGCGGGACATGGGACTCTCCTGATTCGAACCGGTGTTGGCGCGGGTGCCTGCCGGTCAGCAGTGGATTGTCAGTGCGGGGCGTGACGGGCGACTTCACGTCCGGCCGGGGTCCTTTACTATCCGACTACTGTCAACGGCACAGGGGAACCGGATGCAGCGCCAGGCCTTGCTCGGAAGCGGATTGCTCGGAAGCGTGCTGCTCGGAAGCGTGCTGCTCGCCATGTCCCTTGCCGCAGGCGCGGCCGACCCTTCGCCCGGGGTGCAACTGCTCAGCGCATCGCCATCGTGCGTGAAGGACAGGCTTGGCCAGGTTTCGGTCACTGTCGGCAACCGGGAACCGAACCTGCGTACCGGTATGGCCCCCACCTCCGTGAGCTACCGGGCGGCATTCTCGAAGCTGCAGCAGGCGGCAAGCGCCAAGGGTGGCAACGCGGTAGTCCTGCGCGGCCACCAGGCCGACTACTTCAGCAAGAGCGCGAAGAAGGCGCGGCGACCGACGTTCCTGTCGGTGACCGGCGCAGTCGTCAATCTCGACGCCGATGTCACCGGATGCGCGCTCGCCAGGCTCGATCCCGCGGAATTCGAGCGCGACGCCTTGGCAAAGCAGAAAGAGGATGTCGTCATATTCACCGGAACGGCCTTCTAGTCGCGAAAGGCCGCGGCCCGGGGCGGCAGCCGTCGACTCCGACCGCTCTCCGACACCGCGCGCCGCAGACTCGGCGGTTTGAACAGACGCCCTCCGGGGCCGTTGTGCCGTGGCTTCCTGGACTTCGCTCGACCTTGCCCGCTACATCATCACCACCGTGCTGCTGGCCTGGGCGGGGTTTGCCATCGTGCGTTCCCGCAAGCCGATGCTGGTTGCCGGGCGGGGCTGGCTGTGGGTCGCGCTGACGGCGGCGATCGCGCTGTGCCACTGGCCGGTGAACTACTGGCTGGACAACCCGCTGGTCTGTCCGATCGTGGTGTCACTGCTCTACCTGGTGTCGCTGGTCGGACTGGCGCCTGACGACACGGTGCTGACCGCCATCGCATCGCCGGTATCGCGCTGGTTCCAGCGCGGGCTGGTTGCCGCGATGGCGGGCACGATCGGCGGCGTCATGATCTGGACCCTGCTGCTGCAGTCCGAAAGGTCGAACCTGTTCTGGTGAGCTGACCCCAGTGAGAGCCCGTGGTGTCCGCTTTGCGGCGCCCGCGCCGTTGCATGAGCCTGAGCTCATCGCCCTGGGGAACCGCCATGACCGCCTGCCTGCTGCGCCTGTCCACCCTCGTGCTTGGCGTCGCGATCGCAGGGCCGGGGTGGTGCGATGCCACTGGCACGACGACCCGGAAACTCCCTGACAGTGCCGAGGCCCGCTTCGAATACCTCGACGCCAATCGCGACGGCGTGCTGAGCAAGTACGAGTACGACAGCGAGGTCGCCTTCGAAACGGCGGACGCCGACCACAACGCGCTTATCTCCGCGCAGGAGTTGCAGGCGATCCTGGGCCCGCCGGTGCAGGGCGTGCCGACTGCGGCGGATCGCCTGATCGTGGCCGACCTCGATCGCGATGGCGAACTCGACGACGACGAACTGCGTCGCGCGCTGGA
>Ga0102589_1003468_pt1 | contig 16350 bp, 14 predicted proteins | sample AraplaMF_Col_mLB_FD_76858 | JGI IMG/M metagenome (GOLD analysis project Ga0102589, IMG submission 76858) | Arabidopsis root microbial communities from the University of North Carolina, USA - plate scrape MF_Col_mLB | ecosystem: Host-associated > Plants > Roots > Endosphere | place: USA... | reverse complement strand
AAAGTGTAAGTTTCGGAGAAAAATTCGAAGTTTATGAAAGAAGTAATACGACAAGCCAAACATTAAGAAGAAGAAAATAATGTTTAGATCGGTCGTTTTATTCTTATAAAACGACCCTTTTTTTTAACATTTATTCTCACATACCATTCTAATTATGTTAAAGCAACTACATTCATACTTAACAACGTTCTATCGATCTAAGTAAAAGTATTTGATTAGATCATTTAACTTTCATACAATCTATACAATTTGTTTTACAAGATACTTAATTTTGAGTGGTACTTCCATTAATAAAAATGATGAAGATTATTTCGAAATAAACATTAAGAATTTATATTGGATCATTACGAATCTATCAATTCAGACAGGCACTAAAAATGACTGCGTCCTAAATAGATGAATTCATTAACAATGTCATTCTTTGTTTATTTTATGCTTTATCAATGATTCTTGTTGATACGTAATAAAACTTTTTAAAAATTGCTGTGTTTAGACAGGCTTAAATGAAATACATGTTATTTGATGTAGAAAGTTCGATACTCATATGGCAGTAGCGGGACACGTGAGTGATTTCCCTAAAGGATTATATGTGCACCAATGAGGCTTACAGTAAGCCACGAATGCTAGCATGAGAACATTCACCTTTCAAAAAGCCTTATTTTAAACCAAACACAGTTCGCTATAAAACTTGAGAAAATCAATCTTCAAACAAGAAATAACTGACTGATTCTTACGGTTTATCTTTCAAGAAAGGAGAAAATAATGGCAAGCTTTAAACATTTTCTCAACATGCAAGTTACGATTGAAGTTTCCGGTAAAAACATTGTAGAAGGCATTTTATTAGAAGTAGGAAATGACTTATTAGTCCTGTTCAATGGAGAGAATTTTCTTTATATCCCCCTTCTTCACATTCAAAATGTAAGTGAGAGTTTGAATAAGGAGTCATATGGTACGGTCCCTTCACTACAAGAGTTGGAGCATGAAAAAGACGAATTATCGCTTAGAAAAGTATTAACAGCTGCTAAGGGGATATTTGTAGAAATAAAAGTTACAAATTCTCATTCATTTCATGGTTACATCACAACAATCATGAATAATTATTTTGTATTTTACTCACCTGTTTATAAAGTAATGTATATATCACTTCAACACCTAAAATGGCTAATTCCATACCTTACAGAGCAAACCCCGTATACGCTAAGCAATAACTTGCTTCCAGTAAACCCTTCCAATATACCTTTAGCAAGAACTTTAGATGTCCAATTAAACAAATTAAATGGTGAACTGGTTGTCATCAATAGTGGAGAACGCAATGAATATATAGGTAAATTAGATTCAATTGATTCAAACTTTATTCAGTTAATTACCTCAAAGGGTGAGATTAAATTAGTCGGTCTACGTCACTTAAAATCAATCTTCATTCCATAATAAAAAGGAACATAGAGATCAATTAGATGGACAAATTAATTTTCTTAAAACAAATATAAAAAGGTGCCTTTTTTTGTGAGATCACAATAAGGGCACCTTTCTGTTTTTAGACAAAGAATAAAACTAAGAGACTTTAGTCTTTTATCCCATGATATGATAGCCAGAGTCAACGTGAAGGTTCTCACCAGTAATTCCTCTTGATAAATCACTGAATAAGAATACAGCAGAATCTCCAACTTCTTCTTGCGTTACGTTTCTACGTAATGGGGCTTTTTCTTCAATTTCTTTTAAGATTGTATTAAAGTCTCCTACACCTTTAGCTGAAAGTGTACGAATAGGACCAGCAGAAATTGAATTTACACGAATATTGTACTTACCTAAGTCATTAGCCAAGTAACGAACAGAAGCTTCTAATGCAGCTTTTGAAACGCCCATTAAATTGTAATTTTGCATTACACGCTCTCCACCTAAGTAAGTTAACGTTACAATACTTCCACCTTCAGCCATAACTGCTTTTGCTTCACGTGCAACTGCAACTAATGAATATGCACTAACATCTTGTGATAATAAATATCCTGCACGACTTGTATCAACAAATTCACCTTTTAAATCCTCTTTGTTCGCAAAAGCGATACAATGAGCCACACCGTGAATTGAACCAACTTGTTCTTTAATTGAAGCGAAACATTTAGCTAAATCCTCATCACTTGTTACATCACACTGAACAAGAATTGTATTTGGATTTTCTAAACTATCAGCTAGTTCACGAACACCTTTTTCAAGTCTCTCATTTGCATAAGTAAAAATTAGATTTGCTCCTGCCGTATGAAGTGACTGTGCAATACCCCAAGCAATACTTCTGAAGTTTGCTACTCCCATTACAACAAATGTTTTACCTTTTAATGAAATCATAGATCCGCACTCCTTTAATATTAGTTATTAGTAGTAGATACTAAAATAGTAGCATAAATACTTTCAATTGGAAATAGTAAAGTTATCTACTGGTTTTTTTAAAGATTATTGAAATAAATGATGAAATTATCATGAGTTCATAGTTTTGAATTCCTTTAATAACAAAAATAAACTATAATGATGATTGTCGGCATTTAAAAATGCTATTTAAAATGCATACTAATAAAACATATTATAGAGAGGTGAGGACATGAAGGAAGACCGTACATCTCCCTTTCAAATTGACTTTAAATTACTTTTTATCCTGTTTTCTATTGCTGCGATTAGTTATCTTGCAATTTCAAGTGCACAACCGAGCCTTCCTGAAAATCTTAGAAGTATAAACTTTGCTGCTCAACAAATTAAATGGTATGTCATTGGATTTGTTGGAATTGCCGTCATTATGATCATTGACTTTGATCGTTATAAAAATGTTATTTGGTATATGTATGGTGTTGGATTACTCTTACTACTTGGATTAGAACTGAATGTGCCAGGGGCATTAACAATTAAAGGTGCAACTGCATGGTACAGTATTCCCGGTGTAGGGAATTTCCAACCATCTGAATTAATGAAAATATTTATGATCATTATTCTTGGAACAATCATCTCTAAACATAATGAAACGTACTCGGTTCGAGGTAAAAAAGAAGATTTATTTTTACTAGTTAAAATAATTGGGATTTCATTACCTCCATTATTACTGATTGCGAAAGAACCTGATTTAGGGAACACAATGGTTATGTGTGCAATTATTGCGACAATGATATTGGTTTCAGGAATCCGTTGGAGATACATTCTTGCTTTAGTTGGTTTTACAGTTGCATTAGGATCATTCATGGTTTATCTTTTCTTATTCCATTTTGAATTTTTCACTGCTCACGTACTACAAGAATACCAACTAAATCGTTTTTACGGCTGGTTAGCGCCATATGAATATCCAACTCAAGGCTATCAATTGACGCAAGCGCTAATGGCTGCAGGTTCTGGTATGCTAACAGGTAAAGGGTTCCACAATGGAGAAGCTTACTTCCCTGAACCACATACAGATTTCATTTTCACAGTAATATGCGAACAATATGGATTTATCGGTGCCAGCGTAGTCATCTCATTCTTCTTCCTACTGATCTACCGAATGATCCACATCGCATTAGAAAGTAACGACAAATTCGGAAGCTATATTTGCGCAGGTGTTGTTGGAATGTTCACCTTCCAAATCTTCCAAAATATCGGGATGACAATCGGACTACTACCGATAACAGGTATTACCCTGCCATTCATCAGCTACGGAGGAAGCTCACTAGCAACCAACCTCCTAGCAATCGGCTTCATCCTAAACGTAAGATCAAGAACAAATAAATATATGTTTAACTAATAATGAAATGTGGAGGCGACTGTTCAGCCCCGACAAGCATAAGCCAAGGACCAGTGGAGGTTGCTTTTTAACCTTTACTGGTCCTTGATTTATGACCTCTAAGGGCTAAGAGCAGAACTAGACACTACGAAATGTGGAGGCGACTCGTTCAGCCCCGTCAAGCATAAGACGAGACAAACATGATTGGTTAGAGATTATAGCTGCACCCCCTGTTACTTTCTGGTTTCTAAATGTTTCTATGTTATAAAGAAGTTCGATATTTAAGAAAATTACTTTTAGATCACCTTAATAAACACACAAGATTGAAACGGAAGAATGCTCGACTCCTATGGGAGATGCGGGACAGCTGAGACCCCGCAGGGGGCCCACAGGATGTGGGTTAGGCATGCGTTACGACAGGACGTCGTGGTATTAGCATGACTTCCATTTCAGCGCCTGCCCCATGGAAAGCGAGCATCCTGAAGTGGAAATCAACGCATACTTTTTTTTTCGTCTCTATAAAATCAGATAGATTTTAGCAGTCATTCAATATTTCTTTTATTCAGAATGACCAAAACATAAATGCATATACTATTTTTAAAATTATTTTGCTTGGGCCATTAAACGGTTCAAGCATTTTTTAAAGGGATTGATTTAATGAGTAAGTATGATGTAATCGGAGATATTCATGGCTGTTATGACGAATTTGTTGAGTTAACAAAAAAATTAGGATATCAATGGGAAAAAGATGTTCCTCTTCACCCCGAAGGAAGAAAGCTTGTTTTTGTTGGAGACTTAACAGATAGAGGACCTAACTCTTTGGGTGTTATGAAAGTTGTTTACGATCTGGTAATGAAACATAAAAAAGCACACTATTCACCAGGTAATCATTGTAATAAGCTTTACCGCTACTTTTTGGGTCGAAATGTGAAGATACTTCATGGTCTTGAAACAACAGTAGCTGAATTAGAATCAATTAAAGGAAAAGAACGCCAACACTATAAAAACTCATTTATAAAACTGTACGAATCCTCCCCTTTGTATCAAGTATTAGATGATGGAAAATTAGTTGTTAGTCATGCTGGAATTCGTGAAAACATGATTGGTAAGCATTCGAATAATGTAAAAACCTTTGTGCTGTATGGAGATATAAACGGAGATGTTCTTCCAAATGGTATGCCTGTTCGAAAAGATTGGGCAAAAGAGTATGGCGGGAAAGCATTAATTATTTACGGTCATACTCCAATTAAGGAGCCAAGAGAGTTAAATAATACAATCAATATCGATACAGGTGCTGTGTTTGGAGGTAAATTAACAGCATTTTCGTATCCAGAACATGTATTTACGCAAGTTCCTTCTACAATGCCATTAATCGAAGAAAAATTTAGTTATTATGAACAATAGAAAAACAAAAAGTAGGTACCATTACGGAACCTACTTTACTGTAAGAGCGTCGCCCGCTCTTCAGATATTTTAGTTTCTTCCATCCCCATGGTAGAAACACTACTAATATAAAGTTAATCTATTATTCTAATAATGTCAATGCAATATCCAAACATTAGACAAATTTTACTGTTGACAATCTAGTATTGTCTCTCCATCTTGTTTCTGTTGAGCTAGCCAATCTATTAAATCTTCAGGCAGATCGATTTCAAATGACATTTCATCTTTGTTAATTGGATGTATGAATGACAAGTAATAGCTATGAAGAGCTTGTCTTTTTAATGTGACAGTAGAACCTCCATATAAATCGTCCCCAATGAGTGGATGGTTTATAAAAGACATATGAACACGAATTTGATGCGTTCTACCAGTTTCCAATTGTAATTCTACAATCGAAAAATCTTTAAACTTTTCTACGACTTTAAAATATGTAATCGCTTCTTGTCCTTCTTCTGACACTTCTCTTTCAATAATACTATCACGTTTCCTAGCTATTCTTGCATTTATAATGCCCGCATTTTCCTTCATTTCACCTTGAACAATCGCCTTATATTTTCGATTTACATCTTTTAATTCATTTTTTGAAAATAAATAATGGACGTATCTATTTTTTGCAATCAACATTAAACCCGATGTATCCTTATCTAAACGGGTTACGATATGAATCGTCGATTGTAATCCGATTTGTTCGTAGTAATGAAGGATTCCATTTGCTAATGTACCATTTGGATGTTCTCTTGATGGAATACTGGAAATCCCAAAAGGTTTATTAACAACTAATATTGCTTCATCTTCATATACAATTTCAAATGGAACTGCTTGTGGTATTAGCTCTTCACTAGGTTTTTCAATAGGAAAAAAAATCGTTATGATGTCATGTTCTTTTACAATTGTACGAACTGTTTTTTCTTCATCATTCACTAAGATTTTTCCACCTTGAAATTTAATATCTGTCAACGCTCGTTTAGAGAGTTCCATTAAATGTAGAAACTCTCTAAGTAACAAGCCATTATGTTCTGTTTTTACTTCCCATTTTAATTGAAATTGTTTCATCTTAGATCACCTTTATTCTTTTACAAAAGAATCGACGACACGCTTCCAAAATGGAAATGGTCGGAATCGAGCAAAACGCACTTTTTCATGGGCAACTCTACATTGAATCGATTTAACATCTTGATGAACGATCGTTTTGTGATCTAATGTAATTTGGAAATTAGATTTACGAACAGGTTTTAATAAACATGTATGGTGCTTTGGCAATACGAGTGGTGAACCGATTGTTCGAAACACCCGATTATTAATGGATGCCATTTCTGCAATTTGAATCGCCTCGATTGAAGGATGAATAATCGCTCCACCTAAGGCTTTATTATAAGCAGTACTTCCAGATGGTGTGGAAATACAAAGTCCATCTCCTCTGAATGTTTCAAAATGCTGACCCTTTATTTCAACATCAATTACTAAAGTACCTTCAAGTCCCTTAATAGTACATTCATTTAAAGCAAGTGTTCGTAATTCTTTCCTACCATCATTGTATCGAATATTGACTTCCAACAAAGGATACTCTACAACTTGAAAAGGCGTTTTTGCGATCGCAATCACTAATTTTTCTACCTCAGATGGTACCCAATCCGCATAAAATCCAAGATGTCCTGTGTGAACACCAACAAACGAAACCTTATCAAGTAGATGTGTATATTGATGAAATGCATGCAGTAATGTACCATCACCACCGATTGAAATAACAATTTCTGGTTCAACCTCATCGTATTTAAAGTTAAAACTTTCCAAATAATCCTTCATGCGCTTAGTATGACTATTCGATTCTTGGTCACCCTTTGACATAATTGCGAATTTCATTTTCTCGTCCTTCCCTTATTGGTCGTTTTTTTTCGAGAATACAGCTTGTGCCTCTTGTATTTCTCCCCTAATTAGCGACATCTCTTCATCAAGTAAAAATGCTGCTTCAGCTGCTCTTTGTAATCGCTCGAGAATGTTTGCAGGGTATTGCCCTTTATATTTATAATTTAATGAATGTTCAATTGTCGCCCAAAAGTTCATTGCTAGTGTACGTATTTGAATTTCTACAAGTACTTTCTTTTCACCTTCAATTGTTTGAACCGGATATTCGACAACTACATGATAAGAACGATAACCGCTCTCTTTTTTATTCGTAATATAATCTCGTTCTTCAATAATCTTAAAATCTTTTCGCTTACGCAGGAGTTCTACTACAGTTTTAATATCCTCAACAAACTGACACATCATTCGCAGTCCAGCGATATCTTGTAATTCAAGTTCTAGCTTTGCTAGTGGAATTCCTTTTCGAATCGACTTATTTACAATACTATGAATTGGCTTGACTCGGCCTGTCACAAATTCAATCGGTGAATGTTGATGAGACTCTTCAAACTGCTTTCGAATCCCTTTTAATTTAATTTTTAATTCACTTACTGCCTGTTCATATGGCGCTAAAAAACTTTCCCATTGACCATTCATAAACTCACCACCAACTTACTTCTCTTCTAAAAATATACTTTGAATTTGCTTCACAAATTCTTCTCCATAATTAAAATTACCATCCACATTTTCAACTAAAAAAGTTAGTTCATTTTGCCAATTTTCAAGTGGGATTTTTGCTTCGCCTGCTTGTAAAATTACCTCACTTTTTAAATCATAGGCTTTTTTAATTTCTGGCCAATATTCTACAGGTATCGTAACATATACAAACTCTTCATTTTCTTCTATTATATACAGTAATGAACTTTGTTCAGAATCTGCAATCATCGTCCCAACTTCATGACAATTAGCCAAATTGATCGCATGGTTTTCAATTATTAACATCATCTCATTTTCGTTATTAATTGTTATTTCTGTAATTTGAACCATTTTTCTCATCGTAAATCCTCAACCTTTTTAATGTATGTATTTTATTCATTTTTGACATTATCTATTGTAACATATCAAATATAAATTAGACGACTAGTGAGTTCAGCAGAAAAAATTCTACATATAATAAGGAGATTATTATGGCAAAAGAGATTGAAATCGAATTTAAAAATTTATTAACAAAAGACGAGTTTACAAAACTTCAAAATGTATTTCACATTACTGAGTCAATGTTCGTTGAACAAACAAACTATTATTTTGAAACGCCTTCATTTACTTTAAAAAATAGCGGTGGAGCACTTAGAATCCGACAAAAGTCCCATTCCTTTGTACTGACTTTAAAAATTAGACAAGCAATCGGTCATTTAGAAATTCATCAAACATTATCTGAAAGTGAAGCAATTAAAATACTCGAAACTAGTCAAATACCTGATGGAGAAGTAAAAGAGTATCTTATTGAAGAGAATATCAAAATTGATCATTTAGCATTATTAGGGGATTTAACTACAAGACGGGTAGAATTACCTTATGAAAATGGTCTCTTAGTTTTAGACCATAGTACTTATTTAAATCATGAGGATTATGAATTAGAATATGAAGTAACAGATGAATTAGTTGGTAAAAATCATTTTATCAATCTTTTACGTAAATATGAGATTCCAGAACGTGAAACTTTAAATAAAATTAAACGCTTTTTTAATGCTAAACAAGGGTTTATAGGAGAGAAATAAAAATGGATATAAGTATCATCCAGAAGTTAATTCAACTTCAAGCACTTAATAATGTTAGTCAGTTATCATCATCAAAGCAGGATAGTAGCAACTCATTATTTAGCTCATTATTTACAAATGAATTAAATAATGTGAGTTCAAGTTCTAGTAATTTGAATCAAATCATAAATGTACCTCAACCTACATTAAGCTATGGTGAAACTGTCGTTCAATTATTAGGTAAAAATATATCAACAGCTGTTCAGCCTGTCATCGATCAAATTTCTAATGTAATCTCACCTACTAATAGTAAATCTGATTATACGAAGAGTCAGTTTGATGACATCATTAATGAAATGGCAAAGAAATACGATGTAGATCCAAAGTTAATCCATTCGATTATCCAACATGAATCAAATTATAATCCGAATGCGACAAGCCATGCAGGTGCAAAAGGATTAATGCAAATCATGCCATTAAATTTTGAAGCATATGGAATTACAAATCCATATGACCCAAAACAAAATATAGAAGCTGGCACTCGAATGATTAAAGCAAATCTGCGTCAATATAATGGCAATGTGGAACTTGCTTTGGCTGCTTACAATGCTGGTAGCGGAAATGTAAAAAAATATGGTGGGATACCACCATTTAAAGAAACACAAAATTATGTGCGGAAAGTAACTGAGTCTTACTTTGCATAAATAGGATTCTACACCATATCATCGAATGATATGGTTTTTTATTTTTTATCTATTTTTTGTTAAATCTATAAAGAATAGCACATAATAGTACATCATATTTGAAATATTAGCGAACCGTTGCTACAATACGATTAGAGAATATAGGTGTTATATCTTAGATAACAAATTCCAGTCCTGTTATAGAACGGATAAAAGGAATAGCAATAAGGGTGAAATATATGAATGACAAACAATATAAAACTGAATCAATCATACAACCTAAGCAGACTTGTACAAAAAAATCGATTGAATTGTATGTATTCATAGATCCACTGTGTAAGCCGTGCTGGGATTTTAGTACACTTCTAAAAAAGTTTCATTTAGAGTATGGTCAATATTTTTCATCTACTTATGTTCCAGTAAATCGATATTACACAACAAAAAAACTGTTGGAAAAACGCCCTTCACATCTTTCTTTCGTTTGGGAAAAAACTGCAAGCAGATCTGATATCCTTTGTGATGATCATTTATGGATTGATAATAAAGAGCTATACCCTTATTATTCAGCGATAGCTATTAAAGCTGCTGAGCTTCAGGGACGTATAGCCGGGGTTAATTATCTAAAGAAATTACAAGAGTATTACTTTTTATTGGATTATGATATTACAGATAAAGAAGTCCTTATACAATGCGCAAAAGAAATTAACATAGATATTAATGAATTTATCGAGGATTTACATAGTCCTCTCTCCATTAAGGCTTTTCAATGTGATATTAAAGTTACAAAAGAGATGAATATTACCGAAATTCCGAGTGTCGTTTTCTTTAATGAAAACATTGAAGAAGAAGGTTTAAAAATTAATGGTTTTGAAAGCTATCAAACCTATGTAAAGATTTTAGAATTAATGCATAGGGAGAAGTTAATTAAAAGAGAACTTCCTGATTTACTTGAGTTTATCAAATTTCAGCCATTTGTTACGATCAATGAATTAAGTACAATATACGAAAAGAAGAATCAACAAATCGAATTAGAATTAAAGAAACTAATACTACTTCGAAAGGTTAAGAAAATCGTACAAGAAGAAAATATCTATTATCAATATTTTGATTCTCAATCTATTGTATAAACGAAAAAAGGCCTAGCTTTCGCTAGGCCTTTTTTCTGATGTTAAGATTAACATCAAGGGGATGGGAGAAATTTTCACGTTCAACAAAGGGGTATTTGTGTTTGTGAAGTAATTCACACCTTAATAATACAATTTATTATTCCTTTTGGCAACCGTTTGAACAATATTTCACATTTTAGACACATTCTATTCCAGTATATAATAGAAAAAATGGTGCAAATACTTTGCACCATTTTCTCTAATTTTATTTTTGGTTAAACAATAATTCTTCCATTTCATTTAACATATCTTCGAATACTTTTAATGCCTCTACAATCGGTTGTGAAGAAGTCATATCAACTCCTGCTTTTTTCAATACTTCAATTGGATAATCAGAGCTTCCTGACTTTAAGAATCCTAAGTATCTTTCAACTGCAGGTTCGCCTTCTTCTAAGATTTGTTTTGATAAAGCTGTAGCTGCGCTAAATCCAGTTGCATATTGATATACATAATAGTTGTAATAGAAATGTGGAATTCTGCTCCACTCTAAACCGATTAATTCATCGATCACAATTTCATCACCAAAATATTTCTTGTTAAGCTCATAATATGTTTCAGTTAATAAATCAGGTGTTAACGCCTCACCATTTTGAGCTAATTGGTGAATCGCATGTTCATATTCAGCAAACATTGTTTGACGGAATACAGTACCTCTAAACGTTTCAAGATAGTGATTTAGTAAATATAGTCTTTGTTTTGGATCTTCTGTATTTTTTAACATATAATCATTTAAAATTGCTTCATTACATGTAGATGCTACTTCTGCTACGAAAATTGAATAATCTCCGTAAATATATGGTTGATTCTTTCTCGTGTAATAACTATGAACAGAGTGGCCAAACTCATGTGCCAATGTAAATAAATTATTTACATTATCTTGCCAGTTCATAAGGATATATGGATTTGTTCCATACGCACCTGATGAATAAGCACCACTACGTTTACCTTTATTTTCTACTACGTCTACCCAACGATTTTCGTATGCTTCTTTTAATATTTCGATATACTCATCGCCAAGTGGCGTTAATGCTTTTAATAAAATATCCTTTGCCTCATCGTACGTTACTTCCATTTTCACTTCTTCTACTAAAGGCGTAAATAGATCATACATATGGATTTCGTCTAACTTTAATGCCTTTTTACGAAGTGCTACATATCGATGTAGTAAATCTAAATGCTCATTTACAGTCGATACTAATTGATCATAAACAACTTCAGGAATTGCATTATTACTTAATGCAGCATGACGAGCATTATCGTATTTTCTCACTCTCGCATTAAAATTGTTCTTTTTAACAGAACCACCTAAAGTACTTGAGAATGTGTTTTTATAAGCATCATAAGTGTTATAAACAGCTTCAAAAGCATCTTGACGCACTTTACGATTACTACTTTCTAAAAACTGAATATAACGGCCATGCGTAATCTCTACTTCTTCCCCGTTTTCATTTTCAATTGTCGGGAATTTTAAATCAGCATTATTTAACATTCCAAAAGTATTTGAAGAAGCTGATAATACTTCTGAAGCTTGTGCCATAATATCTTCCTCTTCAGCAGAAAGAACATGAGGCTTCTGTTTTAAAATTTCTTCCAATGAATGCTTGTACAGTTTTAATTCTTCATTTTCTTCTAAATATGAATTTAATGTCTCATCTTTAATCGTTAATAATTCCGGAACAAAGAATGACATCGCACTTGAAGCCTTTGTATATAAATTTTTCGCACGATCATCTAATGCTTGGAATGTTGAATTAGTTGTATCTTGGTCATAACGCATATGAGAGTATGTATACAATTTTCCTAATAAGAATGAAATCTCATCTTGTCTTTTTAATGAATTTAAAAGTACTGTTGAGGATTCACCTAACTTACCTTTAAATTCAGCAAATGTAGGAATTAATTCTAATACTTTTTTGTATTCTTCCTCCCATTTTTCATTTGTTTCATAAATATCTTCTAATTTCCATGTTAATTCTACTGGAACTTCATTTCTAGTTGGTAATTTTTTAACTGCTTTTTGTTCTAGCATGACTGATCCCCCTAAAATTATTATTAGTATTAATAACATCCCAGTGACTGATTGTCAGTTACAGTGTGAAACAGCATTTCGAACGCGGTACTTGCTGCCAGACAGTCTTCTTCCAGGGCATGCTGGAATGATTTTGGAATAATAGCATCCGCTATCTTCATTATTTTACCATTTTTTATCTGTTTTACGATTCCAATTTGCTCTAAAAACTGAATATAATTTTCTACACAGTTCTCCAAATTACTTATATCTTTATGACTAACTACATTTACTCTCCATATTTTAGTTTCAATTTGCTGAAAGAAAAAATCTGTTATTTCTGTTTCACAAATCATTTCACCAATCTTTTTAGAATGTATAAAATTGAGAAATAATATCCCTTGCCATACAATACAATGTTCATTTAATAAGTAATTGCACGCTAAGGGTACACCAATAACCCCTGGTAAATAATCTATTTGAAGGGTATATAAATGTTCCTTGAGTGGATAAAAGCTACCCTTATAATATAAATGCTGTTTTTTGCGATAACTCTTTTTTAATGCACACCATGAGGAAATGAAATCATTTTTATCAATTTTAACTTGAGAAATTAATTGTGAGGGAGTACAATTTTCAATTTTAAAACTCGATTTAATACCTACAAATAAAGTTGGAGAGAAGGCTATTAGTGAGGATAGTTTCACAAATGTCTTTTTTGATGGATCATAAAAAATGAGGGTTGAATGTTTGGAGTTTCCTAAACAGTAAATTGCTAACGAATTTAATGTATAGATAAATTTTGCTTTTGGTAAATGCATGTTCATGCCTAGAATCCATAGAACTTTTAGAGAAATATCGTGATAAGACTTAGTTCGATCTATGATTTGTTGTAATGGAATGATAGAACATTGGTATTCTATGCAAATTTCATATTTATTGAACTCCACCAGAATATCCGGCCGTTGTTGAATTGACTGAAGATATTTTTCAATTGTAACCTTTCCTCCTATTCTTCTAAAGTATCCATAAAGATCGTATTTGCCGTCATAGTGCTCTTTACTTTCCTTTCGTGCATTTTCACATTCAGATACACTAATATGAGCAAAATGGGCTCTTCTTTTCATACCTGACTTTAGTAAGACTTCATTTTTACAGATTGGACATTTAAATGGCCCCAATTTCTTTATCTCAAATGAATCAGTACTACTTTTCATTTCAAATAAATTGATTTGATTCTCATGTTTATCAAGTGCAATAATCATTCTAACGCTCCTTTCTACTTTACTATTTCCCCCTGAAATTTGAATCCACCTGCAAAATCACAAATATTGAATTTTCAAAGGCTTAAATATCTAAAATAGTGAAACAATCTATTAGAAAAAATAAAAAAACCACTACAAAATGAAAGTTCATCTTGTAATAGTTTTTTTATAGTAATGGTGCCATTAATCTTGATAACGATTCCATTATTCTCTTATAAATTGGTCTTTTCTTAAATTCATTTAAAAGAATTGGTGCAGAATCTAATAAATCTTTTTGGAAGTCTTTTACTAAATGCTTAATACTATCTTCTAAGTATAAAAATGCTGTAACCTCAAAATTCAAATGGAAACTTCTCATATCCATATTGGCTGTACCGACAGATGCAACTTCACCATCCACAATTAAAATTTTACTGTGTAAGAAGCCTTGTTTATATTCATAAATCTCTACACCTGCTTCTAATAATTCTGGAAAGTATGAACGAGACGCATAGAATACAATTTTCTTATCTGGCCTGTCTGGCATCAGAATTTTCACCTTTACTCCACCATTTGCAGCTACTTTAAGTGCAGTTAACAAATCATCATCGGGAACAAAGTAAGGTGAAGCAATTAAAATGCTATCTCTTGCACTTGTAATCATCGCAAAAAATAAATCTTTTATGATTTCTTGTTTTCGATCAGGTCCACCAGATACTAGTTGAATGGCCCCTGTTGATTGTATGTTCTCAGTTGGGATTTCAAAGTATTCAGGATCATCAATGAATTCATTTGTCATATAATACCAATCTTGTAAAAATATAAACTGAAGTGACCTTACCCCTTCACCATGTAAATATAAATGAGTGTCTCTCCATTTACCGAAATATTGGTCCTTACCTAAATATTCATCCCCGATATTTAATCCACCGACAAAGCCCACTTTAGAATCAATTACAATAATCTTACGGTGATTACGGTAATTAATCGTATCGTTTAATACCGGCACCGTCACAGGTGAAAAAGCTAAAATTTCAACACCAGCTTTTTTTAAATCTTTCACGAATGTTCGAGATAATTTCCAACTTCCAACTGCATCATATAGGAAGCGTACTTTGACCCCATTCATTGCTTTTTCGATGAGAATCTCTTTTATTTTCTGGCCAATATCATCATCTCTTACGATATAAAATTCGATATGAATATGGTGCTTGGCTTTTTTGAGCTCTTCGATTATTTTTGGAAATGTTTCACTTCCGTTTGTCAGTACTTTTGTTTGTGTGTTCATGGTGACTGGTATATTACTTTGCTTCGATGCAATATTTATTAAATACTCCAGTTTTTTATGATTAGCTAAGAATTCTTTTACCTCAAGATTGTTGGATTGGCTTAATAATTCAGAAGCGTTTTGATCATTAATTGCTTTTTTTCTGTATACTCTCTTTTTTTGATAGTTTTGTCCGAAAAGTAAATAAAAGACGAAACCTATGACAGGAAAAATCGCTAAAATGACAATCCATGTTAAAGTTCTTGCAGGATTTCTATTCTCGAGGAAAATGATAATTGATACACCTATTGCGGTTAATGAGAATAGAATACTAATTGTACGGACAATAGTAGATTTCTCAAAAAAAGCAAAATTCATTAGCCAAATAAACTTAATCGATGGAGAAGCAAAGTATAATATGCATAGTACTATTGATAAAAATATTAAAATTTTTAGTCTAAATTGCATAAAAAATCTCCTTTTAAAAGAAAAGAAACCGATCCCTAAGGCATCGGCTATTACAGTAATGGAAAAATAGATTTAAAATGTGGTATTGCTGTACTTTGATGAATTAATTTACCATATTCTTCTAATACATGTATAGTTACCTTGGAACGATGTCCGTATTCAAGCAACATTGATGATAAATAATCTATTTGTTGATCATCGTAAGCACTATCATCAAACTTCACATGTAGATAGTAATTACCTTGGTGTGAAAATAATGAGCTTTCAAATGATTCTTGCTGAATTGCATGTGATAATGAAATAAAATCTTCTAAACTTTTGAAGTACATTATGAGTTCATATTCTTCATCATCCATTACTTCAAAGATATCGTCATCTTCTTCATCATCTTCAGAATCTTCATCATCATCTACATTTAGAAAAGGTATTTCTAAATTTTTCTCACCTTCACCTAAGTTCACTTCAACTTTTTTGCCATCTTTAGAAATAACAGCTTTAGTGACGACAACTTCAAGACCATTGTCTAGTGCCTGTACCTGAATCCATAGGGGGCCACCAGCAATGAATTCCTCTGTCAAATGTGCTTCGTCTATTAATTCCCAGAAAAGTTCTTCACTTCTTTCTCGATCTAACCAGACTTCATCCTTCGAGAATCCTCTTTCTTCAATGTCTAAGTAGGATATGGAGAACTTAAACGTATTTTCATTGATTCTTTCTATTTCCATTGTTTTCCCCCTCC
>Ga0102589_1003462_pt1 | contig 16363 bp, 16 predicted proteins | sample AraplaMF_Col_mLB_FD_76858 | JGI IMG/M metagenome (GOLD analysis project Ga0102589, IMG submission 76858) | Arabidopsis root microbial communities from the University of North Carolina, USA - plate scrape MF_Col_mLB | ecosystem: Host-associated > Plants > Roots > Endosphere | place: USA... | reverse complement strand
ACTAGCAACTTGGAAGCCTGTCGATAGGCCGAAGAGTTTGCGAAATACTAATATATCGACTACACTCGTAGAAGCTTAAGTGCCGATATTTTTGGACGTGGGTTCGACTCCCACCGTCTCCACCAATACATATTTGGTGGTTTTTTTATTTTGTATATAACAAGAAGCATAAGATGGCCGTTTTGGCCAACTTATGCTTCTTTTAGTTTATGGCCAACTTATGCTTCTTGATTTGAAAATTCAAGATAATTTCAATATCTCGGCTGTCCTCCTAAAAAATCGACACAAAAAGTAAAGCGCTTGCATAATTAAAAATCTGAGTTATAATACTTGTATACAAGTATACTTGATTAACATGAGAAGGTGACGTTATGACGGAATCAATGGAATTTCTTTATCCTGAAAAATGGCTTTCAAAAGCTTCTACGGGTGATCGTGTTGCGAGCGAACTTAGAATGCGTATTATTGCAGGTAAAATTGAAAACGGTACCATTCTATCAGAAAATAAATTAGCCGCCGATTTTTCTGTAAGTCGGTCACCTGTTCGTGAAGCATTAAAAGTACTGGCCTCAGAAAATATCATTCGCTTAGAAAGAATGGGCGCAGTTGTCATTGGTTTAACCGAAAAAGAAATTGAAGAAATATACGATGTTCGTTTACTCATAGAAACGTTTATCTTTGAACGGCTTGTAAAAATGGACACGAACGAGTTAGTAAAGGAACTGAATAAAATTATAGAAATGATGAAAATCGCCATTAAATATCATGATGCTGATGAGTTTTCTTATCAAGATGTCTTATTCCATGAAACGATTATTCGCACTATTCATCATTCCCATATCCTGATGATGTGGAATAATTTAAAGCCTGTTATGGAAAGCTTAGTCCTTTTATCAATGCGTACCCGTTTCAAGGAAAAATACGAAGACTTTGAACGGATTATCAAAAATCATGAGCTTTATATAAAAGCGATTGAATCAAAAGATCGAGCCCTCATGATTGAGGTCTTACATCAAAACTTTGATGATGTTCAAGGGAAAGTTGAAGACCTCTGGATGTCACAACAAATGTTATCTAAAGGAGTAGAGCAAGAACATGAGTAGCTATATGTTAGGTATAGATATCGGTACAACAAGTACCAAAGCAGTATTATTTACTGAAAAAGGCGAAGTCGTCCAAACAGAGAATATTGGTTACCCACTGCGCACACCGGATATATCCACAGCGGAACAAGATCCAGAAGAGATTTTTCAAGCTGTTTTGCGAGCGATTTCAAATATAACGAGACATCATTCAGATAAAAAACCATCGTTTATTTCATTTAGCAGCGCCATGCACAGTGTCATTGCAATGGATGAAAATGACCATCCGCTGACACCTTGTATCACCTGGGCAGATAATCGCAGTGAGGCATGGGCACATAAAATCAAAGATGAACTGAATGGCCATGAAGTTTATAGACGAACAGGAACACCCATTCACCCCATGTCACCATTAAGTAAAATTACTTGGATTGTGAATGACCACCCTGAAATCGCAGTCAAAACGAAAAAATATATCGGAATAAAAGAATATATCTTTAAAAAATTCTTTGATCAATATGTTGTGGATCATTCTCTCGCTTCATGCATGGGGATGATGAATCTACAAACACTAGATTGGGATGAAGAAGCTTTAAAAATTGCTGGTGTAACACCTGCTCAATTATCTGAGCTCGTACCAACCACCAAAATATTTAGCAACTGCAATCCGGATTTAGCTAAAAAGATTGGTATCGATTCACAAACACCGTTTGTCATTGGTGCCAGTGATGGAGTGCTTTCTAATCTAGGTGTGAATGCAATTAGAAAAGGTGAGATTGCAGTCACAATCGGGACAAGTGGTGCCATTCGAACCATCATTGACAAGCCGCAAACAGATGAAAAAGGAAGAATATTCTGTTATGCCTTAACGGAAAAACATTGGGTAATTGGTGGACCGGTAAACAATGGAGGGATGGTCCTTCGCTGGATTCGCGATGAACTTGCTTCATCAGAAGTAGAAACTGCGAAAAGACTAGGAATTGATCCATACGATGTATTAACCAAAATTGCTGAACGAGTGAGACCTGGCGCAGACGGATTATTATTCCACCCATACCTCGCAGGTGAACGTGCGCCATTATGGAATCCAGATGTACGTGGATCATTCTTCGGCTTAACTATGTCACATAAGAAGGAACATATGATTCGTGCAGCTTTAGAAGGCGTTATTTATAATTTATACACCGTATTTTTAGCATTAATCGAATGCATGGACGGTCCTGTGACCCGTATTCAAGCAACAGGAGGCTTCGCAAGGTCTGACGTTTGGCGACAAATGATGTCCGATATTTTCTCATCTGAAGTCGTTGTTCCAAAAAGCTACGAAAGCTCCTGTCTAGGTGCATGTATATTAGGTCTCTATGCTACAGGAAAAATTGATTCTTTTGAAATCGTTTCCGAAATGGTTGGCAGCACCTACAAACACACACCGAAAGAAGAAGCAACAAAAGAATATAGACAATTACTACCGATATTTATCAACCTATCAAGAGTATTAGAAGACGATTATACACGAATTGCTAATTATCAAAGAAATTTAATAAAGTAAAACTTTCATCAGTGATCCCCCACTCCTCATCTCTCTTTAAATTTTGAGGTTGGGGGTTACTACCAAAAAAATAGGGGATAAACACAAATACAGCTAATATTATGGGGGAATTACGATGCCATTAGTCATTGTAGCAATTGGGATTTTAGCATTACTTTTACTGATAATGCGCTTTAAATTAAATACCTTTATTTCATTAATCATTGTATCGTTCGGCGTTGCTTTAGTACTTGGAATGCCGCCAGAAAAAATTGTTAAAACCATTGAAGCAGGATTAGGCGGAACACTTGGTCATTTAGCACTCGTTTTTGGACTTGGTGCGATGTTAGGTAAGTTGCTTTCAGATTCTGGGGGCGCACAACGCATTGCCATGACCCTTGTGAACAAATTTGGTGAAAAGAACATTCAATGGGCTGTTGTGACTGCCTCATTTATTATCGGTATTGCATTATTTTTTGAAGTAGGATTAGTATTATTAATTCCGATTGTATTTGCTATTTCAAGAGAATTAAAAGTTTCTATCTTATATCTCGGTATTCCGATGGCAGCAGCTTTATCTGTAACACACGGATTTTTACCGCCACACCCAGGACCAACTGCTATCGCTGGTGAGTTGCATGCAAACATCGGTGAAGTATTACTTTATGGTTTTATGATAGCGGTTCCAACAGTTATTTTAGCGGGACCTGTATTTACTAAAATTGCAAAAAAACTAGTACCTGAAGCATTCACAAAAACTGGTAATATCAAATCTTTAGGCGAGCAGAGAGTATTTAAACTTGAAGAAACTCCTGGCTTTGGAATCAGTGTTTTTACCGCTTTACTGCCTGTTATTTTAATGGCAATCGCTACAATTATTACTTTGCTGCAAAAAACAATGGGATTTAAAGATAATAGTTTACTAGCAGCGATCCAGTTTATTGGGAATGCGGATACTGCCATGTTGATATCCTTATTAGTTGCGATCTATACAATGGGATTGGCAAGAAATATTCCAATCAAGAACGTGATGGAATCTTGTACAACAGCGATCTCAAATATTGGGATGATGCTCTTAATTATTGGCGGAGGCGGAGCCTTCAAACAAGTATTAATTGATGGCGGCGTTGGTAACTATGTAGCCGAATTATTCAAAGGAACTTCATTATCACCGATCTTGCTCGCATGGATTATCGCTGCCATCTTACGTATTTCATTAGGGTCTGCTACGGTTGCTTCATTAACAACTGTCGGTTTAGTGATCCCGATGTTAGGTCACTCTGACGTTAACCTTGCTTTAGTTGTCCTTGCAACAGGAGCTGGTAGTTTAATTGCTTCACACGTGAACGATGCTGGTTTCTGGATGTTCAAAGAGTACTTTGGTTTAAGCATGAAAGAAACATTTGCAACATGGACCTTGCTTGAGACTATCATTTCCGTAGCCGGATTAGGATTTACTTTATTACTAAGCTTATTTGTATAGACCTTTCTAGACAGTAAAAGGGGTACGGAAACGATTCAAAAAATAACCCGCCACATCTGAAAATTTTTCCAATTAAACTTTTGGGATAAGTCATATGGGATACTCTTTCCTTAGGGAAATTGGCAAATAGTCTACCGTCCCAATTAAGTACACTCTACTGGGATGAATTTAAAATGTATATTGTTAAAAAACAATTTAAATAGAATATTTCGGGTTTGGAAAAGTAAAAAGATACAAAAATTCTATTTTTTACAGATGTGGCGGGTCAATGTCCGGATCGTTGCCGTATGCCAATGAGGGAACGATTTGCTGATGAAACGCGTCCAGCGTATTTTACAGCGCGCAATGATGGATTAGTAGTTGTTAGGCACGATCCCGAATACAGTCGGTGCAGAATTTAATCTGAAGCCCGGAGAGGTTATTACGAAAATAAACGGCGTGATTCCTAAAAGTACAGAGGAGTTTTATGATGCGCTGCAGTCCAAGACGACAGGGGCATTTTGTAAGTTAGAAGTACTTGATACAAAAGGTTAGCTTCACCTTGCTCAAACAGCGCGGTGGACATCATGAATTAGGCATTGTGTTTGTAGAGCAAGATCATAAGTGGGATACGGAAGTTGGATGATGTGATTTTTCATGATTAATTGATAAGGATGGAAGTTTCTCTTTATTTTTTAACTTGATGGTGATGTGCCGTGTCCCTATGATCTTTTACACGCATCTTGGCGGAGCATATTGAAATGAATAAGATGGATTATTTGATTAAAGTGTTACTTTAGGTATATATACTATAATATAGACAGAGTAACATGCATAGAAAGGAACGATGAAATATGCCAAAGCAAAAAATTGGAGTTGTTGGTGTGGGCGTTATGGGAAAAAGCCTCGCACTTAACTTTGAAAGTAAAGGGTATTCTGTTGCCCTATATGATATTTCAAAGGAAAAAGTAAATGAAATCATTGAGGAAAACCGTGGTAAAAACATGGTTGGTACTCACATGGTTGAAGAGTTTGTTAACTCACTTGAATCACCTAGAAAAATTTTGTTAATGGTTAATGCAGGAGAAATTACAGATAAGGCGATTGATTCTCTGCTTCCTCACCTCGATAAAGGTGATATTTTAATTGACGGCGGTAATACATACTTTGTCGATACAATTCGCCGAAACAAACGTCTTGCCGAAAATGGAATCAATTTCATTGGAGCAGGTGTGTCAGGCGGAGAAGAGGGGGCATTGAAGGGACCGTCTATTATGCCGGGCGGACAGAAGGCTGCATACGAAAAAGTGAAGGATATGCTTGAAAATATCTCTGCAAAAGTGAATGACGAGCCTTGCTGTTCTTATATCGGACCTAATGGTGCGGGCCACTATGTAAAGATGGTTCACAACGGTATTGAGTATGGAGATATGCAATTAATTTGTGAAGCATATTTCTTCTTGAAACAAACACTTGATTTGACTGCAGAAGAGTTTTATGAAATATTTGCTGAATGGAATAAGGGCGAACTGAACAGTTATCTAATCGAGATTACAGCAGACATTTTCACGAAGAAAGATGAAGAAACTGGAAAGCCATTAGTGGATGTTATTCTTGATACTGCGGGACAAAAGGGCACAGGGAAATGGATAAGCCAAAGTGCACTTGATTTAGGTATTTCTCTTCCGATTATCACAGAATCTGTATTCGCACGTTGTATTTCTGCTTTAAAAGAAGAGCGTGTGCATGCAAGCAAATTATTATCTGGCCCTAAAGATAAACCAGCGCTTGGAATTGAAAAAGCAGAATTAATTGAAGCAGTGCGCCAAGCTTTATATATGAGTAAAGTTTGTTCTTATGCGCAAGGATTCACGCAATTAAAGGCAGCTTCTGAGGAATATGACTGGAACCTTGATTTTGGCAGCATTTCTATGCTTTGGAGAGGCGGATGTATTATTCGTGCAGCCTTTTTACAGAACATTAAAGAAGCTTATGAGAAGAACACTGACTTACCGAATCTTTTACTTGACCCATACTTTAAAGAAATTGTGGAGTCATACCAAGGCGGATTACGTCAAATTATCTCATTGGCTGTACAACAAGGTATTCCGGTACCTGCATTTTCAGCAGCGATTTCTTACTATGACAGCTATCGTACTGCAACACTACCTGCAAACTTGTTACAAGCGCAGCGCGATTATTTTGGAGCACATACGTATAAACGAGTAGATAAAGAAGGTACATTCCATACGAAATGGATATAAAATAAAAAATGGACCAAGATTGAAATCTTGGTCCATTTTTTTATTCTGCATTAACGGGCAGTTTCATTTTATTGAAGTAATACCACCTTCAACATGTGTCAGGTCAAAAACCTTTGTTTCGCCCACCAATTTCTCGATATCAGGTGTTTCAAACGTGTCTCCGTCATTGATCATATGCAAAGGCGCATCAATATGCGTTCCTGTATGAGCATCCATTTTTAATGTGGATTCTGTTACATGACCGTTTGTAACTTTAGAAAGTTGAGGCTGTTTTTTCTGGTTTATTTTTATATACAGGCATTCCTTCGTAAATAGGTACTGTAATGTCATATACTTTTTTCATAAAAATTCTCTTTTTGCCTTTGCTAGGATTAGATTGAATAGTCACTATCATCGGAAATTGGCCACCAATGTAAGCTGTTTTCTGCAAGCAAATCATCTGAAGCTTGAGGTCCCATTGATCCTGATTCATAAGTAAGTAAATCGGTTGATACATCCTGTTTCCATGCTTTAGAAATAACATCAACAAATTTCCATGATAACGCTACTTCATCCCAGTGAGTAAAGTTTGTTGCATCGCCTTGAATTGCATCATATATCAGCTTCTCATAAGCTTCTGGTGTATTTACTCCGTCTACGCAGTCATTGCAGTAATCAAGTTTAAATGGTTTCGTCTTTTCAGAAGTACCGATTTTCTTACCATTTAAAACAAGAGAAATTCCTTCATCCGGCTGAATATGAATAATAAGCAGGTTCGGATGAACGCTGTTTTCTAATTTAGAATATAAATTCATTGGCAATTCTTTAAACTGAATAACGATTTTTGTTGATTTCTCTTGCATGCGTTTACCCGTACGAATGTAGATCGGCACACCAGCCCAGCGGAAATTGTCTATTAATAATTTACCCGCCACAAATGTTTCCGTTCTTGAGTTTGGATCCACTTTATTTTCGCTTCTGTACCCAGGAACTTCTTTTCCATTGATTGTTCCTGGACCATACTGACTTCGCACAAAGTATTGATCCACTTCGTCTACTGCTATTGGTCGAAGTGCACGTAATGCTTTAATTTTTTCGCTTCGGATTTCTTCTGTTGTTAAACGAATTGGCGGTTCCATTGCCAGTAAAGCAACCATTTGTAACATATGATTTTGTATCATATCTCTTAAGGCACCGGAATTGTCATAGTATCCTCCGCGATCCTCTACGCCTAAAGATTCACTGGATGTAATTTGAATATTAGAGATGTATCTATTATTCCACAATGATTCAAATATTGCGTTTGCAAAACGAATAACGCCAATGTTTTGAACCATTTCTTTTCCTAGATAATGGTCAATGCGATAAATTTCATCTTCCGCAAATGCGTGACGAAGTTCTTCATTTAATTTTTGTGCGGATGGCAAGTCATGTCCAAAAGGTTTTTCGATAATCAATCGATTCCAGCCGCTTGAGTTTGTCACGCCTTCTGATTTCAAGTAAGAAGCAATTGTTCCAAAGAATTCAGGAGCCATCGCCATATAAAACATTCTGTTTCCTGGAATAGTGAATTGTTCTTCAAGGTTAGTAATTAATGCATTCAAATCTTGGTATGAAGCAGTATTCGTAACATCAAACGCTAAGTAGCGGAAATGAGTTAAAAATTCATCTAAATCATTCCCTGGTTCAATTTTTGATTCTTGAATAGAGGTTAATACATTTTCACGAAATACATCGTCACTCCATTCACGTCTCGCTACACCAACAACAGCAAAATTTTTAGAGAGCTGTCCTTTTTTATATAGGCTATATATAGAAGGGAATAATTTTCTCTTCGCTAAATCTCCTGTTGCTCCAAATATAACCATAGTGCAATATGTATTGTCGTTATTGTTCACTGGGTACCCTCACCTTTATTAATGTATATCGAATAGTATCTCACAAAATTTTAACACAATTTGAAAGAAGTCTCCTACTTTTAAGTATGTGTAGGAAAGCAGGAATAAATCTTTTATTAAGGCGAAGTAGAAAATCAAAAGAAAAAGCACGAAATCATCTCTACCATGTAATTGTAAACGTAAAGTAACTCCAAAATATACAATAAAAGTTGATTTTAGAGTTATTTTTTGTTTACTTCACTTTTTTTCGGCACTCTGCAACTAGATGGTAAATCCATTGACCACGGCAAGACTTTATCAATTTCCTCTTCTTTGTTAGAGGTCATGGGTGTATCATATAAAGATTCTAATGAATAAGCTAGTAATTTTGAATATCCTATGCTGCTAATAGGTATTTTTATTTGCTGTTTTGTGAAATTCACGGTCAGCTTATGGGTTAATAATTAACACACGGCCAACTTATGCTTCCACAAATAAAAGGAGTATCTCTTGCTTAACAAGAGATACTCCTTTTATTTGTTTTTGATAATCATTTATTATTTTATCCCTAATTTTTCTTTTGTTTTTGCAGGTAAATCTGATTTTTGTACTTCTTCATAAGATTTAACTTCTGTGTCTGGTATATCTGTTTTCTTTTTGTCCTCTTGTTTAATGTAAAGGCGTAAAAATGCATTTTCTTTCATTTTTTCATTACTTGGTTTTTGACTAGCGAAAGTAACTTTTTTTTCGCCTCCATCTTCACCGTAAGTAGGTAAAGTATAGACACGTTTATTTTCTTTAATTTCACCTTCACCTTGGATTTGAACGTAGTATTCTTCTGTACCAATTTTGCTTGGAGAAGATACATCACATCCTACCGCAAAGCTAGCGAATAGGGCGAAAGTTGCGCATGAAGCAAGTATTTTTTTCATATAAAAACTCCTCTAAAAGTTATTTGTATGTTTAAACTGGACTAACTAATTATTAGTTTACAAGGAATATATATGTGCAAGCATCGATGTATCTAACTGGAAACTTACATTTTTGTAAGGAACCCTTATTTTGAAATCTATCTATATAAAAAGTGATTTTTCGTCATCTTGAATGATTTTAAATTTAAAGTAGTAATGAAAATATATTACATGAAAAGTTGTTGAGCGATTTTAATAACAGCAGCAACACCAGATAATAAAACGAAACCGCCTAAGCAAGAAACAGTAGCGATGTAGCTGAATAATAAGTCTTGGTTTTCTTTCATGAGAATTCGCTCCTTTAAGTGATTTAATAATGTATGATTGCAATGAATTTGTATATTACATGAAAAGTTGTTGAGTGATTTTAATAATAGCGGCAACGCCAGATAGTAAAATGAAACCGCCTAAGCAAGAAACGGTAGCGATGTAGCTGAATAATAAGTCTTGGTTTTCTTTCATGAGAATTCGCTCCTTTAAAAGTGTCTTTATTGTTGATTGATTATCTACTTTTAGTTTATATAAAATGTAAGATTGGAAACATCGAAGTAACTAACAATTGGCTTACAGTATTGTAAGGAATCTTACAGAAGTATGAAAAAAGGCTATTCTATTGAAAGAATAGCCGAAGTCTGAAGTAGATGATTTTAGGAAGTTCTCTCATCTAACTTCATTTTTTTTATGAACTGTTTCGTTGCTGGATTTGTAAGGAGAAGTAAGCGGAATGATGTTCCACCGTAATAGACACATTTCTTGATTTTAGTAACTATTGTTTGTTTTTGTGTAGGAGAAAGACGATCGATGTCATTTTCTTCTAACAAATAAATAACCTCTAACATATTTATTTCTGCTTTTTGGGCGATACGATTAGATTTTAACTTTATATACATAAAATTAATGGTTGCGCCAATTGTATAAGGTAATAAAGCTAATTGAGCTTTCTTTTCTAAATTCGTTTTAAAATCACTCATATTAAAATTCATTTCCTCGCCAAGTAGTACAGAAACATCCTGAATAAAAATAACGAGCAATAATAGCGTTGTTGCAATCATTGAATTGGATATGAAAAAAGCATTTTCTGTACGACTTAGTTGATAAGGAGGTCGTATCCATACAATTCCCATTTGGACGATAATTCCGATGAAAATTGTTAAGATGATGGAGAAGTTATTTAAAAGGTCAAAATGAGTTAAACTACCTATCGTTGATAATAAACTAGTACTTATTATCGTTCCAGTGATAACTGAAGAGAGTATTAATAATATGGTCATTAATATATTTGTCCATTGTAGTGCAAGATAAAGGCTAGTCACTGTTACCGCACTTAAAAGTAAAATCATTTGCATCACATTAGAGATTAGGTCTGAAAAAGAAGATGAGATGGATGCATTAATTTGTAATAAGCTATTGAAGCTCGATGCAGAGATGAGCAAGCTATACAATATTTTTGTATAGCACTTGTAAATGTACCTTCGATAAGGTAATTCTTTATGGGAATCAAAGAGAGAAAAGAAGGTCAATTCTTTCACCTTTTGATGTTCTTGTTTCATTTCGAAGTAAATATTTTTAGCGAAATATAGATAAAGTAACATGACCATAAGCCAACTCATATTAACGAACCATAGCCCATAAAACTCCTTGGGGTTAAAGAGAATAGAAATGATTTTGGTCCCTATATACATATAAATAGCAATACAAATAAATGCATTTGTTTTTTTGCTTAAGTTATAGGCGGAAAATTTTCTAATCTGTTTACTAAAGAAAAAGTGTAGAGAATTTCTTAGTAGTTGTTTCACATGTTGCAATAAAATAACTCCTTTCGTCTATTCAGATCAGTTGTTGAAATTTAAAAATAGAATTTAGTTCATATATTAGTATATTGGATAAATGATTAATAAGGGTATAAAAAAGCTGATGACAGCATGTCACCAGCTTTTTGTATTATCTTTCTTTCGGAAGCACAATACTTTTATACAACTGAACTGTAATTAAGTAATAAACAGTGTAGATTACCGCAAAAATCGCCAGTGGAACCCAAATACGGAAGTATGGGTCAACCATAATGAAGGAGAACATATTCATACCAACAATTACATGGGAGATGCCAATAGTAGCTGGGAATAAGAATACTAACAATAACTCCTTATAGATAGATCTCGCTAATAGCTCACGACGAACTCCTATTTTAATTGATAAATTAGAGGATGAGTTAGGGAAAATAGATCACTTCGTTGAACAAGCTTTATATTATTCACGGCTTGATTCCTTCTCAAAAGATTATTTTATTCAAGAAGTTTCTCTAGAGGCGATTACGGGAGCTAGTATGAAAAAATATGCTAAGTCATTTATTTCAAAACGCATTCAATTTAAACGCACAAACTTACAACTTTTAGTACAGAGTGATACAAAATGGCTATCTTTTATTGTCGATCAGATTGTGGCAAATGCATTGAAGTATACTGATTCGCATGGAGAAATTAAGTTTATTGGAGAGGAAAGCGAAAATGAAAAGCGTCTCATTATTCAAGATAATGGAATTGGTATTAAGCTTGAAGACGCTGGACGAGTATTTGAACGTGGATTTACAGGAGTGAATGGACGAGTTCATACGAAATCAACGGGATTAGGATTATATTTAGCGAAACGATTGTCTCATAAATTAGGGCATGATATTTCTATTGAATCGAAAGAGAACGAATATACAAAAGTGACACTACACTTTCCTAAAGGCAATCAATATCATACGATCGCGAAAGCATAACAAGAGCACTTATTCTATGGGTAAGTGCTCTTGTTATGCTTTCTTTTATTTAGTATGAGCAAAGGGTCTTTTTGTTTGCGGCAAAATTATGCTTCTTTTATAAAATGCTAATAATGTTGTAAGCCAGAATGATAGGATTACAAAAGTGTAATGTGGGTGTAAGGAAACTGAATTGTCCCTTTTTTTTGATAAAGCATACTTAAGGTAAGGAAGATTTATATGTTAATGAATATAAATCTTACAAGTAGAGCAGAAAGGTTAGGTATTATCGTATGAAATGGATCATGAGAATTTTTGTATTATTAGCTATAGTAGGAGGGGCTTTCTACTACCTGAAGTCAGGGAATGGATACTATTCAACTAAACAATATTATGTAAAAGTAATGACGGATTCTAAAGTAGAAAACGAAAAATTGAGTAATGGAGAAGTTCTTACGTATCATGTTTACGATGAGAAGGTGTACGATAAAAAAGGGGAAGAAAGAAAACTGCAAATTTCCGTACAAGATAAATTGGAAAAAAATCAATATTATTTGATTGATTGGGAAGATCGTCGTGGGATTGTTTCTAAAATAGCTAAAGTAGATCAAGCAAAAATAGATAAAGGTATCGTAGACAAATTGAACGGTGCCTCATAATGAGTTAGGACAAATTAACTAGTAGCTGTGTTAGAGCAAAGAGGTTAAGACATTTTAGAAAATAAGAGAGTGTGTTATAAAAACAAAAGGATCGAACCGTCTGGTTTGTCCTTTTTTATTAGGAGCGAATTGAGGCTGTAACACCTGCACAGATAATTTGTAGTGCAATTCTTCTATATTATAATCCCTGGTATTTATATTTCAATAGAGTTTAAATTCTTTAAAAAGGGGCGTTAGAGAAACTATGGTGTTATATGACATATGTGAAGAAGAAACGCTGTCAATTCAGTAATAAGAAATTGCTGAGTTTAGTAGAGAATATGTTGCTAAAACAGATAATTTCCGGAAATACGAAATCAATATAAAAGAGGAGTATCGTTATAAATGACTTATCTAACTACAATTTTATCAATAGCAGGTATCGTTATCATGTCTTTAGCAAGAATTAATTTTAGAATAAGGGCGTTTGTTAATAAACCTGCTTGGGGGGGGCTTCACTCTTCCTTTAGTCCTAATTGGATTTATTTCATTTTGTGCTGGCATGATTTTGGCTTTTGTAAATCATCAACTGTAAGGTGAGAATATTGTGAAGACGGAGATCTAAATGGTTTTCGTCTTTTTGCAAATTTAAAAAGATTTTTTAGCAAAGCTTATCCACCTACAGGGCTTTTTAGTTGTACTACAATTTACGGAACAATTTATAATTTCGCTCATGTTGCATAAGAATCTAACTAATCAAAAAGCCAACTTTCTTAATAGAAAATTGGCTTTTAATATGTTGAAATTTTTCTGTAGACTATGCTTTTATTATATTCCAAATAAAATAATAAATATCAATGGTGGAACAAATTGCAGTTACTATATAATAGCTACTCTTAATGATTAAATAATATGTATTTAAATCTTCATATCCTTTGTGTTTCTATCCATATCTATTGTAAGATTATATAGAGTTCTCCTAATAAGCTGTTATAATGGCTTTTTTTAGGGATTTAACATTTATAAATCTTAAATTATGTTTTTATCTAACTAAGTTATATTGAAGTAGAGGTGAACCATCGGTGAAGCGGGTGTTAGTAATTAAGAATGAACGGTCTTTAGCGAAGAAAATCGTAAGCGGTCTAACGCAAGAAGGCTCTTTCATTTTAAAACTTCACAATGAAAACCAGGGTTTAAATATAATATATGAACAAGATTGGGATATTATCATATTGGATTGGGATTCATTAAGTATATCCGGACCAGAAATTTGTAGACAAATACGACTTGTTAAAACGACACCGATCATTATTGTGACCGACAATATTTCTAGCAAGGATTGTATAGCAGGGTTACAAGCAGGAGCAGATGATTATATAAGAAAACCATTTGTGAAAGAAGAATTAGTAGCAAGGGTTCAAGCGATTTTAAGAAGAACTGACTGTATCCAGCAAAATGAGATAAACTTTTTTCAGTTTAAAGATCTCTTTGTTGATGCATCTAGCAATATTGTGAAAAAAGGTAGTGAAAATCTCTCACTTACGAAGCGCGAGTACGATTTACTTGTATTTTTAATCAAGAATAAAAACACAATATTGAGCCGTGAAATGCTTTTGAATCAGGTTTGGGGATATAACGTAGTAGTAAATCCCAATGTAGTAGACTTATATATTGGGTATGTAAGAAAAAAATTAAAGTGTGAGAAGAAAGACAGATATATTCAAACGATACATGGCAGAGGCTATTCAATGGTTGATTGATAAAAATAAGATAATAGGTAAAGTGCAGTTTGTTATAATAGAAAAAACGAGTAAAACTGTTTCATTCAGTTTTACTCGTTTTTTTGTATTAAATTTGATAATCAAATAGTTTCTGAGAAATATTAAAAGACGGAAACTATAAAAAGAATGTTTCTATCAGGCAATGAATTATGAAAATATTAGCTATTAATGGGCGTGCTTTGTAGGAGAAATCATGGTTTATCCCGCTATTTGCCGGGTAGTAAGACCCCAACCTCAAAATTCAGCGAAAGCAAAGAAGTTAGGTGGGGGGCGTGCTGTCCGTAAAGCCCGATTGGTGAAGGCTAATAATCAGTGGGGGATGAACAAAACCCACTGATTATAAAGTTTCACTTTATAAGGTGCTTATCTATTGGTTAGTGTGGAGGGGACGACTCTAGCGCGCATTAGTTGAGAACGTATCCAATTTATATTTAATTTTATTAACTCACACCATTCACAAGATTTTCACAGAACTAATGACTATACTAATTAACAGGATGTTCAAATGAAAATGATTATCAATAGCGATTTGGGTGCATAAAAGTTACTATCTAATTCAATCTATGGACTTTATCATTTTCGAACTAAATTACATTATAAGGAGTATACGTATGAAAAAATCTATGCTTTTAAAATTAGTGAGTATTCTAGCAATCTTCACTTTAATGTTAGTAGCTTGCTCGGATTCAAGTAAGGAAACTTCGAAGGCTAATAAAGGTGATAGTAGTGATAAGCCAAAAACGGTTGAAATCACTGATGCTCATGGAACTGTTAAAGTCCCTGTAAATCCAAAGAATGTAGTTGCTTTAGATAATAGAACTTTTGAAACTTTAGCTGATTGGGGAATTAAATTAGCGGCTGCTCCACAGGATATTATGCCTGCAGATTCAGCATATAAAAATGATAAAACAGTTAAAAATATTGGGAATCACCGCGAACCAAATCTTGAAATTATAGCAGCGGCAAACCCTGAACTTGTAATCGTTGGTCAAAGATTTGCTGGCCATTACGAAGAAATCAAAAAATTAGTACCAAATGCAGCTGTTATTGATCTTAATGTTGATGTTTCTGAGAAAGCTACTAAGCCTGGCGAAAACTTAGTAAAAGGACTTAAAGATTCTACAATGACTTTAGGGAAAATCTTTGATAAAGATAAAGAAGCTAAACAATTAGTAGCTGATTTCGATAAATCTATTGAAAAAGCAAAATCTGCTTATAACGGAAAAGATAAAGTTATGAGTGTTATCGTTACTGGTGGAAATATTGGTTTTGCTGCGCCGCACTCTGGTCGCGTTTGGGGACCGATGTATGAAATTTTCGGTTGGACTCCAGCATTAGAAGTTAATAATTCTACTGCAGGTCATAAAGGTGATGACGTTTCTGTTGAAGCTATCGCACAAACAAATCCTGATTGGCTGTTCGTATTAGACCGTGATGCTGCAACATCGGATGCTGCTAAGTCAGCTCCTGCTCAAGATGTTATTTCTAAATCACCAGCTCTTCAAAACACAACTGCTGTTTCTAAAAAACAAGTTATTTATGCACCAGCAGATACTTACACAAATGAATCAATTCAGACTTATATAGAGTTATTTGGAAATATCGCAAAAACTTTAGCTAAGTAGTGTAAAGGAGTACGAAGCAGTGTCAAAAAATATGATTTCTAGGGTTGAGAATATTTCTCAACCCCAGTTTTATAATCACAATAAAATATGGACAAAACCTTTTATAATAGCGGTTATAGTTGTTATAATTTTAGGGATTATATCACTGTTTACTGGAGTTTATGATATACGTGGACAAGAGGACGGAATGGAGATGTTTTTCATCACTCGTGTTCCGAGAACAGTTGCATTAATGCTTACTGGAGCTGCAATGGCGATGGCAGGACTCGTCATGCAACTCATTACACAGAATCGCTTTGTTGAACCTACTACAACGGGGACGATTGAATGGTCAGGCTTAGGCCTGCTTTTTGTGTATTTACTATTTCCTGCCCCGACTTTAGTTCAAAGAATGACTGGTGCAATCATTTTTTCTT
>Ga0102589_1002604_pt1 | contig 16363 bp, 12 predicted proteins | sample AraplaMF_Col_mLB_FD_76858 | JGI IMG/M metagenome (GOLD analysis project Ga0102589, IMG submission 76858) | Arabidopsis root microbial communities from the University of North Carolina, USA - plate scrape MF_Col_mLB | ecosystem: Host-associated > Plants > Roots > Endosphere | place: USA... | reverse complement strand
GATCCGGGTACCCGGCGACTGCGAGCTGGTCGGCATCGACGGCAACCCGATCAATGCCTGGCTCGCCCCGTGGCTCACCTCGGTCGAAATTCCGCACCAGGATTTCGGACCGGTCATCGTGGACCTGATGCTGAGCCTGTGGGGCGGCGCAGCGCCTCGCGAGCGCCTCATGCCGCACCGCATGGCGGCTGCGCTCGAGAGCTGAAGCCGGGCAGGCCTGTGCGCCCTCGCCTGCAGGGAAGCTTGCTTTCCATATCCCATTCAAACCAGCCTGCAGCCGGTGGTCGATATCGGTTTTTCCATTATGGAACGCACCATGGCCTAAGCCCATGGCGTCGGGCAGCCTGCCCGAAGACCCCTACATCGGCATCCGATCCCGCCCCTCCCGAACCCCTTGCCGCACTTCCTGGATCGCGCCCAGCAGATCCCAGAACTGTTTGGCCTGGACCTTGAGGCGGTAGTCGGTCTGGGCGATCTGCTCTTCGACCATTTCGGTCATGCGCGAATCGAGATCGGCCGGGGGCAGCTTGAGGTAGGCCTCGCTTTCGGAACCGTCGCGCACGATGGTGGCGCCGGCTTTGCGGGCGATGTTGAGCATGGCGGTGTTTTCGCTGAGCGCGTGGATGAACATCATGTCGACGCCGTCGTTGCGGGCGTGCATCACGGCGCGGTCAAACAGGCGCGAGCCGTAGCCCCGGCCGCGGGCCTGGGCGAGCACCGAGACGCCGAATTCGGCGCAGCTCTTGAGGTTGGGGTCGGTGGAATGCGCCAGGTGGGCCATGGCGATCAGCTGCAGCTTGCGGTTGTAGATGCCGAAGATCTCGTCGCGGTCGAAGTTCAGGCCGTCAACATAGCGGCGTATCTGTTCGTCATTGGCCGAGTAGCCAAAGCGCAAATAACGGTCGTGTTCGCCCAGGGCCAGCAAATGGGTGGCGATGCGTTCCCCGTGGCTGGGGCCTATGGAACGGATGGGGACCATGACCGGCTGGACGTGCGGGGCGGCAGCAGGCTGCTGCTGGGGCGCGCGCGTCTCTGCTACAGGCGGGCGGAAGAACTCCTTGCTCGCGTTGTAGGATGCTTTTAAAAGTGTGCCGGGTGAAACCATGGCTTCAATATAAGGGTTTTCCCTAGAATTCCCAGCCTAAGGGTTACTCAGGCGCCGTGAATAGAGAGGTCCGCTCAAATCAGCGCCATTGCCCCGCCAGCATGGGTATCTCAGCTATAAAAATCATAGCCAAGCGACACCCCACAGCAATTTGTTGCGTCGCAGCAACACAATCCAAGCTCGCCTTCCGCCAAATCCATCACAAGCCCTATTGGCTACCCATTTGTTGACATGTGCCTGACCCGCCGCACGCCTTACAAAGGGACGGCCGTGGTTGCCTTGACCCGGTCCAGCACAAAACTGGTTTTGCAGTCCTGCACGCTGGGGTGCTTGAGCAGGGTATCCATGATGAAGCGGCTGTAGTGAGCCATGTCCTCAACCAGCACCCGCAGCAGGTAATCCATCTCGCCGGTCAGCGCGGCGCACTCGGCGACCTCGGGCCAGGTTTGCACGCTGGCGCGGAACAGGTCCATGGGGTTGCGCTTATGGCTTTCGGTGTGTTTTTCGAGGCGCACGTTGAGGTAGGCCGTGAGACCCAGGCCCACCGCCTCTGGTTTGACCAGCGCCACGTACCGGGCGATGACGCCGCTTTCCTCGAGCCGCTTGACGCGCCTGAGCACGGCGCTGGGCGACAGGCCCACCTGCTCGGCAAGCTGGTCATAGGTGGCGCGGCCGTCGTCCTGAAGTTTGCGCAAAATCTGGCGATCTAGCTTGTCGAGTGTTTCCATTTCACTTATTTTGCAGGTTTACTGCGCCAAAGGCAATTCAAGCGCCCTGTTTCGCAGTAAAACTGCTGGGGAGCGCCGCTAAAGTCCCATGCATACCCCACATTTTTGGAGACACGCATGAACGCACGCAGCGACGCCGCCCTGAACTTTGAACAAGGCGCGGCCTGGGACAACCCCATGGGCACGGACGGCTTCGAGTTCATCGAATACGCCGCCCCGGACCCGGCCGCGATGGCGGCGCTTTTCGTGCGCATGGGCTTCAAGCCTATCGCCAAACACCGGCACAAAAACGTCACGCTGTACCGCCAGGGCGGCATCAATTTCATCCTGAACGCCGAGCCCGACTCTTTCGCGCAGCGCTTTGCGCGCCAGCACGGCCCCAGCGTCTGCGCCATCGCCTTTCGCGTGAAGGACGCCAAATTCGCCTATGAGCGCGCCATCTCGCTGGGCGCCTGGGGTTATGCCCACACGGCGGGCCCGGGCGAGCTCAACATTCCGGCCATCAAGGGCATCGGCGACTCCATCATCTATTTCATCGACAAATGGCGCGGCAAGAACGGCGCCCAACCCGGCGACATCGGCAACATCGGCTTTTACGACGTGGACTTCGAGCCCCTGCCCGGTGTGGATGGCGATGCGCTGAACCCGGTGGGCCACGGCCTGACCTACATCGACCACCTGACGCACAACGTGCACCGCGGCCGCATGGACGAGTGGGCCGGCTTTTACGAGCGGCTCTTCAACTTCCGCGAAATCCGCTACTTCGACATCGAAGGCCAGGTCACCGGCGTAAAAAGCAAGGCCATGACCAGCCCCTGCGGCAAGATCCGCATCCCGATCAATGAAGAGGGCAACGAGAAGGCCGGCCAGATTCAGGAATACCTGGACCGCTACCAGGGCGAAGGCATACAGCACATCGCCATGGGCAGCAACGACCTGTTCGCCACGGTGGATGCGCTGCGTGCCGGCGGCGTGAAGCTGCTGGACACCATAGACACTTACTACGAGCTGGTCGACAAGCGCATCCCGGGCCACGGCGAAAGCGTGGCGGACCTGAAGAAACGCAAGATCCTGGTGGACGGCAAAAAGGGCGCGCTGCTGCTGCAGATCTTCAGCGAGAACCAGCTGGGCCCCATCTTCTTCGAATTCATCCAGCGCAAGGGCGACGACGGTTTCGGCGAGGGCAATTTCAAGGCGCTGTTCGAGAGCATAGAACTGGACCAGATGCGCCGCGGGGTTCTTGCGAACGCAAAGGCAGCTTGAAAAGCGGGCGCACAATAAAGCCCCCATCGACCACCCCCTTACGGAGATTGCCATGTCCCTTCGCCTGAAACTGCAACGCCCCCTGGCCCTGCTCGGCATCGCCTCGGCATCGCTGCTCGCCTGCGGCGCCGCTTCGGCCCAGGCCGTGTCCAGCCTGGACGCCGTGCAAAAAGCCGGCGTGCTGCGCATCTGCACGCCGGGCGACTACAAGCCCTTCAGCTTCCAGAAGCCGGACGGCAGCTTCGAGGGCATAGACGTGGACCTGATGGCCTCGCTGACGGCCAGCCTGGGCGTGAAGCCGGAATGGGTCAAGACCAGCTGGTCCAATCTGATGCCCGATATGGTGGCCGGCAAATGCGACATGGCCGTGGGCGGCATTTCGGTGACCACCGAGCGGCAGAAGAAGGCCTTCTTCAGCGCCCCCTATATGGTCAACGGCAAGACGCCTATCGCGCGCTGCGCCGACGTGGCCAAGTACCAGACGGTGGCCGACATCGACAAGCCGACGACGCGCGTGATCTTCAACCCGGGCGGCAGCAACGAGCGTTTTGCCCGCGCCAACTTCAAGCAGGCGCAGATGCGGCTCAACCCCGAGAACCTGACGATTTTTGACGAAATCCTGGCCAACCGCGCCGATGTGTTCGTCACCGAATCGGCCGAGGCCATCACCCAGCAAAGGCTCAAGCCGGGCCTGTGCGCGATCAACCCCGACAAGCCGCTGCAGTACGGCGAAATGGCCTACCTGCTGCCGCGCGGCGACGTGCCCTTCAAGGCCTATGTCGACCAGTGGCTGCACCTGGCGCGCGCCAGCGGCGAATACCAACGTGTGGAGAGCCAATGGCTGAAGTAGCCGACAGCAAGAGCAGCAACACTCCGCCGCCGGCGGTGTACGGCCAGTCCGACCGTCCGCCGCGCGGCGACTACGCGCGCGGCGGCCAGGTCAACGCGGACTACACCTGCCCGCAAAACTACGCGGCCTATACCGCGCAGGACCACGAGACCTACCGGCGCCTCTACACCCGCCAATCGGCCCTGCTGCCGGGACGGGCCTGCAGCGCCTTCATCAAGGCCCTGCCCAGCCTGGGCGCAAGCGACGCGATCCCGCGCTTCGAGGACATCAACGAACGCCTCTTCAAAGCCACCGGCTGGCAGCTGGTGGGCGTGCCGGGGCTGATCCCGGAGGTGCCGTTTTTCACGCTGCTGGCGAACCGCAAGTTCCCGGTGACGGACTGGATACGCACGCCGGCCGAGTTCGACTACATCGTCGAGCCCGACATCTTCCACGACCTGTTCGGCCATGTGCCGCTGCTGTTCGACCCGAGCTACGCCGACCACATCCAGGCCTACGGCAAGGGCGCGCTGAAGGCGCACGCGCTGGAGCACGGCACCCATGGGACAGAGCCGATTCCCGGCGCGGTCGAGATGCTCTCGCGCCTGTACTGGTACACCATAGAGTTCGGCCTGATGCACGACAAAAAAGGCGGCCATGAGGTCAGCGCCTATGGCGCCGGCATTTTGAGCAGCCCGGGCGAGCTGGCCTGGAGCGTGGAATCGGCCGAGCCCAAACGCATCCCGCTGCGCGACAACGCCGAGCTGCTGCGCTGCATGTCCTCGACCTACAAGATCGACACCTTCCAGCAGCAGTACTTCGTGATCGACAGCTTTGAGGCGCTGCTGCGCCTGACGGAGCCGGACTTCACGCCTTTCTACAAAGAACTGGCCCGGACGCAGGCTGCGGCCTAGGCGGGGCTCGCCATCCAGTCATTCAGCGCATGCCGGGTCTGCTCGGCCAACTCGCACACCCGCGCCACCTGCTGACCCGCGTCGGCCGGCCACTGGCCCTGCAGGCAGGACTGCTCGAGCACAAAACAGGCATCGCTCAGGGCCTCGGCGCCCACGTTGGATGCCGCGCCCTTGAGGGCGTGCGCGGCCCGCGAGAGTTCGGCGCTGTCCGAAGCCTCCAGCGCCGCGCGTATGTCGTCCATGCGGTTCGGCGCGTCGCTGGCAAACAGGGCGATCACCTCGCGCGTCATGCTGCGCTCCTCATCGTCGAATTCCTTGAACTGCTCCAGGCGGCTCCAGTCCATCAGCACCACCGAGGAGCCCCCGATTTCCTGCGCCTTACCCTCAGTGCTTGCCGCCTCGGCCGCCATGATCCTCGGGGCATCCATGTCCTCCGGCTTGCGGGCATAGCGGGCCAGCGCCTCCGACAGCTCGTCGATACGCAGCGGCTTGGGCAGGAAACCCACCATGCCGGCCGCCAGGCAGCGCTGGCGGTCCTCTTCGAGCACCGAGGCCGTCAGCGCGATGATGGGCGGCGCGGCCGCGCCGTGGGCCGCGATGATCTCGCGCGAGGCGGCAAAGCCGTCCATCACCGGCATGTTGGCGTCCATCAGGACGGCGGCATAGGGCCGCGGGCCGTCGCGGCTGCTCACGCCGCCTTCGGGGCGCAGCGAGGCGGCCACCCGGTCCGCCGCCTCGCGCCCGTTGAGGGCGGTGGCGGCCTCGTAGCCCAGCTTGGCCAGCATGGCCAGGGCCACCTTGAGGTTCACGGCGTTGTCGTCGGCCACCAGGATGAACTGGTTGCGCAACTCGGGCTTGCCGGCTTCAGCCACGGCCTTGGCCGCTTCCTGCGCCGAGGTAACGCGGGCGATGGCCTCGAACAGCTGGGACTGCCGGTAGGGCTTGAGCAGGCGCGCGTCGAACGCCCTGGCCTGTTCGCCGGTGGGCATGGTGCCGGAGGTCAGCAGCACGATGCGGGTGCCCGGGTAGCGCTCGCGCAGGGTCTGGGCGAAGGTCTGGCCGTCCATCTCGGGCATGTGCATGTCGGTCACCACCACATCCACGGGCGGCTGGCTTCGCAGCCAGTCCAGCGCTTCGCTGGCACGCTCGAACAGGGCGGGCTCCATGCCCCAGCGCCTGAGTTGCTTGTCGAGGATGCGCAGATTGACCGGCGTGTCGTCCACCACCAGCACGCGCTTGCCGGCCAGGCTGACCATGTGCAGCGAGGACAGCTGGGCGACTTCCGGCGCATCGGCATAGCCCAGCCTTGCGGTGAACCAGAAGGTGGAGCCCTGGCCGGGCGCGGACTCCAGCCCGACGCCGCCGCCCATCAGGCCGGCCAGGCGTTTGCAGATGGCCAGCCCCAGGCCGGTGCCGCCGTATTTGCGGGTGGTGCTGGTGTCGACCTGGGTGAAGGACTGGAACAGCGCGGATTGCCGGTCCAGCGGAATCCCTATGCCGGAATCCTTGACGCGGAACTCGATCAACCCGCCGCGCTCGGGCGTGGCGTCCTCCAGCACATGGGCCGAAACGATGACCTGGCCTTGCTCGGTGAACTTGACGGCGTTGTTGACGAAGTTCAGCAGCACCTGGCGCAACCGGGTGACGTCGCCGCGCACCCAGGTGGGCAGTTCGTCGCCCATGTCGACCAGCAGCTCCAGGCCTTTTTCGCGCGCGCGCGGCGCACCGATGTCGCAGGCCTCCTCGATGGTGGCCAGCAGGTTCAAGGGCTCGTTTTCCAGGTCCAGTTTGCCGGACTCGATCTTGGAAAAGTCCAGGATGTCGTTGATCACGCCCAACAGCTGGTCGCTGGAAACGCGCATGGTGTGCAGGTAATCGCGCTGCTCGGGGTCCAGCTGGGTGTCGGCCAGCAAGGTGGTCATGCCCACCACGCCGTTAAGCGGGGTGCGGATCTCGTGGCTCATGGTGGCCAGGAAGGCGGCCTTGGCGCGCGCCGCGGCAAGCGCTTCTTCACGCGATGCGGCCAACTCGGCAGTGCGGCTGGCGACCCGTGCCTCCAGCGTCTCGTTGGCGTCCTGCAGGGCGATGTTCTGCGCGTCTATGGCCGCGCGGTTGCGCAGGATCTCCTCGGCGCTGTCGTGCATGGCCTGCGACAGCTGGCGCACTTCGGTGATGCGGGCGTTTTGCTGCACCTGCGGCACCTCGGCGCGCGCCAGCTGGGCAGCGGCGATGCTCAAGGCCCGGAAGCGCCGGCTCAGGCGATAGGCCAGCCAGGTTGCCAGCAGCGCGCCCAGCACCACCGCGAGGGCCATCACGCCCAGGGTGTTGCGCAGGGCTGCCTGGCTGGCGGCGGCGAAGTCGCTCTCGGGCGCGGCCACCACCAGGCTCCAGCGCAGCCCCAGGCTCTCGCCGAAGGGCTTGAGCACCACGATCAGGGTGTCCCCCTCCATGGGTACGCGGTGCAGAAAGGCCACGCGCTGCACGCTGTCGGGCAGCGTCCTGCCCAGGCTGGAGGCCACTTCGTTGTAGGCGCTGCGAACGATGGCATTGCGGCTGTCCATCGGTCGCCTGCGCTCAAGCTTGCCCTCCGCTGCGGAGAACAGCGGGTCTATGGTGGAGTTGGCGACCAACAAGCCGTTCTCGTCGAGCAGGAAAGCCGTACCGTGGGCACTGAAGACCATGGTCTGCAACAGCTCCTTGAGACGCGCCAGGTGCAGGTCGACAGCGAAGACGCCCAGCGAGCCGCCGTCCGCGCCGTAAACAGGCTGCGATAGGGTGATCAGCAGCTGGTTGTGGGCTTCCGAAGGAGCCACGGCGGTAAAGCTGCGGCCCTTGTTCTCCATCGCTCCCTGGTACCACGCGCGGGTGCGGGGCTCATGGTTCGCAGCCTCGGTGCTGGTTTTTTGCCGGCGGTCGCCGGCATATTCGGCGGAAAAGAAGGTGCGGCCCTGGCCGCCTTCCTTGCGCACCGCCACCTGCGTGGCGTGGCCGCCACCCGAGGCTAGCGCCTCGACGCCCAGGTATTCACCGCGATGGGTGGCCAGGACCATGTGGGGCACCTGGGGCGTCATGCGGGTCATGGCAAAGGCGGTCTGCTCGAACAGCGCGGGGTTCTGGATCAGCTGGCGGGCGCGCGCGACGCCGGCCTCGCCGGGCTGGTCCTGGACCAGGCCGTTGAGCACGACGTGGGCCTGCGCCAGGTGCTCCTGGGTGCTGATCTGCGCCCGCTGCGCCACGCCGTCCACGGTTTTTTCGGCCAGGGTCTGCACGCTTTGCAGGTTGCTGCGGTACAAAAACCAGCCCACGGTGGCGGCCGGCACCAGCGAAAACAGCAGCAAGCTGGTGACCAGCACCGCGCGCAGCGACCAACTGCGCCCAGGCAAGCTGCTCGGGCTGTTTTCCCCGGCCGCAGCCTGAGGCCCGGTCATGCCAGCCCCACGATTTCCACGGTATCCAGCGGCTTGGCGCGCCCGGCGATCTGCACCAGCGCGCGGCGGCCGGTACGCACCGCGCCGGTCACCAGCCGCGAGGCCTGCACGCTGGCGGCGATGGTCCAATCCAGCTGCGGCTGGCCCTGGAACAGCCTGAGCGCCGCGGCCACCGTGTCGCCTATGGGGGTGGTCTGGCCGGAGCGGCCGATCAGCCCGTCCAGGCGCGCAAAGGCGACGGGGCCGCTGTGCAGCGCCACGCCCAGGGAAAAGTTCGGCAGGCCGCGCTCCGGAAAGCGCTGGCGCACATAGGTGTCTATGCGCTTGGTGGCGTCGGCCAGCCCCAGGGCAGCACGCATCGCGCGCAGGCCGTGGTTGACGGAACGGGTGTCCGCGGCGTCGACAAACACGCACAGCATGCCATCGCCCACAAACTGCATGTAGTGCGCGCCAAACAGGTAGACCGTGTCCCCTACGCTGCTGTAGAGCCGCTTGACGACGTCGCTGAGCTCAGGGCCGGACAGGCACTGCGTCCACAGGCCGTAGTCCCGCATGTCGGCGAACAGCACCGTCGCGCTGGCGAATTTGTCGTTGTCCTGGACCGCGCCGGTTTCGGGCCACTGCTGGCTCAGCGACTGCGCCATGCGCATCTCATAGAGGTCGCTGATCTTCTGGCCCTGCTCCACCAGCGCCAGCTGGACGGCCTTGTCCACCACCTGGGCGCGCATGGCTTCGGCCCGGTTGAGCTTGTTGAGCTGCGCATTGACCGCCTCGCGAAGTTCCTGCGGAGCGAAAGGTTTGGTGAGGTAGTCGTCTGCGCCGGTGGTCATGCCCTGGCGCATATGGGTGCGGTCCTGTAGCGAGGTCAGCAGAATCACGGCGGTGGTGGCCAGAACGTGATCGTTGCGCACCCTGTCGAGCACCGCAAAACCGTCAAGCTGGGGCATCTGGATGTCGCTCACCACCACGTCCGGCCGGAACTCGCGGATCAACTCCAGGCCCTTGGCGCCGTCGTCGGCCTCCATGACCTCGTGGCCTTCCTTTTTGAGCACCTGGGTGACCAGCATGCGTGTGCCTGCGTCATCATCAATCACCACGATCAAGGGCATACAAACTTTCGCTGTTGTGTTCCGGGGAATCCGGGGGGACTCCAAAGCCTTATTTTGTCGGCAACTGCCAAAAAAACGCAGTGCACGGGCACTTATCGAGGCGGTTTTTTTCACCAGCGTCGCACTGCCGGAGGCCCAGACGACGGGATTCGCCCACCCGGAGCCAAGCCTTATGCCGCCCCGCGCCGGCCCAGCCAAGGCTGATCGGTTCTAATCCGCTGCTTTAGCGGTTACTTCCTCCTACAAAAAGAGGGCGTAATAGTTTGTTACTTCGCTTACGATATCCTCTTAAAAGAAGAGTCTTCCCTTCATCCACGAAATAGCCGGTTTTCTTGGGGAAACAGGGCTTCTGAAAAGAGGCGGTCACCGCTCGCGGCAAGTTACAAAATACCGGATCACATTCCACTAACCGAAACGACTGGAGAAATTTATGGGATTTTTCATGAAAGAACACGACATCTACATCGGAACGATGCTGGATGAATTGAACCTGCGCTTTGCGCCCTCCCAGGGCAAGGAATCGCACTTTGGCGGCATCATGGAGATGGTCGCCCTGCAAAAGGAATTCAAGCTCTTCAAAAAGGGCCGCTCGTTCAAGATGAGCTGCGCCGCCCTGAACCTCGGCGCCCGCAACAACGAAGTCAAAAACCTCTGGCAAAACCTGCTGGGCAACCTGTACCGGCACGGCTCCAATAAAAAAGGCCTGGACGGCGACGCAGCGATCGTGGACGCGCTCATCAAGAACCTGGCCTCCAAAGCACCGCTGCCGGTTTTCTTCACATCGCACGACATGCGCGGCGACAAGGCCAACACGGAAGTGAAGATCATCGACAAGAGCCAGCCCATCCACTACCTGGAACAGGACTATCTGACGATTTCCATTCCTATGCAGCCGATCTCTGCCGTCAAGAAATCGGCAACCAAGCCTGCCGCCAAGCCTGCGGCCAAGAAACCTGCAGCAAAAAAATAAACAAGCCGGTAACTGATCATGACCGGGGACACTTTCGCCGGAGATTGCCTGGCGGAGCTGTACTCCGATATTGAGCAGTACTACTCCCAAAAACTAAAGGCCCACGGCGCAACCCCTTTGGGGGTGGCCTGGCCCTGCCAACCGACTCAGGAACTGCGCTTTGTGCAACTCCTGCGCATGTGTGAAGCGGAAAGCTCGTTTTCGCTGAACGACCTTGGCTGCGGCTACGGGGCCTTGCTGGCATTTCTGGCGAAGCGGCACCGGCGCAAGAAGATCGATTACTTGGGGCTGGACCTGTCGGCTCCAATGATCACGGAGGCTCGCCGGCTGTGGGGCAAGCGTCCACACACCGAATTCCTGGTAGCAAATGCCCCTTCCCGGGAGGCCGATTACTCGTTGGCCAGCGGGATCTTCAATGTCAAGCTTGGTCAAAGCGAAGTACGTTGGACACGTTTGGTCGAAGCGACCTTGATCGCCATGCGTGCCGCCAGCCGGCGCGGCTTCGCGGTGAATTTTCTCGCACCGCTGGCAGAGGGAGAGGTGCCCATGGCGGAGCTCTACAGGACGCACCCCGACGTATGGAGGTCCTATTGCGAAGAGAGTTTTGGCGCCAAGGTTGACTTGCTGCAAGGCTACGGGATGCGGGAATTCACGCTGCTGGTGCGCCTTCCCTAGGTGTGTCGGTCAGCGACCCATGAGTTCCGCCAGCCGTCCCCGCTCACTGACCAGTGCCTGCTCATACATCTTGGCGCCCGTGAGCTTGATCAGTTGCTCAGCCTGGTTAAAAAGCCCCACGGCTCTTTCCAGCGATCCCACATCAGCAGCCTGCCGCAGAACCCCACCCCAGACAATTAACGCCCGGCATTCCGTCAAGCGGTTGCTTCGCTTCTGCGACAGCGCGACGGCTTCCTTCGCGATTACCAGTGCTTCATCCAGGTTGCCAGCCTTGTAGTGGCGCTCGGCCAGGCTGGCCCGTATCTCGGTTTCAAACTCTACGGCTACGCGCGTCCCCATGACAAGCTCCAGGGCTTGTGAGTAGCTTTCATGGGCAGACTCCAGGTCACCCCGCGTCACCTCGGCCAACCCGTTGCACCACAACGCAAATACCCTTGAGTAAGGGCTTCGGTGCTCCTGCGCGATCTTGGAGACTTTTGTCGAATGCTCATGCGCCAGCGTCGCATCCTGGAAACAGGAGGCGAGTTCGACAGACAGATGATGCGCGATCTGCCCGATTACGGGATCGTCCAACCCCTCGTCGGCTGACAGCATTTTCTGCAGGCATTCTTGAGCTTCGTCGAAACGCCCCATGCGAATCAGCAGGCGCGCACGAATGCCGAGCACCCATTGCTCAATACTGAAATCAATGAACTCCCGATCGAATTGGTCAATGCTGGCGACACTTTGCATGGCTGCGTCGTTGGCCGCCAAGCCTTGCTCCAACAGCCCTGCCCATGCATAGGCCTGGCTCAGCGCCACGTTCAGCATCGCGACTCGCCCGGCGTCCAGGCCGGGCGGCGTGAGGGACAAGGCCTTGAGGACGCACTCCACATAGTCATCGGCCGCACCACCACCGGATTGCAGAATTCGCCCCTGCGCAAACAGCAGCAGTTGCACCAGCCGGCTATCGACCTCACTGGCATGGCCGATAGCTTCCTGGATGATCAGGTGAACCTCCTCGGGGCTTAGTCCTTCACGCCAGCCGAGGTACACAATCCGGCCTCCTGCCAAAGCCCGCAAGCTGTTGACTTCCGGCGTACGCTCCTGCCCGTCCAGCAGCGTCCACACCTTGCGCCAGTGCTTGATGGCCTGGGCCGAATTCGTAGAGCCGGTCCACTTCGCGGCACGCGCCTCGTGCTGCGCCGCGCTGAGCAACTGCCCGGCCGCCTCATAGTGGTAGGCGATCAGCGCGGCGAACTCGCCGGGCTGCGCGCTGTAGTGCACCTCCATGGCGATGGCCACCGCGGCATGCAAGTTGGCGCGCCGCGCCTTAAGCTGGGTGCTGTAGGCCACCTCCTGAATGAGCGGGTGGCGAAAAGCGAACCGGCGCCCACCCGCGATTTCCCGTAGCAGCTGCAGCAGTTCGGCTTCACACAAATCGTCCAGGCCGGTCTCCAACTGGCTGACCAGGTACACGGCGACGTCCTGCAGTACGGCCAGGGGTATTTCCTTGCCGATCACGGCGCAAACATGCAGCAGCGTCCTCTGGGTGGCGACGAGCCTGTCTATGCGCTCGCCGATCACGGCCTGCACGGTGGCGGGCAAGGCATGCGCCAGCGAAGCGATGTCCGATTTTTTCTGGTTTGAAGCCGCCAGCACGGCGCTTTTTTCAATCAGGGAGTGCGCCAGTTCTTCGGCAAAAAAAGGATTTCCGGCGGAACGCTCCACGATGAGGGGGAAAAATTCGAGCAAATCCGGATAGTGGCTCAAGCGATCGCGTACCAGCGCTTCAGTATCGGCCATGCTCAAATCGGCCAGATGCATCGCCCGGAAGTGGCGCATCGTCCACCAGGGCACCTGGTAACCCGGCCTGTAATTGAGAACCAGCAGTGTTCTGGTTCCGGCCACGGCGGCCACCAGCGCCGAGAGAAACTCCGAGCTGGCCTCGTCCAACCAGTGGAGATCTTCAAAAACGATGACGGAAGTTGTCGTGCCGGCCTGCTTCACGATCTCATGCAACAAGCCCAACAACCTGGCACGCCGAGCCTTGGGGTTGAGGGAACAGGGCGGGCTGCTCGCGTCGGCAACGCCCAGAAACTCACTGAGCAGGGCCAGGTCGTCTGGCGATACCGCGCCGAGCTTGGCCAGGCCCCGGACAATGCATTCCCGCGCCGCGGCAGCATCGTGTCCCGGGGTAATGTGGAAAAAACAACTGCGCAGCAACAGCAGAACAGGTTGCAAAGGCGTTGCATGACCGTAAAGCTGGGTTCTTACTTCGAAGACGGGCACATGGCGCAGATGGCACCACTGCGCAAACTCGTGGCAAAGCCGGCTTTTGCCCGAACCCGGCGCACCGGACAAGCCGATTACCGAGCCTTCGCCGTTTTCGGCGTTGCGCAAAGCATCCTGCAACGCAGTCAATTCCTGGGCACGCCCCCGGAAAAGCGACAGCGCAGCTTCATGGAAGTTATGGTTCTGCACGTCATTCTTCATGCCCAGCAGCACGTGTAGCTCGACGGGCTCCGCGATTCCCTTGAGCTGATGCTTGCCGATGGAGCGGGCATCGCAGGCAGAGCGCACCAGCGTCAGGCAATCGGCCGTGAGGCAGATTCCACCGGGCTCGGCCAGGGCCACCACCCGGCTGGCAAGATGAATCGCGTGGCCGTGCACGCCGCCGCCCCGGGTGGCATCTATGGCCTCAGGATCAAGGGCCACCTGGCCTGAATGCAGGCCAACCCGGATTTGCATGCTTGTACCAGGGCCGTCGAAAGCCGCTTGCATGGCCAGCGCGGCCTCGCAGGCAAGGCTGGCGTGGCCTTCGAGCGCGCGGGGCACGCCGAACAAGGCCATGATGCCGTCGCCGAGCGTACGCACGACGGTCCCGCCGAAGCGTTCCACCGCATTGCACATGCGTTGCACGGCAGGCCGCAGCTGCTCCATGGCCTGCTCGGGGTCCAGGCCGGCCACATGCTCGGTGGAGCTGACAACGTCCGCAAACAGGATGGTGGCGTGTTTAAGCGCGCCCCACTGGATCTCCGATGCTGCGGGGATGGCACCGGCGGGCTCCTGCGCACTGAGCCCAAAAGCGGCGCCACAATTACCGCAAAACCGGTTGCTCACCGGGTTCACGGTCAGGCACGAAACGCAGCGCAACGACATCTTCTTCTTGTCCCTCTTACAACAGGAAAACCCACCAGACTAATCGTTGCACGGGCCTCGCAACAAATCAAGGAATTAGTGACTTGGCGTCAGGGGAGAACCCCCACGGTTTGCCACGCCGAGACCACGGCCGTGTACTCTTTTGACTTACTGCCGAAGCGCGCACTGGCCGCACGGCTCGTCGCCCGCGCCGCATCCAGGAAGCTGGCCTTGGACTTGAGCTTGCCGAAAGCGTCGTACCAGACCAGTCCCGCCTTTTCCCAGGAGAAGCCGCCTATTTTCCTCGCAGCCAGGTAGAACGCATGGTTGGGAATTCCCGAGGTGTCGTGGACATCGGCGCCGTCGACGTATTGTTCCATGGTCTTGAACTGGTCGTCGTCGTACCAGGTCAGCTTGCGGTTACCGGGGTCTTTGAGCGAGCGAATGGCCTTGCCGTGCTGCGGTGCGAGCATGTTTTCGCCGAGTAACCAGTTGGCCTGGGCCGCCGTCTGGCCCAAGTGCCATTGCTTGACCATGCTGCCCATGACGTCGGAGAAGGATTCGTTAAGGGCGCCAGCCTGGCCCTGGAGCACGTGCGTCTGCTCTTCAAATTCGCGGTCCTTGCGCGCGAGCTTGACCACCCCCAGCCCGCCGGGAATCATGTGCTGGATGACCCCATGGGTCAGTTCGTGGGTGATGATGTCCAGCGCCTCGGTAAAGCCGCCCACGTTCGCATCACCATCGCCGTAGACCATCTGCTCGCCGGTCCACATGGCGTTGGCGAAATTCTTGCCGAAGTGCACGGCCGACTCCACGCGCATGCTGCGGTCGTCAAGCGAATCCCGCCCGAAGATCTGGTGGAAGAAATTCAGCGCGATGCCGGTGTTGTCATACACCTGGTTGACGCTGCGGTCCTTGACAGGCTTGTCGCCTTCGTGCCGCACCGGTTTGCCCGGCAAGTCGGTATCGAAGCCGGCATTAAAAATACTGCGGCGATAGGCCTGCGCCGGCATGAAGGACTGCGGTGATTGCACGGTACGGGGAGCAGGCGCCTGCTTGGAACAGACATGGCGATGCGTGCGCAGCCGCATGCTGTGCTCGATATGGCCGTTGAGCCGCTGGCGCTCCTCCTCATTGGCTTTTTCGGCAAGCTTGCGAAAGAGTTTGGACGGGACGGCAAAACAAAAACAGCGGTAGGCGGGTTTCAAGGGTTCGGTCCTTCAATACGAAAAAAGCCGGCGCGCAAATGCCAACAGGCTCAGGCCGCCCGAATGCGGCACACTGAAACCGATGGCACGGCAATCCGCCAAACAAGGCTTGCCAAGGCTCCCGTGCCAATGCGAACGTCAGCGGCAGCGACACCGGTACGCCCAAGCACCATTCGCAGCACCGCGCGCGTTGCCTGGCGCTGGCGGCGCTCTTCGGGCGGGACGATGCCGGAATACTGCTGCGACAGGAAGTACGCAAGCGTCGAATAGCTCTTTTGCACGCTGAATCGTCCCAGCGTGACGATCACACTGAAAAGAGGCAATAACAGGGTGCTGAAAAGCAGCCCGATGAGATATGCAAAGCCCACCCATCCGGCAAAAACGATATCAATGCGCCCTTCCGACACCAGAGACAGAATCAGAAAAGGCAATATTTGAAACGGGAGGGAGCCTGTCGCTGAAAAAACACCGACCCCAATTAGTACGCGCAAAATTAATCCAATCTGAAATCCCGATGGTCTTTTCGCTCACCTGGCACCCTATCGCCTTCAGCACAGGATCAGAAGTTGAACACTGCGGACGATATTTTTCCCAAGGCGGCTAGCCCATCCGCGACATAGGATGGCGACGTTCATCCCAGTTTTTGTATAAGGCAACCGCAAAGCGGACCTTGCATCAAAACCGCAGCTAAATGCAATCTACCATGGGTTTTGCTCAAGCATAACAATTCCGATTTTTCTGTAGATAAAGCCGCGCACAGTATTTCCATTACCCGCGTTCTCCTCCAAAATGAGGAGGTAAAACTTTGTTACACCATTTACGATGAATCCCCCGACCGAATTACCTACCCACATGGGCCGAAGCACGAAGGTGCTGCTGGTCATGGATGTGGTGGAGTCAGTCAGGATCATGGAGCAGGATCAAGATGGTTTCGTACAGAGGTGGCAACAACTGGTGCAGCAGGCTGAGCAGCAAATTCTGCCGCTGCATGGCGGCCGCATCGTCAAAAGCCTG
>Ga0102589_1003458_pt1 | contig 16382 bp, 13 predicted proteins | sample AraplaMF_Col_mLB_FD_76858 | JGI IMG/M metagenome (GOLD analysis project Ga0102589, IMG submission 76858) | Arabidopsis root microbial communities from the University of North Carolina, USA - plate scrape MF_Col_mLB | ecosystem: Host-associated > Plants > Roots > Endosphere | place: USA... | reverse complement strand
AAAAACATCATTATTTTATTTAATTCAATGGAAAAAACTATCCAATCGACCAACGAGATTTATACATGTTGGCAATATCTTAAGCAATGATTTCCATTAAACTTGTCACGACCCGTATTTCTTTCCCCTCTAGATCCATGAATTGAATGATACCATGGCTTTTACGTTTGTTTTTGTGGTGTCCCAAGTAAGTCCTTTTTATGAAAAAAATCAAAGCTGGTGAAATTTTAGATTTCAGAAATTGGTATTGTCCCAACCTCTTGACGTTTACTTATGAAGAAAATAAATAGATGTCTTCGAATTTACCTTAAAGTATGCTCAAGCTTGTTTCCTTTATATCAGTAATTAGCATATGACCCGGTGCATGAGTAATTATTATAGAAGGTTTACTTTCCATTGCTACTGCCTGAGGGGTTACGCCACAAGCCCAGAATACTGGTATTTCCCCTGGCTTCATGGACACGGCATCACCGAAATCTGGTTTTGAAATATCCGTAATCCCTATTTGTTCTGGACTACCAATATGTATTGGTGCACCGTGTACATTTGGAAAGCGCGAAGTAATTTGGATTGCACGAATCGCATCCTCTGGTGTCATAGGGCGCATACTGACAACAGTTGGTCCTTCAAACACACCTGCTTTTTCACACGCGATATTTGTTTTATACATTGGCACATTACAGTTTTCTTGAATATGTCTTATTGGAATACCCGCTTCAAGAAGAGGTGTTTCAAATGTAAAGCTACACCCTATTAAAAAACCTACCATATCCTCTTCCCAATACTCTGTAATATCTAATACTTCTTCCGTTAAAATACCATCCCGATAAATACGATATTTCGGAATGTCCTTGCGAATATCTGCATTTTTAGCGATTTTTGAAGGTATAAATGATCCCGGTTCTGTCACGTCTAATAATGGGCATGGCTTTGGATTACGCTGACAAAATAGTAGAAAGTCAAAGGCATGCTCCTTCTTCAAAATCACTAAATTTGCTTGTGTAAACCCAATCGACATGCCAGAAGTTGGCCCAGAAATTTCTTGATTGCGAATAAGTTTACGGATTTCATTCGGCTCTAAGGCACTATATGTTGTCATTATCAATTCACTCCTTATCAATTATGCCTCGGCGTAATTGCATCCGGATTTTGAATTGTGCCAGCACAATTCATTCCTTTGAAAATCCGTGACATCCGCCGGAGGCTTTAGGCCAACACGATGTTGGTCACTCAGTCGTCGCCACAGGACGTGGCGTTCTTAGACTGAGTTCCTCTATTTCAGTAGGTGTTTGGATACCCACTGAAAAGGTACAAAAATCGCATTCATCTCACCACCTATAGAGGTGGGAGTCTTCTGCTGAATAAAGATAAAATAACCATCCATGAAAAGTTTCTCATGGATGGATGGTTGATTGTTAAATCAACTGAAAATTTTCGGAATTTCTCCAATTAATGTAATAATGCTGAGATATCCCATAAGAACAACTACCATTGCTCCAGTTACAGTTAACCAACGTGGATGCTTGTATGTACCAACAATTTCTTTTTTGTGTGCAGCAACTAATATAATGCCAAGCGATAATGGTAAAACCATTGCATTTAATGCACCTACCAAAATTAACACATTAACAGGCTTTCCAACTAAGGCAAAAGTTGTTGTTGAAATGACGATAAATGCTATAATCACCCAATTATGATATTTCTCAATGCTAGGGTGGAATGAACGAATAAATGAAACGGATGTATAAGCTGCACCTACAACAGAAGTAATCGCTGCAGCCCACATAATCATACCAAACATACGATAACCAATATTACCCGCAGCTAGTTGGAAAACAGATGCAGGTGGGTTGGCAGAATCAATGACTAAACCTTTTGAAACAACACCAAGAACCGCTAAAAATAAAGCAATACGCATTACGCCAGTAATCAAAATCCCTGTCACAGAGCTTTTTGTTACTTCTGGCAAAGATTCTTGTCCTTTGATGCCCGCGTCCAAAAGGCGGTGACCACCAGCAAAAGTAATGTAACCTCCAACTGATCCACCAACCAAAGTTACAATCGCAAACCAGCTAATTTCTTTAGGCCATACAGTGTTCACAATCGCTTCTCCTACAGGTGGTGAAGTTTTAAAAGCAACGAATAGCATGAGTAAAATCATGACACCGCCAGCAATTTGCGCAACCTTGTCCATAGCCTTCCCTGCTTATTTATAGATAAAGATAAAAATAGCAAAAAGTGCACTTACAACGGCACCCATAATTGGATCTACGCCAAGCATTGCATTTAACCCTAAACCAGCTCCAGCAACGTTACCAATATTGAATGCTAAACCACCTATAACAATCATAACTGCAAGGAGAACACCTAATCCAGGTAACACCTTATTGGCAATTTCTTGCCCTCGTAAGCCAGAAACAGCAATGATTCGCCAAACGTTTACTTGTGCGACAATATCTAGAATTAATGAAATTAAAATTACAAATCCAAAGCTAGCCGCTAATTGCTGTGTAAATACTGTCGTTTGTGTTAAAAAACCTGGTCCGATAGATGAGGTAGCCATTAAAAAGGCTGCTCCTATTAACACACTTTTACTTGCTGTTTTCTTAACAAACTTACCTTTTTTCTCTTGCTCGATCCCAGCTTCACTAACTTCCGCTTTTTTTGTTACCATTGGCTTACCCCTCCTTGATTGCACGTACTGCTATTTGATGTTCTGCTAATCTTGAATGAATATATTTTGCAAACTCTACAGCATGTTCCCCGTCCCCATGAATACAAATAGTATTTGCCTGTAATGGGACATCGATTTGCTGTTGTGACAATACAATTCCCTCTTTCACCATTCTCACGACCTGATTCACAGCTTGTTCCTTATCGGTAATCAATGCATCAGGTTGTTTACGAGATGTTAAAGAACCATCCTTCTGATAAGTACGATCTGCAAACACTTCATGGGCTGTTTGAAGCCCTACTTTTTCTCCAGCTTTTGTTAATTCACTACCTGAGAGACCAAATAACACAAGTGAAGGTGAAATATCATAAATGGCTTGTGCGATTGCCTCAGCTATCGCTGGATTTTTAGCAGCCATATTATAAAGTGCTCCATGTGGCTTAACATGCTGCATGGTTTCATTGTAAGTCGTTAGAAAACCTTGCAATGCTCCAACTTGATAAATGACCATATCATAGGCTTCCTGTGGTGTGATGTTCATCTCACGTCGCCCAAATCCATTTAAATCCGGTAATCCTGGATGTGCCCCGATTTTCACACCATTAGCAATGGCTAGCTTAACTGTCTCTCGCATGACTGTTGGATCTCCAGCATGGAATCCACAAGCAATATTAGCAGAGGTTATATATTTTAAGATTTCTTCTTGCTCTCCAAGTCGATAACGACCAAAACTTTCCCCTAAATCACAGTTTAAATCAACTCGAAACATCTTCTTCCCCCGTTTTCTTCCCACTAAAGTAGTTATGATGAATACGTTTACAAATAGCTTGTACCGATATTCGGAACTTAAGTTTTGAAATTTAAAAAAATCTTAACATATTTTATTATTACTGAAAAGTATAAATTTAAAATTTTGAGAAAGAATTTTTTTTTTGAAATTTTCATTTAAATTAAACTTATTTTCGTTTATTGTTTAAATATACTATTAATAATCCGTTATTTAAAACTTACATACCGAATTACGAAACTTCAGGAGATGGTTTTTTTGATGAATTTAAAAGAGAATGTACAGATAAGACCTTTGAGTGATTCTGCACTAGTCATTCATGTAGGTGATGGAATCAGTGAGGCAATTCACAACAAAGTTAAAAATATATTGAATTTATTAGAGAGCAATCCATTTGAAGGATTCATCGAGGTTGTGCCTGCCTATAATAATGTGACGGTTTACTACAATCCGATTGAAGTATACTTTTCAAATATAGGTAAAGAAGGAGAAATGCCTTACGAAAAGGTGAAAGAAACAATTCTTTCTTTAATGAATCAGTCTCACATAGTTGAAACAACGAAGGAACGTGTCGTAAAAATCCCTGTAGTATATGGTGGTGAAATGGGACCAGATTTAGAATTTGTAGCCTCTTATCATGGTTTAACACCTAATGAAGTCATTAAAATACACTCTTCTGTAGAATATCTTGTATACATGATAGGCTTTGCTCCAGGTTTTCCGTTTATGGGAGGAATGGACAAACAAATTGCAACACCTCGTAAAGAAACTCCACGGTTATCGATTGCACCGGGATCTGTTGGAATTGCGGGAAACCAAACAGGAATTTACCCATTAGAAACTCCAGGTGGATGGCAAATCATCGGTCGAACACCTTCTCGTTTGTTTCTACCTGAACAATCTCCTCCAACCCTATTACAACCGGGTGATCGAATTCAGTTTGTACCAATTTCGTTAGAAGAATATAAGAGCGATTGGGAGATGAAAACATGGGCATAAAAGTATTACAGCCAGGTATGCTGGCAACCATTCAAGACTTAGGAAGATATGGGCTACAAAAGTTTGGTGTTATCGTCGGAGGAGCAATGGATTCTATTTCCTTACGAATTGCGAATTTACTTGTTGGAAATTCGGAAGGAGAAGGCGCTCTTGAGGTGACACTTTATGGAACAACCCTTTTATTTGAAACGGATGAACTGATCGCAATTACAGGTGGCAATTTGCAACCTACAATAGACGGAAAAGAAACACCCATGTGGCGACCACTTTTAATTCAAAAAGGATCTGTTTTAAAATTTAATACTGCGATTAGTGGTTGCCGCGCCTACGTATCGTTTAGTGGCGGAATTCAAGTGCCCAAAGTGATGAGCAGTAAAAGCACCTACATACGCGCTGGAATCGGAGGATTTCAAGGAAGAAAATTGCTGAAGAATGATGTCTTTGAATTAGATAGACGATCAGAGTTAGGAGAAGAACTATTTAAACAATTAAAAAGAGAACCAACGTACCTTCCTTGGTCAGCTGATTACACATCCTTTGTTACATTAAAAAAAACGCAAACAATCCGCTTCATAAGAGGCTCTGAATATGAGCATTTCGATGAGGATAGTTTAAAAAAATTCCTTTCCACGCCTTACACCATCACAACACACTCAGATCGAATGGGCTATCGATTAGATGGAGAGGCAATTCAATTAAAAGAGCCATTTGAATTATTATCCGAAGGGGTTACATTTGGAACGATTCAAGTGCCCTCCAATGGGCAACCTATTATTTTAATGGCAGATCGTCAAACAACTGGTGGATATCCTAAAATAGCTCAAGTGATTTCTGCCGATTTACCATCATTAGCACAAATGCAAGCGAATGGTCGAGTCTATTTTAAAGAGGTCACTCTTGAAGAGGCTCAATTGGCATTAATACAGCAAGAAAGAAAACGAAATGAATTAGCAATGGGGCTCCGTTTTAAAAGGGGTTATAGCATATTTAGATAAAAATATTCCCTAAAAATTAGGATCTTCACCAAAAACGTGTGGTGATCCATAAATTAGCAACTCCAACGCAAAATGGGTAATCTCAAATGACTTTTGAGATTACCCATTTTTTAAAGCTGTTCATATCCTAATTGTTTAGAAATCTCTGCAGTAGCCTTCTTAAGTTTATCGACAAAGATTTTAACGTTTTCCCCTTGATAATTAGTTTCTAGACCCGCAATACTCATTGCTGCAACGACTTCTCCTTTATGATCGTAAATCGGTGCTGCAACAGCAGATGTATAATTTTCTAATTCTGAATGGCTGATTGTATAACCGAGTTCTCTAGCCTGCACAATCGTTTCAAAAAGCCTTTCCTTTTCCGTAATCGTCCCCATTGCAAATGATTTAAGTTCTACCGATTCGAGATATTCCTTTATGTCTGCATCCGGTAAAAAGGATAATACAGCACGAGGGCATGCCCCTGCATAAAGAGGACTTTTTCTACCAATTGCTGTGTAGAGTCGAACTTTTTGCTTCGTATCTATTTTCTCGATATAAACAGCATCGCCACCATCACGAACGATTAAATTAATCGCTTCTTTTACATCATTATGTAACTCATTCATAATTGGAACTGCAATTTTCCGCACATCTAGGCGAGTGGATACTAGATGTCCAAATTTAAGGAAGAGAATACCTAACCTATATTTTGCATCAGTTCCCTTTTCTAAAAATTCCATTTCCTCAAAAGATTTCAACATGCGGAAAGCAGAGGTTTTAGGGATTCCTGATAACTCAATTACTTCTTGAAATGACAGTTCAGTATGATCGATAAATAAATTTAATATATCCATAGAACGGATAACCGTTTTATTATTATTTGTCAATGTAAGTTTTCTCCCCCTTCTTTCTAAATTTAATCTAACCTTAATTATACCTAACATCTTACTGTTTTTATATAGCCTGGCTCATCACCAAAACGTGTGGTTGATTTCTTTGATAGAAAGAGCTTGTTTTTCTATAAAAGCTCAAATAGTTTCGATAAAATGAGATTTTGTTTCGATAAAAGCTCAAATAGTTTCGATAAAGAGCGATTTTGTTTCGATAAATCTTCAAAGTATTCCTATGATACGAACGAAAGGAGCTTTAGTGATTCTGTTTTGGGGCTCGACACGAAAACATTCACAAAGAATACCTTTATCATTTTGTTTTTCAATACTAAGAAAAGAGTTGTCTCTTGCGTCTGAGACAAACTCCTTTTTTTGACTCTTCCGACTGGGCGTTTTGAGCTGACGCTTCGCTTTCGCACAGAGCAAAGATTCTTGGGGAGAAGAGCAAGTAATACAGAGCATATTTTTTTAAAAATGTCAGCCACAACCTTGGTGATGAGCCTATACCCTGTAAATCAGGTTGATAAAGGAATAAAAAACAGGAGCAGAGAACGGTTGCTTTGCTTCCATGCTCTTCACCCCTGCTTATTATTCTTATTTACGTTTTCCTTAAATAAAATCACTCCAAACAGACCAACGATGGAGAAGATAACCGGCGTGATGAAACCATAGTAATATCCATCCAATAGATTTCCTGAAGTTGATTGAAAATGATCCAATATATATCCAAAAATGATTGGTAGCAATACAGCACTTAGAAAGCCTCCCGTATTCGCAATCCCTGACACAATTCCTGATTCTTCAAGTTTAAAAGATTGACGTACAGCTGCAAAGGTTAATGCACTTGCCCCATATCCAAAACCAATGATAAAGAAAATAATAATTAGAAAGAAAAAGGAAGGATGCCCATTGCATAAAAGGAAAGAAAACCACCCTAATAAAACAGTGATATGAACGACAATATACGGTTTCTTAATTGTTTCTAAGCGACTTGAAACCCAACTAGCTAGAGGTGCTCCAATAAGTGCCCCGATAAGTCCGATCATAATTAGCTGGCTGGCATCTGAACGAGTCATATCGTACAAATTCATCCCATATGGTACTGCCCACGAACTGATAAACCCTACATAACCGCCGACTACCCCAAAATGGCAACAGAATAGAGCCCATGCTTGCGGGTTTGAAAATATTCTTCGTAGTAAAACGGATGTTTTTTCACGTTGCACTTCTACTGTATCTACTTCTTGCTCATCTCCAAAAACTTGTTTTGTTTTTTTCACAAGTACAAAATAAAGGAGAATGCCACATAAACATAATAGTAGTCCTACTGAGAAAAATGTTACCCTCCAACCAAATAAAAGGATCCACGTGGAGTAAGGTACTGTCGCCAATAAGAAACCAAGACTTCCTGTCATGCCCGCCAGGCCAATTAATCGAACAAATTCCTTTGTATGAAACCATTGGGCCAAAATTAGCACCATGTTAACCCATATGGTCGCATCCCCTACCCCAGTTAGTATTCTAGCAAAAAACAGGACGATTTCATGTGTACCCAAACTATAAACAATTGTCCCTAAACCTGTAAGAGTAGCACCAATAATAAGAAAAAAATTTGGCCCAAATCGATCAGCTAAAATCCCCATCGGAATTTGCAAACTCGTGTAGACAAAAAATTGTATACTCGTCAATAACCCAATTGTTGATGCTGTTACATTAAAATCATGCATCACTTGGTCTGTAATCAGTCCTGGGGCAGTTCGTTGACTCGCCATTAACAAATAAGTAAATAATACAGAAACAAATACAATCCATCTATATCTGCTATTTTGTTTGTCCAATGATTTCTACTCCTATTAGCTTTTACTCTATATATATGAATTATAGGTAACTTTAAAAACCTGTTTTCCAAAGTAGTTTTATGATTTGAAGTTGAGTGAAAATGTTTTAGTTTTTAATAAGAGTGGTACGAATGAGAGTGATGTGCAATTTATTAGGTATGAGAGCAGTTTTATTTCCTGCTCTATAGGCAACGAGGTAAGATCTGATGAAGGGATTACGCTATGGAAAATATTTAACACAAAATTATTCTTTCCCTCTATTGAAAACTACTGAACCATAAAATTCCACGTTATATCTACCTTCTTATTACCAAATATATAATAGATTTTGCAGTGCTATGAAATTAAATTATGTAATTTAACTTAAATACATATAAAAAACCATCTATAATTTTTATAGATGGCTTTAAAATTAATTATTTTTTATTATTCCCACTCAATAGTAGATCATATTTCCAATCCCCTTATTTTACAGCATTTCTCTAAACACAATACTTTTTTGGTGGTGTGTTTGGTGGAAAATGCAATCACCGAGCATTAAGCAAGCGAAGTTTCCAAAGTATTTTCTATCTTTACTATAGTTCTATTTAAAAATGGCTGTTTTCTCAAAGGGTGTTGCTTCTTGTTTGGCTATCTTATTCAACAATCGCGCCCGATCGTATTATAAGGTCAGCCAGAAAATATTTCTGGTTGACCATTTTTTATATCGATATATGATAACGGTAGCCGGGGTAGAACGTTCGCGCCCGTGGGGCTAAGACCTCGTCCGCAAAACAGTTCGCCCCCTACTTGTAGAAACATATTTGAGGCTGGTTGGGACAATGATCTCGTATAACAAGCGAAGCTATGACACTACAAAGAGGATTTAGGGGTTACCGGCAATTATCATTTTGAAGGAGGAATTATAATGAATCCAGTCATCGGTCTGGATGTAGCAAAAGGTGAAAGTCAGGTTCAAGCTTACTTGGAAAGAAAGAAGCCCTACAAGAAAAGTTTCAAAGTAAAACATGATCTTGATGGGTTAGCTAGTTTATTAGATTTTATTAAAGAATTAGAAGATATTTCAGGAGAGCGTCCCCCTCTTGTTATGGAATCAACAGGCCATTATCACACACCAATTGTTCAATATTTTGAGGACAAAGGCTATTTAATAATTATCGTAAACCCACTCATCTCTTATAAAGCAAAAAGTTCTAGTTTACGAAAGGTAAAAACAGATATCATTGATGCTAATCATCTCTGCGAGCTGTATTATAAGGAGGATTTAGAGCCTTATAAAAAGCGTGGTATCCAACTTGCGAACTTACGTAATCTTACGAGACAGCACGATAATATTACAGGCATGTTTGTACAAACTAAACTACAATTTCAGGCAGTTTTAGATCAAGTTTTCCCTGAATATAGTAATGTTTTTGGAGACTTATATTCGGATGTTTCTTTGAAAATACTACATGCATTTCCTACTTCAGAGGATATATTGAAAGCCAATAATGAAGTATTAGCAACTAAAATAAAAGAATTCTGTAATTCTCCTTCTTTAGAATGGGCAAACAAACAGGCTGAAAAGCTAATGACTGCAGCAGCTCAAAACCCTTTTCAGAAGGCTTTATATTCTAGTCTTGCCCTAAGCTTAGATATGTATATTAATATGCTTTTTGAATATAAAAAACATCTATCCATGCTTGAAAATGAGATAGATGCTTTATCAAAAAGTATTGAAGAATCTAAGATTATCCGATCAATTCCCGGTATCGGAGAAAAAATCGCTGCCACGATTGTATCTGAAATTGGGGAAATTGAAAGGTTTAATCATCCTAAGAAACTAGTCGCATTTGCCGGTCTTGATCCAAGTGTCTTTGAATCTGGTACATTCAAAGGTACTTACAACCGAATAACCAAAAGAGGCTCTAGCAGACTACGGCAAGCTTTGTATATGGCTGTTAAATGTGCTATTCGTGACTGTCGAAAACAGAAAACAACGGATGAAATCCTTCCTCGTAATAAGAAATTACGGGCGTTTTATGATAAAAAACGGGAAGAAGGAAAACCATTTAGAGTAGCTGTAATAGCTTGTGCAAACAAACTCTTACATTGGATTTATGCACTTTTAAAAAGCAAAACTTCTTTCCAAGACTTAGCTTGATTTAACAAATTAACTAAGTAGACCTGAACTTTCCAAATCAAGTATTTGGACGGTTATTTGGTATACACAAATTTAGTATAACATGATATTTTTATTATTTTTAATGAAAATTATTGACAACTATTAGCTGGTTTTGTTGAACATCATTTTTATCTAACCATATTCAATAAAGCCCCTGTTAGTTGAAGCAAGTAACACAGCACCCAATTTAAATACTTTTATATTCTGGAGAAGCGATAACTTTTCGAAGAACTTATTCTTGGCTTCTCTGTAATCTTCCATTTCCATTCCTTCGTATTTCCTTTTTAAATTATCATATTCCTTTCGGTAATTACCATTCATTAGTAAGGCATCGCGAAACTTCCAAAAGAAATCAAATTCTGAATTTTTGACAGTTAATTGAATACATAATGGAGAAACTGTCGAATCCCTTAAAGGCCCTGAAGGCTTCAGTTTTCACACGCCCTCATTTAATTCATATAACTAGTATGAAAAAAATAACTATCTAACCATGCTTTTGTTCCTTTTCCTCTTCCTTTTTCCGACGCTTCTCTTCCTCTTTTCTATGTTTCTCTTCTTCTTTTTTAAGTTTCTTTTCCTCTTTTTTGAGCTTCTCTTTATTTCCGCCATTATTAGGATGAATTATTACATTGTTGTTTTTAGGTGGCTCTTCTGCAGAATCAATTCCTTTTATATAAAGTTCATTTTTCACTCTGTAGACACTATCTGGTTGCTGAAAATTTGCTGTATCCGTTCCGATTGCTTCCATCATTGCTTTAAACATTAACTGTGAGATTTTCGTCGTATTTCCAGTCATATAGTTACCCTGTCCGTTTTGAGCGTAACCCGTCCAGACAGCCATAGTGTATTGAGGAGTATACCCTGCAAACCAGCTATCATTTGTAGCAGAATTTGGGTATCCATATTTAGCTCGAGTTTTTTCATCAAAATTGGTTGTACCTGTTTTCCCAGCAACATCCAGACTGGGAACATTTGCAGTTGTTCCTGTACCAGCATTTACGACTGTACGTAACATATCAGTTACCATATAGGCAGTGTAATCTTGCATAACACGTTTTGTTTTCTCTGCAAAATTAACGACTGCGCCATCCGCTAAAACAACCTTTTGGACAAAATGCGGTTTATTGTATAATCCGTTGTTTCCAAAAGCACTGTAGCCCCCTGCCATATCTAAAGGACTGACAGTATTGCTGCCTATCGAGTAGGATTCATATACTTCTTTACTTTTAAACGTAATGCCAAGTTGTTCTGCAAAACTCTTTGCCTTATCCATCCCAACTTCTCTCAATGTGAGCAGTGCCGGGATATTGTATGAATTTTGCAGTGCCGTCCGCATAGTCAGTGTTCCATGATATTGATGATCCCAGTTGGAGATGGGTTCCCCCGTTGAATAAGTTGTCTTATGGTCGTTAATCAAATGAGCAGTGGACCATTTTAAGTTTTCAATCGCCGGTCCATAATCAAAAATAGGCTTAAAGATAGATCCTGGTTGACGTTTGATATCTACAGCAAAGTTGTGACCTAAAAATTGGGCTTTATAGTCATTTCGACCACTCCCGATTGCCCTGACTTCACCCGTCATGGTATCTAATAAAACGAAGGCTCCCTGAAAATTATCATCCGGATAGGCAATGATTTCACTGGTATTCATCATTTTCTCCGCAAAGACCTGTGCTTTTGGATCCAGGGTTGTGTAAATCGACAATCCGTCTTCGCTAATGTCCACATCCTTCAGCTTTCCCTTTACTTCTTTCACAGCTGCATCCAAAAATGCTTCATAAGGCATACTTTGCTGCTTATTTTTTGCTACAAGTCCCTCTGCTACAGAAACTTTTTCTGCTTCCTTCATTTGTTTTTCCGTAATATAGCCATCTCGAAGCATCGAGCTTAATACGATATGACGGCGCTTCGTGGCTGCTTCTTCGTTTTCAGGTATGGTTGGATCATAATTGTTCGGACTCTGTGTCAGTCCGGCTATCATCGCCGCCTGCGCAAGCGTCATTTTTTCCAAATCATCTGACTCAATTCCGTAATAATTCTTTGCTGCGGTAGCCACTCCATAAGAGCGGTTTCCAAGGTAGATTTTATTTAAATACATCATTAAAATGTCTTGCTTAGAATATTTTTTTTCCAACTGATATGCTAAGTCCCATTCTTGCACTTTGCGTTTCAGTGTTTTCTCTGGAGACAAGAAAGAATTTTTAATGACTTGCTGTGTAATCGTACTACCTCCCTGAGATCCGAAATCTCCTGTTACGTTTACGAAAATAGCCTTGGCTGTCCGTTTGAGGTCGATCCCAAAATGTTCGTAAAAATGGGAATCCTCGGTGGCAATAAAGGCATTTTCCAATACTTTTGGCACTTGGTCGTACGTAATTTTTGTCCGTTTTTCCTTCCCGTATTCATAAAGGAAGTTTCCGTCTTTATCATAAAATTTAGTAGACAGCGGATCCATTAGCTTAGCAGAATCTAAGGTAGGTGTACCCTTCATTATTGAAGCAATCATAATGGCTCCTACTCCTGTTGCAACAAGTCCGACTGTCAAGCAGACAATGACCATTTTTTTTAACAACGATCCCTTTTTCAGTATACCGATACTTCTATGTTTATTTTTGTTTGTTTTTTTCGCTTTTTTTCGTTCCTTACGAGTTTGATACCCTTCTTCTGACATTCTTATTCTCTCCCATTTAAATACAATTACAGTTAATATAAGCGCAACAGCCTGTGCCGATATAATTTTTTGAGTACCTAACATTATTAATGCCCTCATAACAATACCTAACTATCAATTCTATCATCTGGTACTAATAGTTGATACTATATTTTTTTACTAACCCGGCCGAATAAAACCTTTATTAATAAAAAAAGGAACAAATTCCACAAAATCGGAAATTCGTTCTTTTTCTTTATACTAATTCCAACCACGCTACTGCCTCGCAATGTGTGGAGTGTATGAACACATTGGTGCTGATGAAATGACCTGGTTCCTATTAAGTTTTTTTAATCATTGTAAGCTAACCTTTAATAAAAGAATGGTATTCAATAATATGGCCCGATTGTTGAACACAAGTTAAACATCACTGTTGAACTAACCTGCTTCGTTAGTACAATAAGAAAAAAGAGCTGTCTAAAACAGCTCAATAATCTTCAAGGAAAGCACCCGTTAGCTTAATAAGAGTTAGCTTTAATCCTTAATTAAGGATCCTCCAGTAGTAAAGTGATGTTCTTCGTCAATAGTATGCATATAACCTTTTAATTGAATATTAGGATTATCTATTCCTAATATAGATTTATCACCAATACCTTCAAATGGCATAAAAACATCTAATGTAATCTTTTCCCCTGGTTGAATATCTAATTTGTTTCCCGTAGCTTCCACAGTATATTTATTACCTTTATAAGCACTTTCACCCTGTTTTATAGGGAAGGAAACAAAAACAGTATTTTGCTTTAAAACATAATCACTACCATTTGTTAATTTTATGGAATATGATATTCCTTCTTCAAACGTTTTTTGTTCAATTAGCTCTAGCTTGATTTTATTCATATCATTTACAGTAATATTTTTTTCACTAACGCTTCCTGCTAATAATACTAAAATAATTATAAATACAACTATACTTAGCCAGCCGTAACCTTTTTGTCCCTTTTGAAATTCTCTTAATCCCATTACCAACATCATTAAACCTAAAAACAACATCATATATGGTTGAAACTTAAAATCTTCAGTAATCAATCCATATCCTGCAAGTGAAATAACTGTTATTGATAAAATAATTTGCAAAAACATTAACAATTCCCCCCCTTAACAGAGTTACCACACCACATATTACTAATATTATTGTTAAACTATCCTCCCTCTATAAACATTGATGTATCAACTGTTTCCACCACTTCGTGATGAAGAAAAAAAAGCTGCCTATGCAACTCAATGATCTTAAATTAAAGCGCCCGTTAGCCATCCATGTCGCGCTACACCACAGAAAATGAAAGATTATTACGTTCTTTCATGGGAGTTGAAGAATTCTCCTTTAAGAATACTCATTCTAAGACGGTCTATGTACCCTCCATTTCGATGACGGTCTTGCCTTAATACACCCTCTTCTACAAAACCTATTGATTTGTACGATTTAATTGCTTTTATATTATCAATATCAACTCTTAACCAAATTTTATTTAATTCTAATTCATTAAAACCCCAAATTAGCATATCTCGCATTGCTGATAAGCCATAGCCTTTTCCCCAATAATTTTTATCTCCTATTGCTATTCCAATTTCAGCATTTCTATTGTGCTTATCAATGTTTTTTAAATCAATCCAGCCAATATGTTTTCCATCCTCAGTTTCAATTGCTTTTTGTTCATAGCCATTTGTTCTATTTATACACATCTGTATCCATTTTAGAGTTTCTTCTCGACTAAATGGAGGATATTTTTCTGATACATTTAGATATTTTGTAACGTCTTTATCCAAACACCATTGGTAACGGTCTTCCACATCATTTAGTGTCAAATCTCTTAACCTTACTTTTTGAAAATCATTCACCTTTTTTTCTTCCAATCTTTATTTTTATTAGCTTCTATACTATTTAACTTGTTACGAAATCCTTCTTTCACTAACCTGCCTCGTTAGCACAACAAGAAAAAAGAAGCTGCCGTAGCAACACCTTGTTTAACTCTTGCACCCCGTTAGCCATCCATGTAGCGCAAAAACCAACGCTACACCACAGAAAATGAAAGATGATTACGTTCTTTCATGGGAGTTTAATAATAACAGCGACGCTTCTTCCACAATCGCGCCCGATCGTATTTGTGTAAGATAATAAGCACATGTCTTCTTTAACTAACTTATCATTAGTTGAAGAAGATTCATTCTATCCCCTTAAATCCCCAATAGTTTTTTGGGAAAATAATTATTTAATCCATATAATTAAATGTATGATTGGACTTTGTGATAATTCAATATCATGCGCCTTTCCTGTCTCGAGCTTTTCTCGATATAAGTAAATATGAAAAAGTTTATTACTAATAGGAGTAGTACCACGTGTATTTTGGGTCAATTCCAGTTAAGTAATTCAACCTAAAATTCTATTCTATTTTGTAGCTGCGTAATCACCATAAAAGTAAGCGTCATGCAAATCATCATATTTAGGAGTAGCAATTATGGTATATTTACCATTTTCATCGACTTCAAACAAAGCTACATTATTATATTCCCATCCCACATAATGATCTGGATTTGAATCATCTACTAACATATCTATGTTGTATATCCCTTTTTTTAATACCCCACTTTTTTGAAAGTCCTCAATTAGATCTTTGGCCTTTGGAATAGGATGTTTATTTTTATTCATGTCAAATTCAAATTGAAAATTCATCACACCTAAATACCTGATATTATAATTTTCACGTCGGGGATCACTTGGTATTAATGTAGGTAAAAGTCCAATAGTATCAATCTTTTGAGTCTTTTTAAAATCATCAAGTAGCTCTTGAGAATTATTTATATTTAACTTAATGTTATCGTAAGGAAAGATACGAATAGGGTTATGCCCTTCTAGGACAACTTTATCAGGATATTTCACTAACCCATATTTTTTAATAATCTGTTTCATTACTTGAACTACTTCTGGGTGTTGCTCAATATATGCACCCTTGAATTGTTCGAGATAGACATCGTCACTATCATCTTTTAAGATTTTCAAAGTATCTCTTTCAATCATTAAGAACGGATAAGCACGATATGGCTTTTTAATTTCTACATAAGTTTGATGGCCAATCCCTCCAAACCAATTATTATCTGTCTGAATAACAGAAAACTCCTCTTGTATTCCATAGTTTGTTTTTAAATATTCTTGTATGGGTTGATTCAGTTTATCTTTAGAGAAATAACAACCACTAAGAATTAAGAATGATGTACTTACTAAGGTGACTTGAATCAACCTTTTAATACTCTTCATTTTACTTCCTACTTTTCTAAAGTTTTAATACTATTATAGCATTTTTTAGTCAACTAAAATGGCCTGTTGGCTCAAGTACACCTCTTCACAATT
>Ga0102589_1003457_pt1 | contig 16389 bp, 20 predicted proteins | sample AraplaMF_Col_mLB_FD_76858 | JGI IMG/M metagenome (GOLD analysis project Ga0102589, IMG submission 76858) | Arabidopsis root microbial communities from the University of North Carolina, USA - plate scrape MF_Col_mLB | ecosystem: Host-associated > Plants > Roots > Endosphere | place: USA... | reverse complement strand
TTGTAACATTACAGGTGCGCAAGTCAGAAAATTCATTGATGCTTGTTAAGGTTTTGGAAACACCATATAAAGATGATGAGTTGGAAATCATCTTACAAGATGCGATGAAACCGGTTTTTTATCATGACGGGATCTTGGGTGAGTTTGAACTTGATAAAAGAGTGAAAACTTTTGAAAAGAGAATGTCTTGGGCTGGTGAAGAATGTCATTTATATTTTGATTGGAATAAAGACAAACATATGATGAAGTCTGCACTGGAAACAGCACATGTACTTTTCAAAGAGCAAGATGAATGGAACATGAAAATGAAAATGTACGCCGCAAAAGAACTGGTAGAGTTAGCAAATGAATGGCTACAAGATGATGATGAAGCGGAAATCGACGAAATTACAAAAGAAATGTTCATCGATTCCATCACATTAAGCAGCTTAAGCGTTTATTCAGAAGGTGATTTTGAAATATTCTTTTTGGATGGAGATATATTTTGGGGACATTCCATCATTGTAAGCGGTAATATTCATGAGGGACTCTCTTCGGCTGAGATTGCAGGATAAATTGAAACTTCCATCAGTGAGGATTTTTCTTCATCCCTACTGATGGATTAGTTGGACCAATCGGGCTCTTACTGCTCTAAAGTAGCGGGATAAATTGTTATACTTTTTGATGTGTACGGATAATAAAATGGTTTAAAAATCTAAGTTTTATTCAAAAAATGGCGCTCGATTGTTAAACCATCTAACATTGTTTGCGAACTATAAAGTAAAGGTTTAGTTTATATTTACCAAATCTCTCATAACCACGCTTAAAGTTACCCGTAATTTTAGCTAACAATAACTGTACCTCGGTTATATTATCTTCAACTTTTTTGATTCTTGTTATAAGGGATAGCACCTCATACGCATTAAGCTAAGATTTTATAGTACCTCCAAAACGAATCTTTGTACTAACTTGTAACAAAAATTCGTTCTGGGGTATTTATTTTTCTTAAATTGATGTGCATATAGGGTACCCCAAAATGGAAAATAGCAGGATTTTCGTTAGCATGCAATAATGCATGTTCATTCAGCGAAAAAATCTGGTAAAATCTAAGCACCTGTTCTATTTTTCAGTTATCTTGGAAACTTTACTTTTTAATTACCCAAATGGGGGGCGCTTTATCGCGTCTTTTTTTTATTTTCAAAAGGATCGGCTCAATTTCTTCTTAGAGCCGTACTTTAATTTAAATGTGATACGATAGTTGTATATAGACAATTATGAGAGGCAGCAAGTATTAGAAGAGAAGTAGATAAAATTAGGGGGTGCATTTCATGTTTAACTTACAAGAAGATATTTATGAACAATTGAAAGAGAAAAAAGGGGAAGTTACTGTGTTTCTAAAAAATGGCGTTCCAGTACGTGGGCAGATCCTTGCAATGGATAAATTCACCGTTCTTATAATGGCTCATGGTAAGCAACAACTAGTCTACAAGCAAGCAATTTCCACAATTCTTAAGTAATTCTTTTTCCTTTTTTCGAGGGAAGAGGAAAAAACACAAAAAAATAGAAGATTGAGATCAATCTTCTTCAAAAAAAGGAACAGATGACAGATTACTACTCCAACTCGTAATCAATTATAAATAAGCGTATAGAAATATTCAATACATTCTGAATTTTCTTGATGTATTTGTCTTATTTTTTAAATGATAATATAAGTAATTCTTTTTATTATTATATATTTGTTCTTTCCTGTTGCAGAATCCTTATTATAAGGATTCTCTTTTTTATATTTCAAACCCAAAAACAAAAAGATAAGATGGCGTACCATTTTCTTGGCACCTTATAAGTTAATTCTTTGTTTATCGTTACTATAAATTTCGATAGTGTAAGAGTCGCCTCCAATCCATTTGCTTACTTCTTTTGTTTTAAACGAATCAGTAATTTCTTTTTCTAATTTCTTCCCAAACTCTTTGGCACCTGGATCAGCGCTACTAATTTTTGTATTTATAGTCAGAACATACGGCTGTTCTACTTCAATATTCATTTGATGAATCTCAGAACCCTTATACTCATTTTTAGTAAATATATTTTCCGAAATAGAACCAGTAACTTTATTCCATATTTTCTCTTTTTCCACAACCTTCATATCCCGTTCCTTTATATTGATTGTGTACGGCTTAATCCCTTGATTTTTTAATCGATTACTAATTTCTTTTTTTACTTTAGATGAATCTTCAGTATCAGCAATTTCTATATCTAACCTTCTTGTATTTTCGTCCCATATAGCAGCACTAATAAAGGATTTTTTATTTACAGTATTATTAACTACATCCATGACTTTTGAACCCTCACTCTTGGATTCCTCTGTATTACTCTGACAGGAACACAGTAAAACAAGTGATAATACAGAAACACATAAAATTTTTCCCTTTCCCATTTAATTACCTCCTTAAGTATTCCTAACTTTGTAATATTCATCATTCATTTTACAGTAATTATATTTTTATATAAAATATTCTTTCTATTTATAAAATCAATATTTGCAGCCGTGCATTTTGATTGGTTCTTCTTCCCTTATTTTATAAACGGATGCCTATTTGCTAGGAGTTATGAAAAGACAGGAGATATAATAGTGCCAATAGTAGCGCATATATCATTTAATTCATTTTTGTTTCTAGCGATAAGTTTATAGTGAATTTTTACACATTTACACATGTGTAAATGTGAACTTGTACAAATGTCCACGTGTCCACATGTGCAAATACAGTAGATATTTGTTGAAGAGGGCTATCGTATAGGGGGAAAGCCGATTCTTGAAACACCGGTAATTTCATATATTGATATACACCAAACATCTTAAACTGTGTCCAAAATGCATAAAGGTATAAAAAATGTATAAAACTGAAATGATGGTGAGCATTCTAATTATAAAGGAGTGTTCATTATGATAAATGACGAGTTAAACTGGCAGAAAATATTAAAAATAGGAGCTAGTTCTTTGGGTTCTTCAATAGGTACAGCAATAATAAACGAAATGTTTTCATCAGAAGATAGTGCTCAAGAAGCGGTGAAACAAGCAGTAGAAGAAATTTGTGATAGGGTTAAAAAAATAATTGACCAAGCCTTTTTAGATCACTATGTAGCTAATTGTGACAGTATTGCGAGACGTCTTCAGGGCTATCCAGAGAGCGGTGATGTAAATATTTTACACGGCATATATGACGATGGTTCAGATTTAGTATCAGATTTAGTACGTTTTGAAACGTTTGAAGGTATAACAGCCCTTGTTTACATTTGTACTTTGCATCTAACTGACATAAAAGCTCTTAGTGAAATTGACTCTGGGTATAAAGCTACTTTAAGTCGTTGTGGGGATGAGTATGCTGCTTTATGTGAACCACGTGGTGACAAATTAGTTTACTTTACAAATGTAAGTGTAGGTGATGCAATGTATGCTAATAGTGGCCTCTACGATATGATTACAGCTCCTACTACTTCTAATTCTTATCCTACACTCAAATACAGGTTTAATTTTATAGATGAATGGGATGAAAATTTAGAAACAAAGGTTCATATATATGATTCTGATCCTATATCACTAACAGATCCACTATGGTACACAGAATCTCCAGGTATCCCACGTTATAGATTAACCGAAGCTGGTAGAAATTCTTTATCTATTCAAAGGCTCTATTTGAGTGCTAAAAATGAGATAATCTCACAGAGAGATACTTTCTTAAATGACAGGCTAGAAATTACAAATAATATGCGTGAAAATATTCGCAAGGCATGTGATGAGTGGCGAAATCTTTAAATTCATAAGTGAAACGAGAAGTGAATTCCGACGTTTCTATGCTCCTTAACACACATTTAGGCATCTATTAAAATGAATGCCTAAATGTGTGTATCATTTTCCTTTCATCGTTTAAATTGGAAGGATTTTTAGTTATGGCGAGTTATTCTTTGAATCGTGTCCATACATCATCAATACTTCTTTTTCTTCTGATGTTAAATCTTCTAATTCCTTAGCAACTCCAATTATTTAAAAATAAAAGTCAGACTATGACCTGTTTTTACACATATCTCGGCTGTATCCCTATAGTAGTATGTTAGCCTTTATTTGTTAATTTCTCCTCGACGACTTATCGATAATATCATCAAAAACTTCCGTGCATCTTATAAAGGGTATTAATATTAATTTGTTTTTGGCAGAGGTTTTGATAATTATAAATTCAACTTTTCTATTTTTGGGACGTTTCATTTACAGAAGATAGATAATAACATAATTTTCTCAATAAGGAATTTTTTGCTTTTAATATAATTTTTTCACAATTAATGGTATATCTGTATTAAGGGGACCTTTTCAGTTGATTAGGGAGAAAGATTATAAAAATGATATGGGAGGAACAAAAAATGTCATTGAAAAAGAAATTAGGTGTTGGAGTGGTTTCAGCCGCTCTTGGCTTATCTTTAATTGGTGGGGGAACATATGCATATTTTAGCGATCAAGTGGTGACAAATAATTCATTTGCTGCAGGTACATTGGATTTAGCTATGCAGCCAACTACTTCGCTTAACTTAGAAAATTTAAAACCTGGGGACAAAATATTAAAGAAATTCAATTTGAAAAATAGTGGTACATTAGATATTAAAGATATCATGATGAAAATAGACTATACTGTAAACGATTTAAAACAAAATAATACTACAGAAGATTTCGGTAAACATATTAAAGTACAATTTCTTTTGGATTGGGATCCTGCGAAAAGCCCTGTATACGAGACAACTCTTGCAGAACTAAAATCACAAAGCCCAGAGATTGCCTCCAAAAAAGTATTTCATTCTAAGTGGACTGAAACAGGGGGATTAAAACCTGGGAAAATGGATTGGTTTTGGATAAAATTTGTATTTGAAGACAACGGCACAGATCAGAACGTGTTCCAAGGGGATAGTATTGCGCTAAAAATGGAGTTCCAAGCCAATCAAACAGATGGACAAGAAAGATAAATTTAAGAGCATATTACTGGTAAAAAGTAAAACTGAGCTTATGCCTTTTAATTATTTAAAAAATTTTAGGTTATTTAAAATAAAACACAAAAAGAACTTGTAGGAATCTCTACAAGTTCTTTTTTGATAATGTAAAAAAGGTGAAACAAACTATCTCATAATTTGAATCGGAGCAAACACTCTAACTACGGGTTGCCTTCATTATATAGCAAATCTTAAAATGATAAGTTATAATATTTGAAGATTTTATGAATTCAGAGAGAGAAAATAAAACCCTGATTATAATTCCTAAAAATATCCAAAGGTTTTGCAATTAGACTATTAAAAAGAGTCCTATTTAAGATATTTCTATAATGAAAAAAGACACCTGTGAAGGTGTTTTTTCATTTCTTCTTATTAATCCTAGGCAGAATAATATTTATAAAAATAATAGGTACTCTTAGGTTAATGGCAATATGATAATCCCCATCAATGAACAAAACAATTTAACATGGTAAAATAATATTTGGATGGGAGTCCAATACATATTATTAAAATTAAAGTGGTTCAAGTCGGAGGAAGGCACCTTAGGGTGTCTTTTTTTATTTTCCTTCGACAGAATATGACAAAATAGTTGTAACCGTTTCTGTTATGATAGTTTTGGAAATCTTACATTTTACATAACTGGAGGAAACATAATGTATAAGAAATTGGGTACAATCGCTTTAACAGGAGCACTTGCTTTTAGTTTAGCTGCATGCGGATCTAACGAGAAGACTAGTAATGGAGTAGAAACAAAAGAAAAAGAGCAACCAAAACAAGAAACAAAAAAAGATAATTCAAAAGAAGGAAAAACAGAATCCGCTAAGGGTAACCGTTCTAATCCTATAGCATTTAATGAAACTGCTTCTATAGACGATGTTATTTTAAATACTGACGGTGGAGAATTTAAGAAATTCAAAGCGAAAGTTGAAGTTTCCATTTTAGAAGTTATACGTGGTGAACAAGCTTTTGGAATTCTAAAAAAAGAAAATGAATTCAACGAACCTGCTCCTGAGGGAAAAGAATGGGTATTAGTTAAAGTAAAAGGGAAAGTAGTAGATGCTGAAACACAAGATTTTGAATATTTACTGTCTGATATGAACTTTAAATTAGTATCAAAAGAAGGACAAGTATATAATCATGAACTATCCGCTGTAACACCTAACCAGTTACATCAAAAATTATACAAAGGCGCTGAAGGCGAAGGTTATATTTCACAAGTTGTAAATGCTGGTGATGACTTTACGATTCAATTTGAAACTCAGAAACAGAATAAAGTATTCTTTAAATCTAAATAATTATATAGGGAGTTAAACATGAAACGAACAGCTGAATTTGTATTAGGGCTTATTGGTGGTATTTTTGGTATTATTTGTGCATTTGTTGCACTATTAATCGGTGGTATGGGAGCAGCTTTCGAAGCTGATGGTGCAAATACGATTATAGGATTAGGTTGGGGCGCTGTAGCTCTATCTGTATTAGGAATCGTTGGATCTGTTATGGTAAGAAGTAAAGCGAAAGTTGGCGGTATCATGATGACTGTTGCTGCTATCGGAGGATTTATTTGTATTTCTCTGATTTACTTATTACCAGGAATATTATTATTAATAGGCGGATTAATGGGTATCTTCCGTAAAGATAAAGCTACTGTATCTGCATAAAATAGGCACTCGAAAGAGTGCTTTTATTTTATGCAGATAAATAAAATCTAACATCCGAGAACAATCGATTGGAGGAATGTATATGAATAAAAAAATTATTGGCAGTGTCATTGGTTTTATAGTTATAATAATCGCACTTGTATCTATGAACATGGTACAAAAAAATTCGGAAGAAACCGAAAAGCAAAAAAAGAAAGAAGCGAATAATATTGCATCTGCTGCTGCATTTTATATCGCAACGGAAACAATGGGTATGATCTCCGAGGATGTATTATCTGGATACTCAACAACCTGGTCAAACGCAATTAATAATCGTAAGGATTTCAATCTAGCTATCGCTGAAAAGAAAAAATCATTTGATAAAACAATTGATACTGTGTCCTCAACCTATATCGGCATGGAAATGAGTCTAAGAGAGTTATCTGAAGCTACAAAAGAACAACCAGAAAAGTATAAGGAACTTTATGAAGAATATAAAAAAATGTACAGTACCATTACAGCTTTAAAAGAACAAATGGAATCACCGAGCGGGACATTAATAACGTTTAATCAAAATGCGAATGAATTACTTCAAGAATACAAAAAAACAAAAGGCAATATTGATGTTATTATCTCTGACGAAATTAAAGGGAAAATTATAAAAGTTAAAGAAGAAGTGAAAAATAACAAATAGTATACTTAATAAAATATAGATTTGAACCATATTTTTCAATAACCAACATTACTTAAAATAATATTTGGATGGGAGTCCAATACATATTATTAAAATTAAAGTGGTTCAAGTCGGAGAAAGGCACCGTGAGGTGTCTTTCTTATTATTTTTCGACAAAATACGACATTATACAGATAACTAGTTTGCTACCATTAGATTAGAAATCTTACATTTTTTCTGAAATAACTAGTATATACTGGAGGCACTCAACATGAAACGAAAATTACTTACAGCATTAGCATGTAGCGCATTATTTATTGGAATGGTTGCTTGTAGCTCAAATGAGAAGACCACAAATGAATTAAAACCTAAACAAGAAGAAAAGGTTCAGGAAAAGCCGAAAGTTCAAACCATTCAAAAGCAACCTAAAGATAGTTATGTAGTAAATGAAGATGATTTATCTAAAGCAGCACAGTCGATTGGAGAAATCCGAGATGAGCAAACTATAAATGACATGATGATACATATGTGTCTCCAAAAAATCACATTTCATGGGAATAATCTTCATGGTCCCGGTACCCGTTTTATAGGTCAATTTCAAGTGACCAAAGAAAACATTCAATACCTAAAAAACAACTTAAATGTTATCAATACTGATGATGAAAGACAAAGATATGAATCTCTTCTGAACAAATGGTACGCTGGAGATTTTGAATCTCCAGTTGAAGACTATAGTGAAATTCATTATTTACGCTCTGGAAAAAAGCAAAGTATGGAAGGATCTAAACTAGCTAAAAAAACTGATAGTGATGAAAAAGAATTTATTCTCCATTACTTTGGCCAAGAAGGATTAGATATTCATAATAAAGAGTGGAAACATGGAGAATTATGATAGCTTAACTTGATCGGCTTGGCATCCAATACATATTATTAAAATTAAGATGGTTCAAGTCGCAGGAAGGCACCTTTGGGTGTCTTTTATTGTACATAAAAAAGCCTCACCATCTTATAGAAACTTTAAGTCCTTGAAAATAAACATGAATTGCAAATATATTAATTTTACATTAGATTAAAGATTAGCGAATATTCGTATACTAATAAAGTGCTAAATAGTAGGTGAAAAAATGGAATTTTACGATTTGGGTATTACCATTAAAGAAATTAGAATTAAAAAAAACATATCACAATCCGAATTATGTCATGGAATATGTTCACAAAGTCAAATTAGCAAAATAGAAAAAGGTATGATTTATCCATCTAGCATATTGTTGTATCAATTATCTGAACGGCTTGGTATTGATCCAAATAATATATTTGCACTAACTCAAAACAAGAAATTAAAATACGTAAAAAATGTAAAATACGTAATGAGAGATTGCACAAAGCAAAAACAATATAAAGAACTTTATGAAATAGTAAAACAAGAAAAAAAACAAAATAATTTTCAATCAAAAGAAGATAAACAATTTCTAATATGGCATGAAGCAATTGCTATATTTGAGGTAAATAGATCAACAAAAACTGCTTTAACTCTTTTAAATCATGCATTAAAACTAACTTTAACCAATTCTGATTTTTTATCAGAAAGAGAAATAGAGATTATGCAGACAATGGCTATATTTTATGCAGAACACAAAGAATATGAAAAAAGTATTAATATATTAAGAAGATGTTTAACCAATTTTAATAAGTTAGATTTTCCTAGAGATAAAGAAATTAAATTAAAAATCATTTTAAATTTAGCAAAATTTTTGGACCTCACACATCAACATGAAGAGGCAATAAAATACCTTGATAAGGGCATCAAATTAGCTATTAATCTAGACACTTTATACCTACTAGGTGAACTATACTATTTAAAAAGTCAGTATTTATTAAAGATTAAACAACATAATGAAGAAGATGTTGTTAATAACATGAAAAAAGCATTATTTATATTTGAACTAAGAGAAAAAGAACATTATATACAAATGATTAAAGATGAACTTATTGAAATACAGAGCAAAAAACACTCATAATTTCGTAAAAACTACTTACAAAGCCCAAAGGAAAAACCCCTATAGTTTTTAAACTTAGAACTATATTATTAAAATTAAAGTCGTTCGAGTCGGAAGAAGGCACTTTGGGGTGTCTTTTCTTTATTTCTCAATATAAGAACTTTAAGGATATGCTATTATTTAAATACAAATTCCCTTTTGTGCACTGAGATAGTAATACCCAATAAAAAAGCCCACCTATTTCTGTAGGTGGGCCTTGTCTTTATTACACAATATCAAAGTATACTCTCTTTTTCTCATAAACTTTATATAATTATACATATTTGTAAAAATTAAACTAAATAAATATTACATGTAGTAAAATATAAATCGTAGACACGTTCTATAAAGCAGATTCTTTTGAAAGACGTAACATATTGATCTCAAATCTCTTGTATTTTGTGAACTAACAATCTGGTGTATATAGACGATTCTGTTTTATAGGATGTGTTTACACGTATAACAAAGGGATAATACGGATAAGTTTATACTAAATGAACGTGTTTCAAGTCGGAGGAAGGCACCTTAGGGTGTCTTTTCTTTATGGAAATGATTCTAAAAAATAGAAAAGCCTCATTATTGGAGGCTTTTCAGTAAATATTTTAATATTTTCTTCCTTCATAATAAGCTTCATATTTTCCGCCTACTACTTGGATACCTTTAAGGTACCATGTAATCCCTTGTTTATCAGTATAGGAATTTGCAAATACGTTTTGGCTCTTACATTCATATTTATAGTATATACCACTGCCTTTCTGAGTTTCTTGAGCTTGCGTATTTTTGCACTGCGTAGATAGTACACTTGCTGTATTCTCTGTACTTGCTGATGCGGCGCCAATTCCTCCTGTTAATGCAATACCAGTTGCTAATGCTCCTACTACTAATTTCTTAAACATAATAAATCCCCCTTTAATAGTTTTTATAGATTACAACTTAACTGTATCACTTTTGTTATTTTTGTAAATATTTTGAATTTGTAGAAATATTTATTATAATTTTGGTAATATTAGGTTTATATTTTATCAAATGGAAAATAGAGGGATTTACAGCGATATGTAATAATGCATGAATAATCATTCGGATATTATGATATACTCTCAAAGAGCTGATACAAAACTTCTTTAGATTGGAAAACTAAAGTCTTATCTACCTAAAAGGAAGGCGCCTTATGGCGTCTTTTCTTTATTTTCAAAAGGACCTGCTCATTTAACGCCTAAAAACATAAGGTAAAGTGAACCCGTTAGAATACATGGAATGAACCCTAGTTTTACCCTCTTATCTAAAAGGAGGAACTATTGTTATGGGATATGGTGGTACTTGCGGTGAAGGCTGCGGTTTTGCTGGAGGATTTGCTTTACTAGTTGTATTATTTATTCTATTAATCATTATCGGATGCAGTTGCTTCTGCTAAAAAACTGTCGGAAAAGGCACTCTTATATGGGTGTCTTTTCTTGATAAAAAAGGACTCCTAAAACGTCTTAAATTAGTAAACTTCAATATTACTCTTTTTTACTAATTTGTTTTAACTTAATATATTAATGTTAAGTTAAAAATTTGTTATAATTAGTAAATAATTATATTAATTAGATGGAGAGGATACAATATTATGGGTTATAAGTTTCGTAGAATTATCCAAGTTTCCCCGGGTATGAAAATTAACTTTACATACACAGGTACGGGAGGGAACTCCATTCCACCTGAATCAAGGACAACAACTTATATACCTGGAACTGGAATCTCGTATACACCACGAATAGCTGAGTCAAACAACTATTATATACAACGAGGGTTTCAAGTTCAAAACACTTCCTATCCCACTATGAATGAACAAGATTACAATACGGTAAGAGCATTTGAGCAGGTAAGAGAAACCAAAACTTACATTGTTACTGCTTTTCGTAAGAAGGATAATCAAGTAAACTCCGTGGGTAGAAAACTAATGAAACCACTTTCCATAATTGGAGGCGTTTTTGCGGGCCTATTCTTAATTATGATGCTTGTTATACCAGCTCTAATCCTGGCAGCCCTTTCTTTCCTATGTTATAAAAATATAAAAACACCATTTGCGGTTGTATGCCCAGAATGTGATGCTGAGAATTTATTCATTTTTGAGGAAGAGAAGATTGCTTGTCGTAAATGTGAGAGCACTCTCATAATCCAAAAATAAAAGGTTCTCAAATACACTTCCCAAAAATGAATTGTGGTATTGAATTCCAAGATGGCCCTTAAAGCTCATAATTGTTTCCATACCTCCTTAAAGGCTTCAGCTCTCTTTTTTTATTTCCTTTCGACAATATATAACAATATAAAGATGAATAATTTGTTATTATATTTACGGATTTATTTACATTAGGAGGAATGAACAACTATGTTTAAAAGATTAGCAGTATTACTTATTGGAGCTCTATTATTATTTGGTTTATCCGCTTGTGACAGCGTTAAATCAATGACAAGTAATGTCACGGTTAGTAAGGTAATTGAAGAATTTAAAGCTGCAGGATTAGAAGCTGACAATCCTAGTGACCTACCAGAAAAAGAATTTGGAAATACTAGAAAAGAAGCAAAGCGCATTCTTGTTCCAGCATTAGGTGAAGATAGTGGTGGTAGAATATTTGAGTTTAAAAACAAAGAAGATCTTGAAAAAGCTAAGAAATACTATGACGATTTAGGTAATGGTAATCAGATGCTATTCTCTCATACTTACGCAAAAGGTAACTTCCTTATACAAATGAATGGTGATATGGAAGATACCCAATTTAACAAATATAAAGAAGTTATGGACAAAGTAATTAAGTAAGTTAAAGAATTCGCTTTCATTTATATAAAAACATGTTAGAATTATCTTTGGATGGGAGTCCAATACATATTATTAAAATTAAAGTGGTTCAAGTCGGAGGAAGGCACCTTAGGGTGTCTTTTCTTTATTTTCAAACGGACCTGCTCAATTAATCCTTAAAAACATAAGGTAAAGTGAATCCATTAAAATACATGAGTGACCTTAATTTTCCCCTCCTACTCAAAGGAGAGATTAAAATGGGCTTTGGTGGTAGTTGCGGTAGTTGTGGCGGAGGATTTGCCTTATTAGTTGTTTTATTTATTTTATTAATCATTGTTGGAGCTTCTTGCTTCTGCTAAAAAACTATCGGAAAAGGCACTCTTATATGGGTGTCTTTTCTTTTGGTTATTGTTTTATTTATAAAGTGCTTGAATTCAAAAAAGACATAGAATAGAACCTAATATGATAATCCTAATAAATCAATAATATCAATGATCTTCTTATCTTCTACTCTACAGTAAAGCTTTGTACCCTTGCGCTCGATAATTACCATATTACCTTTAGTTAGTTTGCGTAAATGTTGTAAAATCATAGGTTCCGAAATATGCGTCGCAGCGTTCAACTGGGAAACTGTCAAAGTCCCACTTACAGTCAATTCACGTACAATTAATAAACGACTTAAACTGCCTAATAATTCTAAGATTTCAGCACCACTTTCATAATTACTGGAATTCATATTGAAATCGCCCAACATACTATTCATCCCCCTAATATTAATACAAATACTAGCTCAAATAGTTTAACATAAAAACAGGAAGTATTCTCCTAATAATTTCTATAAAAATGTAAAAATTTCAGGTTTTTGATGGTTCAGGTCGTGGAAGGCACCTTAGGGTGTCTTTTCTTTATGAATATGAGATACGGGGAAAAATAGGCCATAGGACAGGAATATAAAGTGATAATAAAGTTATTTAATTTAGATATAAAAAATACAAGAGCTTTGCTACATTGTATTGTATTAAAGCTCTTTAAGGTTGTTTAATTTCTATCCATTTAAAGGTGTGTGCACTCAAAAATCAATAATAAAGTTGTTTAAATCTTGTTCAACTAAAGCACCCATTTATTCAATAAGAAAAAATTATCTATGATTATTAAAGTGGCCCACCTTCAAAACCAATAGGCCATCCATCCTCTTTAAATTTTACTTTATACTGAAACTCAAAGTGACTAGCAAAAATAAAAGCTAAACTAAACCCTGAAAATATATAATCGTCAAAATTAACCATCTTTCCAAAACATATTGTGGATAGATAGTAGTTCTTCATTTCTTGATTAGGGAAGAATTCCTGTAAATATTTTAATGCACGGCTTATATGTAGATGGAGTTCATCGAATATTTTTTCTGCCATTTCGATAATCTCCACATCGGGATTTTCATTATTCCCTTGAATAAAAATCTCCACATCTTCCCATTCTCCGATATTAATACTATAAAACCACCGTTCTTGAATGAGATACTTCTCATTTTCGTATACAGGGGGATTAACTAGGTTTAATTTTTTCACCTTATCTTTAGTTAACGGTTTTTCAAGTATAAGCTTTTTATGCAAAATGTTTTTGATATTAGAGACAATATATTTAGATTTGTTTAATTCTAAAGAGTCCATTTTCCACCTCATAAATTATAAAATAAAGTACATTCCCCTTTAATTATATCAACATCCCTATTCCAATATCCTGCACCGTTAGTTCAATAAGAATTAAATGTTGGTTCAGAATAAAGTTTAATCAGAAACATTACGCAAACACATATTATATGGTAAATAAGAAGCATCCACTTTGAAATAAGTTTGTTCAAAATGAATGCTTTCCTTGTGAATTAGTATACAATTTTTATAAAAAAGTTTAATCATTTTGTTCTCTGTAAATTTAAGTAACTTTCTTCCCATTATATTTAATAGTGCTAAACATAATAACTATTAATCATTATATAAATATTTATGATAATATATAAACTAAGATTATCAACGCAATGGAGGTTTACAATATGAAAAATATACAGGAATCCTTAAAAAAACCATTTATTAAATATCCATTAGCCATAATTTCAGCTATAGCTATAATAAAAACAGGCTATGATTTAGGCTCTTTTATAATAAAGTTAAAATACATTTAAATCATAAAAAAAAGAAATTAATCTTTTGTTTAAAATGTAGCTTTGAAATAAAATTTGATTAAAAACATCTTATAAACACGTATTTTATATCAAAAGAAAAGGATTCATTTTGAATAAAGTTTAATCAAAATGAATCCTTTTCTTTTTAAGATTTCTGTTTAAAAACTAAGAGGGTTATTTACTTTTCAACCACTTAGTTCTAACCAATTCTCTATCGTTTAATATATTGTTCTTAGCTAGTTCATAACACACTAACCAAAAATCTTTTTGCCACTTTGTACAATCTTCCTCGTAATCCATAAGCATTTGAAGCATACAATACGAGTCAGAAGGCTCAATTTGAATCATATCATTTTTAAAAAATAAAGCTATAAAACCATGTTCAATAGATAGCAAGCAACCTTCATCATGAAATGAAATTGCAAAGTAAGCATAGTTGTCCTTCGTATAGTTAGATAAAATCTCAAATGTAGGGGTTCCTAAATAAGGATGGATTTCTTCCATACTATTAAAAGTAATAGGACTAAAGGAATCGTCATTTTTATTATATATCTCGTAACTCATTAAACCTTTCAATTGCAATTCAAATAGACCCTTTAGTATATTTTCATAAACTATATCAAAGTGTTCCTTTAAATAACATAGCGTATTATAAGCTTCTTTTGTTAAGGATTGATTACTTTCTAAATACCCCCCTACCTCAATTTTTTTTCTTCCAAAAAACGAAACAGAACAATTTACGTTTATAGATCCCTCCCAACAGTCATATTTTTCAGAGAACTGGAAATCATCAACTTTATCTACCAACATTCACACCTACCTAAATTTTGATATTCATAATTAACGCGCTCTTATTAGAGAAGTTTAACGTCATAATAAAAACACAGTTGGGAACGTGTTGCCCGACTGTATTTATTATGCCACAATTGTAAATTAAACAACTTTATTATCTCTTAACAAGAAATGCAGTCTGAAACCTCTAAACTATCTTTTTATTCCCTTTCGACATAATAAACAATATAAAGATATTCACTATATTATTATTACGTTGCAATCTTAAATTTTACATAGTTTTGGGAACAAACGTGGGAAGAATCATAAAAAAACATTGAATTACTGAAGTATTCTGTCCTCAACATTACATCAGATTTGCATCAGATTTATTAATCGTGAATACATTTCACGTTCTTCTTTCAACTTTTCTATATAATTGTAAGCAGCATGAAAAACATCAAAAAATTGATTAAGAAAAAGTACTGCCAAAATCTTCAGCAATGCTTTTCTATTAAACATATCATGATAATGAAAATCTATTTTCTTTTATTTATAAGTACTGTCGGTTCATATATATTTACTTTAATTTCAAGATACGTTCTATTTCTTCCACACTCAACTTACTTGCTTTTGCAATAGTTTCAAGCGGTACACCAATTTCATCCATCCCTCGAATCATCTGCATCTTACCTTGCTCAATGCCTTTTTCCATACCCTCTTGTTCTGCATGGGCTAACTTAGCTTGTTCATCTAGGAGTAATTTCTCTCGAGCTTCATATGCTGTTCGGAAAGAAGAATCATGGCTCATATTTTCACATTTATTTATTGCCTTTTGTAAAATTGGATCTTGATTCATCGCAATCTCCTCCAATGTTTGAGTTAAATGTTCATCTTCATGTGCTGGTAATAATAACATCCAACGAACAAATGTATTTTCCCACGGGTTTACTTTTTCTTCACGGCATTGTTTTACCAATTTTGGTATCTCTACAAAATGGATTTCAATGTCGTCACTTAATAGTTGCTGCATTTTTGTATTCCATAATTGTCCGATGGTATGAAATGCATCATCCTGAGAAAATAAAGGATTTGCGTTTAAACCCCATACAATAGATTATTTAACTTTTATTTTAAAATATAAGAGCCTTGTTACAAATCATATTGTAGTAAGGCTCTTTAAAGTTGTTTAATTTTTAATCTTTTAAATGTGTTTATAGACAAAAATCAGTATTGAACTACCCCCACTTTCACTTCGTTTAGAAGTGGGGGATTCCTAAGTAAAGAGTTCTATCGAACTCTAATTTATTAGG
>Ga0102589_1003454_pt1 | contig 16401 bp, 12 predicted proteins | sample AraplaMF_Col_mLB_FD_76858 | JGI IMG/M metagenome (GOLD analysis project Ga0102589, IMG submission 76858) | Arabidopsis root microbial communities from the University of North Carolina, USA - plate scrape MF_Col_mLB | ecosystem: Host-associated > Plants > Roots > Endosphere | place: USA... | reverse complement strand
TTGTTTTTAATTTCTGTTGGTACCCCAATACGCATAATGAAATGCCCCCTTATAATTAACAGAAAAAAGGAATTCTTTTTTCTTTTTTTAATAATTAATAACTTATGTCCTTATTCTAGCATAACTTAAAAGTTATGAAAACGCTAACATACTAGATTTTAAAAGTTTTTATATTTTGAATAGTGTAAATATAAAGAACTTTATTTTTCAGGGGGATTTCTCATATTCCGTTTATCTATCACTCTCTTTTTATTATAACCTTTGCAATCCAACGTTAACATTTTATTATTTGACAATAATATAACAATGTGAAAAAACAATACAAATCGCATACATATGCAATTAAAATCCCCTGTAACATTTTAGAAGTATATTCTTTTTTATATAAATCCATTTTAATTTTTCAACATATAAATGACTGCTATGAAGAGAAGAAGGTGACTTTACACTCGGTTGTTCTTGGCATGGGGCTAAAAAAGACTCTGACCGCTTCTATACATGGCCGGATGCTCTCTCCCACCTGAAAATTAGATTTTATGTCGGTTTTTCAATTTGTACTTATATAATAAAAACAGCTACCGATATTTAACCGGCAGCTGGATAACCTATGAATAACTTTGAAAATAAATCTTCCGTTGTTTCTGTAATCTTATCAAACACATCTGTTTCACTTTCTTCTTGCTCTTTCATCATTTTAACGGTTTCTTGTGCATCCACAGGGTAGTCTGTAACAATCCCATCGACATTAAGCTTATAATATTTTTTAAAGCTTTCCATATCATTTACAGTCCATACATAAATTGGCTTATTTAACTTTCGTGCTGCTTTTACTAAGCTTTTATTTAACATATATTCTTCTGCAACATAAAAATCTGCTTGAACGTATTTTAAATTTGCTCTACTTGCATATAAAATATATCCTACCTTTATGTTTGGATTTGCACGTTTAAATTCTTTAATGAGCGGATAATGCAATGTTTGAATGACACATTGTTTTTCAAAGTCATTTTCCTTTATTGTTTTCAATACTTTCTTTACAAAATCTTTTTCATTTCCGTGCAATTTCACTTCTATATTGAGTTTTATCTTGTTTTTCGCAAGCTTAATCATCTCATCAAGTGTACTAATTCTTCCCGTGAATCCATCTTGATGAAGAGTAAGCTTTCGAAGCTCATCCATCGTCAAATCCGATACTTGTACATTGGCATTCGCAAGACGCTTTAAGTTCAAATCATGTATCACTGCCAATTCACCATCTTTTGTTTGCAACACATCAATTTCAGCATACTCTGCTTTTGCATCAATCGCACCTTGCAAGGCCTCTTTCGTATTCTCTACTCCTTTGGAAACATATCCACGATGCGCCATAATAACGGGTTCTTTATATGAATTCGTAATAAACGTCACAATAAAAGCAACAACCACGCCCACGGTGAAAATACCAACAATATATACACCAATAAACTTCAAACGATGCTTTTTAAAAAAACATTTATCTGCTTTTGTTTTGGAATAATCTAAGCCTTCTTCTAATAAAACATCTTCAACTGGAACCTTTTGTAAATAAAGTCTTGTCAATGCCATAATATAAAACGGCGTTACAATAAAACTAAATAAATATAATGTACTCGTCAAAAATACAGATAGGGTAGATTCCGCTAATAAAGCAAATGTTCCTTTTGGATTCGTAAATTCATACACACACCATAAAAGTAATAAGTACAGACCCATAAATAAAACGAACATAATCCCTATCGAAATAAAAAGTCCGACTAAAAAGAATAAGACTTTAAAAAAGCTTTCTTTTACCAACTTTGCACTCTTACGTGCAGCTGTGCGAAATGGTTTTTCTTCTAAAACAATAATAGGAAAAACAAAAATCCATCTCAAATTTAAATACGCAACTACAGCAAAAAAGGTATAATACCCTACTTGCCCCATTGTCGTTTTAAACAATTCTCCTGTAATAAAATTAGGAATTTGAATTTCAGGGATTAGTGCAGATTTATAACCGACGCTTAAAAGAGGTAACAAGATTACCGCATACAAAATAAATCCTGGTAAACAATATGTGAAAAGAGAAGGTAAATACGTTACCGTTTTATACAGAATCGGACGCAATTTTACCCTTTGTCGTTTATGTGCAAAATACGAAATAATGATAAGTACCGCAAATTCCGTAAAAATGAGAAAAAGTGCCAATATCGATAAAATGAAAATAGCTGCGATACCATATGGAGTTTTCAAAAAAGCTAACAATTCATCGTTTGTCGCATTTGCATAGCCGCCCCAATACAACAACTTATTAAAAATCATACCGAATAACGGTATAAATACAATGGCTGCTAATAGTTTATAAACAAGCTGAAACGCCAACACATTCCAAAAAGCAAATTGTACTGTTTGAAAGGAATGTTTCATGACTCCTGGTATAGATAGTCTTTTACGGTGTAGCATAAATTCCTCCAAATTCTAACACTATATTTGAGATGGATTCCATATTTCTATTTCAAATCCATCTTTTTTATAATAATATATTCCGCTTAATACGAACACTCTTATACATCCCAAAAAGAGTGACAGGCACACCCCCATCACTCTTTCTCATTTTCACCACACTATTGACGGTCAGTAAGACCCCCACTGACTAAAATTTTACCTTATTTTTTCTCTAATCCTTGTCCAAATGCTTTTAAAAAGCTAAATCCAAAAGTAATGGCTCTGTTAATATCCGGGTCTTTTAATACTTTAAAGAAGTCCATAACCTTTGTTTTCTTACCCTTTTTTAATTCGTCTGTTGCAAATTGTAATCCTGTAACTAAACTCGATGTCACCTGTTTTGTTACTTCTGGATCAACAGAAGATAGCGCTTCTCCTGCCCCCATCATATTATTTAATGCATTTTTTACCGGTTCACGATTTAATTGCTCAACAGCAATTTTAGAAACATCTTCTTTTGCAGCAAGCAAACTAATTGCTGCATCTAATATGCCAGCTTGTTGCAACTGTGCTAACAATTGCATCGTCTCTTCTACCGCTTCACGATTCTCAGCTAATTGGGTTAGCAGTTCATCTGATAACTGTTGTTTCTTTTCTGCTTCTGTAATGACCTTTTTCTGAATCAATGTAATTTCTTTTGCCACGTTCTTCGCCCCCTAGTTCTGATCCACAAGTGATACGTACTGCTTTCTCTGCCATTTCTGCTGAATTTCAACACCATTTTGCGGATGACGCTTTTTATCTCTTGGGTTTGAAGCAGGAAGTGGACGATTTCCTTTTTCACGTAGTACACGCATTTTCACCATCGTTTGTTTATAAGCCGGTGTACACGTATATAGGTCTGTCGCTGTTCCTGTTAAAATATTAATCGCTTCTTCATTTACTGTCGCATGCATCGGTAAATATAACTCGTTTCCAGTCACACGATCTGTAATAAGTGCCTGTACTTTGATTTTCCCAAACGGTGATGTCAGTTCTACAAGGCCACCATCTTTCACATTCCGCTCAGTAGCAAGCTCAGGTGAAATCTCAACAAACACCTCAGAAATTTTGGATAGAATCCCCACTGATTTATTTGTCATATTTCCTTCATGGAAATGTTCTAACATACGACCATTATTTAATAATAAATCGTAGTCTTCTGGCGCTACAACTGGCGGCACCCATTCATCTAGTGAAAGACGGGCTTTTTTATCAGGGAAATTAAAACCATCGACATATAATAACGGTGTATCACTACCGTCATGACTTCCCCAGCATAAACTGTTCCATCCTTCTAAACGATCATATGTTGCTTGTGAATAGAGCGGCGCAAGTGATGCAATTTCATCCATAATTTCACTTGGGTTCTCATAAGTCCAATCCCCACCAAGTACACGTGCTACTTTTTGTAAAATCCACCAGTCTGGTTTAGAATCGCCAAGCGGTTTCATAACTTCATATAAACGTTGAATACGGCGCTCTGTATTTGTAAATGTTCCCTCTTTTTCTAAACTTGGTGCTGCTGGTAAAATAACATCCGCAAAGCGCGCTGTTTTTGATAAGAACATATCTTGAACAACAAGGAAATCAAGATTTGCTAAAATATGCTGTACATGATTTGCATTTGAATCTACTAAAGCCATTTCTTCTCCCATAACATACATACCACGCAATTTTCCTTCTTCTGCTGCAAGTAGCATCGCAATGTTATTTAGCCCTGGCTCTTTCGGAATCGTAGTTCCATATGCTTTTTCAAATTTCGCACGCATTGCATCATCCGATACCGCTTGATAACCTGGAAGCCAGTTTGGTAATGTTGCCATATCACAAGCACCTTGTACATTATTATGTCCGCGGAGTGGATATGCACCTGCACCCGGGCGACGATAGTTACCTGTTACAAGAAGTAAGTTTGAAATCGCTGCAGATGTTGTACTTCCTCCTGTATTTTGTGTAACACCCATACCCCAAAGTATACAAGTACCATCTGCTTCATATACCATACGAGCCATTTCTTTTAATGTATCTTTAGAAATACCTGTAATACTTTCCGTATAATCAAGTGTATATTTTTCTAACATCTTGCTATATTCATCAAAATTCTTCACATTTTCATCTAAGAATTTTTTATCATGCCAATCTTGATCAATAATATATTTTGTTACACCAGCAAGCCATACATAGTCAGTTCCTTGGCGCGGATGAACAAACAGATCAGCACGCTCTGCCATTTCATGTTTGCGAAGGTCCGCTACAATTAGTTTTTGTTCATGCAATTTGTGAGCACGTTTTACACGTGTTGCAAGTACTGGATGTCCCTCTGTCGGGTTTGCGCCGACAACAATGACTAGTCCTGCCTCAGCAATATCTTTCACTGTCCCAGCGTCACCGCCCATACCAACAGTTTTAAATAAACCATCTGTTGCTGGCGATTGACAGTAACGAGAACAGTTATCCACATTATTTGTTCCATATATTTGACGAGCTAACTTTTGCATTAAATAGTTTTCTTCATTTGTTACTTTTGAAGAAGAGATAAAGCCAAATGCATCACTACCATGTTCCGATTTAATATGTTGCATATTGGACGCAACAACTTCTAATGCTTCTTCCCATGATGCTTCAACGAACATATCCCCTTGACGAATCAAAGGCTTCGTAATACGGTCTTCACTGTTTACAAAGTCCCATCCGAACTTTCCTTTCACACATGTAGAAATTCCGTTTACTGGTGCGTCTGATACAGGTTGTACTTTTAAAATTTGACGATCCTTCGTCCACACTTCAAACGAACAGCCTACACCGCAAAATGTACAAACTGTTTTCGTCTTATTAATCTTCGTTGCACGCATTGCAGATTCAACTTCTGAAACTGCTAAAATACTACTATATCCAGGTTCTACATCCTTTACAAAATCAATCATTGGGTCTAAAACATTTGGTTTCAATCCAGTCATGAATCCAGCTTCCCCAAGCATAGATTTTTCCATTAATGCGTTACAAGGGCAAACTGTTACACATTGTCCGCAACTAACACAAGAGGAATCGTTAATACTCACCCCATTATCCCAAATAACACGCGGACGATCTAAACTCCAATCAATCGATAATGTTTCGTTTACTTGTAAATTCTGACATACTTCTACACATTGTCCACAAGCAATACATTGATTGGGATCGTAACGATAAAATGGATGAGTCATATCCACTTCTTTTGCACTAACTTTCGGTTCATATGGATATTTCTGTTCTTCAATTCCCATCATATGTACCGTATTATGGACTTTACAGTTCCCGTTATTATTATCACATACTGTACAATACAATAAATGATTCTCTAATATTCGATCCATCGCTTCCGTTTGTGCTTCTTTTGCGCGCGCTGATTGTCTTTCGATATGCATACCATTTTCTAATTTCGTTGAACAAGCACGCATTAATTTTCCATCCACTTCTACAATACATGTATCACAAGTTTGAATTGGATCAACCTCTGGTACGTGACAAATTTGTGGGTGCTCTAAATTACTTTCGTTAAATAATTGCAGTATCGTCTTTTCACCAGATGAAAGAAATTCCTTTCCATCTACGGTTACACGAACCGTTTGTTCTGCCATAGTTTCCCCTCTCCTTACAACTAACTGTACAATATAGTTTTGAATCCGTTTTCAAAACTATATTGCTGTACATTTTTTGAAACGCTCTGTTGAAATCCTATCTTAGAAGTCGATTCTTGATGCTATAAGGTATACTACAAAAGCCTAAAATGACACTATTCTACTACTCTATTATATCTCACATATACAATAATCACCAAATAATCTTCTGATAATATAGATAACGGATGCTTTTATATTTTCAATGTTTTATGATGAATAGGAAGAAAAATACATACGAAGGGGAAAATAGTATGGAGCCTGTCCAAGAAACATATAAAATGATACGTTATCAAGGAGGAGCCTTTTCCGAACGAGAAGATGAAGTTGTTACAGAATCCCCTGTAACAATTAAATTAAACGGGGAAGAATATGTAACAGTTGTATGCACTCCAAATTATATTGAAGATATGATAATAGGTTTTTTAATTTCTGAAGGAATTATTGCTTCTTATGAGAACATTGATGAGTTATGGATACAGAAAGACAAAGGGGTTGCTCATGTAAAAACATCACAAATCAATCCACTCTATCAAACGCTATATAACAAACGATATGTCACTTCTTGTTGCGGCAAAAGTAGACAAGGGTTTGTTTTTGTAAACGATGCAGCAAAAGCAAAAACTTTACATGATATACATGTAACAATTACTCCAGAAGAATGCTTTCATTTAATGAGCACCTTACAGCAATCTTCTACTACGTTTCGTCAAACAGGCGGGGTTCATAATACCGCCCTGTGCGATCGAAATACCGTTCTCATATCAAGAATGGATATTGGAAGACATAACGCATTAGATAAAATATATGGTCATTGTTTACGTAATAACATATCTGTCAAAGGAAAAATCATCGCATTTAGCGGTCGTATTTCATCTGAAATTTTACTCAAAGTTTCTAAAATCGGTTGCGAAATTGTTCTTTCTAAATCAGCTCCCACAAAATTAGCATTACAGCTCGCTCATGATTTAGGCATTACTGTAGTTGGGTTTATTCGTAATGACTCCTGTAATATTTATACTCATCCAGAACGAGTTGAAGGATATATACCAGAAACAAAATGATTCCTGCTAAAGGGATCGTTTTTTAGTTATAAAAATGTAATATATTTATTTGTTGAATAGTTAATAAAGTTAATATATAATTTCATTACATAAAGTGAATTACTAAAAAACAAATGAAGACACCTGTCTTCCTCGCATATATCTTCTTATTCTTTTACAAATTAAGAAAGAATACGTACAGAATATGTTTATGAATACACAGTAGATGTTCTATCAATATAATCATCAGACCCTTACGGATTACAAATTTCTTCTTTAAATATTAAAGCAGATTATTTATTTTCCTATAAAGCAGGATAAACTGAGGAGGTTACAGCTATGGAAATTCGTTTATTAACAAAAGAGGATGCAAAAATTTATTTAAAAGTGTGTATGGAAGGATTAACACAAAATCCAGAAGCCTTTAGTTCCTCTTATGAAGATGTATTAAAACATGAGGATCCTGTTGCTGCAATGGCAAAACGGTTAGATAACCCTAATAAATATACAATTGGTGTCTTTAAAGATAATGATTTAATTGGAATTGCTACATTAGAAACAAAGTCATTTATTAAACAAGAACATAAAGCAAAAATCGGCTCTGTTTATGTCTCTCCAAAAGCTCGTGGTCTTGGAGCTGGACGTGCATTAATAAAAGCTATTATTGAAAATGCATATAAACTACATGTTGAACAGCTCATGCTTGATGTTGTTATGGGAAATGAAACTGCGAAAAAATTATACGAATCGCTTGGCTTCCAAACGTATGGCGTACAAGAACGTGCCTTAAAGCACAATGGACAGTATTGGGATGAAGAACATATGGTTTTATTTTTAAATGACTAATTGTATAGCATCAATTTATATAAAAAACACCTTTCGATAAAGGTGTTTTTTCTTACAACAATGTAATGTTCCCGTCATCTTATTGAATGGTTCTATTCCCTCCTCTTCGCTATACTAAAAGTACGAAATCACAACAAAAAGACATGAGAGATGAAAAAATAATAGAAGTAATAGAATAAAATCAGTAATTGGAGGAATAACAGATATGAAACAGCACAAACATCTTATTTTGTTCATTTTTGGTACAATAATCGTCACTTCAGGATTAGCAATTCTTCCTTGGTTTATTGTATAAAGCTTCTATCATTTTTTGATTCCTTCCTATACAAAAATCCCCTGTACATAGCATACAGGGGATTTTTACGTACAAATAAAAAAGCTCATTGTTTCTCAAAATGAAACAATGAGCCTTTACATCTATTATAGAATTCCGAAAAATTTATTAGCACACGTCACAATAATTAGCATAGATACGGCAATACACATCACAATAGCATTGCGCTCTTGTTTATCTTTTTGTAAACGTTCTTCTTTTTTACTCACGTGTATAGTCCCCTTTATAACAATAAAAAAAGTGTGAGATAGGAGATTTTCCTTATCCGATGCGAGGTGAATACGAAATTCCTCACTATCTCACATACACAATAGAATGGAATTGTCATTTTATAAATAAAATGACATGACGTTATGTCGCAACATAGGGTATTTTGTGTCGCTACGCTTTCTATTATAAAAAAGAGTTGTGCAAAAGTAGTGCATTTTTTATGTCAATTGCCTTAGTAGAAAAAATACACTACAATTCAATCACGTAAACAGAGTTTTTTATTATTTTCATGTAAACTATACAAAGTAGAATGAATGTTTTGAGGTGCACAAGACTATGATTAAAATCTTATTAGTAGACGATGAAGAACGCATGTTGCGATTGTTAGATTTATTTTTGAGCCCACGTGGTTATTTTTGTATGAAAGCCAATTCAGGTATAGAAGCTCTTGAACTAATTCAACAAAAGAACTTCGATATCATTTTGTTAGATGTGATGATGCCCAATATGGATGGATGGGATACATGTTATCAAATCCGTCAAATCAGCAATGTTCCAATCATAATGTTAACAGCTCGTAATCAAAACTACGATATGGTAAAAGGACTTACAATGGGAGCCGATGATTATATTACAAAACCTTTTGACGAACAAGTACTAGTTGCACGAATTGAAGCTGTACTGCGCCGAACAAAAAAGGATGGTTTTATAAGCTTCAATGGCATTGAATGGGATAAAACAAAACATACTGTTACTGTTTACAGCGAGAAAATTCCCCTTACACCTATCGAGTTTTCATTACTAGGACTGTTTTTACAAAATACAAACCGAGCTTATAGCCGTGATGATTTAATTGAAAAAATATGGGGTTATCAAACAGATATTGAATATCGTACTGTTGACTCACATATTCGCAATATCCGTGATAAATTACGAAAAAAAGACTTTCCTGTTGAAAAATACTTAGAGACTATCTATAAAGTGGGATATAAGTGGAAAAGCGAATGAAAATAATAATGCGAAACTTTTCTAAGTGGGACATGACTCACCTCACACTTAGAATTAGTTAAACAACACGTGATAAAACTTTGGTCAGTGGTGAGATTTCTTCCGCTGGCCATTAATGTGAAATAAAGGTATGGTGAAAAAATGAACAAACTTTCGCTCAAAATTGGTACATATTTCTTAATATTAGCTTTATGTATTGAAACAATTGCCTTTGTATCTTGTCATACAAGTCTGGCGAACATGCGTATCGAGGAAGAAAAATCCGCCCTTTTAGAAAAAGGAAAGCGCTATAGTAACTTTATTTCAAGACGTTATGGGCCACGAGCTTTTGAACATGCTGCAGCAATGGAATCACATTCTAATTCAGATACAAAGTTAGTCATAACAGACACTAATGGGCAAATCCTTTCCTCTTCTGATCCGGTAACACAAGAAATGAAAAAGCAACTTGCTTCCAAAATAAACTGTACTTCAATAGATGGAACTTTGGTTGAGAAAAATTGGAAAACATCGAAATTTATTTCAACAGCAACGCCAATTATCATTCATAGACAAATAGCTGGGTATGTACATATGTTTTTAGATACAGCCTTCTTAGAAAAAATGATTCTTCGTTTAACACGTCAATTTATTATTATTGGTATACTAACTCTTATTTTAACAACCATTTCTGTATTTATCTTTTCTCGTGTCATTACCGATCCTCTTATTAAAATGAAACGTGCAACAGAAAAAATGTTAAAGCTGAATAAACCAATTAAATTAGGAATTAAACGCAATGATGAACTCGGTAGTTTAGCAACAACAATTGAAGAATTATCCAGTGAATTAGCCTACATGAAAAAAGAAAGAAATGAATTTCTTGCAAGTGTAGCACACGAACTGCTCACACCACTCACGTATATGAAAGGTTATGCGAAAGTTGCTAAAAGAGATTCTTTATCTAAAGAAGAACGTGAAGAATACCTACAAATTATCGAAGATGAAACCGATAGTGTAACAGGACTCGTTCAAGATTTATTCGATCTTGTTCAGCTAGAACAACATCAATTTATTATAAAAAAACAAAAAGTTCCACTCTTGCCTTTTCTAGAGCGCATGATTGAAAAAACAAAAACTACACTTGCTAAAAAACAAATGAAAATTAAGTTCTACTGTGTAGATAACCTCGATGTATGTATGGATGAACGCCGAATGGAACAAGTTATGCTAAATTTATTACACAACGCCTATCAGCATTCTTATGAACAATCAATTATTACTGTACACGCATCACAAAATGAGAATACTTTTTCTATAAGTGTGCAAGATGAAGGAGAAGGTATTCCACAGGAAGATATTCCACATATTTTTGATCGTTTTTATCGAGTTGATAAATCAAGAACTCGAGCTACAGGGGGGAAAGGAATCGGTCTAGCTGTTGCAAAAGAAATTGTTGAATTACACAGCGGCTCCATTCAAGTAAAAAGTAAGTTAAGAATTGGAACTGAATTTATTATTGAATTACCAATTGAATAATATGTACGTTAAATCACCAGTAGTGTCTTTACTTCAAAACTGCTGGTGATATTATATTAATAGCCAATATTTATTCGCAAATCATTAGTAAACACATTAAAATACTACTAGTACGAGCTGACCTTTTGAAATTATTCTTATTTCAATATAAAATGTAAATACAACTGTGAAAGGTTCGGAGGGTGATACGATTGGAAATCCATGTATTAACAAAACAAGAGGCAGAAATTTACTTAGAACTTCGTGTAGAAGGATTAAAACAAAATCCAGAGGCTTTTAGTTCTTCTTATGAAGATATTATTAATAAAGAATGCCCGATTGAGTATAAAGCACAGAAATTAGCACAAGATGAAAACTATACACTAGGTGCATTTAAAGACGATAAATTAATCGGGGTTGCAACCTTGGAAACGAAACCATACGTGAAACAAGAGCATAAAGCAAAAATCGGCTCAGTATATGTATCTCCAAAAGCACGTGGACTTGGAGCAGGAAAATCCCTCATTAAAGAGTGTATTGAACTTGCAAAAACATTAGAAGTAGAACAAGTTATGCTTGATGTTGTTGTCGGAAACGATGGTGCAAAAAAACTTTACGAATCATTAGGATTTAAAACATTTGGTGTACAAGAGCGCTCTTTAAAATATAATGGCCAGTACTGGGATGAAGAGCATATGGTTTTATTCTTAGATGAAGAAAACTAATAAAAAAGTCCTCAAGTATGAGGATTTTTTTATTACCATTTTACATTGCAAACCACGAATTATATAACAACTGAATTGCCTCTTCAATCTCTGCCTCTGATAAAATAGCAAACCCAAGTAAAACTGTATTTTTTGAAGTAGTCCCTTCTTTATAGTACATAGAAACTGGATATACTTTTATACTATTTTCAGCTGCTCTTTTTATTAATTCTTCTTCTAACATTTTATTGTGAACCTTTAATAAGATATGTAAGCCAGAATCTTCTCCGATTACTTCCACCTTATTAGAAAAGTACCTTTCTATCGCTGAGACAAGAGCATCTCTCTTTTTCCGATAAACGACTCGCATCTTATGAATATGTTTTTCCCAATATCCTTCATTTAAAAACCTTCTAATGATTTCTTGATCGATTCTTGAAACACTTTGTGTATAAAATAAATATTGTGTTTGATACAACTCAATTAGCTGTTTAGGCAGCACCATGTAGCTCATACGTAATGATGGAAGCAATGCTTTTGAAAATGTTCCCATATAAATTACATTTCCCTCTGTATCAAGCCCTTGCAATGCTGGAATCGGCTTTCCAGAGTAACGAAACTCACTATCATAATCATCTTCGATAATATAACGTCCACGCTCCCCTTGTGCCCATTGTAATAGTTGCATCCTTCTTTTAATTGGCATAATCATTCCACACGGAAATTGATGAGATGGAGTAACGAACACAACATTTGCATTACTACCTTCTAAATCTGAAATACAAATCCCATCCTCATCAAGCGAGAGCATCTGAACATTTTCTTCTCCTTTCTCAAAGGTAACCAATTTCCGGTGATATCCTGGATTTTCAACTGCAAAATGACTTCCCTTTAGCAGCTGAAACAACATTCTTATTAAAAATTGTGTTCCGGCCCCTATTACAATTTGACTTGCTGAACATCTCACACCTCTTGATTCATATAAATATTTCGCCATCTCTTCACGCAAACTCGCTTCACCTTGGGGATGGCCAAGAAAGAGTAGATCCTTATTTTCTAATTGCCATACCTCGTTTGAAATCTTCCGATAAACCGAGAATGGAAATGCATTTACATCTACACCTGTTTGTGTAAAATCATATTTATATTTCTGTTCCCTATGCAGTACTTCCTTAACAACTTCTCTTTTTTTCACTGTATATATCATTTGTTCAATTTCACATACAAAATACCCCTTACGTGAAACTGATTCAATATATCCTTCTGCAAGAAGCTGTTCATATGCCGATTCCACTGTATTTTTACTTACCTCTAAATGCGCCGCTAACTTTCTTTTTGCTGGGAGCTTCGTCAAAGGAGGGATTTTTCCACTTCTTATTTCTGCTTTTATATACTCGTATAACTGTACATACAGTGGGATTTTTTCCTCCATATTCAAATTTGGTGTTAATTCTAACATGAAATCTGACCCCTTTATAAAATGAATTATTGATACTTTTTATAGTACCAGAAGTTATATATAATTCCTTCTATCATGTAAATTTTAAAAAATCAATCTTAGAAAGGAGCATCATGATGATGAACAATAACAGACGACTCGGTCTCATTATGATTATTACAGGAGCTACTTTATGGGGAGTATCAGGTCCGATGATTCAGTGGCTTTTTCAACATACTAAGGTATCATCTATCGATTTTTTAGTAATTCGCCTATTGCTTGCTGGGGTCTTTATTTTATGTTTCTTACTTACCAAAAAACAAAATATATTTCGTATTTGGCAACACCCACGCCATCTTTTACAACTTATCATTTTCTCTATTCTTGGGATGCTTGGCGCACAGTATGCTTTTATCGAAACAGTGCATATTAGCAACGCTGTTACTGCTACTCTATTTCAATTTTTAGGGCCAGTTCTCATTACTATTTATGTTGCAGTGCAACATAAAAAGCTTCCTTCCATTATGCAAGTATTGGCAATTGTCTCTGCCCTGACAGGAACATACTTTATCATTACAAATGGATCCGCCCAAAATATTGTCTTATCGAAAGAAGCGATTTTATTTGGTCTGTTAACAGCAATTGGTTTTGCCTTTTACACGCTGCACCCAGCTTCCCTTATTAAACAATGGGGGACGACTCTTATTATTGGCTGGGGTATGTTAATCGGGGGTCTTGCACTATTTATTTGTAATCTCTCCTTCGAATGGAAACAACTTTCACAAACCTTTACATTGCAAACATTCTCTATGCTAATTCTAATCATTGTAAGTGGAACACTTTCTTTCCTTCTTTACATTGGTAGTCTAAAATATTTATCAGCAACAGAGACAAGTATCTTATCTAGTATTGAACCGCTTGTAGCAGCCATTGTTTCCATCACTTGGCTAAAAGAATCTTTCGGAACATACCAATTACTAGGCGGTGTGTGTATCGTCATTGCTGTTATTTTCTTAACAATGCCAGAAAAAGATGCAGAGCCTACATTTACAACTGAACAAATATAGTACAAAATGTCAAAAGAGGTCATACTAAACTTATGACCTCTTTTTATGAATTAAAAGGAATTGTCCTGTCTTCTAGCAAATACAATTACACTAACTATGAAAAATAGGAGTGTGGCAAGATGAAAAAAATTGGAACCGTGCTACTTTTCTCCTGTATCATCACTGGCTGTACCTCACTAGGGCAAAATTCCAAGGAACCGATAAAAGAAATAACCGAAATCTCTAAACCTCAAACTAACGCACCCACCTTTTTTCACCTTAGTGTCTTAAAGGATGTTTACTGGCAAGAAAGCCCTTCCTTTGTAGAAGGAAAGATGCCGTTAAAAGGCATTGAAGGAAAGATTGCAATTGCAGATAGTACTTTCATTGCCAATGAGAAAAATAAACAGATGTGGTTCTTCCTCGATCCACAAATGCCATCTGGTAAACTATCTATTATTGCTCTAAAACAAGGATCTACAACACCCACTCCCGTACTCTTTCCAGATGAAGCTTCCGAACAGACTTGGACTACTCCTACTCCCATTCATTCAAATACAGAAGAACTACCTCTTCTTATGTCACTGCCTTCCCCCGGATTATGGGTATTAAATGTATATATTGATGAGAAATATTATGAGCAAATTGTTATTCATGTAGAAAAGAGTGACAAAGCTTAATTTCTTCCTTACAACAATGTAATTCTTATGTCATCTACTTCGATAGTTGTATCTCCCTCTCTCTCTTATACTAAAAATAAGAAATGCAACAACAAACAAGGAGAGATGAGAGATGAAAAAAGTGATGGATGTTGTAGTGGCAGTGGTAGAGGTTTTCGTAAATGGAAAGCAAGTTGCAATGGAGTTGAATAAATAATGCAGAGCGAAATATTTATTACTAATCATATAAAACAATAAGCGGGAGTACGATTTCTTTATTGTTTTGATCTCTTATCTCACTAAAAAAGCAGCGCCCTTCTAAGAAGATGGCACTGCTTTTTTATTATTATTTTAAATAACTTGGCATTTTTGTAATTTGCGCTACTCCTGATTCAATTGCTGCTTTTGCTACTGCAGCTGCAACACTTGGGACAACTCTTTTATCTAGCGGATTCGGAATTACATAGTTTTCATTACGTTCTTCATCAGTAATGATGTTAGCGATCCCATATGCTGCAGCTAATTTCATTTCCTCTGTAACATCTGTTGCACGTACATCTAATGCCCCACGGAATATACCAGGAAATGCCAACACGTTATTTACTTGGTTTGGATAATCAGAACGCCCTGTTCCAACTACAACAGCACCAGCCTTTAGTGCATCCTCTGGGTATATTTCTGGGATTGGATTCGCCATTGCAAACACAATTGGTTTTTCACTCATTGTCTGTACAAGTTCTGTGGTTAACACATTAGGAGCAGATACACCGATAAAAATGTCTGCTTCATGAATCGCTTCTTTTAATGTTCCACGTATATATTCGCGATTTGTTTTCTTTGCAATCTCTATTTGTGCCGGATTCATCCATGATTCACCCTCACAAACAATTCCTTCTAAACTTACTAATGTAATATGCTGCGCTCCAGCTTGTAACAGTAATTTAGCAATTGCTATCCCTGCCGAACCAGCACCATTAATGACAATTTTCACTGCATCCATCTGTTTGTTTACAACTTTTAACGCATTAATAACCGCAGCTAAAACAACAATTGCTGTTCCATGTTGGTCATCATGAAACACCGGAATATTTGTTTCTTCTTTTAAGCGCTTTTCAATTTCAAAACAGCGCGGCGCTGCAATATCTTCTAAATTAATACCTGCAAATGTAGGTTCTAAGTTTTTAACAATGGTTACGATTTCATCTACATCAGTCGTTCCAAGACAAAGCGGAAATGCATCTACATTCGCAAACTTTTTAAATAAAATACTTTTTCCTTCCATAACAGGCATAGCTGCTTTCGGGCCAATATCACCTAATCCAAGTACTGCTGTTCCATCCGAAACAACTGCAACCATATTACCGCGCGCTGTATAGTCATAAGCTGTTTCTTCATCTGCAGCGATCGCTTTACAAGACTCAGCCACTCCTGGTGTATATGTCAAACTTAAATCATCTGCTGAATTTACTTCTACTTTAC
>Ga0102589_1003450_pt1 | contig 16433 bp, 14 predicted proteins | sample AraplaMF_Col_mLB_FD_76858 | JGI IMG/M metagenome (GOLD analysis project Ga0102589, IMG submission 76858) | Arabidopsis root microbial communities from the University of North Carolina, USA - plate scrape MF_Col_mLB | ecosystem: Host-associated > Plants > Roots > Endosphere | place: USA... | reverse complement strand
AGAATTAAAAGAAGGACGTATTTATGGGCTTATTGGTGAAAATGGTGCGGGGAAATCAACCTTAATGAAGATTATTTCAGGGATTAGTTTTCAAACGGATGGTTCATTTGAGTTATTTGGAAAATCATCCGACAAGGAAATACAGCAGCAACGAAAACGTATTGCCAGCATGATTGAACAACCAGCGATTAGCCCTGATATGACAGCGAAAGGTAACCTTAAATTTCATCGTTTAATGCGGGGAATTCCGAATGAGGAGCTTGAGGATGAAATACTACAATTGGTTGGATTGACGAGTACAAACAATAAGAAAGCTAAGCATTTTTCACTAGGTATGAAACAACGTTTAGGAATTGCCATTGCGCTATTAACTAACCCAGAGTTATTGATTTTAGATGAGCCAGTGAATGGGTTAGATCCTATTGGTGTTGTTGAAATTCGTCAGCTTTTAACACGTCTTTGTGAAGAGCGACAGATGACGATTTTAATTTCAAGTCATAATTTACCAGAACTTTATCAAACAGCAACTGATTATATCATTATTCATAAAGGAAAAATTATGAAACAAATGACTCAACAACAGCTCGACGAAGAATGTAGACATTATATTCGCATTGGTTGTACAGCACCAGAACAATGTGCACATGTTTTAGAAACAGTACTTAAAACACAAAACTTTCAAGTCATGCCAAATAAAATGATTAAATTGTATGATTTCTTAGAAAATCTCGGGGATGTATCAACCGCATTATTTGAAAATGGGGTAACGCTTACGGAATTTAGTCTACAAGGAGATACGTTAGAGAACTACTTCCTAACATTAATTGGAGGTGAGCGACATGTTTAATTTAGTGCGTGCTTACCTCTATAAATCAACTAAATCTAAAATATTTTGGGTCTTACTGGCACTTACAACATGTTCTGCAACAGCAATGTTTAGTATAGCGTATGGTATCGGCAATAACTCAATAAATGAAAGCGTCAGCAACGTTGGTTTTTTATTATCAGATATGAACACGATGTCAATAGTAGGCGCAGTACTTGCCACTATACTTATTTGTTCAGACTTTGACACAAAAAATATCCATCATCCTATTATAAGTGGGTTTGCTAGGATTCAAATTGTCATTAGTAAAGCAATTGTTTATTGGATATTATTTATTGTTCTTGTAAGTCCGTATATCATCGTTACAATAATTGGTTTATCAATGGACAGCACGTTTAGTATGGACGGGAAAGCAGCAGGCTTTTTAAGCATTCTAACTTCGACTACTAGTGGTAGCTTCGGCGAATACGTAACAATAATGATCACCATGACATTGGTTTATCTTGCCCAGTTAACGATTTGTATTTTATTGGCGTTTGCCTTAAGAAAATCGGTGCTTGTAGTAGCAGCGTATTACATGATGTCCATGTTCTTTGGGCAGGTCGCGAGTTTCCAAGATTCATTTGAGATAATAGATAAAGTATTATCCTTCACACCATATTCAGCAGAGTATATGGCGATTAATTTAAGCATGAGTAAAGGTGATATAATTTCGGCCGTTACTATTTGTACCATCTTTATAGTAGTAATTATATATTTAACATTTATGACATTTAGAAAAGTAGAAATTAGGTAAGGGGATGTAGAGAATGTGGGTTGTGGCAATTGTAGTCATTGTAGGATTACTGTTTTATATTTTTTATATACAAAGGCAACTACGATTGATGAACGTACAATTGTCACAACGTCTACATGAGCAATATACACAGCCAATTAGCGTAGAGCTATTAAACAAAGAAGTAAATCAACTCGTAGCAAATATTAATCGCATATTAATAGAATCACAAAAATCAAAGTCGTATATTAAACGGGAAGAAAAATACTATAAGGAAATGATTTCAAACATTTCCCATGATTTTCGTACGCCGCTAACTGCGATAAAGGGCTATCAACAAATGCTTTTAAAAGAACCCTTAACAGAAAAGCAGCTTGCAAAGCTTGAAGTCGCACAAAAACATGTTGGAAGACTAGAGCAATTATTAGAAACATTTTTTGAATATTCCTATTTGCACAGTAATGAAGATAAACCTAAAAAAGATCGTATTAATATATCAAACATAGTATTTGAAGAAATTGCTGGTGCCTTTACACAATTAGAACAAAAAGGAATAGCCGTTAACTTACCTAATTTTGAGCCGCTCTTTATTAACTCTGATGAAGAAATGCTTTTACGTATTGTACAAAACTTAGTACGAAATAGCATCATGCATGCGCAAGGTGATGTAACGATTAAGTTGTGGCTTGATGGGGAACATGCATATATCTGTTTTCAGAATCCGATTGACGAAAATATTCAACTAAATCCTAACCAGCTTTTTGATCGATTTTATACAACAGACAATTCCAGACGAAAAAACACAGGCCTAGGGCTATCTATTGTCAAGCTACTTGCAGAAAAACTAGGTGGAAATGCAACGGCCAAAATAGAAAATGGAATGATCGAGTTTTTAGTGTGCTTAAAAAAGAATTTGTAATAGTAGTAGTCAAGAAGCAAGCTTAGTGCATCTTGGCAATAACAATTGAAATTTCATTAAAAGAAGAAAAAAACAATGTTATAACTACCTTGGAAATATAAATCTATAGGTAAATATGGTATGAATGCTGAAGATAGGGGGGCGTAATTGTACTTACACCTAAAAAATTATGAATAAACGATATGAAAGCCGTTCCTAGTCACTCGTCTATCGAGAGATTAGGAACGGCTTTGATTATACCCATTTTTGAAACAATTCAATAACCACATCCGCAAAACGTTTAGTGGTTATTACTTTTACAATTTAACCTTGCTGTTGTCATTCGCCTGATCCTGTTCCGGTTGCTCAGATTGTTCCGGTTGATCAGACTGAGCTAGTTGCTCGGACTGTTCCGGTTGATCCGATTGTGTTGGTTGTTGTTCGGACTGCTCTTTCTTCAACCCAATTCTTTTGCGAATAAAGCCCCAAATTGCACCTACAGCCAGTACAAGCACGATCCCAAACTTCTTCAATAGAGGAATGAGCACTGCAAGCAAGCCGGCTTTTTTGGCAACTGCCAGACCCGCGCCTCCGAGAATTAATCCTGTCAAGCCGAATTCAGCTACTTTATCAGTTTTTTTGTCAAAATCCTCATATCGCTGACCTTGCTTTAAGTTAAACTGCGACAGAATCTTGTTGTTAAACACTATACGATCGGCCTGCAAATTCGCCGGATCTGAAACGAGTATCGCAGAGATATAGCCTTCGCGGGATAGAATTCGCACATTGTAGTTAATAACACCGTTGTTTTGATAATCATGCGCCAATAAAGACCACGACAAACTATGTAATTGGTTATCGTAGAATGGAGCAACATCCCATTTGTCAACAAATAACTGATTTTCAGGGCTTAGCTCCTTATTCATTTCTTCCGTACCTTCTTTGTAGCTTTCTAACAAGGCCTCAGCATCGATTTCCGCTTTCTCGTCGTCTTCTATGTATCCAGATTCTTCATATTCGAAATAAACGGCCCAAGTCTGATTTTCATCCTTTGGGAAAACCACGCCGATTTCTGACCCGCTCGGTTCCATTCCGCCCTGCTTTAGGTACTTTTTCGTATCTTCGGCATTAAGAAAAATAAAATCACTGCCTAACTCTAGTTCCGCTAAATTGGTCCCAACGTCAACTTTTTGTCCACCTTCAATCCAATTTAGCTCTTCTTCGGCGAATGCGGGAACCGCACACACCATCATAATTAAAGTCATAACAGATACTGATTTTAATAGTTTTGCAATTAACGATTTCAAAAATAACTTCCTCCCAAACCATGTCTTCTTACGCTGCGGACGACTTGTCCTTATTTCCTTTAAATAAATGAATGCCTACTAGGACGGCGCCGATAGCTGCAATAGCAATTTCAACAAAGGTTTCGCCTCCGCCAAAAATGTCACCAAAAACGGTAAATAACTTAAATTGCAAACCGAATTGTGGCAGTATGAATGCCCCTAGTCCCAAAATTAAAAACACAATACCAGTACGTAACATAATTAACCCCCTTAATATGGAAAAAACACTTCTATAGATTATCTCATATCCCAAATTGTGGCAACCGTGTAAATAGTCATTAATTATTAATAGTAATTATGACCTATTAGTAATAAGAGGGTATTTCTAGTGATTACGGATTATTGAGTTAATAATAATTCACCAACCAACTAACTAATATATAAATTAAATATTTGGCTTAATATTATAGGAAAAATAAGTACATATATGTGATTTCTTTTATGAATGAGGCAAGAAAAGAAAACTACAATTTCATGGTGATGGTGAGTATCAACATTTTAGGAAAGAGAGGAAGGTTAAGAACTAATTGAAATGTATTTTTGATGAATGTATTGTCAATGGCACCTATAAATTTAAAAAAGAGATAAAGGAGTTATCTATTATTCCTGGTGACAAATTTTTGTGTTCTTTTGTGTACATAGACACTGGGTAATAGGGGTATAAATTCTTGAGAAAAAAAGCGAAGTGTTATAATAAGGGTAAGAAAAAGACCCTATGGTGCTGTAACACAATACGGTCAAGTAACAAAACAAACGCTTTTAGAGCGATTGGCAAGACGAAAGTAAAAGCACTTTAACCCTGCTTAGGTTTTAAAGGGTGCTTTTACTTTTTTTGTGAAAAAGTATATGACAATGCAAGATAGCTATAATTAAAGTACCGAGACCAATAGCTATGCTTAATGCTGCGTATGTTGTCATAAGCAATCCTTCCTTTCTATCCTAGAACTAAATAGAAAAATTTAAATTAGGAGTAGTAGAGAAGATTGCCAATTACCCTTAAATACCTTTATTCTGTTAATCTTTAATTATACCATTTCTTCTATTATTATCATAGTTTTGCTATCTCTTACTAGATTCTAATTCCTCCTCTAACTGATTAGTTATTCTCTTCTTCGGTCATGGAGAGGTAGTAACTACAGATGATGCCGAGACGTTAGTGAAGAAATTAAAAAATCCTCTTTATTAAAATGAAAACAGCTTGTTAGCATAAACCAACAAGCTGTTTTTTACTTTTTTTGAATAGCTTTTATTTTTACCAGCCTCGTACGTATTGCACAGGAGGTGTAACTTCTTCTCCTAATTCCTTGGCAGCATGAAGTGGCCAATATGGATCGCGCAGAAGAACACGTGCTAGGAAGATTAAGTCAGCGCGATTATTTTGTAAAATTTCCTCTGCTTGAATGGCTGTCGTAATAAGGCCAACTGCTCCAGTTGGAATATCAGCACCTTGCTTGATTGCTTCAGCATGAGTTACTTGGTAGCCTGGAAAAACATTGATATGTGCTTGCACGACACCACCTGTAGAAACGTCCACTAAATCGATACCCTGTGTTTTCATCCAGCGACTGAAAACGATAAAGTCTTCCATTGTTGTACCATCTTCTGCATAGTCTTCAGCGGAAACACGCACAAGCAAAGGACCTTCCCAAACACTACGAATAGCATCGATGACTTGGCGCAATAATCGGTAACGATTTTCTTGAGAGCCACCGTATTGGTCATTGCGTTTATTCGTTGCTGGTGATAAAAACTCACTAATTAAATAGCCGTGTGCTCCATGGATTTCAAGAACATCAAAGCCTGCTTTAGCTGCCCGGACAGCTGCTTGTTTAAATGCTTCTACAACATATTCGATGTCTTCTAATGTCATCTCAGTTGGTGTTTTATAGGCATCGCTAAATGCAATGGCTGATGGCGCAAATATTTCTCCATCTACAGTTGCTTTACGTCCTGCATGTGCAAGCTGTATGCCGGTTTTTGCTCCGTATGCTTTCATTCCTTGAACTAATTGACTTAAACCTTCGATATGAGCGTCATCCCAAATTCCAAGATCGTTACTAGAAATACGACCCTCAGGTACAACACCAGTAGCTTCGACAATGATTAAACCAACTTGACCAGCAGCCCGAGTTGCATAATGTACTTGGTGGAATGGTGTGACAAGCCCATCATCCTGCGCCGAATACATACACATCGGTGCCATCACAACACGATTTTTTAAAGAAATATTTTGTAATTGATAAGATTCAAATAATTTAGCCAAAATAAAGCCCCCTAATCCCTAGTGATATACTCTATTTTGCACACATTATTTACTATTTGCAAGTGAACGAGACCGAGCTTCTGCTTCTTTAATACATGCTTCAATGGCTTCATTAAATTGATATTGTTCAAGAGCTTTAATTCCAGCTTCTGTTGTACCGCCTGGACTTGTTACTTTACGGCGTAATACATCAGGCTCATCGACGGATTGTTTTAGCATTTCAGCAGTACCGGCTAGTGTTTGCGTCATTAATAGTCGTACTGTATCCTTCGAGAGACCGACCTTTGTACCAACCCGTTCAAATGCCTCCATTAAATAATAAATATAAGCTGGGCCACTTCCTGAAAGAGCCGTTACAGCATGTAATTGATCCTCATCCACCTCAATAACTGAACCGACTGCCTCTAAAAGCTGTAAGAAAATGGAGCGTTGTTCTGCTGTTACTCTGTCATTAAATGCAATTCCACTTGCAGACATCCCAATAGTAGCAGAAGTGTTAGGCATAACGCGTGCTACTGGGCGAGCACCTAGGTGTTCTGTAATAGTAGTAATAGCAATTCCAGCTAAAATAGAAAGAACAGCTGATTGCTCTGTAATTTTAGGCTTTAGCTCACGCATCGCTGCAACAGCATCTTTAGGCTTCATTGCTAAAATGATTAAATCAGCCTGCTGATAAATATCTTGATCAAAATTGCAATTTACATCATATGTGTCGTGTAAAAAAAGTAAACGTTCTTTGTCTGAGCGATTGGTGACGTAAATTTCTTGGGCCGTAAATACTTTTTGTTTAATCCAGCCCTGAATCAATGCCTCCGCCATACAGCCTGCACCAATAAATAGTATTTTTTTCATGATAAAACCTCCAGTTCAAAATCAATTTCGCCTTGCCTTAATTGTGGCTGTCGCTACCAAAATATTTGTGCTGTCGCTTCGCTTTCGCACAAAAAGATCTACTGAATAAAGATAAAAAAGCGCTCTCGTCCTTATAAAGAAGGACGAAAACGCTTTTGTTTCCGCGGTACCACCTTTGTTTGCCATTTGGCACAACTCATAGCCCTTTTATCGCAAGGGAAACGGTTATGTTTTCATAACTGCTCAGAAGTAGGTTCGGTAATGGGAGCGGGTGATGTCACTTTCAGCAAATGTAACACTCTCTAGGACACCTTCACCAATTACGTACTTGGCTTCATCAACGCACATAAATAATTAGATTATTCAAAATTATATTGATAATACGTCGACCTGTCAACAGGAGGGTGACGAAAAGAAGAAAAACTTGTAAAATAGAATGAATCGGTATTCACTAGTGGCATAAAAGGGGGAAACAGCTTTTGTCTATATACAAAATAGAAATACCAACACCCTATGAAGTAGGAGATGTGAATGCATTTGTTGTAAAGGGCGATGCATTGACAATTTTTGATGTTGGTCCAAAAACAATGGAAGCCTATGATGCGCTTAAATGGGGTATTCGTGCAGCAGGCTTTGACATGCGAGATATTGAACAGGTTGTGTTAACCCATCATCATCCAGATCATGCAGGTTGGGTGGATGCCTTTCCAAACGCAGAAATTTTAGGGCATGCCTATAACGATAAATGGCTTCGTCATGACGAGGATTTTTTACGTTACCATGTGCAGTTTTACAGTGAGTGCTTATTTGAGCATGGTGTTCCTCAACAATATATCCAGCCGAGTGTCCATGTCCGCCGTGAAATAGAGCTTGTAGGTGAACGACCATTAACACAAATTCTTAATGATGGGGATGAAGTGCCAGGACATCCAGGATTAAAGGCTATTGAAACATTAGGACACGCACAAAGTCACTTAATCTTCTGGGATGAAAATACTCATGATGTAATTGGTGGAGATTTATTGCTTGAAAAAATTACACCAAACCCGTTAATTGAGCCACCACTAGATCGTGCATTAGGACGTACTAAATCGTTACTACAATATAATGAATCGCTCGAAACTTTGCGTCGATTACCCGTAAAAAAGATGTATACGGGACATGGTGCTGAGCTAGAGAATATTCCTGATTTAATTGATAAACGACTAGAACGCCAACATCAGCAATCTTTGAAGGTTAGCGAATTATTTGGTGACGAATCATTAACCGCTGTACAAGTAACGAAGCGCTTTTACCCATCAATTTTTCAACGTCAGCTAGGTCTGACGTTGTCCAAAACGCTCGGTTATTTAGATTATTTAGAGGCCAACAATTTCATTACATCTACAAAAAATGAAGAAGGTATCTATTTATTTCAAAGGAAGTAGGTTTTAACATGAGCGTGAATAAAAAGACAATCTTCGTAACAGGTGCAACAAGTGGTGTTGGACTAAAAATTACAGAATTATTAGTAGCACAAGGTCATACGGTTTATGCAACAGGACGCAATACAGTAGCATTGAAAGCATTAGAACGCGTTGGTGCAAACGTGATCCAAGCAGATTTAACTAATTTATCTACAATCGATGAAGTATGTGCACAGCTACCGCCTCTTGATGTTGCGATTTTATCTGCCGGGGTAGGTAAATTTGGCATTGCACCTGACTTATCAGATGAAGCTATTAGACAAATGGTAGAGCTAAATGTCAGTGTACCGATGTATTTAGCAAAACGTCTAGCAGCATCTATGATACAACGTCAGCAAGGTCAGCTAATCTTCATCGGCTCACAGGCAGGAAAGGTAGCGACACCTAAGGCTAGTGTTTATGCTGCTACAAAGCATGCGATTGTCGGCTTTACGAATGGGCTTCGCATGGAACTGGCTCCGTATAATGTTAAAGTCACTGCGATACATCCAGGTCCAATTGATACACCATTTTTAGATAAGGCGAGTGATGAAAGTGGTTATCGCGAGTCTTTAGGAAGATTTTTGTTAACAGCTGAGGAAGTGGCACAAGCTACTGTAAAAACGATCGAGCGCCCTGTCCGAGAGGTTAATTTACCAAGGGTCATGGGGTTAACAAGCAAGCTGTATGCAATCGCACCTGCAACAGTGGAATTTTTAGGTAAATCATTTTTTAATAAAAAATAGGTTAATCAATTATGCCTTACAGAAATAATTGTAACTGTCTTTTCACTTACGTTACACAAAACATTTGTAGCTGACGTTTCACTTTCGCTACAAAAAACATTGCTGAAAGAAGTTAAACTGTAAACGTACTCAAGTAAAAAATTTGAGTGTGTTTACAGTTTTTTATTATAACGTTTATTATTTACTCATCGTATGTCCTTCAGAAGGCGCCCATCTTAAACGGAAATCACCTCCTCGTTTTGCTTGAAATTTATATCATATACATTCATGTATTTAGTAAAAATTCGTTTTTCCGAGTAAAAATATTCATAGTTTGTAAAGGAGCAAAAACTATTGAAGTGACTCACTTTTTACAATAAACATAAAAGTCTATAAATTTATAAAAATACACTTGCGCTTATTTTTATAACATGATACTATTCGTGTATAAACTTTTAAGTTGATGTATAAACATACATATCTTATAGATTAATTGGAGGCGTATTTTTTATGGCGAATAAAAAAGTAGTATTAGCATATTCAGGAGGTCTTGATACTTCTGTAGCAATTCCGTGGTTAAAAGAACAAGGTTGGGACGTTATTGCAGTTTGTCTTGACGTTGGTGAAGGTAAGGACCTTGAATTCGTAAAAAATAAAGCTCTTCAAGTAGGGGCGATTGAATCATATATGGTAGATGCGAAGGATGAGTTTGCTGAAGAATATGCATTAATCTCATTACAAGCGCATACTTGGTATGAACAAAAATATCCACTAGTATCGGCACTATCTCGTCCATTAATTTCTAAAAAATTAGTGGAAATTGCAAACCAAGTAGGTGCGGACGCAGTAGCTCATGGTTGCACAGGTAAAGGTAATGACCAAGTTCGTTTCGAAGTTTCAATCAAAGCATTAAATCCAGATTTAGAGGTATTAGCACCTGTGCGTGAGTGGGGCTGGAGCCGTGATGAGGAAATCGAATATGCAATGAAACATGATGTACCGATCCCTGCAACGTTAGATTCACCATTCTCTATTGACCAAAACTTATGGGGCCGTGCAAATGAAGCGGGCATAATGGAAGATCCATGGGTATCTCCACCAGAAGAAGCATACGGTTTAACAGTTTCTGTGGAAAATGCTCCAGATGAAGCGGAATACGTAGAAATTGAATTTGTTGCTGGTAAGCCAGTATCTTTAAACGGTAAAGAAATGAAGCTTGCTGATTTAATCCAAGAGCTAAATGCAGTAGCTGGAGCACACGGTGTTGGTCGTATCGATCACGTAGAAAACCGATTAGTTGGTATTAAATCTCGTGAAGTATATGAAATTCCAGGAGCAAAAGTGCTATTAACGGCTCATAAAGAGCTTGAAGACTTAACACTTGTAAAAGAGTTAGCACACTTCAAACCAGTCATTGAGAAAAAATTATCTGAATTAATTTATGATGGTTTATGGTTTTCTCCATTACGTGTAGCACTGGAATCTTTCCTAGCTGAATCACAAAAATTTGTGAACGGAACTGTGCGTGTGAAGCTTTATAAAGGTCATGCGATTGTGGAAGGACGTAAATCTCCAAATTCACTTTATAGTGAAAAGCTAGCAACATACTCTAAAGAAGACCAATTCAACCATGCTTCAGCAGTAGGCTTCATCGAACTATGGGGTCTGCCAACAGTGGTTAACTCTTCTGTAAATAAATAAAAATTAATTTTGACAAGCAAGGTGTAGGATAGCTTTGTGCTGTGCTGCACCTTTTCAAAAAGATACGAAGGAAAAGGTGAGCTGTTATGACAAAACTTTGGGGCGGACGTTTCCAAAAATCAGCAGAAGCATGGGTGGACGAGTTCGGCGCATCGATTGGCTTTGACCAACAGCTTGTTCTAGAAGACCTTGAAGGTAGCGTAGCACATGTTACGATGCTTGGCGCAACAGGAATTTTACCAGCAGCTGACGTAGAGGCAATTCTTGGTGGACTTGCACAATTACAAGAAAAAGCAATCTTAGGGAAGCTTGAATTTACTGTTGCTAATGAAGATATTCACTTAAATCTGGAAAAAATGCTCATCGATTTAATTGGTCCTGTAGGTGGTAAGCTTCACACAGGCCGTAGCCGAAATGACCAAGTAGCGACGGATATGCATATTTTCTTGAAAAAACGTGTAAAGGAAGCAATCGGTTTAATAGAGACATTCCAAAAGACATTGCTAGAAAAAGCAGAGGAGCATGTGGAAACAATTGCTCCAGGCTATACACATTTACAACGTGCACAACCAATCTCATTTGCGCATCACTTAATGGCCTATTTCTGGATGTTAGAGCGTGATAAACAACGTTTTACGGAGTCACTTAAACGTATTGATCTTCTGCCATTAGGTGCAGGTGCTATGGCGGGTACAACTTTCCCAATCGACCGTTTAAAATCAGCAGAACTTTTAGGCTTTAGCGCGGTATATGCGAATTCTATGGATGCAGTAAGTGACCGTGATTTTATCGTTGAATTTTTAAGCAATTCATCATTATTAATGGCGCATTTATCTCGTTTTGCAGAGGAAATTATTTTGTGGTCGACAGATGAATTTAAATTTATCGAATTAGATGATGCCTTCTCAACAGGTTCTTCTATCATGCCGCAAAAGAAAAATCCTGATATGGCGGAGTTAATTCGTGGGAAAACAGGTCGTGTTTACGGTAACTTAATGGGCTTATTAACCGTTCTTAAAGGAACACCGTTAACATACAACAAAGATATGCAGGAAGATAAAGAAGGTATGTTTGATACAGTCCATACAATTCTTGGTTCATTAAAAATCTTTGAAGGTATGATTCGCACGATGACTGTCAATACAGAGCGTTTGCACCAGGCAGTACACTCTGACTTCTCTAATGCTACGGAGCTTGCAGATTATTTAGCAACAAAAGGTATGCCTTTCCGTGAAGCACATGAAGTGACAGGAAAACTTGTATTCACGTGTATTCAAAAGGGCATCTACTTATTAGATTTACCGCTTGAAGACATGAAAAAAGAAAGTGAACTTATCGAAGCTGATATTTACGATGTATTAGCACCTGAAGCTGCCGTTCGTCGTCGTCATTCATTAGGTGGTACAGGATTTGATCAAGTAATCATCCAAATCGAAAAGGCAAAAGCTTGTCTAATTTAACAATTATTTTAGCGTGCATGTCCTTGTGACTTTTGCATAGATATTCATTAAAGCTGTCCAGTGAGGCACTATGATAAACCATTTTCCTTTTTCGTTAGAGCCAGAGGGTGAAACGAAAAAGAGCCCCTTACATAGGTGAAGGACAATCCCCAATTCTGGAGACGCGGAATTGGGGTTTTTGTGTAATTTAAATGATAATGGGAGGGATTTTCAATGAATGAGCGTTTTACAAAGGGGTACGAAACAATTAAACAGTATGTGACAACGGAAGATGCGGCAAGAATGATTGAGGCGGATGCACTAGCTGACATCGCACCAGATTTACGAAAAATGATTATTGAATTTGCCTATGGGGATATTTATTCACGACCGGGGCTAGATGCGAAAAAACGTGCACTTGTTGTCATTACAGCAGTCGTAACTCAAGGTGCTGCTCCACAAACAAAAACTCATATTAAACGTGGTTTACATGCAGGTTTGACTCAAACAGAAATTGTGGAAGCACTATTACAATTAGTGCCTTACATCGGTTTTCCGCGTGTGCAAAATGCATTAACCATAGCGCAACAGGTCTTTAAAGAAGAAGCTTAAAATAACAACTCTGCATGTCCGTGGAGTTATGGGGCACTTTAAAAAAATGAGTTACATGAATAAGTACTTGTGAAACGGTTCATATTAAGAGAGGAATCACTTATTAATCTAATGTGATTAGGAGGATGTAGAATGAGTAGTCAAACACCAAAAGACCAGGAATCTCAGGAAAGTCCGCCACAGTTGTATAGGGTGAGCTTCTAAAATCTTAAGGAAAAGGTGAGGCAGAGGATATTCTGTTTTGCTGTATCTTAAGAAGATGCAAAAACCGATACAGATAAAATCAATAGAAATAAGTGTTCTTGGATCCAGAATTTTTCTGGGTCCTTTTTTTATCTCGCATTATTGTCATAAGGCTAGAGTAATGAAGAAGAACCTCAGATTAATTTTCACTTTATAGAAAAAATTGACTTATTTAGAAAACTGTATTACTCTAAGTATGACAGATTTCTGTTTGGTGATAAGCGATACAGATTGGAGGGATAAGATGAATATTCATTTAGATCCAAGCAGTGAATTACAGCTCTATAAACAGTTAGCAAATCAGCTAATTGAGTTAATTGCTAAGGGAGAGCTAAAAAATGGTGATACATTACCTTCAGTTCGTACAATGGCTGCAGATTTAGGGATTAATGTCAGTACGGTAAGTAAGAGCTATCACGAACTCGAAGAAAAAGGGTTAATTGAATTAAAGCCGAAAGCAAAGGCTCTCATTATCGGTGGTCAAAAAAAAGAATTGAAAGAGACGGAAGTTGAAAAAGTAGAAAATGCATTAAAACCAATTATGGCAGAGGCATTTGCACGTGGCCTCGAAAAAGATCAGATGACAAATTTGTTTCATCGAATTCTAAAACAATGGAAGTAGGGGAAATATGCTTTTTATTATAAGCATCTTCATCTTTGTAGGCGTACTGGAAACATTAACACCATTTTTTTCGAGAAAAACAACAGTATTTGGTGTTTCAATTCCAGAGCCTTATGTGCAACATCAGCAATTACAACTATTTAAAAAGCATTACAGCATGGTGGTAGGAAGCCTAGCACTTACATTTCTTTTAGGCCAACTTTTACTACTATTGACGTCCATTCAGGAAGAGAAATTTGTTTTACTATCCTTTATATTACTATTTATCATGCAACTCCTATCAGCTACTCTTCATATGTCTTATCATATAAAAATAAAAAAACTAAAAAAACAAGAAAATTGGGAAGCGCATGTCAAAACTGTTTATGTGACGGATCTATCTATACGTGATAGAGATGAAGTACTTTCACCTACATTTTTCGCATTACCGATCATTGTCACTTTAGCGTTAATTACCTTTACCTACATGAATTACAATGCCATCCCAGATGTATTTGCTACCCATTGGAATGCAGCAGGTGAGGTAGACGGTTGGACTGAAAAAACATGGATTTCAGTAATAGTAATGCCACTTATTTTACTAGGCATACAAATTAGCTCTTTCATCATGAGTTTTGGAATGAAAAGTGCCAAAATACAATTGAGCGCACAGGCGAAAGAAGCTTCTGCCATTAGAGAGCTTGCACAGCGAAAATATGGCAGTTGGTATTTAGCGGCGGTTAATTATAATATGACCATACTTTTGGTTGTTTTACATTACACGACAGTGATTTTAAAAAATCAAACAGCTCCTTACTTCTTCCCTCTTTTTATATCTTTTATGATCGTCTCCTTAGGGGGACTTATCCTCTTCATTTGGAAATTAAGTAAAAGTAATGAGCGCTTTGATGATTTACATACAAACGAAACTGCTTCAGGCGATGATCGCTACTGGAAATGGGGTATTGTTTACATCAATAAAAATGATCCATCACTATTAGTGCAAAAGAAATACGGTGTCGGTTGGACTGTGAATATGGCAAATAAATGGAGCTATATCATTTTACTTGTCATATTTTTACCAATCTTGTTATTCATTTCAGTGTAGAAGGAGAGATAATATGAAAAAACTATTATTTTTATGTTGTGCACTCATATTATTAGTAGCGTGCGCGCAGAAGGAAGACAACACAAAAGAGAAAGAAACGAAAGGGGACAATAAAATGAATGAACAACTAATCGGAAAATGGGAAGGGAGTATTGCAACACCAAATGGAGCATTTCCAATTATCGTTGATTTGCAAAAAGATAACGGGAAATTATTAGTACCTGCGCAAGGGGATTTTCCATTTAATAGCATTACATATAATGGCGATCAAGTGAATGTTTCCATCAACTTAAATGGCTCAGCTATTGAAATTAATGGCACATTAAAAGATGGGCAAATTGAAGCCACGTTCCAACAAAATGGTGGCAAATTCCCACTTGTTTTAAAGCCATTCAAAGAACAGCCAGAACAACCAGTTACGTATGAAACGCTAACGATTCCCGTTCAAAATGGTGAGTTAACAGCGGCTCTTCAAAAGGCTAGCAACGAGCCATCTCCAGTTGCGCTTATTATAGCAGGCTCTGGTCCAACTGATAAGGATGGAAATTCAGCCTTAGCTGGTAAAAATAATAGCTTAAAAATGATAGCGGAGGGGTTAGCGAAAGATGGAATTGCAACTGTCCGTTATGATAAACGTGGAATTGGCGATAATAAGTCCCTTTTAACAAAGGAAGAGGATATAACGATCGACCAATTCGTAGATGACGCAGTTCAAGTAATTAATACCCTTTTAGCTGATAAAGCTTATTCAAGTGTTCATATTATTGGACATAGCGAAGGCTCACTGATCGGTTTGTTAGCAGCACAAAAAGCACATGTAGAGTCCTTTGTTTCCATAGCAGGCACTGGAAGACCAGTAGATGAAGTTCTGTTAGAGCAATTAAAAGTTCAGTTAACACCAGCGCTTCTAAAAGAATCATCAGATGCTCTTGCATCGTTGAAAAAAGGTGAGCTAGTGAAGAACGTTTCACCTGAGTTACAATCTTTCTTCCGTTCTTCTATTCAACCGTATATGATGTCATGGTTAAAATATAACCCTGCAAGTGAGTTAGTAAAAGTGAATAGCCGAGTTTTAATTCTTCAAGGTACAACTGACTTACAAGTAGTTGCGACTGATGCGGAAGCGTTAAAGAAAGCAAAACCAGATGCCGAGCTTGTATATATGGACGGAATGAATCATGTGTTAAAAAATGCTCCAGCAGATCGCGCGAAAAATTTTGCGACATATTCAGACCCATCATTACCTCTTCATAAAGAATTGCTGCCAGCCATTCAGCAATTTATTCTAAATGAAAAGTAGAGATTAATCCGCATGTAATTGTTTGGTTGATCATAATGAAAGTGAATACTCGCGAAAGCAGGGTAATGCTCATATGAAACAAATTAGTATATAACGAAAAGAAGTATGCTCAAATCATGAGCACACTTCTTTTCGATTTTAGTCATCCTTTCACCATCAATAACTAAGCAAGGAGAGATGCATTTCAAATCGTTCAAGATGGATGAAATAGCACGATGAATCGAATTCAACCAATTTGAAAAGAAGGTGTTTTTATGTATAGCGTCGGGAAATTTTCGAATCTATGCAATGTTCCGGTA
>Ga0102589_1003449_pt1 | contig 16439 bp, 16 predicted proteins | sample AraplaMF_Col_mLB_FD_76858 | JGI IMG/M metagenome (GOLD analysis project Ga0102589, IMG submission 76858) | Arabidopsis root microbial communities from the University of North Carolina, USA - plate scrape MF_Col_mLB | ecosystem: Host-associated > Plants > Roots > Endosphere | place: USA... | reverse complement strand
CAGTTTTTTTTACGGATTCAAGATCCAAAGAGCTGTCCGACCTATTCTTCACCTCTACTATATAAAAAAATAGTAGTACGAACCAATGCCTTGGTCTGCACTACTAATCTTAGTATGTTTTTCTTATTGTACTCCCATGAAAGAACTTAATCATCTTTCATTTTCTGTGGTGTGGCGCTGGTTTTTGCGCTACATGGATGGCTAACGGGCAAGTTAGTTAAAGAAAACATACTTAAACAAATCATGTGAGTAGTTTGATAATACTAAAATAATTAAACAAGTATTCTGAACTCGTTGTATGAGCAACAATACTTTGGTTTTTGGTCAAATATATAGCTTTCAAGTAAACTTAATAAATACTAATAGGTGGCTAAACGTTTTTGTTGTAATTCTTTATTTTGAAAATGAACGATTTTTCCCAGTTAGTCGTATTACATATAAATCATTATTGTATGGAGTAGATTTCATGGATGAAAAGGATTTAATTCGAAAGGCGAAAAAAGGAGATACATTGGCTCTTTCGAAACTGCTACAACAGAATTATTCGTTCCTCGTAAAGTATTTAATGAAAGTTACCCTTCATCCACAAATCGCAGAAGATTTAACACAAGAGACGATGATGAAGTGTATTGAAAAAATCCAACTATATAATGGTGAATCCAAGTTTTCCTCATGGCTCATCACAATCGCAACGAACCTTTTTATCGATCAACAGCGTAGAAAAAAGCGGGAGAAAAGCTGGCTAGAGCAGGAACAAGCGCTCCGAAAAATGAAATGGAATGCAGCCAATATGAACGAAGAATGGACTGATGTACTTGATGTACTTGCTCAAATTAATGAAGAAATACGTATGCCAATCGTGTTAAAGCATTATTACGGATATTCATATGAGGAAATTGGAAAAATGATGGGTATTGCAGAAGGAACAGTAAAATCTCGAGTTTCAAATGGTCTAAAAAGTGTACGAAAGGAGTTGGCTGAACTTGAAGGAGTATGATTCTAAAAATAGTAATTCTATGTTGGATGATGAAGATGAATTAACGGTTAAGCAATTAATAGATGGTTTAGAAAAACTGGATCAATGGAATCCAGTATCTACTCCAAACTTACAATGGTTTCAACAGAATGTTGAATTAGAGAAAAAAAGAATACGAAGAAAACAATGGAAAGACCTCCTCACATTTATCTCTGTTGCAGTATTTGTGCTTTCGGTTGGGATTGCTGTCGTTTATCGTCAGCCAATTCTTTTTCTTTATTTTCAGCTTGTGGGGATTATCTTATTGCCCTTAGCTCTTAACAAAACTAGAAAGAAGGTCAGTAATGAATGAACTCAAATGAACTAAGTAGCACACCGCTTTGGTTATGCGTCGTGATTGCATTCATTCTGATTTGCCAGGGCTCATGGATGTTTTGGGATGCACAGAAGAGGGGACACAATGCTTGGCTATGGGGCTTTTTAGGCCTTATTACATTTCCAATGTATCTTATTATCTATCTTATTTTTGCAAGAAAAATATTTAAAAGAAAGGTCTCAGGATCAAATTCCTGAGATTTTTTTTTTTGTTTTTTTCGTGAGTGAACGATTAGACGAACGTAATCGTATTAAGGGTAAATAAACAATTTGGGGGAGAAAAATGAATGAACTGTTAAATGGAATCCCATGGGGAGCGGTTGCGCCAATTCTTGTCTTACAATCAGGAAATTATATCCATAATATTGAGACAGAGGAAAACAATAATTAATATAACAAAAGAAACAAAGATACATAATTCAATAACCTCTTCCCCCACAGAAAAGGAGTAATCATATTGAGTAAAATTAAAAAGAAAAAAGGTAAAAAGATAATGTATGTTTTTGCATGGATCTTAGGAATAATTGTTTGTCTGAATGTAATAGGATTTGCAATCAACAAAATATTCTTTTCAAATGAGCTTGAAGCTATCTCGCCTTATGGGGAGATGGTAGAAGTAAACAATCAGAAAATGCATGTATATTCAATGGGACAGGGAGAGAAAACCATTGTTTTGTTACCGGGTTTTGGGTTGCCTTTGCCAAGTGCAGATTTTGGTCCATTAATGAGAGAACTCTCGAAAGATTATACTGTAGTTACTGTTGAATATTTTGGAATGGGGTTCAGTGACGAGACAGATACACCACGAACAAATGAAAATTATATGGAAGAAATCAGAACAGCATTATCTAAGGCTGGTATGAAGCCACCGTATGTCTTAATGCCTCATTCTGCTTCCGGAATTTACAGCGAATATTATGCAGCAAAATATCCTGACGAAGTCTCTGCGATTATTATGCTAGACACAACTCCGACAGTAAAAATGGAATCTAATTTACAATCTTTCGTAATGGAACCTAGAAATGTAAAAATCCTATATGGCTTTAGTAGGTTACGTCAAGAAACTGGATTAAATCGAATCATCAATAGATTGTTACCTTCTGATCAAACAGTTGAAAATGGCTATACCGAAAATGAAATCAGTGATAATAAATTATTTTCTTATCATGTTGTTAACGATACGATCATTAATCAGGCTTCGAGTTTAAATGACACTGTCAATGAGGTAAACAGCGTAGTCTTCCCTTCAGAAATACCTGTATTGAAGCTAATATCCTCAGTAGGATTAAAACAACTAAAAGATGGAGAAGAGATTCAAAAAAATCACTTAAATCGACTCGGTGCAAATGCTGAGTCCCAAATTATTGATGGATCTCATGGATTCTATCAAACTAATGTTACAGATATCAGTGATGCCACAAGTAATTTCCTTAAAAAAATCAACTAAGGACTTATTACAAATACAGACTAAAGGGAGCTAGAAATATAATCTCAGCTCCCTTTTTATCTTTAGATATGAATGTACTTCAACAAACGCACCATGTTAGTGCAACGTCTTTGTATTGTTTAAGTTTGTCACAAGCAAAGCGAAGATTGTTTAAGCTTGATTGAATTCTTTTTACATATAAATGTTCAGAAAGATCAATATCAATTTTCCCATCACGACTAAGCTCAGTAAATCTCCATTGCAAATTTATATGCCTTTGTTAATTCAATTGTTAAAACACTTGCTAATAAGATGTTGGAATGAAATTTTATCGAAGGAAGATGAGGAATCTCCGGTAAAATAAATTAAAGATTGTGAAAAGATGTTCTTCAACTCCCATGAAAGAACTGGAATCATCTTTCATTTTCTGTGGTGAAGTACTGATTTTTGCGCTTCATGGATGGCTAACGGAGAAGTTTAGTTGAAGAAGGAAAAAAGTTAAATGTTATTTTTTGTTAAATGATACAATGAAATTATTACTTATAAGGGGGTCGTAAAATGAACAAACATATTATGTCTTTTTCAATTATTTTTTTAGGAATATGTATTCTTTTAGGTTCTTGGTTTATTTCACAGTCTTTACACTCTAAACAAGAAGATGCAGCAAAAGAAGCGCAATTTAGGTATGAGTTAATCTCACCAAATGAAAGTAATCTCATTATATTTGATAAGAAAAGTGGCGAGTATTGGCAGAAGTTTATAGATCTTAATGCTGGACCGACTGATTGGGAGAAACAAACATCACCAATTTTTAAATCCTCAAAATAAATCAGTAATTATAAACTACTTCAAATAACGGGGTGCGATTATTCAATTAGAGTAATCGCTTCTTGTGCTACAGGCGAAGTAAGGGTTCTAACGGCTAAATTGAAAGTTCTACTTGCGAAATAAAGAGATAAACATGCTAAATTAGCTGCCTGCTTTTCCGTGAAGCAACTCCTCGACTCTTCTCTTTGCAAAAAACTATTTTAACTTTCACCTTTACATTTTTTGAGCAATTCATTTCATATATTACTAATAATCAAAATGGTATTCTATGAGGAGGAGATGGAATATTTGGACAAATCAATCCTTGAATTATTGAAAAAGGGTGGATTCGTTTTGTATGCAAGGCATGGCCAAGCAACTGTCGGGGTAGATCAGCCAAATATAAATTTTCAAGATTGTTATACTCAAAGAAATTTGTCTGAAGTTGGGCGAAGGGGGGCAATTTACTTTGGACAAATGCTTCGCTATTTACAAATCCCGATAAATTCACCGATTGTCGCAAGTCCTTTCTGTCGTACGATTGAAACGGCACAGCTCGCATTTCCTTATGCCTATATCCAAATTGATCCGATTGGGTATGAAATTTATAAATTGGGTGGAAACATTCCTATTTATGAAAAAACAAATATATTATCAAATCTCCAATCGATGTTAGAAAGAAAGCCACCGCAGGGTACAAATCAAGTGATCATTGCCCATAGCTTTCCCGAAGGAGTTGGATTAGGGAATATTTCTAATATGGGAATGGTTATTGTTAAGCCAAAAGGTCCTGGGAATGGGTATGAAATAATAGATAAATTAACTTTAGAAGATTTATCACTTTGAGGTAGTAGCTCAAATTTAACTTCTTTTGGTAGAAGCCTCCCACCTCAATAGGTGGTGAGAATGCGGATCTGAATTACTTTTCAACGGGTGTCTAAACACCTGTACCTGTCGCTACGCTTTCGGTACATAAAACATTTGCTGAAATAGAGGAACTCAGTCTAAGAACGCCACGTCCTGTGGCAACGACTGAGTGACCAACATCGTGTTGGCCTAAGTCTCCGGCGGATGTCACGGAATCGGAAAGGAGTTCTTAAAGGATGTTAGCCTAAAATCATCGCATCCATGCGATAACCCGCTAACTGACCTGCATCCAGCAGGCCTAAGCACAAAGTCGATTTTGGACGCAATTATGCCGAGGCATAATTAATAAAGGGATGGGAGAAAAGCATGGAAATAAAAACGGTCTCACAGTGCACTTTAGAGGAAATTTTAAAAGCTTGGAATAAAGGCTTTGAGGGGTATTTTGTACGAATAGAAATGAATGAAGAGATGTTTTTAAAACGACTCGTTGGAGAAGGACTATCGCCAGAGCTATCAATTGTCGCATTTGATCATAATAATCCTGTTGGTATTGTATTAAATGGCTTTAGACGAATGAATGGAAAGAAAACCTCTTGGAATGGTGGAACAGGTATTTCTCCAGACTATCGCGGCAAAGGTGTTTCTCGTGCGTTAATGGAAGAAACAATCGCCATTTATGAAAGAGAGAATGTGGAAGTAGCAACGCTTGAAGCTATAAAAGAGAATAAAGTAGCAATTGCATTATACGAGAAATATGGCTATACAATTACAAATCAATTACTATTTTTAAGTGGCGAATATGAAGTGAATGTAGAAAAGCAAGCTGCAATCCATGTGGAAACTATTCGGCCAGAGCAGCTACCGCTTTTATCTTTTTATCAGGAAGATGTTCCATGGCAATGTAGCTGGCAAAGTAATAAACAAGGTGAAGCTAAAATTTTTTATAACGAGAATAATGAAGCGGTTGGCTATATGTTATATAGAAAAGTATGGGATCAGGCAGGGGAAATCGACAGCATAGTGCTTTATCAATTAGAACTGTTGGAGAATGGCACTGTAGAACAAATTCCTCACTTTATCGCAAGCATCACAAATTACAAAGTAAAACTAGCCACAGTTAACTTTTTAGCAAGTAATCCAGCCACGAGCTATTTGATTGAAAATGGGCTAGAAGTGAAGACAGAGCAAGTGCAAATGAAGAAGAACATGGTTTAAGAATTTGTGAGGTGAGTAGATAAAATTAAGGTAGATTTGGACTATCAACGTATAGAAGGCCGATATTCATGAATTGAAAGAATTTCCATTTGTTCCAAGTAATGTTAAAGCCTCTGAGGGATGTCACGGAATCGGCTTTGAACAAGCAAAAACCGATTCAGGACGCATTGTTTATCTGTAGCAATAGCTACAATAATGCAGAGGCATAATTGATAAAGAAGGTGCTATTAGTTATGAGGAAAATACTCATATGTAATTTACTAATATTTGTATTGGTAGGTTGTACACCGGCTATAAATACTAATCCCACTGCGAATTCTATTCTTAAAGAGCATTCTCAAGCGGATATTCTTCAGTATAATAATTTAATTTATATTAATGCAACAAGCTTGGAATCGATGAATCAATTAGAATATATTAAGTGTGAGAAAATAGGAGAAATTATTAAAACTACAAATTCCTCTAAAAATTTTAAAGATTATTATGCTACTAAACTGGAAAGTGGAACAGAGATTTTCTCTACAAATGATAATAATATTTATACAATCATTGCGGACATAAATGGACAACAAGTACTTTATATGGCTTTGCTTGAGGGCTAGTAATCTTTATTTGGATTTTTGACTGCTTTCAGTAAATGTTTATATGAGCGAAAGCTACAATTATGCCTATGCATAATGGATCAGGTTGTAAACATTCAAGAATTCCAGTATACTAATCCGATAAAGAATGTAAATAAAGGATGAATTTAAATGACGTTTGAAGAGATTTTACCACGCTTGAAAGCAGGAGAAAAAGTAATTCGAAAAGGTTGGGGCGGTGCCGAATTGTATGTGAAGCTTGTTGGACAAAGCGAACATGATGGTGAGGCTTTGAATCCTTATTTTTTAATTAATGTACGTGGTGAGGGCTATACAATGTTCACACCGACAGTCTGTGATTTATTAGCGGAAGATTGGATTATTGTCAATTAATCGAAAGTGCCATCTCAAATGAGGTGGTTTCTTTGTTTTTTGAGGAGAGATATATATGAAGTTTGAAGAATATAAGGGCAAGACAGTATTTGTAACCGGCGCTGCTTCAGGGATTGGACAGGCTCAAGTTATTGCATTTTTAGAAAATGGGGCCAATGTATTCGGTTTTGATTTAGATGAACAAGGGTTAGTAAATCTACATCACCAATATCCTGAACAATTTGCCTATAAAGTAGGTAGTGTGTGCAATAAGAACGATGTAGAGCAAGCATTTGAAGCTGCAATTTTAATATTTAAGCAGGTAGATATTTTATTAAATACAGCGGGAGTTTTAGATGGCTTTGCAAAAACGCTTGATACAGATGAGGCGCTTTGGGATAAAATTATGAATACCAATGTAAAAGGTACTTTTTTTGTGACTAATACGATATTACCCCATATGGTAAAAAGAAAATCAGGCGTAATCGTTAATATGGCATCTATTGCAGGGCTTGTTGCAGGCGGTGGTGGGGCGGCGTATACAGCCTCTAAACATGCGATTGTAGGCTATACGAAGCAATTGGACTTAGATTATTGCCGTGAAGGAATTCGCGCTAATGCCATTGCACCTGGAGCTATTCAAACACCGATGAACAAGGCAGATTTTGAAGGCGATGGGGAATTGGCCAAATGGGTAGCCGATGAAACGCCTGCTGGACGCTGGGCTCAACCAAGTGAAGTGGCGAGTTTAACACTTTATTTGGCTAGTCAATCAGCTGATTATATACATGGCTCAATTATGCCGATTGATGGCGGATGGCTTACTAAATAGTATTGTTCAATAATAAATTCTTCTGCTATAATACGCAAGTAAGCAAAATTTAGCTTGCACTGCGGCACTTCAGATAGGGCGAGAAGCTCTCTTCCTTTGGCCGTAGTTATTACTAAAATAGCGGAAGTGCTATTTTACAAAGGAGAATAAAATTGAATACATCTATTGAAAAAGATTCTAGCCGTACTTCTGTAACCGAACTTACAAAGACGGCACTAGTTGCAGCTTTATATGTGGCTGTAACTGTTTTATTGTCAGTCATTAGTTTTGGGGCAGTTCAACTACGCTTGTCGGAGATGTTTAACTACCTTGCCCTATACAACAAGCGCTACATATTAGCCGTGACTCTAGGAGTAGTTCTCGCAAATTTTATGTCACCAACGTGGGTATTAGATGTACCTATTGGTGGAATTGCGACATTTTTAGTATTAATTCTTTGCCGAAAAGTAACGAAAAATATAACAAATGATCTTGTGAAAATGGTTGTTACCGCATTGATTTTTGCTTTATCAATGTTCACCGTTGCAGGACAGTTAACAATCCTTTATGATCTACCGTTTTGGGCAACATGGTTTACGGTTGGAGTTGGGGAGCTATTGTCAATGACTGTTGGTGGTGTGACCATTTATTTATTAAATAAAAAAATTGATTTAACGAAATAATTTAATGCATAAAAAAGCGAGTCTCCTTTATCATAATAAGTTACTCAGTACACTTTGGGCCGAGTCCATCAGCTCAAATACTTCAGCCTGAGTCAGACAATATAAAACCTCATTGCCCGGATTCTGGCTGGCATATTCCAGCACAAGATCCGGGCAATGATTCTTTTCTAATCTAAGAGAATCAAGACTCCCGGCTCTTTAGCAATATTCCGCAGCCGTTCGGTAAATACCTTTGGACCCTGAGCCTCCACGAATTGTATTTTACGCATCACTAAACCGACCTTCTTCATAAATCTATGTCCACATTATCCTAAATTTCGGTATTATAGTTTGTCTTATTATTGTCCATCAACTTGATTACCTATGCCAGTAAAGACCAGACATTCATAGAAACAGTCGGAGGACTAATGAGCTGTACACAACAAAGAGGGACCCCTCTTATGGTCCATGAAGCACCATTGAGGAATCCCTTCTGTGAAGAAGTATTGCTTATTTCTTAAGTCAAGGTTGAGTGACAGATGTGGTAGGCTTTATTTCTTCTGTCGGAATATCAACTTTTTTAGGCGAAAGTCTGAACTGATTGGACGGTAAAGATAATACATTTGAACTTCCCGAATTGGCAACGGTCATTATTACAGCATGATAATTAAAAGACGTATTGATTTCATTACCATATACATCATTCATTGAAGCTAATGATACACCGTTAGTATTTTGGTTCAACTGGATTGAGGTGTAATTCATTTCATTAACCGTTTCTGCATAAAACAACTTGAAGCCTTCTACTTTATCTGATGGAACCATGAATACCCTATATTCTTTTACGTTATTTTCCTTGTTTGCTTTATTAAAGCTAATCCTGAAATCACTATATGTGCCAGTATTCCCATCGGTAAATAGCTTCACTTGAGTTACTGCTTCTACCCCGGCAGAATTGGTTATTTTAATTTCATTCGAAGCGCCAGACAATGTAAATTTGCCGGTTGAACTGTCTTTTCCAACTGACAATACGTAGACGTTATAAGGCGTATCATTAGTGATGAAATTCCCATCAATATCCTTTGCCGTATCGTTAAGAACCTGGTTAGTACTGCTACCAGAAGTACTTACGGCAGTATAATTTGGAATGTTACTTACTGTTGATGGATTGAAGGATTTACTATTTTTAGGTACTACCATAATTCGATATTCACTTATATTCGATTCATCAGGTGCATGATTGAACGATACCTGTAAATCTCGGCCATCTCCAAAATCATTTACATCGCTTGCATTAACACTGCTAACCGCTTGAACGGCTTTATTCTTAGCAAGCGTAATATCTAACGAAGCGGAAGATAGAGCATTGACGCTTGAAGAATTTCCATTCGCTACAGTCAGTACATAGACACGGTAGTTTGTGCCTTCGGTAATGAGATTACCGCGAACATCTCGAGTAGTCGAATCTAATGTTCTAGTTACCGATTTATTTCCACCTCTGCTCTCTGTGATGTAATAAGAGCTACTATTGGCTTGTGACAGGTTGAAGCTGCTGGAATAAGCTGTCGGTACGACAAAAATCCGATAATGATTGACATTTGTTTCATCGGAAGGCTTCGTGAAAGATACCTGCAAATCACGACCATCTCCAAAATCATTTACATCAGCAGCAGTCAGATTAGTTACAGCTTGCACATTGTAGTTCTTACCGAGCGTAATTGTAGACGTTGGCGCGGACAGCGCATTACTGCCGGAATAATTGCCATAGCCTACCGAGAGAACATAGACGCGGTAGCTAATACCTTCCTTGATATAATTACCGCGAACATCCCTTGCATTTTCTGAGAGTGCCTGCCCGTAAGTGTTATTTCCTAACTTGCTCACAGTCGTATAATTGCTGCTGGATACATTATTAGCATCCGACAGACTGAAGCTACTGTAATACGCTGTTGGTACAACCATGATGCGATAGTTACTAATATTAGACTCATCCGCCGCTTTAGTGAAAGAAACATAGAGATCACGACCGTTGCCATAATCATTCACATCGCTGGCATAGAGATTCGATACTGCCCCCACATTGCTGCTATATAGCGTAATCGCATTGGAAGCAGACGATAACACGTTATTCCCTGAGTTCGTAGCTACAGCCATTACGAATACACGATAGCTGACCCCATTTTGAATGGCATAACCGTCTGTATCTCGTGCGCCTGAAGAGAGAACCTGAGTAATATTGTAGCCCGTCTTGTTCACCTGCGTGTAATAAGAGCTGGACAGACTATTCGCCTTCGTCAATGTAAAGTTCGAATAGTTGCTAGCTTTTACAACAAAGATCCGATAAGAGCTAATGTTAGACTCATTGGATATTTTGTTGAAGCTAACTCGCAAATCGCGTCCATCCCCATAGTCATTGACATCATCAATTTGAGTAATAACAGGAGTAGCCACTGTATTTGGACTTAGTGTTACTGACGAAGAAGCAGATGACAGCTTATTAATAGCTGAATCAGTGCTACTAACTGACAGGACGAATGCTGTATAAGATACGCCGTTCTTAATTGATTCACCGGCGGTATCACGTGCTGATGAAGACAGAGTTCCCGTCATCGTACCGCCGTTGCTCCCCGATTTATACATTGTCGTATAGTAGCTGCTAGATAAATTATTCGCAGTCGTAAGACTGAAATTGTTAGCATCCTTAGTCTTTACGATAAACACACGATAATTCGAAATAGTGTTGTCATTCTGCGGACGAGTGAAACTAACCGAGATATCGCGTCCATCGCCGAAATCACTAATATCGTTAATCTTCACATTTGTAACCTCTGGAACCGAAGACATGTTCGATAAAGTAATCTTCGGTGAAGAATTCGATAATACGCTGGAATAAGAACTTTTCCCAACAGCAAGTACATAGACCACATAAGGCTGATCATTTCTAATATAGTCTCCGTCCACATCCCGTGAACTCTGGGATAATGTTATAGAACGATTCGAGCCGGTAGTCGATACTTTCGTATAATTTGAAGCAGAGACCTTCAGGGCGGACGCCTGATTGAAGCTTTTTGAAGCCTTCACAACGAGAACCCGGTAATGATCCACAAGTGATTCAGTAGACGATTTGGAGAAGCTAACCTCCAGGTCACGCCCATCTCCCTGATTGCCAACATCTCGACCCGACACTTGGCTAGCTGGAGAAATATAGGTATTGCTAGGAGTGTCAGGGTTGTCAGAATTAATAGTTACGACCTGACTTCTCGTATTCCAGTCAACTTCTTGGCCAAGTGCTTCACTAACGAAACGGACCGGCACCATTGTTCTGCCACCCAATATCTGTGCTGGTACATCAAGTGTAACTGTCTGGTTATTAATTATAGCTACCCTCGATTTAATCTTAAGAACTACCGTTGTATCTCCTTTGGTAGCTGTAACGGTTTGTTTCTTTCGATCCCAATCCACGCTTGCATCCAATGCCTCAAAGATTGCTCTAAGCGGCAGCATAACACGGCCTTGAACCATCACTGGTGGCTGGTCGGTCTTTAATTGAACCCCGTCCACATAAATCGTGATGGCCTTTGCCGCTTGAGCGGTCGCTGGTTGCAGCACTAACGGTACAATAAGTATCGCTGCAAGGAGCATGGTCCATATTTTTTTCATAATTTCCACCCTTTCTCATGCCATTCTGTTATCCTGGCATGATTAATACTATCGTATAATTAGTACGTAACAACAGGTGAAAAGGTTTCATATTCTTACCTTGTGAAGAAAATTTAACCAAGAAGTTGATGCCATCAGCTTTCTTGGACGTTTTCCCATATGGAATGATAGATGTAAGGTAGTCGTGTCTTTTTCGACGTATTATTTTTATAGTACGAATGGAGAGGTATAAATGGGGGACATTAGGGCATACTACCGCCGCGATGAAAGCGTTGGCTATTATCCCGGTCAAGCAGGATACCAGAACAAAGCAATTCCAAACAGGGGAACAGTGACCAACTTGTTGGTGCAGTAGGTACAGTTTTAAACTTAGGGTTATACAGATGGACTTGTACGAAGCACTGGTAGCAGGCTTCTCATTTGCCGATATCGCCATATCTACTCAGAAGGCTGTAGATTCACTCACCAGCTTGCAAGTACTGCAGCTGCAACAACAACTGGATCAGAAATTGGTCGATAACATATTTCTCCATAGAAGCTAATCAGCTGCAAACAAAAAGCTTGTCGCGATGATAAGCGACAAGCTTTGTCGAGAAGGACCATATATTATAGATAGTTAATCTATAATATGTGACTCGCTTTTTCAGTTTTATTCCACTGTCACTGATAGCTCCTTTACAAGTAGGGATGGGGAGCCATACCCAGCCGGTAAGAAGTAAAGCTCTGAGCTAGATTCTTTGATATCGTTTAAGAACTTGAAGAAGTTTCCGGCTATTGTCATTTGCTTGACAGGGGAGACAATTTTGCCATCTTGAATATGGAATCCTTTTGCCGCGACTGAAAAATCACCAGAGACCGTATTTGTACCAGAGTGAAGGCCAGATAATTCAGTAATGAGAACTCCTTCAGAGACCGATGCAATTAACTCCTCTTTTGATCGCTTACCTGGTGAAATATATAAATTTTGAGGAGCGATTGATAGGGCACCTTTATATGACTCTTTATGTGCATGCCCGCTCGATTCGCAGCCTTCCTTCTTTGCTGTTTTTCTATTATGCAATAGTGTTTGCAGTGTTCCATTTGAAATTATCGCCTGCTCCTTTGTTGCAACACCTTCACCGTCAAAGCTTGCTCCAGACAAAGCTTCAGGATGGAATGGGGCATTCAGTAATGTCAAAGTATCTGACGCCACTTTTTGTCCGACTTTCCCTTTTAATAAAGATTGGTCCTTTTGTGCATTTTCAGCTGACAGAATAGGCATAAAAATACTTAGTAAAGAGGCTGTAGCATCAGAGCGTAGGATGATTGGATATTTTCCAGATGGAATCGACTTTTCGCCTAGATTCGCAAGTGCTTCCTCGGCTGCAGCTTTGGCAATTTCCTCGGCATTTAGAGAATGAAAATCACGTGTCATTTTAATATATACACCTGTTTTCAGTTCCTCACCTTCTTTGACAACTGTAGAAAGATAGATGGCTAAACCGTTCTCCTTATGCGATAAGGATAGGTTTTTACTATTCGCTAATGAACGTTCAGTGCTATATTCTTGAAGGAAACAATAATCAAGCGTTACAATGCGAGAATCGTACGCACGAATTTTTTGTTCAATTAAACGAAGGAGCTCTATTTTTTCAGGAAATCCAATAGTCTCTAATTCCTCATTGTAAAATTCATATGGCGTGTATTCATTACTACCTTCAAAAATATCTATGCACTCATCTTCATCTAGAACATCTGCATTTGCTTTTGCACTATCGATTAAAAAGGACATCGAATCTTCGTCTAATTTTTCTGTATAGGCGTAACCCATTTTTCCGTTATGCAGCCCACGTAGACTTAGACCTCCATCCTCAGACGTTTCATAGCTATCAATTTGTCCTTCGTAAAGCATACACTGAAAAGAGTTTTTTCGTTCAAAATATACTTCAGCTTCTTTAAAACCGGCTTTTATCGCCTTATCTAGAAGTTTTTCTTGATATTCTACAATGTTCATAAATTATTCCCCCTTCGTTCCTCCAACTGTTATTTCACTTACGCGAATCATCGGCTGGCCAACATTGACAGGAAGACTACCACTAATAGATCCGCACATACCAGCACCGTGCGCAAGATTATTACCAACACGATCAACTAGCTGTAAAGTTCTTGCCCCGTTGCCTATAAGTGTTGCACCGCGTACAGGGCGATCGATTTTTCCATCCTTAACAATATAAGCTTCCATAACCGCAAAGTTATAGTCACCAGTCGAAGGATTTACTTGACCGCCACCCATATATTTTGCATAAATACCATATTCGGTAGATGCAATAATTTCTTCAGGTGTAGAACTGCCTGGAGCGATATATGTGTTTGTCATTCGGGATGTTGGATTGAAGCGATAGGATTGGCGACGAGAAGAGCCGGTTGGTTCAGTATTCATACGACGTGCATTAAATTTATCAATCAAGTAGCCTTTTAAAATACCATTTTCAATTAAGATGTTTTTTCGTGTTTTTTCCCCTTCATCATCAATGTTAAGGGAACCCCATTCGTTTGGAAGTGTGCCATCATCAATATATGTAACAATTTCAGGGGCAACTTTTTCACCAATACGATTTGCAAAAACGGAATTGTTTTTCGCAACGGCTGTTGCTTCAAGACCATGACCACATGCCTCGTGAAATATAACACCACCAAATTCATTATCAATGATGACTGGGAATTTACCGCTAGGACATTCATCGGCATGAAGCATAGTGACTGCAATACGTGCAGCTTCACCAGCATAGTGTTCCAGATCTAGATTTTCGATAAATTCAAAGCCTGCATGTGCACCAGGACCATAGAAGCCCGTTTGCATTTCTTTGCCCTCGGAGGCGGTTGCCTGGATGGCAAGTCGACTATAAATGCGCGTATCTTCTACAAACTTCCCTTCTGAGTTGGCGATTAAAACATGCTGCTCTTCGTCATGATATCTTACTTTAACTTGATTGATGCGTTCATCATAATTTCTAGCAATGTCATTAGCCTGTCGCATAATTGTTGCTTTTCTAGCATGCTTCACACTGTTTGGGAGAATGATAATGTTATGAATTGGCGTAATAATTTCTTTTTTCAGTGGTTGGATCGTTCCGGTAGTACCTCCTTTAATGGCAAGTGCTGCTCGTTTTGCCGCTGCTAGTAAGCCTTCCTCTGAAAAATCGTTTGTGTACGTATAGATGCTTTGAAGTCCAGAAAAAATGCGTATACCAATGCCGAAATCACGTCCTGAAATGCTTTGTTCAATTTTTCCACTTTGTAATGTTGATTCATTGACAAATTTATCCTCGATGAAAACTTCGGAAAAATCACCACCTGTAGAAAGTGCTGCTTCAAGTACATTTTCAATTACTGATTGTTTAATCATATTTTTCCCTCCTTTTCTTGATTATACCAAATAATTCAAAAATTCTGTATTTGTGAAGTGTATCACATGATATATATATTCTATTTGTGACATTTTATGATATGGGGTGTTGGTAGAAGGGGAATATTTTCAATGAATATCTACTTGAAAATCAAAAATTAATTATATTTAACATCTTCTTACACCAAACTAGTGGAAAGGCATAGGAAGGTGATGGAATGAAGCAACAGCAATATAGTGCAGGGGATATTGTTTATATTTTTTATCGACATCCGTCTATAGAGGAAGTAGCAAACATACAGAAGGTTGCAGTAGTGAACAATCCTGATAATCCTCAGGAGTTGGCGCTATTCCTCTTTGAGACGTATTACCCGCTAACAAGTGATATGTTAATATTTACTAGCGAAATGGATGCTGAGCAAGCTTATTATCAGTATTTTCTTTGATGAAGACTGACAAGTGGCAGTTTTTACTTAAATCAGCTTTTCAATTTTTTAATGAGAGAAGACGTGATAAGTTTTCTCTCTAAATATTATTCTATAACTAACTGAGTAAAATTCATCCCCGTTCGAAACTTTAATATAGCCCATACTTCTTTGTTATGCACGGATACCGCTACCAATTATAAAAAATATCAAAATCAACGAGTAAAAAAAGGGATATTTCATATACAACACGTTAATAACTTCCATCGCCGTTTGAAAGGATGGATTGAACGATTTCAGGGCGTTGGTACGTATTATTTGGATAGTTACCTTTACTGGTATCGTTGGCTTTAGTTACATAAAAAATTGGCATTTGAAAATCGGGTAGAGCAAACGCTTATTTCAACTTGTCAAAAATCTAACTATTTCACAATTGAAGCAAAGCAATAAGAAAAGACAAAGAGCACCATTTACCAGATGCTTTTTAAGCGGATTCAGTGGTTTACTGTTATTCAATTAGCGAAGCAAAAAGAGGTTTTCGTTGGATTGATATGGTTAATTTGATAAATGATGGAATTTTTTATTGTTTCTCCTTATAATATACAATATATAAGCGTGTGTTTTTATACTACTAGATTAATTGTAAGTAAAAGTGTGAGGTGGTTAATTGAATTTTATTACTTGGTCAATTATTGCAGCAGAAATTGGTTTTTGGATTGTTATAATACTTGGTCTAACTTTACGTTATGTATTTAACTTTAAAAAAATGGGATCGTTCTTTTTACTTCTAACACCCGTGATTGATTTGTTTCTGTTAATCGTAACTGCTATAGATCTATTAAAGGGTGGAAATGCAACTACGTCTCACGCAATTGCT
>Ga0102589_1003445_pt1 | contig 16454 bp, 15 predicted proteins | sample AraplaMF_Col_mLB_FD_76858 | JGI IMG/M metagenome (GOLD analysis project Ga0102589, IMG submission 76858) | Arabidopsis root microbial communities from the University of North Carolina, USA - plate scrape MF_Col_mLB | ecosystem: Host-associated > Plants > Roots > Endosphere | place: USA... | reverse complement strand
TCGCCCTTCTCCTTCAATTCTCCTTTATACGGATGATAATTAGTAAAACCATTTGCTTCTTCATCAATTTGTGGTGCATACTTTTTATACATTTGTAAAGTTGTAGGCTTTTTCTCCCCAAAATCAGTAGCCACTCGTTCATTTGGAATAATATACGTCATCGGTACGCTTTCCTTATCACGATTTGCCAAACCAATATGGAATGCTACTGCATCTGTTAAATCATCCTCATAGACTGATGAGCGTAGAGACAGGATCCGTGAATGTTCGGCTACTATGTTAGACTCCATAATCTGATCGTGCATAGAGTTTTTTGCTGCACCATTATCTTGCATTGTGGAATATTGAGAAGTTTCAGGGGCATTAGCCTGATCCATTTTTGCATCTTGATTATTCATGAACATAGAGCCTGTAAGCACTGTTAAAGCAAAGACAGCTGCAACACTCATAAAGATTGGCCATTTACGACCTTCCTTCTTTAATGGCGCTACCTCGGTATTTTCTTGGTGCGTACTGTGTTGCTCTTGTGATGTTATTTCACCATCAAATGGTTGTTGGATAGCTTGATTATGGACAGGATCCTGCAAGCGAGCATCCGCCAATAATCGATTTAATATTTCTTCTTTCGAACGGCGGTCAGAAAGCTTAGGGGCATTATTCAATACATGTTCCAGTTGGTCATCATCGAATTGATTATGTGTCATTGCCGTTTCGCCTCCTGTTCTCTAACCTGTTGTAGCTGTTGCCTTAAAAATTTAATGGCGCGATGCTGCGTGGTTTTTACCTTCGCTTCTGTCCAATCTAGTATTTGTGCTGTTTCTGCAATCGATAAATCTTGAAAGTAGCGCATTATAATAACCATTTTTTGATCACCTGTACAGTGTTCAAGCGCAGATTGAACCTGCATAAATTCATGATTAGCCTGCAGCACGTCTTCGGGTAATGGTGTGGTTGAATGCAGCTGTTCCGTTTCCCAGTCAAAAAAATCAAGTGAATGTTTTTGGCGTACAGCCTGCTTTCTAAAATGATCAATAGCGACATTTTTAGCAATAGCAAAGAGCCATGTCTTTTCACTACTATTGCCCGCGAAATTATCATATGAACGCAATACGCGAACATAAACTTCATGTGCCAAATCCTCAGCAAGTGTACGGTTTTTTACTAAATAAATAAGAAACTGGAACACGTCTTGATGATATGCATCGTATAATCGATGGAACACGGAGTCATTCAAAGCACTCCACCCCCGTTCTATTTATATTTGTCGTCTAAACATTCACAGAAGTTACATCCAATTTACACCACTTTATTAATGATGCCTCGGTATAATTGGGTTCGAAATCGGCTTTGGGCCAACGTGATGTTGGTCACTCAGTCGTTTGTTGTAGTTGTTGTAGTTGTTGCTGTCGCTTCGCTTTCGCACAGTAAACATTTGTTGCTGTCGCTTCGCTTTCGCACAGATAAATTGCCACAGGACGTGGCGCTCTTAGACTGAGTTCTCTATTTCAGCGGATGTTTTGACACCCGCAAAAAAAGTAGCTTATAACCGCATTCATTTACTAAGAGCCGTTAATAGCGATGCTTTTAACCGAATGGTAAATAAAACGTGAAGGTAGTCCCCTCTTTCAGCACACTATCTACCATAATATTGCCTGAATGTGCCTTGACAATATTTCTAGCAATAGCTAAACCTAGGCCAGTTCCACCTTTAGAACGCGTACGTGCTTTATCAGCTTTATAGAAACGCTCAAAAACATATGGTAGGTCCTCTTGTGGAATACCATGTCCTGTATCCTGGACAGATATTTTAGCAAAGGTTGGCTCTTGCTCAACCTTCACGGTTACTGATCCTTCAGCAGTGTGACGAAGAGCATTATCAACTAAATTCGTTAATACTTGTTCAATCCGATCCTCATCTATACTAATTGTAGCTTCGTCATTAAACTCACTGTCAAATATCAGACGAACATGCTTCTCTTTTGCAACCTGTGCAAATTTTTGTGTAATACGTTCAAAAGTTGAATTAATCGGAAGTTCATCCTTGTAAAGCGTCATATGCCCCGATTCCATGCGAGCAAGGTCTAATAAATCTGTTACGAGGCGTCCCATACGCTTCGATTCATCATAAATAATTTTTGTAATCTCATTACGTTCTTCTTGATCTTGAATAAAATCATCATCCATTAATGCCTCTGAATAACCTTGGAGCATCGAAATCGGCGTCCGTAGCTCATGAGACACGTTGGCAATAAAGTCTGAACGCAGTTTTTCTAAGCGATGCTGCTCAGTCATATCACGAATAACCGCAACCGCTCCACGTATCGATTCCTCACTATAAAGAGGGCTAATTGTAAATGTATAGTAATTTCCATCCATCTCAATTTCTTCTTCAAGCTTATCCTCAAACATCAATACATGATCAAGCATATGATAAAGCTCTGGCGGAATTGGCTTCGCACTTTGTGAGCCTTTATTGACGAACCATTTTTGCATTAAACGGTCTGCTGGTGGATTACTTAATAATATTGTACGATCACGATTAAACGTAATAACTGCATCTGTCATCGATGTTAAAATATTTGAAAGCTGTTCATTTTCTTGATTAATCACTTCTAGATTGTGTTTCAATTGACGTCCCATTTGATTGAAGGCAACTGCAAGCTGGCCTATTTCATCATTTTGCGTAGTTGGCATTTTCGCTTCAAAATTCCCTTTAGAAATTTCAAACGCCAACTCACGCATTTTACGTAATGGTGACGTAATACGTGACGAAAGGAAAAACGCAAAAAATGTCGTCAATACAAACGCAATGAAAGCAGATAAAAAGACAATTTTCGTCGTCTCTTTCGATGTTTTATGCAACGCATCTGGACTTTGATAAATAAAGACAGCCCCATGCACTGTATTTTCTACATTTAGCGGGAAACCTAGTACAACATATGATTCCATTTTTTCTTCGTCTGAGGAAGACGGCATCATCATTTCCTTAATAATTGGTTTGTCTGATTGAAATACTTCTTGGAACGATTTATTGGCTAAAATCATATCCTGAATTTCTCTTTTATTGACACCTTCCTGCATTGCAAAAGAGACTCTATCATGATTAATAGCAATAAGTGCATTTGTACTTTCAGGTAAAATATCTTTTAATAATTCAGAAGTCGATTCTGCTGTTTCATTATCATCCACTATACTTGCAATCGTTGCAGCAGTTTGACGCAAGGAGCTTTCCGCTTGTTGCATATGGTAATTTTGAAGAAACTCAAGCATTAAAATCGTGAAAACAAATAATACAAATGAAACGAGAAGCAATATGGTTACCCATAGCTTCCCGACAACACTATTCCATATTCTATTCATTGACAACCTCAAATTTGTAGCCAACGCCCCATACAGTAACAATCATCTTTGCAGCGTTTTCTGAAACACGGTTGAGCTTTTCACGTAAACGTTTTACGTGTGTGTCAACTGTACGTAAGTCACCAAAGAAATCATAATGCCAAACTTCTTTTAGTAATTGTTCACGGTCAAATACTTTGTCTGGTGATTTCGCTAAGAAATAAAGTAATTCATACTCTTTAGGTGTTAAATTTACTTCAATGCCTTCTGCTGTTACGCGGTGTGCATCATGATCAATCATTAAATGTTGAAACACAACTAAATCTTTTGAAGAAGAAGCATTTGTCGAAGGTGAGAATGCTTGTGAACGGCGTAATATAGCCTTCACACGTAACACAACTTCACGAGGACTAAACGGTTTTACAATATAATCATCTGCTCCAAGCTCAAAGCCTTGTACACGATTCGCTTCCTCGCCTTTTGCAGTTAATAAAATAATTGGTGTTGCTGCTCGTTCACGGATTTCCGCACAAACTTCAAGCCCGTCTTTTTCAGGCATCATAATATCAAGTAAAATACAGTGATACTCTTTTTCTAAAGATTTTTCGATCGCTTGTTCACCATTTTCTGCTTCGTCAACAAGGTATCCTTCACGCTCTAAATACATTTTTAATAAGCGTCGAATACGGTCCTCGTCATCTACTACTAATACTGAAATATTTTCTGACACTTTCACGATCCCTCTCTTCTAATCTTTCTCTACCTTCTATTGTACATCGTACGACACATATTGAAAAGAAAAGAAAGCCTTCTTGCCACAGCAAGAAGGCTCTTCTTTCTAATACTAGCGACGTTAAAAATTTATGTGCTCAAGTTAATCAATTTAAGCTGAAGCATATGAGTGTAAACCTGCAAGAATCAAGTTAACAGCAATTAAGTTAAATAAGATTATTCCAAAACCAATTAATGCTAACCATGCAGATTTTTCACCTTCCCAGCCCTTTGATAAACGTAAGTGTAGGAATGCTGCATAGAATAACCATGTAATAAGTGCCCACACTTCCTTCGGATCCCATCCCCAGAAACGACTCCACGCAAGTTGTGCCCAAATCATTGCAAAGATTAGAGCTCCTAACGTAAATACTGGGAAGCCAATTATTACTGAACGATAACCAATTTCATCAACTAATTGTAAATTTACTCGTTTGACAAAAGGTTGGAAAATCGCACTAATTCGACGTCTTGCAATTAATCGAATTAATAAGTATAAAATAGACCCTACCAATAATGACCAAACAACTGTTGTTAATTTCTTCGCATTAATGAGCGCAGGCATTTCTACTAACGGAGACATGCCATGCTCTTCCACTACCTTATATTCATTCATACCAAATAGTGGCGGCATGTTGTAGTCAATTTGACGTTCATTTCCTTCTTTATCTAAATAAGTATATGTTGAATCGTAATCCATCATATTAAAAACTGATGTAGCTACTACAAAACCAACGACTACCACAAGGAAGAACATTACCGCTTCTAACCAGAAACGTTGTTTAGAAGGCTTCTTTAAATCAACTACTTTTAATAAATAAATTAGTCCTGCTACCGCACTAATCGCTAAAATTGATTGACCTAAAGCAGCTGTAATAACATGAATTGTTAACCAGTAACTTTGTAAAGACGGCACTAACGGACTAACTTCACTCGGGAACATCGACGCATAGGCAATGATTAATAACGCCACAGGCAATGCTACTAACCCTAGAGCTGTCACTCGATAAATAAAATAAATCAATACGAATGCCCCAACAATGAACATTCCGAACGCAGTCGTAAATTCAAACATATTACTAACAGGTGCATGTCCTGAATAAACCCAACGAGTAATAAAATAACCAAGCTGCGAAAGTAGACCAATAATTGTTACAATAATTGCCACTTTGCCCCATTTATCGGTATTTTTCCCCGTTGCATTCGATTGCTTTATCGAACCACCAAACAATAAAGTTGCAACTAGGTAGGCTATGAATGCTACAAATAATAGGTTTCCACTTATGTCAATCAAACTCATAAGGTGTTGTCACCTTCCTTTTCTTTAGTGCCTGGCTTTGCGGATTTGTTGTCATCTTCAGGCTTATCCAACTGATCTCTATATGGTGGTAGACCAGCAAACGTAGTGACTGTATCTAAATCCTTTTTCATGCTAAACATATTTTTATTCACATGGGCAGCCATCAACACTCGACCATCTGGATCCACCTGTAACCATAAACGTCGATGATTCCAATATGAGCCAATTACTACACCAATCATGAAAATAACACCACCAACAAATAAAATTGGTATCGTACTATCTTTACGAATAGTAAAGTTTGATGAATTACGCATCTCCGCTCCTGCAAATTTCATTCTATATTTGTTTTCACCAAGCGGTTCAAGTGGTGGCTTTCTGATTTCTACAAAGCTTACTTCACCTTTTGGCGTTTCTGGTGTTTTCATTCTAAATAAAAATGCCGGATTATTTGGTATTGATGTTTTTGTCTGCGGCTCTCCATTTTCAAAACCACTAAAATCTGGTGTATAAACAAGAATTTGTACCGAGGAACCATTTCCTAAATCATATTCTTTTTTAGGATTCGTTAAATCAATTTTAATTTGACCTTGTGATTCTTCAGAAGCTTTATTCACTAAATTAAAATTCATCTGTCTCAATTCATTAAGACGATAATTCATTTGATACAACGCAAAACCGTTTTCTTTTAACGGATGATTAACACGAATAGAGTAATCTCTCAATTTTTCAAGATTGTCTGAATCTCCTGGAAGAGCTCCCTCAGGTTGTTTGTATAACGTGATGTCCGTTTGATAGTTCTTCGCCATAACATTTACACCTTGGCTCGCTTCCCCGCCCTGTTGCTTTTCGCCATGGGTTTCCAAAATAAATTTATTATTTTTTATAAAATAACCGTCCATACCTGGTATAGCTCGTGTTTCACCTTCACGGATCCAGATCGTCTCATCCACATAAAAACCAGGTACTAAGCGCAACATAACACCTGTTAAAAAAATAATGAGACCGACGTGATTTATGTATGGGCCATATCGAGCAAAGCGACCGCGCTCTGCTAGCAGTGCACTTCCATCACGACGAACATTATATTTTAATTCGGACATTTTTTTCTCAACTTTATCAAGCGTTTCATCAGCGTTTGACACTTGTCCTTCCGCAATGATCCGTTGGCGTTTCATGAAACTTTCATGACGTTTAACACGTTGATTTTTTAAAGACTTATGCAATGGTAAACCTCGGTCTAAACTCGCAACAATAATCGATATCGCAAGCATACCTACCAAAATTTGGAACCACCAAGTGTTGTACAGATTAGAAAGTCCTAAATTATTATAGAGTTTGCCCAATACACCATACACTTTCTCATAATACTCTGCTTTGCTAGGCTCCGGGGCATTAACATATATCGCTTGCGGTAGTATTGTTCCGATTGACGCTGCGACCAACGTTATAATAATGAGGGCAATCCCAACTTTTACACTCGAGAAAAAATTCCAAATTTTATCAACGATTGTTGCATTATACGTTTTTGAACGAATTGCCGTTCCATCGTAACGCATATCAACAACTTTTGTCTGTTTACCTTCCTCAGTTAAAGGACGACCACATTTCTCACAAAGCTTCGTGCCATATGGGTTACTATGACCACAAGCACAAATGATGTTTTCCATAGTCATTACTCCTTATTTAGGCTTCACTAATTCCATGTACGAAGCAATTTTTGCCTCCGTCATTTCACCAGTAATGATTTTGGCTACTTTACCATCTGGATCAATAAGGAGAGTTGCAGGTAAATTACCTACATTGTAGGCAGTCTGAACGCTTTTCGTTTTGTCAATAACTACTGGGAACGTTAACTCATATCTATCGACAAAATTCTGTACTTCAAAATCTGTTTGGGCAATATTGACCGCTAATGTTTGTACACCCTGATCTTTAAAAACTTTATACTGACGATCCATTGCAGGCATTTCCTTTTCGCAAGGCTTACACCAAGTTCCCCAGAAGTTCAAAAATACGCCCTGCCCCTTATAATCAGACAGTTTATGTTTCTCACCGTTTAAATCTACTAACGTGAAGTCTGGTGCTTTAGAGCCTACTGCTAATAACTCTACTTTATCTTTTGTCGCTGTTCCGTATACCGTGTAACCAATTGCAAAGACTAAGACTGCCAAAATAATGGTACGAATGACGAGACGTTTTTTCTTTTTCTCCAAGTTAATAAACCCCCTATCAATTTCGGCTTAGAATAATCCCTATTGACGCTAAGCTTTTCCTACAAACATTTATATGTATAGATTTTACCGTCTAATTTACACCACTTATTATGTTTGTCAAATTTTATATTTGTCATTCACTTGTGCGTCAAACACCACCTGATAATTTGTGGAACCGATTTCATCAGGATGAAAACTAATTTAGGTGTACTATTCTCACCTATTATAGCAAAAGGAAACATAAACACTTAGCTAATAATTATGAATGATTTATGAACGATTTCACTAATAAGAAAGTGAAAACATTACTATTACACATAGAAGTATTTCACTTTCTCTTAGAAAATGCTAATTATCCGATTTGTCCTGTCTCCGCTAACACACGCAATTGCTTCACTTCATGCTTTGTTAATTCACGATATTCCCCCGGCGCTAGTCCGAATAAATCTAAAAAGGCAAAGCGTTCACGTTTAAGTTTAACAACAGGCGTACCGATTGCCTCAAACATGCGACGTACTTGACGATTTCGTCCTTCGTGAATAGTAATTTCACAAATTGCCTTACCTGCGCTTTCATCAAATGAAGTCATACTCACTTTTGCTGGAGCTGTTTTACCATCTTCTAGCTTGATTCCTCGTTGAAGCTTTTTTAAGCCATCAATCGTCGGAACACCTTTAACACGAGCTATATATGTTTTGTCGATTTTAAACTTCGGATGTGTCAACATATAAGAAAATTCACCATCATTTGTCAATAACAATAAGCCCGATGTATCATAATCGAGACGACCTACTGGGAAAATTCGTTGTGGGATATGCTTAAACAAATCTGTGACAGTTTTACGTCCTTTGTCGTCTGTTACAGCGGATATCGTTCCACGTGGTTTATATAACAAGTAGTAAACCTTATCCTCTTTCTCAAGCTTCACGCCTTCTACTTCGATCGTATCTGAGTTTGAAACTTTTGTACCTAACTCACGCACTACGACTCCGTTCACTTTTACTTTACCTTCTACAATTAATTGTTCTGCCTTACGTCTAGACGCCACACCAGCATACGCAATAACTTTCTGTAATCTTTCCATTCTTTCACCTCTAATTTTCATTCACCTTGGTTTTAGACACCAAAATATAAACCCCATTCGCATAGTATGAATAAGGTTATTTTTCCCGCTAATCTGTGAAAATTATGTCATACTTTTATACATTATTAAAGAAAAACAAATTATGCATAAGTAATTAGATTATTTGAAATAATTTTCATCAACTAGTTTCTGGATAATTTGCCCTTAATTTTTAAGGCTCCCCAGCATAACGTGGGTTGATTTTCGTTCCTATTAGGTGCTTTCCTAGTTGTGACCGGATTTTGAATTATCCCCAGAACTGTATGACAGGGCGACACGATGTCGGTCATTTTAGTAATGCCACAGGACTTAGCGTTCTTACACTTAGTTCTTCTATTTCTGTAGTTGTCTGGACCCCATTGAAAGAAAACCACCTCCTCATTCATCTCACCACCTTCAAAGGTGGGAGGGAGATAAAACATAAAAGCCACCCAATTTGGGCAGCTTTTCATAATTTTTAAGTTCCACTATATTTATTTTCGATTCTAAGCCCATAGGCACTTAATTCTTTATTTATAAATTGCTTCGCGCTTAATAGTTTTCCTGATAAAGATTGTTCAATTGTTGAACCATCTTGTAATGTGAAAATCAATTTTTCTGGTACACTCACACCATTCTTTTCTACAATGGTCTGTTCAACCTTCACGATATCTTCCCAGCTTATATAATCTTCTTGCAAACTAAAAAAATGATTCATATGAAGTCCTTTTGTATCAATATATTGATAGTTATTAATACATAAAAATATTACTGCGCCAGAAATTACAAACGATGTTCCCACGATTCCTCGTTGAATAATCTTCCCCTTTTTTGTTTTAGGATTCACTAAAAAATTGACTAACAACGTGACTGCTAACATGATCATTACTACCATCAATATAATATAGGCTGTAAAAAAAGGATCAAAAAAATAAGTTTCCTTAGGTCGAAAGAGCAACTCTTGAACAGGATATAAGAAGATTACGGGAGCGATAAAGCTTGACAAGAATAAAATGATTATGGGCCCTATTTGATATTGCTTTCTGTTTTTTTCAATAATCATAAATACTTTTCCCCCTTTTTTGATGTTAAAAAATTCAGAATCTTAAATCAAAACCACTTAAATTCATTTTACCGAATCATTACTCATTTGTTAAATAAATCTAATTACTTCAAACGCTACCGTAATTTAAACGGAAAGGTACTGGCATTGACACACAAACGTTTTCTCATAAAAAAATCAGCGTATCGCTTTTAACGATCCGCTGATTCAACTTTTACTGGCACTGCATAAATACGCTCTTCACCGATAAAGATGGATAGTACACCTTCCATACGTTTTCTAGAAACATGTAGTACTTGCCTTACACTTTCTTTTTCTTCTTTATTTAATTGCAAACGAATTGGTTGCTCTAATCGAATAGATAGGTTTTTATTAACTTTATATTTACCTTTTTTCACTACTGTCTCAAGGCTGTAATCTCCCCAAACCTTGTTAGCTAAACCCCGATGCACATTCCAGTCATCGGATTCATTCAATGTGACAACAATACACGTTTGCCCGTCCTGTTGGAAGGCGGTTGCAAGGGTCCGACCAGCTACCTTTGTAAAGCCTGTTTTTCCGGCAAATGCTGAACCCTTTGCTGTTTTTAATGCACTAACAGGTTGTGTCTCATCGTCTATATCGATAGCAACCCCAGATCCTTCTCGTATTAAACGGTGCTTGTTTTCCCATAACATCCCATTTTCAGTATTGGCACGAAAAAGCACTGTGGAGGCAATCTTCTTGAAAGTTTTATTTTGAAGAGCCACTCTCAACATTTCAGCAGTATCTCTCGCTGATGATAAATGCTCATCATGATGCAAGCCAGAAGGGTTCATAAATACTGTATTTGTGAGGCCAGCAACAACAGCCCGTTCATTCATTAACTTTACAAACCCCTCTACTGATCCTCCAACATGCTCTGCTAAAGCCGTAGCAGCGTCATTTCCTGATCGTAGCATCAAACCATATAACAATGTTTCTACCGTTACTTTTTCCCCTGCTTGCAAGTAAATAGACGAGCCCTCAGACGTGGCAGCCTTCGGTGAAATAACTACTTCATCTTGAAGATCGCTATTTTCAATAGCAACGAGTGCTGTCCATATTTTTGTTAAGCTGGCAATTGGTAACCGTGCATCACTATTAGATTCATATAATACCCGACCCGTATCACCATCTAAGACAGCATATCCACTACCACCTCGAGCCAAACTGGTTTGTGGAAGCATTAACATTACCACTACTATCATGAACAATATTAAACGTACTAACCGATGCAACGAGCCACTCCTTATTAAAAGTAATAGGAAAATATAGATTATATTTATGTTTCAAGCAAAGCTTTATACCTTTAACTCACTTCGCGCTTACTTACTTTACTCCACTAAAGGTTTCTTGGAACTTAGTCATAAACAAATCTGTTTCTTGCTCTGCTTCAACTAACTCTTCTTCAGGTAAAGACGGCATTTCTTCTATACTATTTAAACCAAAGTAGTTTAAGAATTCTTTCGTTGTACCATATAAGATTGCACGTCCTGTCCCTTCGGAGCGACCAACTTCCTTAATTAATCCTCTAGAAGCAAGAGTCTGTATTGGTCTTTCACATTTCACACCACGCAAATCTTCAATTGTTACACGTGTAATTGGCTGTTTGTATGCCACAATGGCCAATACTTCAAGTGAAGCTTGAGATAATGATTGAGCTGTTGGATTTTCTACTAATCTTTGGATGGTATCTGCTAGTTCAGGTTTTGTTATAAGCTGATAAACGCCAGCTATTTCTTTTACCGTAATGCCTCTAGTTAAATCTTCTTCATATGCCGTTTTCAACGTTTCCATTGTCTCTACGACTAAGTCTTCCGGTTCGCTTAAAAGTTGTGACAATTGTTTAATAGTTAAGCCATCGTCTCCAACAACAAATAATAAGGATTCTATTCTACTCTGTAGCATCATTGTTTTCGTCATCATCCCATTCCTCCTTCTGTAATGTAACTGTTAATTCTTCAAAGTTACCATTTTGCTCTACGATGATTACCTGACGTTTCATCAGTTCAAGAATGGATAAAAACGTCAGAATAAGTGTTGGCTTATCTTCATAAGGAAAAAGCTCAAAAAATGATGCACGTCCACCTGTAAATCGTAATGAATCGACAACCGAACGCATTTGATCTTTCACGGAGCGTTCCTGTCTCGCTACAGTTGTCTTTAGTGGTTTTTTTAATTTTTTTCGACGCATTAGTTTTTGAAAGGCTCCAAGCATGTCATAGATGTTGACGTTCAAATCAAATAACGCCATTTGCTCATCCGATGCTAACCCAGATAAATCTGCTGGTGGCCGTGTAAATACCTGTGCCCGATCTGTTTCAAGCTCTTGCAGGCTACTCGCTGCTTCTTTATATTTCTTATACTCTATTAAACGTTGCACCAGTTCTTCACGAGGGTCTGGGCCATCGACTTCTAATTCAGCTTCGTCAAGCTCACCTTCATGGATTGGCAAAAGCATACGACTTTTAATAGCCAATAAGGTTGCTGCCATCACTAAATATTCACTAGCCTCATTTAACTCCAGTACCTGCATAGCATGTATATGGTCGATATATTGTTGAGTAATTTCAGCCATTGGGATATCATAAATATCAATTTCCAATCTGTTAATTAAATGTAATAATAAATCAAGAGGCCCTGAAAAGGCTTCTAATTTCACTTCATAAGACATTGTTTTACCACCCTGAGATTATATGTTCTTTTAGTATAGTAGAAAGGAGTCTAAAATGCATCCACAGCACCATACTTTATTTATCGACTACTGTTCTTTTTTCAATGGTAATCACGATTTTTTTGAATGCCATGAAGTCCTTGAGGAGTACTGGAAAGATATTGCTCCAGGTGATAAAAAGCACCCACTCGTTGGATACGTACAGCTTGCAACAGGTTTATATCATTGGCGACGTGACAATTATATTGGTGCTGCGCGAATCTTAGAGAAAGCACTCAAAAATTTCCAATATAATATAGGGCATCTATTTTTTGATGAAATTGACTACGATATACTACTAAATCAACTAACAGATGCACTTTCTTCTATCCAGATGGGCAAGTCCTTTCAAGCATTTCAGCTTCCTCTTTCATCTACATTGGAGGAATTAGTAATTGCTCGCATGAAGCTTTTACCATCAAGTAGCTCTAACTATCTTCTTCATAAACATATGCTTCGAGATCGCTCACATATTCTTGCAGAGCGTCAAGAAAGCAAACAAAGAAAAAGCAGACGTCAATGATCGTCTGCTTCTTCATCGATACAATTTATACATTTTTGAACAAAATTACGTGTTTCCTCTGTTGCACGCATACTTTCATACTGACCAAGTTCTGCCACTTCTTGTAGCATTTCCTTCGCAACACCTTCACCTCTATAAGAAGGGACAACGGAAACATGTTGAATCGTAGCTATATTATCGCTATGTGTTACAAGTCCAACAATGCCAACATACTCATCGTTCTTTTTCCATAAATATAAAACCCAATTATTATCATTTTCATAGGAGTGGATTGTCTCTTTGAGCTTTTTTATGTCTTTTTCGTTAGGCATAAACGAGAGTAGCCCCATTGCTATTTTCTCGAAAGCTTTTTTATATCGAATTAACATATTTGTCTATTCCCTCTTTTTCTAGCTGTACATAATCTTTGACTATCCTACACGATTTGTACTTTTACCGCAAGTCAATTTCTGTCTTACGAACCAGGTCCGAGAATACCTTTAGACGCCAATAGCCAATAGACAACGCCCCACAACAAAATAAAAGTTGAAATGGACGCTAGTAATACCCATTTATTTTTTCTCATATTTACTCACCCTTTTTTAACGTTAGCGGGAGATCGTTTTGTACAATATCTTCATAACTTTCGCGTCGAATTGCTAATTGATGCTTGCCATTTTCTACAAATACAACTGCTGGTCGTGGCACACGATTGTAGTTACTTGCCATAGAATAGCCATACGCACCAGTACAGAAGATTGCTAGCACATCGCCAGAAGCTGCTTCCTGAAGTTTAGCATCAATTATTAATTTATCACCTGATTCACAAAGTTTACCAGCCACTGTATAAGTTTCACTTTTTGATTCTTCTGCTCTACTTGCAATGACCGCCTCATACTTCGCATCATATAATGCCGGACGGATATTATCACTCATACCACCATCAACAGCAATATATTTACGAACATTAGGTACTGTTTTTTGTGAACCAATTGTATAAAGAGATGTTCCTGCATCCCCTACAAGTGATCGCCCTGGTTCAATCCAAATTTCTGGCATCGTTAGACCAAGTACAGTCGCTTTAGTCTTTACAACTGTAATCATATCCTCTACATATACTTGTGGCTCAAGCGGTGCATCTTCCTCAGTATAACGAATTCCGAAGCCCCCACCTAAGTTTAACACAGTACACGTAAAATCGTGAGTCTTGTTCCAATCCGAAATTTTATCAATTAGTTTTTCTCCCGCTAAGCCAAAGCCCGCTGTGTCAAAAATTTGAGAGCCAATATGGCAGTGTAATCCTAGAAGTTCTAGATATTCATGTTTAAAAGTCTGTTGGAAAGCTTCATCTGCTTGACCATTATTTAAGTCGAAGCCAAATTTAGAATCCGCTTGACCTGTCGTAATGAAATCATGCGTATGTGCCTCAACACCTGGTGTGACACGTAATAAAATACGCATTTTTTGCTGACGGCGCTCTGAGATTTCTTGTAAAAGTTGAATTTCATAGAAGTTATCCACGACAATACAACCGATCTTCGAGTCAAAGGCTAATTCTAGTTCAGCGATGCTTTTATTATTACCGTGGAAATGAATGCGCTCTGGAGGGAATCCAGCTTTTAAAGCTGTAAATAATTCTCCACCAGAGACAACATCTAAAGATAGATTTTCTTCTGCCGCTAATTGGTACACAGCTACACATGCAAATGCTTTTGAAGCATAAGCTACTTCTGCTTTTACACCTAGTTTTTTAAACGTATCTATAAAGCCGCGCGCACGCTTACGAATTAGTGCTGTATCATACACAAATAAAGGTGTACCATACTCTTTTGCAAGCTCTAATGTATCTACCTGTCCAATCGTTAAATGACCATCTTCAGAAATCGCTTGTGTTCCATATAAATGCATGTGCATCTCTCCCTTTTCACATCGTTCCATCATGTGATACATTGCACCCAATTTTAGAAAGATTTCGGGCAATTTAGCCTACAATCCTTATTTAGAGGGATATTGCTTCATTCAACAAGTTGCACATGTGTTTTAATATGTGGTGAACCTTTTAATGAATGGAGACAATTTTCGCAAAAATCACAAAATACTATACGTGAACTTTATCACATGAAAAAAACGAGTGCAACGGCTTCTATGATCTTTTTCGCTGTTGGGAATCAACTACATATGGTCTCAAGGCATCTGCTGTCATTGGGAAACGAACAAGTACGCGAAGCATCGCATTTGGGAAGAACGGAATAAGTGGCCATAAATATGGCGCTTGCATCGGACGTAATGAACATAAATACGTAAACAATATAAATATCCCAATAAATAAACCATTAACTCCCCAAATCCCAGTCATTATTAACAGCAATATTCTAAAGAGTTTAATGGAGATACCCAGCTCATAAGACGGAATAATAAATGTCAGAATAGCTGAAACCGCTGTATATAACACAACTTCCGGCGAGAATACCCCAACATCAATAGCAATCTGACCAATAGTTATACCCGCAACCAACCCCATCGCAGTGGATAATGGTGATGGGGTATGAATGGCGGCCATCCTCAAAAATTCTATCCCAATATCGCCAATAAGTACTTGTAGCAAAAGTGGGATATGTGATTTTTCCTTAGCACCTAAAAAGGATAGCTCATCTGGTAAATGTATCCCGTGTGTTGCAAATAAATACCACATAGGCAATAATAATAAACCCGTAAACGCTCCAAAATAGCGCATAAAACGGACAAAGGTTCCGACTGATGGTGCCTGCCTATACTCCTCCGCATGCTGCAACAAATGAAAAGCAGTTGCAGGTACGAGAATGACAGAAGGTGACGTGTCGACAATAATGGCTATATGACCTTCAAGTAAATGTGCTGCGGTAATATCTGGTCGTTCCGTATAACGTACAAAAGGAACTGGATGAAACTTCTGTTTAAACAGCCATTCTTCTAGTGATTTATCCGTCATAGTCAAACCATCATGATGAATTTGCGCAATGCGCTGTCGCAATTTATCGAGCGTTTCATCATTCGCAATACCTTTTATAAACGCTAGAGCGACATCGGTTTGACCGATTTCGGATATTTTATGTAGCTCGAAACGTAAATTACTATTGCGAATTCGTCGACGAATCAAAGCAGTATTTTGCGAAATACCTTCAACAAAGCCATCCCTAGATCCACGAATAACCTTTTCATTGTCAGGCTCCTCAGGGGTACGACCTGGATAGCTTCGTATCTCTGCAACATAGCCTAAACCACTTTTAGTTATAAAGACTACCTGTCCACTTAAGATGGCTAATAAAATGGCTTCACGTTTGGTTTCCTCTGAACGACCTTGGTAATTGAAATAGGCTTCAAAATACTCCTTTTCATCCTCAATATCAACGTCCTCATCAGGTAACATATTAGAGAGTAGTTGTGTTAA
>Ga0102589_1003444_pt1 | contig 16463 bp, 17 predicted proteins | sample AraplaMF_Col_mLB_FD_76858 | JGI IMG/M metagenome (GOLD analysis project Ga0102589, IMG submission 76858) | Arabidopsis root microbial communities from the University of North Carolina, USA - plate scrape MF_Col_mLB | ecosystem: Host-associated > Plants > Roots > Endosphere | place: USA... | reverse complement strand
GAAGTGCTTTCGCTTCTAAAAACGTACTGTAATTCCCTTCATAACTATACAGTTTTCCATTATCTAATTCGAAAATACGATTCGTCACACGATCTAAGAAATAACGATCATGGGTTACAAGTAATACCGCACCTGTATATCTTGCTAAATATTCTTCCAACCATTCAACAGTCTCATGGTCAAGATGGTTCGTAGGCTCATCCAAAATTAATAAATCAGGTGTTTCAATAAAACATTGCGCCATTGCAATACGCTTTTTTTGTCCACCAGATAGGTTTCCAACAGTTGCTGTGAAATCAGTAATTCCTAATTTCGTTAATAACGATTTTGCATTCGCATTTGCTTCCCATGCACTCATCGCATCCATACGTTGCTGCACTGCAAATAATTGTTCCTGTACTTTTTCATTACTTGGATCTTTTTCGATATTTAATAACGATTGTTCATAATCACGAAGAAGACGAATTAAAGGTGTATCACCATGGAACACTTGCTCTAATACTGTTAGTTTTTCATCAAACTCTGGTTGCTGTGATAAATAACTAATTGTATACCCACGTGAATGCGTCATATCACCTGTGTCAGGAGTTTCTAACCCTGCAATAATTTTTAATAATGTCGATTTACCAGTACCGTTTACACCAATAATTCCGACACGTTGTCCTTCTGTAATACTACATGATAATCCATCAAATAACGGTTTTTCTCCGTATGATTTCGATAAGTTTTCCACAGTTAACATTTTCATATTTGTGCATTCCACTCTTTCATAAATTGTTCAATAAACTGTTCCATATAACGATGTCGAACTTCAGCCTCTTGTTTTGCTGCGTTCGTGTTCATTAAGTCTTTTAGTTTCAAAAGTTTTTCATAAAAATGATTTAAAGATGGATCGTTATTTTTTCTATATTCATCTTTCGTCATCACTTCACGCGGAGGAATAGTTGGATCATACATTAATCTCCCTTTCGCCCCACCATACGCAAATGTGCGAGCTATTCCAATTGCTCCAAGTGCGTCTAAGCGATCCGCATCTTGAACAAGCTTCCCTTCAAGTGACTCCACTTTACCGCCATAACCACCTTTATAAGACATATTGGCAATGATATGAAGAACATGTTTACTTTCCTCTTCTCCCACATGTAATTCTTCTAACCAATCAGAAACTTTTTTCATTCCTGCTTCTTCGCTTTCATTTAACTTCTCATCTGCCACATCGTGAAGTAATGCTGCCATTTCAATTATAAAACGATTTCCTCCTTCTTGCTCGGATAAAGAAATCGCCAGTTTATGTACGCGTTCAATATGATACCAATCATGCCCACTCGCATCTTTTTCTAAAATATGTTTTACAAAAGTAATTGTTTTTTGAATCTTTTCTTGTTTTGTCATTTTATCTTCACCCAGTTACTTATTGTAACACGCCCGCATTTTTTCATCACATATTTTCTTGTCCGCCCATACACTAGGTGGTAGGCATCATCATGAAGGAGGAATAAGTATGTTCTATAATAATCAACCGCCCTACCCACAACAACCATTTTACCCTCAGGAACAAGAACAAAGGTATACAGAACAATATGAAGAACAAGAGCAACAATATGAACAAAATCCATACGCAACACCGCAATACCAAGAAGGTGATTATCCACAAAATCCATATGCAGCGCCGCAAAATCAGGGACAACAATATCAACATAATCCATATGTAGCACCACAAAATCAAGAACAACAATACCAACAAAACCCATACCCAACTCAGCCACAACAACCGCAATATCAACAACAAATGTATCAACCAAACTACGACGCACGTGTCTCACCACCTAAACCACCAACAATTGATCCAACGCAACCTCAAATTTTACCTCCTGGACCAACATTCGATATTACACAGCCACAAATCTTACCACCTGGACCAATTACAGAACCGACACAACAACAAATTCAACAAGTTGTCGGTACACAGTTTTTACCTTTAAAGAAACCTGTACTAGATTTCGTAAAACCTTGGGTAGATTACGGTTTAAATGAGGCAAAACACACATCACACAAACACGCTTTAACAGAAGTTGCTGCAATTATGTTTTTAGTTGGGAAAGGATTCAACCCGACGATTGCACATTATATTGTAGAATCTTGGGAGAAGAATGAGCAGTTTTAGGGTTGTTCGTTTTGTTTTAAACCAAACTATAAAAGTGTCCCAAATGCCTGTTATACAAGCATTTGGGACACTTTTTATTTGTTATATTATATTCTATTCCAAATGGGAATTTCATATTTTTTCACGTATTTTTATATTATTTGTGAGCAAATAATATCCTTTTAATTAAACTGTACTAGGGCGATTTTCATTTTAAAAACCATTCATTCAACATAAATTCCCACAAAAAATTTTGTATTACAATCCCCTTGATAAATAGGTATTACCGTGGATTACCTATTGAGAGCTATAACAAACACATATGTTGTAAAATACATTTTTTTTGAGGAAACTTTAACCATTTATTATTATAATTACATCTGTAATATTTCCCCAGTAAAGTGCCTATAAAGAACAAATGGTAAGCTTGATAAAGAAGGAAATACTACTAAGAGGATGGATAATACTAGCAAGAAAACCAGCGAACTTAATTTTGGTAGCACAGAAAAATTAGACGGCCATTTTGGAAAGCATGGTGGAGAATTTAGAAGTGCATATTCTAATATGAATGAATATCTGGCTGGTGCTAATGATGTGATTAAGAATGGAACCAAGGTACAATATAATTACAAATTAAAAGATGGAACAATAGAATTGAGAACTGGCTATGTAAAGTTTATGAAAAACAGTAGTTTAACTAATCCCAAGGGTGTTCCAATAAAAAGTTATGCTAAATTTGAGTTTGTAGGAACTAATAATTTTGGGAAATTACAACATACCATGTATAAACCGGAAAAACTTTCTGGAAAATGATGAATAGTGGTAACAATATTCCTGTTATCAATCCAGTAGAATAGAGGTTATAAAATGAAAAATAAGATATTGATATGTAGAATTGATCCAATTATTGAAGAAGAAATAGATTTTTTGATAAATAAGCAAAAAGTAACAGGTTTTAATACTTCACCTCAAGAAATTATTGTAAATAAAGAATATGAAGCTGAGATAGATATATTTGTGAATGACGCTTTGACAATAGAAGAGCAAATAGAAGATAAATTTAAAAAAATAGAAAATATCACCAATGGAGGTTATATTCTTTTTGGTAAATTGCTCAAAGATAATATTTTAGACGTTGGATTCTTTATAACTAGTGACTTATTTGAAGACTACAAATATTTAGAAGGTCAATATGTTTGTTTACAAGTTGACAGACTACAAGTATCTTTTGACTAGCTACTTTCCTAGATTCTGAGGGCAAGAAAGAAACTTTTTGAAGAACAAGCCTTCTTTAAGATTGGATATTTCAATGAACCATGTTATCTAGCTTGGAGTAAGTGAAGAGAAAGTTACATATGGAGAATAATCAACAAAAGAGACCTCACATTCGGGGTCTCTTTTGTTGATTTAAATTAAAAATTATTATTTAAGTGGATGCTCTTTTGTAACTCTTACTTTACATACACATATGCTTCAATTGCTGATACATGGTATGTTTTACCCTTGCTGTTATGTACTTTGTATTGTGGCGCTCCATTCACAGTTACCTTTACATCAATGGTAAATCCTAATCCTGCATCTAAAGTACCAGCAACATCTTTATCCTGCCAAGAAGGAGCATCATAGAAACGTAGATTGTTAACTTTTGAAATAACGCGCTTCCCTACAATAGAAGAATCCACTGTACTTTTCTTGTTAAACTTCACATAAGATGGGTCGTCCTTAATCCATTGTTCTCCACTGAGATTTAACCAACCATCCTTTTCAGCCCATACAGCACAATATAAATCATTAGCATCAATTTATTACTTTCCCATTAGTATTTTACCTCTACGTTATACTACATTACCTATTTAGAACTATAACAAACACATATGTTGTAAAATACATTTTTTTCAAGGAAACTTTAACCATTTACTGTTATAATTATATATAATATTTCCCTAGGATGGTCCCTATGAAGAACAGTAAGATAATGGACATAAATACTAGGCACTCCCCTTCCTTAATACGTTCATAGAAATAAGAACAAAAGGTGTGTATCAAATTGAGGGAAAAGTAGATGGAATAACATATATTGTTGGATTTAAAAATGGCAGAATAGGACAATTATATCCTAAATAGAAATCCGAGGAGACGTTAATATGATTAGTGTAAAATCATATATAAAAAATGATAAAATAATAACTTCATTAGATAATATTGAAAGTAACTTTCTTGAATATTTCATAGATTTTGATAATACGAAATGTTTAGAACTAGTTGCTGATTTTGATTATATGGAAGGTGCAATAATAATAAACTATTACGGAAATAATATTTTAGGATTTAAAGAATGGGATATGATTGATCAGTTATGGTCATATTTCATAAATGCAATTGAAGAATTGTTTGAAAATCAAAACGATGTAAGTTTTTATTTTCCAGACCAACCTTTAGAGGTAAAAATGCAGGTTATTTCGCAAGAGCAAATTTTATTATCTATTGCAGGAGAAAAAACATGTTTTAATAAAGATGAATTATTATTAACTTTATTAAAAGGAGCAGAAAACTTTTTTGATATATTGAAAGAATGTCCTGATGAATATCTTGTAGAACAGAGTAATAATGAATTAAAGAGAATAGAAAAATTATTAAATAAATTGAACATTTAAATGAGAACATATTATTAAATACACTGTTTAAATTTAACACCTATAGAATGGTAAGGTAATTTACACGAAGGAATATCATTTTACTAATAAAGATGGAAAAAAAGTAATAATTCAGGATCATAGTGCAGGCCACTCTAAAGGTGGACAGGGACCGCATTTTAATGTGAGACCTGCAGATAAACCGCGAACCGGTAAATTTGAAGGCACACAAGAGCATTATCCATTTAATAAATAATATAGAGGTAATTATATGTGGTACAGTAATTTAGAGGGAAATAGATTTATATCAAATTTATATAACGAAGCTCCTTCATTGTTAGATGTACGTATTGTAGCAGTTAACATTGAAGATGAAGGTAAAAAAATTTCTATAAATTTTAATATACCTAAATTCGCAGATAAACCTCCAAAAAAATGGAAAGATTTAAACTATAATACTGTATTTGTCCAACTAGATTTTTTTGATATACAGGAATTAACATTGAAATCTTCTAATGATAAGTACAGAGGAGATATTAATATTGAATTAGACAAAGATGGGAAATTTAACATTAATATATCAGGTTCTGTATGTATGAATCTTAAAGTTGACTATGGTATCATACAATCTGTTAGTGGCTATATTGATACCGTTGAATAGTTAGCTTTAATTGGATTAACGTCTTTCAAGATTTTTAGTAGATAAGTATAGTAACTTAAATAGAATCAATAAGCAAACTGTAAAGAATATATTATACAAAAGAGCATCCTTTAAGTGGATGCTCTTTTGTAATTCTTACTTCACATGTACATAAGCTTCCTTTGCAGTTACATAGTATGTTTTGCCCTTGCTATTGTGTACTTTGTATTGTGGCGAACCATTCACACTTACCTTTACATCAATGGTAAATCCTAATCCTGCATCTAAAGTACCAGCAACATCTTTACCCTGCAAAGAAGGAAATTCATAGAAAGGAGAATATTATATGTCTTTAGATAAGTATAAAAATATGTCTGATGAAGAGTTTAAACAATTGTCTACTGAAGAATTTCAAAATTATATAAGATTAAAGCAAGAAGATTTTTCAAGACATTATAGGAAAATAAATGAAATTAATGTAGATGTGATGTTAAAACCTCAGGAAGCAATAGAAATTGCTAAACATTATCATAAGAAAAACAAATTAGATGGAGTAGTTAATGAAGATATCAACCATCTTTTCTTTGATGAGGCTTATACATTTAAAATTGAGAAAGAAAATAGAAACAACGATGATATAAGACCAGCTTGGAGAATATTAGTGGATTTACCAAAAAACCCTTTTCTTATGGAGGACTATACACTAATTGTGTCTGATAAGGATAAAAAAGTGATGGGTATGCTCGATCCAAATGGGCATCCAGTATTTAAAGGCAATGAATTTACAGATGAAGATATCGAATATATTATGGACGATGAGGATTCTAAAGGTTAATTAAGGTAATAACTTAGTGGATAGTTTTATAAATAGAATTATTGTCTTTTTTAATTAGTTATTATCCTATTTTGCTAGATTCTAAGGGCGGAGAAAGATGAATTTAAAAGAACAAGATAAATAGTTAGAGCAAACAGTGGTAGCAGAAGGAACAAATATAGAAGCGTAAAAGAAGACAGCCCCTTAACAGACAGTTTTTCTATGTCCTCACAACACTACTCTACTATTTCACAATGGAAGAAAAAATTTCTACATCTCCAGTTTTTGATATAATGATACAGTTATTAATATCATCTAGGAGGAACAAATGCATTTAAAGATTTAACTTTAATACAAAATCATTCCTATCATAAAGCTATAACTAATACACAACGTATATTAACTAGATACTTACAAGATGGAGATAGTGTAGACGTAAGCTGGCCTATCCAAAAATACAACATCTACCCTAAGGAAAAATAAAATAAACTTAGAAAGGGATTTTTATATGTGGAAAAATCTGATTGTAGATATTGAAAAAATAGAGAAAAGTTTTAATGATAAACTGAATACACCAGCAACAGATAGTGAAGTTCAGAAATTAAAAGAACATATGAAAGAGAATTTTAATATTGACTTACCGAGTGAATATGAGGAATTTCTCAAAACTGTAAATGGATTAGATTTTAACGGGCTAGTACTTTATGGAGTTGACTCTTATTTGTTAGATATAGAAAGGGACGAATCAATTTGCGGGCTTATAGAAACCAATGAGATTTGGTATGAAAATGAATTTCAAAAAGAGTACCTTTTCCTTGGAGATTCAGATATTGCATGGTTTTGTAAAAAACTATCTGATGGTACTTACTTAGAACTTGATAAACCATCTGGTACAGTGATGGAAACATATAATGATTTCAATACAATGCTTGAGGAAGCATTGAAAACAGCCTTGCTTTAATAGGGGGTATTAATGACAAGGTAATTTACACGACGGAATATCATTTTACTAATAAGGAATATCCGGGACGAGGTAATAGATACATTGGTAGAACGCCACATGGTATAGAAATTATGATGTTCATTGATTCAAGGAATCGCGTTATTTCGGCCTTTCCATTACGTTAACCATTGAAAGGATGATCTTTAATATATGAAATACACATATGAATTTTATCAAGGACCTTTTAATCTTTTGATGATTAAACTTCCTGAAAATATATCGTTGGTAGGGGAATTTTTAGAAAATGATATTCAAAATAGTGACGGTGTGTTTTGGCTATCTCGTATAAATAAAGTATTGAACTGCGAAGTTGATTCTCTAGAATTAGGTGGAAATAGTTGTGATTTAGAAATACGTAATGACTTCACAAAAATTATCCATCGATATATAGAAGATGAAAACTACTCTTGCAACATCGAAACCGATGAACTACAAGAATTAATTTTAGTATGGGTTAAAGAAAAAGAAAAAGAAAAACAAAAAAAATAAGTTCGAATATTTTTGGGCAGATATTCAAAAATATAAAACTTTCATAGTTAATAATTATGATGAAGATGAAATCTCTCTTGAAATAGAAACTATTACATTACGAAATCTAATACACATTTGAATAAATGAGCACACAAAATTGACAACCGAAAAAAATAACAAGTAAATAATGTTACATACAGCACGAAAAAGACCGCACATTCACATACGCATCACTAGCCGTAATATAGAACACTCGCCAATAACTATTATGCACTTTACATTGATACGAACCATTTACACTTATCTTCGCATCAATCGTAAATCCTAATACTCCCCCACAGAACCAGCCACATCTTTATCATGCCAAGATGGAGATTCATAGAAATGCAGATTGTCCACTCTAGAAACAAAACACTTTCCTATAATAAACTAATCACAATATTTCTTTATTACTGTATCTTTCTTCTCCACATCAAATTAAATAAACGTCAAAATTATTAGTACACATAACCTGTCTATTTTCTATACAAAAAAAGAGGAATTACTCCTCAATATTTTCTTTCGTTTGCAATTCATCAATGATGGCCCAACTAGCCTTGTAATATGCTCGAAGGATTTTATCAATATCCTTTTTGGTTTTCGGCTCTGGAGCCACAATATAAACTTTCGTTTTCCCAAATTTATAAGACGCGGCATATTTTTCTTGTTGGCTCATGGTGTCACCTCTTGAAGTGCTTTCTATATTTGTATGCTGCTGATTTGTTAGTACTGCCATATTAGTTGCTAACCATTTCAAAGCAGAACAATCATCGAAATATTAAAGTATCGGAAAACGACGAAGAATCTTAAATGCTTTCTTAAATCAAACATGTCATTACTTTCGCTACTTTAAATAGCCATTTCTACTTCTTATATATACATTTCTCGTATATGAATTAACTATATAAGGAGGTCTAATCATGAAAACCGCAATCTACCTAAGAAAATCCCGTGCCGATCTCGAAGCCGAGGCACGTGGTGAAGGTGAAACTTTAGCAAAGCACCGCACTACCCTGCTGAAAATTGCCAAGGAAATGAACTTAAATGTTTTATCTGTACGTGAGGAAATCGTTTCTGGTGAGAGCTTAGTGAAACGTCCTGAAATGCTAGCTCTGCTTGAAGAAATTGAAGATAACAAATATGATGCCGTTCTTTGCATGGATATGGACCGTTTAGGACGTGGTGGTATGAAAGAGCAAGGAATCATTTTAGAGACGTTTAAACGCTCGAATACGAAGATTATGACACCTAGGAAGACTTATGACCTTAATGATGAGTGGGACGAAGAATATAGCGAATTTGAAGCATTTATGGCACGTAAGGAATTAAAGATTATTACACGTCGTATGCAACGAGGCCGTGTTGCTAGTGTAGAGGCTGGTAATTACCTTGGTACACATGCACCATTCGGATATGATATACACCGTTTAAATAAACGAGAGCGTACTTTAACAATTAATTCAGAAGAAGCCTCTGTTGTAAGAATGATATTTGATTGGTACGCAAATGAGGATATGGGTGCGAATGCAATTAGAAGCAAGTTAAATGATCTTGGCTACAAAAGTAAGTTAGGTAATGAATGGAATCCTTATAGCATCTTGGATATATTAAAAAACAATGTGTACATCGGAAAAGTAACATGGCAAAAGCGAAAAGAAGTAAAACGGCCTGATGCTGTAAAACGTAGCTGTGCAAGACAAGATAAATCAGATTGGATTATTGCTGATGGAAAACATGAGCCTATCATACCCGAAAGCTTGTTTGAACAAGTACAAGAAAAATTAAATTCAAGGTATCACGTTCCTTACAATACGAATGGAATTAAAAATCCACTAGCTGGTATTATTAAATGTAGTAAATGTGGTTATAGTATGGTCCAACGTTATCCGAAGAACCGAAAAGAAACGATGGATTGTAAGCATCGCGGTTGCGAAAACAAATCAAGCTATACGGAATTAATTGAGAAGCGTTTACTTGAGGCATTAAAAGAATGGTACATCAATTATAAAGCTGATTTTGAAAAACATAAGCAAGATGACAAATTAAAAGAGACACAAGTTATTCAAATGAATGTAGCTGCATTACGCAAGCTTGATAAAGAATTAGTGGATGTCCAAAAACAAAAAAATAATTTACATGATTTATTAGAGCGTGGTGTTTACACAGTCGATATGTTTTTAGAACGTTCGAATGTAATTTCTGATCGCATTACTGAAATTACTTCCACGGTGGAAAACTTAAAGAAAGAAATTAAAACTGAAATTAAGAAGGAAAAAGTGAAGAAAGATACAATACCTCAAGTGGAGCATGTTCTTGATCTTTACTTTAAAACAGATGATCCCAAAAAGAAAAACAGCCTCCTAAAGTCAGTTTTAGAAAAGGCTGTTTATAAAAAGGAAAAGTGGCAAAGGCTCGATGATTTCGAACTTGTGCTTTACCCTAAGCTCCCTCAAGATGGCGACATATAAGGGTTTATACTTCGTCGTCACCTTGTTGGTGTAATTAGATTTACCCCATTTAACCCTAAAGCATCATTCGTCGAAACTGCCAATACGACAGGCTTGCCATTTCTTAGCGTCGCTTTTGCTGCCATTAGTACTGGAGAGTCTGTCATTGCATTTGCAAATTTACTCATAGAATTTCCTGTTAAAGGAGCGATTACCATGCAGTCTAATGGAATTTTAGGTCCAAGTGGCTCTGCTCCAACAATTGAATTAATTGCTTTAAAACCTGTTATTTCTTCAATCTTCTTAATCCACTCTGCTCCTTCTCCAAATCTAGTATTTGTTGATTGAACAGTGTATGAAACAACAGGACGTACTTCTGCTCCTTCAGCAATTAATTTTTCTAAGTGCGGCATAACTTCCTCATACGTACAATGTGAACCTGTAAATCCGAAACCAATTCGTTTCCCCTTCAAACTCATTTCTTTTCCTCCTCCTTTGCGATTGCATCTGCTGCTAATAATTGAGAAAGAACATTTGCTAAGATTTGCCCAGCCGTTTTTGGGGCAACAATACCTGGTAATCCAGGTGCTAACAATGCTTTGACTCCTCTTTTTTCTGCATATCTAAAGTCGGTACCGCCTGGTTTAGAAGCTAAATCAATCACTAACGTATGAGCTGGCATTTTTGCAATAACATTCGCTGTTACAACGAGGTGCGGAATCGTATTAATTACAATATCGATATTTCCTACTTCTTTCTCTATGTCTTGCATATGAAAAGGAGAAAACATCATTTCTGTAATACGTGCAATATGTTCAGATCGTCTTGCTCCAACTTTGACATGGGCTCCTAATGATTGAAATGCTCTCGCAACACTCATTCCTGTTCTACCAAATCCTAGAACCATTACATTGGACCCATGAATTGTATAGTCGGTATGTTGAATTACCATCATTAATGTACCTTCTACCGTTGGAATAGAATTGTATATTGCTACATCATCACGATCAAATAATTTAACAAGTTTTCGGTTCGTAGTAGATACGAGATTTTCCAAGTAAGGTGTACCAATACCTGAATATATAGTAAAGTGTTCTGGTGTATTTTCAATTTGTTCTTTCGTTATTGAAACTTTTTCATTTGAAAAAATAGTATCTACTTCTCCTTTGGCATTTGTACCGGCAACCGGCAAAATAATTGCGTCTACAGAAGTGAAATCTAAATTTTGTATACTTTCTTTTGCTGCCCCTGTGAAACCATGATCTAACTGATCAAAACCTATCAAAGAAAGTTTCGCATCCAATTCAACTAGCTTACGAATTACTTCTAGCTGCCTTGCATCTCCTCCTATGACAGCAATATGCATCTCAGTCAACATTCCCTAATTCACCTTCTTTTTCTGTCATTTATAAGAAAAGTGCCTACTTTTTCTTTTTCCTCCACATCATATGTAATGTACGAGTTTATGGTGATTGAAAATCCAAATGCACATATGATTTATCAGGTTTCTATGTAGATACAAAAAAAGATGACCAAAATGGCCATCCTTCACTCTGAATTTGAACGATCTATACTATCACAAAGAAGCATATCGTGTCCGACTTTCTTTATTTGACTCCATGCCACCCTTACTTCTTGTGGTTCCTTTTTAAAACCTCCCCACTTCCCTACAGGTATTATAAGTGTTTGTATTTGCCCGTCTTTCTCATTAATCTCTAAATCCATATAACCTAAGACTCCCATTTTTTCCGCTTTTTCTATATCTACAACCTCTTTACCACTTAATTCACTTAATCGCATACACACTCCACTCCCCTAATGAATTTTTCATTTGCATTGTCTATAATTAGTACCTATTCTATATGTATAAAAAAAATAACCTTCTCTCATTTAAAAAGAGAGAAGGTTATTTTTTATACATCGTAAAAATTGATTATAGTTTTATTCCTTTTGGAAGTTTTCCGTCTGGACTAATAAGTGCCGCAGAGAACTCGTCAGTAAACATATTGCGAATTAATCCGTCCACATTTTCTTTTGTTACAGTGTTTACACTTTCAATAATCTCATCAAGTGAACGATGTTTACGAAGAAGCAATTCATTTTTACCGTTACGGCTCATACGGCTATTTGTACTTTCTAAACTTAACATTAAGTTTCCTTTTAATTGCTCTTTACTATTCATAAGCTCTTTTTCTGTAATACCTGTATTTTTCAATGTCTCTAATGTTTCTTGCATTGTTTCATACAGTGTATCTAATTGTTGGCTACCTGTTCCACCGTAAAGTGTTAACATACCTGTATCTTCATAAGAAGAGTGGTAAGAAAATACCGAGTAAGCTAATCCACGTTGCTCACGTACTTCTTGGAATAAACGGCTACTCATGCTACCGCCTAAAACATTATTTAATACAATTAAGTTATAAATATCTTCGTGTCCCATTTGTAAGCCTTTATATCCTAGACATAAATGAGCTTGTTCCGTTTCCTTTTTACGGGCTACCTTATTGAAATGGAAAATTGGGCTATGTACTTGTTCACGGTTTGTTGTTCCTTCATAACTACCGAAATATTGCTCCACTGTTTGTAAAAATGCTTCATCAATATTTCCTGCAACTGATACAACTACATTTTCAGGTGTGTAATGATCTTTTATATATTGACGTAACGTATCACCTGTAAACGTATTAAGCGTTTCTTCTGTTCCTAAAATAGGATATCCAAGTGGATGCGTTTCATATGTTGCTTTCGTTAACATATCATGCACAATATCATCTGGCGCATCTTCGTACATTTTAATTTCTTCACATACGACATTCTTCTCTTTTTTCAGTTCTTCCTCATCAAATGTTGAATTAAAGAACATATCTGCTAAAACATCTAAAGCATATTTAGCATGCTCATCTAATACTTTTGCATAGTAACAAGTATATTCTTTTGAAGTAAATGCATTCACTTGACCACCAATGCTATCAAATGATTCTGCAATCTCTCGTGCACTACGTGTTTCTGTCCCTTTAAAGAACATATGCTCTAAAAAGTGAGAAATCCCATTATTTTTTTCATTTTCATTTCTTGATCCCGCATGGATCCAAATACCAATTGCAACCGATCTTACAGTTGGTATATTCTCCATAACTATTCTTACACCATTTTTACAAGTATATTTTTTAATCAAAAACTTTCCTCCTACTGCCAGTTTCTCTAAATAAAACGCTATTATTTAATGATAACAAGTTTAAGGATGAATGTCATGCAAATGTATTTAATCCACACGTTTTTCATCCAGTAATTCAGTTATATTCCCCACTTTATATCTTTGTTCCTTCAATTTTATAATCATTGTTTCTAAAGCCTCTGCTGTAGACGAAGTAGGATGCATTAATATGATAGCACCTGGATGTATTTTTCTCATTACTCTCTGCAATAGTACATCCGGCTCAGGTCGCTTCCAATCGATCGTATCTACAGTCCACATAATCGTTCCCATTTGAAAATCATCTGCAATCTTTACGACTTCATCTCGAAAGCTTCCACTCGGCGGAGCAAACCATCTTACTTTTTGATTCGTTGCTACTTCTATCATTCGATTTGTTTTTTGTAACTGATCTCGTATTTCATCTGACGATAACGTTTTCATATTAGGGTGTGTGTATGAGTGATTTCCAACTTCTTGTTTTGCATCGACAATCATTTTTGCAAACCGCAAATTTTCTTTCACCCAACGTCCTTCTAAAAAGAAAGTGGCCTTCACATCATGCTTTTTCAAGATTTCTAATATGCGAGGCAAATACTCATTTCCCCATGCCACATTTATTGTTAATCCTACCATCTTTTTATTTGGATGCCCTCTATAAATTGGAGCTGGTGATAAATCTTCCAAATGAACACTCGGTGAGACTTCTTTGAATTCAAGATATTTTTGATCAAATTCCTTTAGCTTCTTCATATTATTATACGATGCTTCAATATCCACTTGTCTTCCATTATATCCAGGTGTTGCCTTCCATATTTTATCAATCATCGCATTTTGAGGTGCAATCTCATACTGTTTTGCATGCTTTTGAATTTCTTCATGCAAGTTATCTTGTGCAAAAACAGAATAAGAGCCTAAACTGACATATAAAGAAAATATACATATGTATGCCAATATACGAACTTTCATATAAACCCTCCCAAATTAACTATATAAAAACATTTTCTTCTTATCTTTGTTAATTTGAGCGTTATAATGAAAACTATACCTATACCGACATAAAAATATATGAACATCATGTTTTTTACATAACAAAAAAAGCCAGTTTAACTGGCTTTTACTTATTGCTGCTCTTGTTTGTTTTCTTCTTTAGCAGCTTCTTTTTCTTGCTCTTCTTTTAGCAATACTTTTCTAGATAGATTTACGCGACCTTGCTTGTCAATCTCGATAACTTTAACTGTAATTACATCACCGATTTTCACAACGTCTTCTACTTTACCTACACGCTCAAGTGCAAGTTCAGAAATATGAACTAATCCATCTTTACCGCTGAATAATTCAACGAAAGCACCAAATTTCTCAACACGTTTCACTTTTCCTTCGTAGATCTCACCTACTTGTACTTCGCGAACGATATCTTCGATAATCTTCTTAGCTTTGTCGTTCATTTCTTGATTTATTGATGAAATGAATACTGTACCATCTTGCTCGATGTCAATTTTAACGCCAGTTTCTTCAATAATTTTATTGATTTGTTTACCGCTTGGTCCAATAACGTCACGGATTTTATCTGGGTTGATTGTCATTGTAATAATCTTTGGAGCGTAAGCTGATAATTCAGTACGTGGCTCTGCAATAACAGATAACATATGATTTAGAATGTGCACACGACCAATTTTCGCTTGTTGTAATGCCTCTTCTAAAATCTCACGTGATAAACCATCGATTTTAATGTCCATTTGCAGCGCAGTTACACCTTGTGCTGTACCTGCTACTTTAAAGTCCATATCACCTAAATGATCTTCCATACCTTGAATATCAGATAAAATTGTGTAATGCTCACCAGATTTAACCAGACCCATTGCAATACCTGCAACTGGAGCTTTAAGTGGAACACCCGCATCCATCATTGCTAAAGTACTACCACAAATACTTGCTTGTGAAGTAGAACCATTTGATTCTAATACTTCAGATACAAGGCGTACTGTGTATGGGAAATCTTTTTCAGATGGAATTACAGGCTCAAGTGCGCGCTCTCCTAGTGCACCGTGACCAATTTCACGACGACCTGGTCCACGCATCGGTCTTGTTTCACCAACACTAAATGATGGGAAATTGTAATGGTGCATAAAGCGTTTTGATTCTTCTACACCAAGACCATCTAAAATTTGCACATCGCCTAATGCACCTAATGTACAAATACTTAATGCTTGTGTTTGTCCACGAGTGAACAAACCAGAACCGTGTGTACGAGATAAAATGCCAACCTCTGATGCTAATGGACGGATTTCGTCACCTTTACGGCCATCTGGGCGGATTTTTTCAACTGTAATAAGACGACGTACTTCTTCTTTTACAATTTTATATAAAATCTCATTTACTTGTCCTAATGTATCAGCGTCAGCTTCCTGCGCTTCGTAATGCTCAATAACACGCTTTTTCACTTCGTTAATTGCATCTTCACGTGCATGCTTCTCATGTACTTGAATTGCTGAATGCATATCTTCTTCAGCCATTTCACGTACAGCTTGGTTAAGATCAGCGTCAACTTCATAAAGTTTCACTTCTGATTTCTCTTTACCTACAGCTTGTACAATCTCTTCTTGGAATGCAATTAGACGTTTAATTTCGTCATGACCAAACATAATTGCTTCTAACATTGTTTCCTCAGGCACTTGATCTGCTCCTGCTTCAACCATGTTAATTGCATCTTTCGTACCAGCTACAACAAGGTGAATATCACTTTGTTCTTGCTGTTCTACTGTTGGGTTGATAACGAATTCGCCGTTAATACGACCAACTGTTGCACCCGCGATTGGACCTTCAAATGGAATATCTGAAATCGATAACGCTAATGAAGAACCAAGCATAGCTGCCATTTCAGAAGAACAATCTTGATCAACACTCATTACGATGCTGACAACTTGTACTTCGTTACGGAAACCATCTGCGAAAAGTGGACGGATTGGACGATCGATTAAACGACTTGCCAAAATTGCTTTTTCACTTGGACGACCTTCACGTTTAATGAAACCGCCAGGAATTTTTCCGACTGCATATAAACGCTCTTCATAGTTTAC
>Ga0102589_1003438_pt1 | contig 16474 bp, 21 predicted proteins | sample AraplaMF_Col_mLB_FD_76858 | JGI IMG/M metagenome (GOLD analysis project Ga0102589, IMG submission 76858) | Arabidopsis root microbial communities from the University of North Carolina, USA - plate scrape MF_Col_mLB | ecosystem: Host-associated > Plants > Roots > Endosphere | place: USA... | reverse complement strand
ACCTTCTAAATTATGAAAAAGATGTTATTATCACTTATGAAACCCATAATAATAATGATGTGGTTGCTATTTATTGGGAGTGTGATGATATTTGTTTTTAATTCATTTATGTGAACCTTGTAATGTAGAGGAAATAACAACTCAAATAGATCCGAAATATAAATGCCCTAAGTGTGGGCTATTGACTGAAGATAGATGGATTGATGAAGAAAAGGAGTATGAATCGTGAGTTTTAAGAGGGAGAATTAAATACTTTATACATATAAAATATACGTAACTAAGCGTCCTTAAAGGAGTTATTTAATGAACCTTCCTAATGGAGTAACCGGTTTTCATAGTTCAATAGATAATAAACCGAATGAAATAGATGAGAAACATTTTAAAGATATATGCTTCAATTTAGTTAGAAAAAATCAGGGAAGAATATTAGACATTGATGAATCAAATTATGTTCTTTACAAACTTATTTAATAAGGAAAAATGCAAACATAATACATATAAATTAGAAGCTGATTTCTCCGCAGATCCCATCTGGTGTAATGATTGTGGAGAAAACCTTGATCTTGAAGAATTTCCTTTGTCTGAAAACCTTAAAGGTGAGCTTGAAGAGTGGATTGATGATTATGGAAACTGGATTGATTTTGATACCGATTCTTTAAGGGAAAATGGAATAGAAATGGAAACTGAATATAACAAAAAAGGTCTACAGCTCTTTGGACAAGTAAAAAAACAATTAGGTATAGACTATCCGATTGTTTTTGTTCCTTCTAAATCAGGAGAACTATACAAAGACCTATAAGAAAAATAAGCAGTCCTTAATAAGAGGACTGCTTATTTTTCACGACCGATAACACGTTTTATGTTAACTTTAAAAGTGGATTATTAATCAGTGACTTCTTCTTCCACAATACTTATTATTCTATACCAAGCTAAAGATGTAGTTTCCATATCCGGAAAATGTTCAATGTGGCCCGTTTCAACATTCTTCAATTGAAAAGTCTGTAGTTCTTTAGAATAATTGAGAGAAAAGGTATTATTTCCACTACAAAAGGCATGAGTGATTTCACTATCTTCATACCGTAATAAAGTTTCTAACATTTCTTTGATTTTAATTATTGTCATCTATCACCAAAACCCCTTTCTCACTATTTAAAAAATTTTTACTAATTAAAGTTTAATCCATTTTAACATAGGGTATATTTATAAGTTATTACCTCCAATAATTGAAATAAAGATTTCAAAAATGAAATAAATTTGTAAAAAAACAAAAAAATGTAATGTTATATTGAGGATAGGTGCTATATGACGGATGCAACATAGTTAGCAATTTTCAATATATATGGTAAAAAAGATGGATGTAAAATACATGTTTTGAGGGTAAAAATAAAAAGAGTCTCATTTAAAAATGATATTTTTAAGGAGGTAGGAGGTATCTGAAATTGAGTAGTGCATCTAGATTCAAAATGCGAATTTACAGCCCTCGGTGGGGACTTAAGGACCTTTATCATTTTAAAAAAACAGAAGGGGGTTGGACGTTTGAAAACTATAGATGTAAGGGTGAAGTAGATAAAGGCGGTAATCCTTTATTTTATAAATCCCTTATTACTGAATCCATTTCCTATCCTGATCATCTAGAGGTTTATATTTCTAATGCATGGGAGAATGTTAACACGTTAAATAAAGAACAAGTGCAGAACATTTTTGATGAACTATCTGAATGGATATCAGCCAGTGAAAATAACCTCCATTGACCCTTTATCATGGTGAAAGAAGTGTCACTACCATGGGCATGTTCAAGATTTACCAATTGGTTATAAAAGTATTAGCATTTCTTATCCAAAGCCATATCTATTGGGGATAGTACAAGGAAGACTTTTCTTTATAGACAATGAAAAAATGACATTTCACTTTGGGATATTGATTATTTAAAGCTAACTATAATCAAAAAAATAAGGGGGATTTAAAATGGATATTATTTATAATCAGAGAGAGAAAATGACTGATTTTATTAGAGACAACAAACAGAATTTTCAGGATAAACTTTTATCAGAGGCGGTTAACGTTGCCTCTAAGATTAATGACATTTTAGAAACTGGAAATATTGATCTTTTAAAAAATGCTCAAAAGTTATCTCTATATGTCGTGGAGCAAAAAGAGGAACAACTCATTACTTTCGCTCAGCAAGAAGGCGTAGCCTGGGCGAAGCACGCCTTAACTCTTGCCTTCAAACTAGAATGGGTACAGGCCATTAGGCGAACATTGTGGCATTTTATCTATCAATATGATCGAATAAATAACCATTTTAATAGCCGTGAAGAATTTTATGCCTTAGAGAAGCGTATTAATGATAAGATTGATCAATTTCTTAACACTTTTCTAATTAGTTATTCCAAATATAAAGATGAATTAATTGCCTCCCAGAGGGACTTAGTGGAACATCTATCGGTGCCTATTATACCTCTTAGCCAATCTGTAGCTGTATTACCGTTGACAGGAATGGTGGATACATATCGTATCCAAACGATTGAGGAGAAAGTACTGACAGGCATATCAGATTTAAAGATTCAAACATTAATTATAGATCTTTCTGGAATTGCTAACATGGAGATGCATGTCATTGATCATTTTCAAAAGATATTAACTGGAATTTCAATGATGGGATGTAAGGCTATTCTTACAGGTTTACGTGCGGACCTGGTGCGGACAATGATTCACTCAGGAATCTCCTTTGAAGAAAGGGCAGAAACAAAAGGGACGTTACAGCAAACATTAAAAGAATATCTAGAACTCTACCAGATGTAGGAGGACTAGGGAAGTTTACTCTACACACAGAAATGAAAATGAATTTATGAAATTAGAATTGTTTTTGAAAAAATAAATCAGTATTCAGAAAAGCCTTATAGTAAGATATAAGGCTTTTTGTGCCTAGAAATAGTCTTATGTTAAGTAGTTTTTTGAAGATAAATAGAATTCAATTCATACACTATTAGGTGAGAATATTTATTCTAAAGTATCTATAGTTAAATTTAAACTAAGAAGTGCTTGTTCGAGGTTTGATTTTACAGTTATTTTACTAAAATCAATTCCAAGTTGTATCATGGTCTGAGCAACTTCAGGGCGGATACCAATTAACATTGTTTTTACCCCAAGTAAATCTAATGCCTCAATGATTTTAAAAATTTGATGGGCAACCATAGTGTCCACAATCATAACACCAGAGAGATCAAATAGAAGATGAGATAATTTCAATTCATTTGCTTTCTTCAACGTTTCGTCTAGTAAGAGAGTAGCTCTTTCCGTATCTACCTCTCCAATTAGAGGGAGTATGGCAATTCCTTTTGTGATAGGGACCATAGGTACGGATAATTCAAGGAAGGCACTCTTTGCTTTTTTTAATGTTTCATGATGGAATTTAACATAAGTCAAACTAAAAGCATAAACAGCTTTATCTAATAAAGGGTCAATAATTGAGCTTAATTCAAATACCATGTCTATTGACATGTTGTGCTTTTTTATTTCTTCTTTAAGTACTTCCCATATGAATTTTCGGTAATAGGTCGTATCTTCTAAAGCCTCGCTCAGAGAAATACCTAGATTTGATGCCAATTCTCCTGACTCTTTTCCCCATTTTACTATTTGATCAAAAATTATTTTTTGATCGTGTTTTAACATAATAGCTTCTCCAAAATAGTTGATGAAGTTTGCTCTCATTTCAATAATTTTTTCATTTGTAAGATTGTAATTTCTTGTTTGTTTAAGGTCTACCATTCTATTTGTATGTACTTTATGCGCAATTTCATACTTTTTTTCTCCGATTTTTTCTCCTAGAAAGTGCAAATTATTCATTAAATTTTGGCCTCCGATCTTTCCTTATCTAAAAAGGTAATTTTCATTATTTTAACATTTAAAATAATGGCTACATAATTAGTTTTTTAAGATAATTAGATTGTTCCCAAGGTAGTAAAAGTCATTTTAATTAATTCTTTAATTTTGAGAATTCGCTTTATGTTAACTAGCTCTATAAACTACAAATAAAGCTAGCTGTGTTAAGCTAGCTTTATATTTTCATGGCGTTTTTCTATAAGTTTTTCAAGTTTTTCAATTGCTTGTTTATCTTTAAGCAATTCTTCTTTATTCTCTTTTACTAGATCTTCAAATGATTTTGTATGCTTACGCATGTTAGCACTTCTTTCTTTTGTATTGGATCGCTTTAACTATACCTTATCTAGGCAATTTTAGGTAATAAAACAACTTCACTATTTACAATGGTTCCCGTACAAAATAAGTATATCCTATTTATTTTCTCCAATTTTGAATTTCGATAAGATTCCCTTCAGGGTCTTTTGCAAAAACAATAGTTATAATACCAATATCTCGTTATTTTTCCAACTATCTCCTCCACTCTTGGTACAAAAACCAGAACTTCATGAGTGATGATACTAAAAGACGAAAAGAAATGATTTAATAGTAAGAAAATCTGACAAAGTGCTCAAGTGAAAAAGCCCGAATAAGGGACACTTTTTATGTAGTGACCCTTATTCGGGTTATAGTTCAGCTAATCCAGGTATTTTTTTATTAAAATTGAATGATTTTATCGTATGGATATTCAATTTTTATCGAGGTTTGGTCTTTTGTTATTCAAATTCACACGCGATTTTTTATTGTCTAGTAGATGCTTAATTTCTTTGAAGCTTACAAAACGTTTATTTTTTTGATCTAAAAGTCGAAAACGAAGAGACTTCAAGCTTGTGCTTAGTGTAATGGTTGTTGCTTTCTGTAATGGTGGCGTAGACTCATGCGCCTTTTCTAAATTATAGTTGGGAACTCTTGGAGCCAAATGATGTACATGATGGAAACCAATATTACCTGTTACCCATTGTAAAACTTTAGGGAGCTTGTAATAGGAGCTACCATCAACCGCAGCCTTCACGTAATCCCACTCCTTTTCGTTTTCAAAGTAGGAATCCTCAAATTGATGCTGTACGTAAAATAGCCAAATTCCAAGTGATCCTGCTACAAAAAGGATAGGAGCTTGAACGAGCAGAAAAGCTTGCCAACCAATACCCCAACATAAAAGTGCATACACCGCAACAATTGAGAAATTGGTTAAATATGTGTTCAAACGTTCCTTTCGTTTCGCGTCTTTTCGATTCAATCGGTTAGAAACGAAGAAAAGATAAATCGGACCTAATCCAAACATAACAATTGGATTGCGGTAAACTCGGTATGCTAACCGGCCCCAGTAGGAAGCTGCAACATACTCATCAACTGTCATGACCCACACATCACCAGTTCCTCGTTTATCTAAGTTGCTACTCGTAGCATGATGAATGGAATGGCTTCGTTTCCACTGTTCATAAGGAAACATGGTGATAACCCCACTGATTGTACCAAGGATATTATTCGCTTTTCGGCTTTTGAAAAATGATTGATGACAACAATCATGGAAAATAATGAAGATTCGGACGACGAACCCAGCTGTAAAAATAGCTATTGGCAGTGTTAGCCAATAAGAAACGGATAAACTTTTATAAGCTAGAAACCAAAGTAGTAAAAAAGGAAGGAATGTGTTTATCAATTGCTTTATACTCGATTTCGTATTGGATTTTTCAAAAGGTGCTACATTTTTTCTTAATTCAGTCGTTTTTTGTTTACTCATGTGTTCCTCCTTACATCTTTACCGTGTTTAATATTCAGCTCTTCTTTGTCTTTATAGTAGAGCATAGTACCTGGTAATGAAAGATATAAACGTCAAGTAACTAGTATGACAACTGTCATACATGTGTGTATGTATTTTCTTAATGAAAGGAAAAGGGTGTGAAGAAAAATTCATTTTCATTAAAGTATTAGCATTATTTTAGTTACAACTATTTAAAAGTGCTCATAAATGTGTACCTTTCCAACAGACTTTGAGCCACTACTTTTTAAATATAATGCGAACAAAAAACTACCTCCCCTATGATGACTAAGGATGGTAGTTTTTCAGAGCTATGAATGTTCAACTGTCGTTCATTTTGGTATAAAAACTCTTTAACAATTTCATCATCTCACGCCCCGATGTTCTAGACAGTTTATCATTACCTTCATCTTCATATGTACTCACATACCAGCTGCCCTTGTCATCTTCATTTAACCTATATACCTTATCGTTTCTACTATCTGTATAAAAATCTCCATCCTTCAGTCTCAAATAATCCTCCCCCTCTATCACGTATATACCCGGTATTATACCCAAGATATCAATTTTATAAAAAATTTCATCTACACAAAACATCAGGTTTCTTAATACGCTTACTCTTTTGTATGTAATCTACATAGGTGCACAAATGGTGAAAGTCAATTGAATTTATGTACTACTAGTAGATCTTAAATTAATCTTTTTACAATAGAATTTCCACACTTGAAAGGGCCATTTTTCCTGTATTTGCTATATTCGGTTTTATATGTTACAATTAAGTTAATTATTTTTGTTCGGTGTAGGATTAAGAGAAGAGAAATCTCTTCCATAGAAATTTTCATCTTAAGATAGTATGTTTGGACAAGGGTAGTAATACAAGTGTGGAATATTCCACACCAGGAGGCAATATTATGGAACAAGGTACAGTGAAATGGTTTAATGCGGACAAAGGGTTCGGTTTTATAGAAGTTGAAGGCGGAGACGATGTATTCGTACATTTCAGCTCTATTCAAAGTGAAGGCTTTAAATCATTAGACGAAGGTCAAAAAGTAACGTTTGATATCGAACAAGGGCAACGTGGAGCACAAGCTGCTAACGTTCATAAAGTAGCATAATCAAAATGAGTAAAAAAGACTCCACCTGGGAGTCTTTTTTTACTTTTGATTCCACTAGCTAAAAAAAACAGGTTTTTGTTCAATAACTTAAGAAGACGTGATTTTTAAAAGGATTACTTGGAAAATAAGTTTAAAAATTGGAGAACGAACTCTGATAAAGGATCCCTATCTACTTTTAAAATCTCGGCATAATAGAAAAACGAACGGTACAAGGTTTAGACTAGTTAAAACATACACTGGAAACATAAAGAAAATAAGGTATACCAATTTGTTAAGAAGTTTAATTGTAGTTAAAAAAATCAGAAGTTTTTGGTAATTCACACAAAAATGTGGGGTATGAATTATTTTTGATGGGGATTAGGGGACTCATCTAAAAACCGTTCTCGAGCTCTCATTTTATGGACACACAAAGGACACTTTTGATGATTTTGATAAGAGAAATTTTTTTCTCATCTAACCATTACACTCTTCTGATTGACATTCCCAAATTTCTGTTCGTTCTTTAGGTAAGGGCTCTTGATTTTTCTTCCTATGGTTATAATACTTAACTACATCATCCCTCCTCCTAAATAGTATACCTTTTAAAAAAGAAATATCAGGACCCCTATCTTTCTAAATTAAACCACTTTTTATAGGTACTATAAGAAATTATAAATACACTTAGGCGTGGATAAAATAAGGCATGAATTCGCCTTGTACGGATACGTTAGAACAAGATGTTCGTTGATAGTAACATTGATTTATTAATACGCAGGGATGAAAAAGCAACAGCTCTTTTTGAAGAGTGCTTTGCTCGTTCTTGAATTTGAGTAAAAGAAGGAGCACGAAACAGTTGAAAAATTTTTCTGATTTTCACTTAAGTAAGGACATTGAAAAGGCCATTCATAACTTGGGTTTTGAAGAGGCTACGCCAATTCAGGCTGAAGCTATTCCAATAGCTATGACGGGTAAAGATCTAATTGGACAAGCTCAAACAGGGACTGGAAAGACAACAGCTTTTGGTATACCCCTTATTGAGCGAGTTGAGCTTGATGAAGAAGCGATTCAGGGAATCGTTCTAGCGCCGACGCGTGAACTGGCGATTCAAGTAGCTGAGGAATTAAATCGAATTGGGCAGGTAAAAGGAGTTAAAACGTTACCTATTTATGGGGGGCAGGACATTAATCGTCAAATCAAGGCCCTTAAGAACAGACCGCATATTATCTCGGCAACCCCTGGACGTCTTATGGACCATATGAAAAGAAGGACGATTCGTTTAAATCATATTCGTACTGCTGTTCTGGATGAAGCAGATGAGATGTTAAATATGGGCTTTATTGAAGATATCCAAACAATCCTTGGTGGGATTTCTTCTCCCCATCAAACCTTACTATTTTCAGCAACCATGTCCAAGCAAGTACAAGGTTTGGCGCAGAAATTTATGAACAATCCTGAACTCGTGAGAGTAAAAGCGAAGGAGTTAACAGTAAAGAATATTGAGCAACGTTATGTGGAAATTCCAGAGAATCGAAAGTTTGATGTTCTTTGTAATCTTGTAGATCTTCAAGCACCAGATCTTGCTATTGTGTTTGGACGAACAAAAAAACGTGTGGATGAACTTGCCGAAGGGCTAAAAAAACGTGGGTATGCAGCAGAAGGCATTCATGGAGACCTTACCCAATCAAAACGTGCCGATGTGATTCGTCAATTCAAGGAGCATACGATTGAGATTATGGTCGCAACCGACGTTGCAGCAAGAGGACTTGATATTACAGGTGTTAGTCATGTCTATAACTTTGATATTCCTCAGGATCCTGAAAGCTATGTTCATCGTATTGGTCGAACAGGACGGGCAGGTACTAAGGGATTGGCGGTTACATTTATAACCTCGAGAGAACGTAATCACTTAAAAGTGATTGAAGATGTCACAAAAACAAGAATGTCTAGACAATCACCTCCTACTTCTAGTGAAGTAATGGCAGGAAATCAGGAAGCAATTATACACCGCGTTTTGAACACCATCGACAAGAAAGAGTTCGGGGAATATAAACATGTGGCGGAAAAGTTATTAGAAGAAGTGGATTCTGTTACTTTATTGTCAGCCACTTTAAAGCTCTTAACAAAAGAATCCAATATGGCTCCTGTCCAATTAACTGAAGTGGCACCACTTCGTAATGAAAAGGCAAAAACGGAGCATAAGAGAAGTAGAGGCAGAAAAGAAACAGTATGGCGTGAAAAAAAGTATAGAAAATAATCCCTTACTGTTTTATGACTATGTACTTCATTATTAGGTATTGAGGTTTATCACACCGTAAGGTGTCAAAATACAACTATCCCTTCGTGAACCAACTACCGAAGAAAGGTTGCTTACTTTTTTAACACATATACCAGAAAACCTATACGAATTGATGTAAGCCTTTCTCAGCTCCATTATAAGAATCACACGGCAACTTTAATTGTTAATCCTTATGATTGTGGAGAACTAAAAAAATATCAGGCAAAAGAACTGGGTAAAAATAAAGAATCTTAGGAGATTTTAATTATGTCTTAAGATAAATTTTATTATTTCTGATACGAGAGAGGATGAGGGCTATGAGCGTAAAACTATTTACTAATGGAGAAATAGTAAACATAAGAGTATCGAATGAATTAGTGACAATCTTAAAAAGTCATTATGTAAAAAACATGAAAAGATACTCTTATACGGTCAATAAATATCCAAGTACTTTTTTCTTTGAAGAAGAATTAATGAAACAAGAATAATAAGTAGATAAAGAGGTGCTACACCTATGCTTAAATTTAAAGTTATTTTTGAATTTATAAATGGCAGGACAAAGGAATTAAAATTTGAAGCCACATCAAAGAAAGAAGTCATCAGTCATATAACAAAATATGAAAGATTCATTTCGAATGAAAAAGAGCTAGTGCACATCAATTTAAATAATGTGGTACAGTTTATGGTTACAGAAGAAAAATAAGAATAATAAAGATAGGCATCTATTAATTGGGGTGCTTTTTATTTTGATAGAAATACTGATTTAAGAAATAAGCAACACTATAAGGTTTAGAGCTTTTTGATTCCATGACGTGTCATCAGTGGCAAGCACTTACGAAAAGCAGGTGATTTTTTTATAGGTGGTAGCTCTAAATCTGATATTATTAAGATGGAGAATGAGGACGTTTTAAAACAAGAAATTTCAAGCCATGAAGGTTGGTTTGAATTTAAAGAAATATTAACCAGTAAAAGAACTACAAAAGTGTCTGGGAGATTAGAGACATTGACTTATTTCTCAATTAGAGAATATCGAAAACCAACGGTAGGAAGATTTAATTAAATAATCTTTTAAGGATACTGATCCATCAGTTTCCTTTTTTATTTTGAGAAAACAGGGAATCTTTTAAGACTCGTCGTATTAATATAGATAAAGAGGTGGTTGAATTGAAACAACTAATTATCAATAATGTTGAATTTAACATTGAAAATTTCGAAGAAAAAACAATTACACATTCCACTACAGGTGAGCAGCTAAAAAGGATTGGTTTTGCATTTTCGGTTATAGGAAAAAAAGATTATAACTTATATGACTTATTTTTCGAGAGCCCCGATTTTGAACTTACTATTGTTGATACAAATGAGAAACTTAAAATGAAAAATATTTCACACAGTACTTTTTATCAAGCAGCAGAGATATCCGATGACACAAAAGTCGTATTTAGAATTAAGTTACAACAAGAACCAGCCAAAGAAAAAGAACTTACAAAAGATCAGAAGTTGATGGTTAATGCCGTAGATGAGGTTGTTTTATCTAGAGTAAGATTTAAAGCGTTAGAAGAAATACTAGAAGAAAAAGGATTAATCAAAGGTGATGAATTATTTGATAGGATTGAAAAAGTAGCTAAAAGAGACTTTGACACGTTAAAGAAAGAACTACTTTATGGTAAAGAAGAAATAAATACGTAAAAGCACCCCTGTTTTATCAAGGTACTTATTTATTTTTCCATAAAGAGCCTTTTCGTGTATTATTTCCGAGAACAGTCGTTATGTTAAGTAAATGATAAAGTAAATAGTAAAATCATTAATTTTACTATTTACTTTAAGTGTAGACAAAGGAGAATTTTTCACATCAGAACTCCTATGCTTAGTAGGCGGCTAATATCCATCTGTTTTAAAGATTTTTTGTCCTTTAGTGTCGAACATAGCAAGTCATGGGGAAGGGGCTGTTAATATGAATCTAAAAGATCAATTTGATAAAAACGAAAAAAGACTAACAATTACTAGAGAATTAATGGAGAATGCTAAGCAAAGAATCAAGTTATCTTCAGAGTTAGAGAAAGAATTGAATAATTTAGAACTTCAAAGAAGAATGAGGCAATTAGAATTCGAAAGTAAGGTACTAAAACAGCAAGAAAAAGAACTAGGTTAATTACTCTAGGACTTGGGTTCCGTAAAGAGACATTATGTAAACATAACATAATGTCTCTTTACGGAACTAAGCAAGCAAACGAGCCCTTGATGCATAAGGGCTCGCCTAAATTTATCATTTATACATCGTTGATTTATTAACATTTCGAGCTTTTGCTAAATAATACGTTCTACATAAGAAAGGAGAACTTTATGCTCCATTTCATTCAGAGACATCAATTATCGACTTCGATTAATCCTCTTCACCACTATTTTCTTTCCAACTTTTTTGTAGTTTCCGAATATAAATGATTTGACCAATGTGATATGCGTTATGAGTAGTTAAATTTCCAAGTACCTCCCACCACTTCACATGTGCAGAAAAACCATTTACATCTCTTTCGACTTTTTCCTCAGTTAATAACTCTTGCCATTGTAACAGTACTTCTAATAGTCGATCTTTTAAATGATCAAATGTTTGATTTTCGGCAATTATAAAGCTTTTATTATTATTTCCTATAGAAGGTACTGCATTGACATGAGACTTTTGATACCTAGTTTGCCATGTTTCATTCCAGTAAAGTAGATGTTGCACAATTTCAGCTATACTATTACTATCCTTGTTAGGCTTCCATAAAGCTTCTTCTTCTGACAAGTTTTCAATTGAAGCTGAAAATGGCTGGTACCAGCTAGGGTCATTAGCATTTGCTAACAGCTGATCGGCTAAAACATCCTTCGCGTGAAACATGATTTTCATCCCCTTTATAAAAGATTCTCGATCTATTCACAAGAAAAATTAAAATTATGTAAAGATGCCTTGTTGAGAATATCATAAATCTATTTTCTTTCCACTGACATACATTCTCTTATATATAGTTATTTTCCTTTTTCATTCAACCACTACCCTTCATTTGTTTAACAAATAAAAACTATATATTTTTACATTAGAAAAAAATATTTTTGTTTATTTAAAGGGCCTTTTGGTTCTTGTAACGGTGATTATGGTAACTAAGTTTGCATGCGAAATACATTTTTCATCTCATTTTTTACTGTGTAATAATTCTCTTAGGATATTAGCCTAGGACCCGTACCATCTCTGCTTGCATACCCCTTTGGCCATTCACTACTACAAAAGTAACCTTTTGCCCTTCTTTTAAGCTTTTAATAACAACCCCTTCAGTTCCTTTAGTCCGTTCAATAGCTGTAAAATGGACAAAAAGATCAGGTCCACTTTCTGGTGTAATAAAGCCAAATCCTTTCTCATCATTGAACCACTTAACTGTTCCAAATTGTCTTTCTGCCATATAAATCTTCCCCCTAAAGTATCAGTATTTTTTTATTCTGATAATGATCATTATGTTAACTAACTTTGTATATCATATTCATGATCTTTTAATTCAATTCTGATATATAATCAGATAGGAACAAAATTATAATTTAGTCCATCTGAATAGAGGTTAGAAATTGAAAAAACGATATATAGCGTGTTTGGCTGCATTAAGTGCTCTTCTAGTTATAGGATTTGTTTGGTGGTTTCTTTTTGCCCCTAGCTATCTACAATTTGCTCCAAAGGGAGAATACATTTCTCAAAGTACATCTCCTAACGGTGATTACATAGTGAAGATTTATCGTTCGAGTGGTGGAGCGACTACACCTTTTGCTATTAGAGGAGAAGTGACTTATACAAATAAAGTTATTAATAAAAGGAAAAATATCTATTGGAATTATCCTCAGGAAAAAGCCAAAGTTAAATGGGTAAACAACGAAACAGTTAATATTAGTGGTCATATAATAAACGTTACAAAAGATACATTTGATGCTAATGATGTAGATAATTAAATTCTATTCTTAAACAATAAAAAGCTCTTATGAAAGAGCTTTTTGTTATTTAACTACCGATAAGTCACATTATGGTAACTAAGAATAAATACTATATACAACTTAGGGACATAAAATAGACAGAATCCATAAAGGGTTTTTTATAAATGAGACGAAGTAAATTATTTGAATGGCTATAAGTCGATGTCAAGGTGATTAGTTCTTTAAAATAAAGATACCCTACTACCACTTTTGAACAATGAATAAAATTCCATTCGACAATAAAATAATATTAAATTTTAATGGGTGGAGGAATTTCAATGGATTTGTATTACGAAGTTAATGGGCATGGCCATCCTGTTGTTCTCCTAACTGGTGGTGCTGATGTACGGAACTGGACATTTATGGTACCTCTTTTAGCAAAACACTATAAGGTTGTTGCTTGTGATGGACGTGGGACGGGGAAATCACCGAACCCTTTAGAAGACGTCAACCCTGTTAAAGATTTGCTGTCACTACTTGATCATCTAGAAATCAGCCAGGCAACGCTTATCGGTCACTCAATGGGTGGCCAAATTGCTACTGAATTCGCTCTGAATTATCCTGAAAGGGTTTCAAAACTTGTTTTGCTTGCTCCAGGATTATCTGGGTTTACCTATTCCAAAGAATTTGAAGAGAACATGAAGAAGATTCATCAAGCTGCTCCAGATATAGATAAGATGGTTGAGCTTTTGCTCAGCGACTCATCGTATCGTGTGCTAACGATGAGTCCTCACCGAGGTTTAATGGTTCAAATGCTCAAACACCATATGAATCGAATGTTTGAATGGCCAGCCGTTAAATTGATTTGGCAGCAACCATTGGCAATCGAAAGATTAGGAGAATTGATGACTAAAACATTGCTGATAATTGGTAAGGAGGATTCACCTGATAACCTTCGTGTTGCTGATTACTTTCGAAAGCACTCAGATGCTCGCATCATAGAAATTCCAGGTGCTGACCATATGGTCAATCTCACCCATCCTGAGAAATTGTATCATCACATTAATGATTTTATAAAGAATTGAAATGGTAGAAAGTATCCCTGAAATGGTGCATGAAACGAGAAGTCTGATGTTTTTAATAATCGTAGCAGAAAAGAATTAATTTGTTTCATCAAGAAGAATTAATTGATTAAATAATTAAAAGGTGTCCTACTTTACTAAGGCACACCTTTTTTTGTTTCCTAGAAGAGACCTTGTATAGACTAGCTCTGTATATCATATACAGCTTAAAAACAGAAAAACCACTGGACCTAATCAGTGGCTTTTCCGTCCTCGTAAGGAATGGAGAATTACCTTATGAAGCCTCACGGCGTCTCATGTAGTTTGCTCAAAACTTTTCTTTATTATTGCCAAGAGTTTTGATTTTTTTAGCTTCTGCTTGAGCGTTTTGTTGCTTTACTGCTTGTACATCTGTTTTACTAGCAAATTCTGTTCCAAATTTGTTAGATGCAGATGCAGCATTTTGTTGTTTTACTTTTGCAGCGTTTGCATCCTATAACCACCAGAATAGCCAGGTCCCTTTATGAGGTACATGGCTATTTTAATAAGGGTTTCATATACTTTGCTTTCATATTGTGAAAATCCAAACTTTTGTAAGATATGTATTCCAAATCATAACTTCCAATATATTCAAAACGAATTTCCTATTCACTACAAAGTTATATATAAATAATAATAGAGCAAAATTAGGTTTAATACCACCTGACAAACTCCATGTGACAATACATCTTCTACCTTTCAAACTTGCTAAAAAAAGAACGTAATAACCTCTTTAACCATCCAATATCATCATTAATTTCACTATACAATGTTAAGTATTTTAATTTTTGATTGACAAATATTATTAACCCCATGTAACCTATAGAAAGTTACTTATATAGTAGTAACCAGTAACGTGTCATTAAGTCCATATTTAGAAATAATCTTAAATATATTGCAATATCAATTGAAAGCGATGTCAACAAGAAAAATAGAGTCAAAGGTTAAAAACCATTTTTAAAACGGTATACAATTGCACTAAATTATTAATTAGAAATAACTCTTCTAAACATATAAAAATTAACACTCTTGGAGGAATTGTAATGAAGAAAGTGTATATTAATGCTACCTTTTTCACCATGGATAGAGAAAATAATATCTTTGAAAATGGCATGATGGTTGTACAAGATAAATGTATCTCCTATATTGGTCAGTATTCCGAAGATAAGTTAACTGACGTAGATCAAGTGGTGGATCTTCATGGTAAATGGGTCCTTCCTGGCCTTGTAAATGCCCATTCTCATATTTTAATGACTCTTTTACGTGGCATTGGAGACGATATGCTACTTAAACCTTGGCTTGAAACTAAAATATGGCCTCTTGAAAGTCAATTTAATACAGAAATTGCCTCTGTAAGCGCTCAACTTGGAATTTTAGAAATGGTAAAGACGGGAACAACTACGTTCTCAGATATGTTTAATCCTAACGGTATAGACTCAGATGAAGTGATGCAGACAATTGGTAAAACAGGAATTCGTGGAGCATTCTCTCATACCATTTTTAGTTTAGGCACCGAAGAAGAGCAAAAACTAAATATTATGGAAGCTGAGCGTTTTGCTCGAAATTATAAAACGGCTGCTGATGACCGTCTCACAACAATGGTTGCGCCTCATAGCCCATATGCATGCACACCCGAGGCTCTTCTCGAAGGTTTACGGATCTCTAAAGAGAATAATTTAATGATCCACATTCATGTTTCTGAAACCGATTACGAAGTTTCAAATATTGAAAAGCATTATGGCGTCCGTCCTATCGAACACCTTCGTCGCTTAGGCATCTTTGATCAACCGACAGTGATAGCACATGGCGTTGTTCTCAATGACGAAGAAAGAGAAATTTTAAAACAACATGATGTACGAGTTGCTCACAACCCAATTAGTAATCTAAAACTAGGCTCAGGAATTGCAGATATTGTTAGCCTATTAAATGCCGGAATTAAAGTAGGAATCGCAACAGATAGTGTAGCCTCAAACAACAATCTCGATATGTTTGAAGAAATGAGAACTGCTGCATTACTGCAAAAAGGCATTTATAAAGATGCTACCAAGCTTCCTGCACACGCCACATTAGCCTTGGCTACTCGAGTTGGAGCTCAAGCCATCGGCATGGCACATACAGGTTCTCTTGAAATAAATAAAAAGGCAGATTTTATTACTATTTATCCTTATGATAAGGAACATTTACAACCAATTAGTGAGGCATATTCACATTTACTTTATGCTGCCCGTGGAAATGATGTGTGCGATGTTTTTATTGATGGCAAAATAATTGTAGAAGACGGGAACTGTCTAACAATTGATGAAGAAAAAGTGATTGCAGAAGCAAATCGCTTACAAAGTAATCTTTTTCGATAAAATTGTTATAGTTTAACAATATTTTTCACCATATAAAAAATGGAGAA
>Ga0102589_1003434_pt1 | contig 16486 bp, 13 predicted proteins | sample AraplaMF_Col_mLB_FD_76858 | JGI IMG/M metagenome (GOLD analysis project Ga0102589, IMG submission 76858) | Arabidopsis root microbial communities from the University of North Carolina, USA - plate scrape MF_Col_mLB | ecosystem: Host-associated > Plants > Roots > Endosphere | place: USA... | reverse complement strand
GTAGGCGAAATTTTTACCCTTAGCGATGAGAGTGATCAGGAGCAGGAAGTTGAAGTGCTGGGAACGATGAATGTCGAAGGAGCAGAATACATTGCTGTCGGCTTTGTAGAGGACCTTCAAAAGGAAAAAGATGAAGATATTGACATCTTCTTTTTAAAAGTAGAAGATGAGGGTGAATTGTCATACATTGAGAGTGACAAGGAGTTTGAAAAAGTGTCTGCTGCGTTTGAGGAAATGATGGATGAGCAAGATTAATATTGGTGGGACAGAAGAGAGGGATAAATATATGCCCTCTCTTTGTGTATATATAGTTGAAAAATATTTCCCATGATTGATTATAAATAAAGGGAAAGTGACATTGATGTTTATTAAATAGCGCATTGAATTCTTTTGCATAGCTTGAATCAGCAGCCATGTTGGCTAAATCATCGTATAAAAATAGCGTTCTACCAATTGGTAGAACGCTATTTTACCGTATTTTATGACCCCGGAGAGGTTCGAACTCACGACCTCCACCCTGTCAAGGTGGCGCTCTCCCTGCTGAGCTACGGGAGAAACGTTGATTTAAAGGGATTTTCAAGGATTTGTATAAACGAAATCCTATTAAAAAAGCAGTGGTTATTGTAATTTATGTGACCACTTGTGACCACAAAAAATGTCTTTAGCTGTCTGTATAATGGTAAGGAAAAAGAATGAAAGAGCGATGCTAAGTAACGCTATTATGCATCAGTATATCTATACCACTCAGCATTAAAACAATGTAGTAACAAGTGTATGAAGGTTAGTACTGAGAATAGATACGAACCGTCGTAAAGGATGAAGAAGCTTGCGTGCACAGTTGGATATATACAATGTGATAGGTATTAAGAGTAGTCTTACTGCTCTTGGTAGATTAGATGAGGAGGAAAAGGGAGTACATACTGTGGAGCCCCTTTGCAGAAATTAGAATATGCTCAATTAAAATGAGAGTATTAGCTACTCCATTATCATGACAGTGGTAACCTAGAAGCCAAATAAATAAAATGAAGGATAGCTTCTGGTAACAGCCTACTCAGTTTGAGAATGTGGGAATTCAATATCGTTCATATATATTGGGATATAGATGATATACATATGTAGAATAAAAACTACGATAAAAAATTGAACTGTACTAGAGTTAGTATGCAAAATAGTGAAGAGAATGGGTATTCTTAAACGAATAGTCTTATGTAATACCCTTATTGGGTTTAAATATGAACAATTGAGTGATAAATAAGTAGTAATAGAGGAATAAGATTTGTTAATTAAAATGAGTAAGTATGAATCCGATATTCTATAAGACGAGGGAGTGACCATTGTGTTGCTCCTTTTTTAGTAGGGGGGGGCTATTTTCCACATTATATGGGTTAGTAGGCATAAAGAAGTATGTATGTACCTTCATCCACACACCACAGATATAATCACCGATGTAGAAAACAAGCAATTAGGTTTGGTGTGTGCCATCTCATTAGGGAAATATAGGTTAGATAAAAAGTTTGTTTTAAATGATAGTTTCTAAAATGGAAACATTGAAATGCTGATAGAGGTGACTATGTTTAACAGAGGTCGCCAAGAATAGTCGAGATGCTATGAACAGTTAGATGAGAATGAAAAGGATATTTGTTTAATAAATACCCTTGGTGGAGACTAGAAAATGTCTAGTATTAATGAGAGTGATTCCTAATAACTGATGAAGGGAAAACAACTCAAGATAGGTAATGACTTGACTAGGGATGAACTTCATATTTATGAAGGGCGTAGTTTTAACCGACACCCTCGGAAGAAGTATTAATGACGGTAACCAATTCTGCTTAAAGTACGGGATTGGAGAGATTATAAAGTCATTTTCTAGATTGGAAAAGGATGAGTTTACAAATAGTAAAGTCACAGATACTACTGGTTAGAAATCAAGGTATATCTATCGTTAACGATTCGTTAGGTTTTGACCTGTAACACACATTAGGTGTAGGAAGTCAAAATTGTGAAATTACAGTAATTGTTGAGTCTGCATTAGTCAATCTTAAAAAGAACAATGAGCACATATGCAAAATGGATATGTGCCCAAAACGATGACAATATTAATTAATGAGTAACTTCAGAAGTGTTGCCGAGGATTTACAAAACTGGACGATGACGAAAAGGTTGTGATTAATATTCACAGCCTTGGAGGGAATCAAGATAAGTTGGGAATTAATGGTGGTTGTCTCTACTCACTGGTTATGACAAGTCGAAAACCACAAACAAAAGCATTCAAAAAGGGGATTATTAATGAAGTGTTGCCATCCGTTAGAAAGCATGGCGCTTATATGACGGATAACACATTAGAGCAAGCATTAACTAGCCCAGACTTTCTGATTCAACTTGCTACTAACTTAAAGCACGAACAGGAAGCTCGAAAATTGGCAGAATCAAAAGTTGTTGCACAACAAGAAGTAATCGAAGTACTTGAGCCTAAAGCACAATACCACGATGATGTATTGGACAGCACGAACTCATTCACCATTACGGAAATTGCTCACGACTTAAATATGACAGCTCGTAAAATAAATTCCCTACTTAACCAGTTAAAAGTACAACGCAAAGTTGGAAGTGCACGTGGATTGTATGCGGACCACTAAGAAAAAGTGATTGCTAAGCCAGTAGAAGAAGAAAAAGAGGTTCGAAATAAATATATAGAAACATTAAACAAGAAGGGTATACATTTAAGTGGGGTTGAGAAAATACCTCTACTGATTAACTGAGGCAGTCCCTCATTTCAATTAAGTAATCTATTGATGCATAATAAATACATTAGCCATACTAAAAAAAATCGTGCAGGGTTAGCGCCCTAATCCACATAATACACCTCCTCAAATATTTCCGATACGAGACGTATTTTCATCTATTAGTGAAGGCTTCTTAGACAAATAATTTGCTGACCAACTACACTATTTACTTTCAACAATCTACGAAAAAGTTTACTACTTTCCGCTTAGTAATAATAGTGTTTGTACGACTGTAATTCGAGTGATAATAATTTTTTTTAAAAAACACTTGACATGATATTTGTGATTTCACATTAAGAAACGTTAGCTTTTTATTAACCAATCAAGCCATAAAAGTGCAATTTCTTGATTTGTTACACTTACCTTATATAACAAATTAAATACAGAAAGAGAGGGTTGGGTAGTAAGGAATAAATAATATAGAGAGAGTGAGAGAGAGATTAGATTATTCGCTACTCCTATATGAAATGAAAGAAAAAACAAATAAGAAAGCTTTTATGATTAGATTTACAGAGATTAAGAAATATCGTCAGATGTTAGAAAAAGCGAGTGGATTGTATTGCTATCATGTGAATAAGAAATTGAAATATGTGGGGATTAGTAATAATCTATGGCACAGGTTTGAGGATGGATATCTTAAAGAAGATAGTGCACAACACCGTAATTCTAAGCTGATGCAACTAATTGAATCTAATCCTAATGATGTTGAGGTAGCATTTAAACTCATAGATGGGAATTCTTTAAAGGAAGAGGAGACAAAATTCATTCAAGAGTGGATTCCTGAATACAATGTGAGAGAGAATCCACGGTGTGAAATAAGTCCTATTCAAAAGATGATAGGCAAATATGTTCATGAAGTGAATCGTGAAGTAACTTTTTTGGAAGTACGAGAATACCTATTTAATAAGTGGCGTGGAGAAGTATCTTATGAAAGAATTGATGAAGCACTCAGAGATGAAAAGAGAAACCTTAGTAAATATTGTAGTAAAAAACGAGGGAAACAAATAGTTACGCCTAAGAAAAATTTAACATAAACAAATAATACAATTGTATAGGGGCGATACCTTTAGTGAATGCCCCACTAATCAGTTTATTGAAGCGAGATTAAAGTCGATTAACTTCACATATTACGTCTCGCTTACTGTTTTAAAAAAAGGATATCTAAAATATAGGTGTAGTTAATTTTTATATAAGTAAAGTACACTTGAAATCCAGGTGTGATGATAATAAAATACACCTGAAAAATAGGTATCCCTCAACATCTAAAAACACTAGTGTTTTATAGGGTATTTAGGCAACTTTGGAAGGGGAATAGATAGAAGATTACTAGATAGAAGATAATATAATAGATATAAATAAAGTTGGGGGGGGGCGCTAAATTGCGCCCTTCTCCCCTCAAATTAAATTATTAATATATTTAAGTAGAAACAGTAAAATATCATCGAAAGGAAGATATAAAGTGAATACTGAAACAATATCGACAACAAAATTAGAAAGGTTAGAATCATTTATCAAGATTTCTAAATCATTAATGGAAGCCAAGAATCTAGGCAAAAATGGTGAATTAGATGTTTATCATTTAGCAATCATTAAATCATTGGCAAACAACTTTCAAGGGGCAGCTCATACTGGGGTTACTCATATGATGAGATTCATTGGTATGAGTACGGAACAAAGTTCAACAAAATCAAGAACAAAAGAATCCTTACTCAGATTGCAAGAGATGGGACATATCGAGATTTATGAGGATATAGGAATGAACAATGTAGTGAACGATTTAAAACCTGCTAATAATTACTTTATTAAGCCAACAGGAAAGGACGAAGAATGGGGATTTTCCAAAGTGTTTAACAAAGATATTCAAAAAATAGTTGCGATGAAAAGTGATTATAAACCCAAGGTATTTGCAACTTATCTTAATGTAATTGGTAACATGTTTTACGATAGTACAGGCAACAATAAGAATGTTCCAGTGTCATTCACTGCTATTGATACAATTGTAAAGAATACTGGGATAAACAGAAAATCAGTTGTAGAATATCTTAAAGCGTTGTTTGAAGAGGAAATTTTATACTTTATATACTTTCAAATCAATAATTCAACTACAAAGAATTATTGTACAAGATGGATTCATAAAGAGAACACTGCTAAATGGGCTGTTCCGCTTGCCGAATTTCATTACAAGACTGATAGAAACAAATTTAAAGGAGGAGGAATCGGAGTATCAGAAGAATGAGGGTCTCTTAATTGAAGCTCTTCTTTTTCATATATTGGAGAAGTTGATTGGACATGGTGTTGGAGTTCACCACATTGGTTACATAACAATTAATAAAACCCGTCTTTTATATAGTCTGCTATAGGGCGAAATATAAGGTGTCTTGCAAGAGGTTACTTTTTAATCAATATGTCTAGGAAAGTTTAATATGCTGTAGCGGAAGTTGATGAGTTACAAAAGGAGGTACAAACAATGAAAATTATGGAAAGTATATAGCATTTCACATATTTCTTGTTCTTTTTTATTATGGGCTGGTTTTTTTGTTAAAATAAGCAAGAAGATTGTAAAAGAACATGCAAAAAAGGTGTAGGTCAAGTTAGTTCAAAAAGTGCAATGAATTAAAGAGGAAGAGCAGATACTATGGTCTTCCAAAGGTTTTCTTTGAGTGCTCTAACTGTAAAAAACACCGGTTGTCGCCGGTGCTTGCTTTTACTTAGTTTGACTACAGTGAAGATTAAGCAACTGAATCGCCATTTCTTTTGTAATGACTTTCCACTTGGTCAGGATTTGTACGGGAATATTGAAGGTAGGGTCAAAGATTCGCTCTCTACTTAATTTGTGATGAATGTAATTATTTCGGACCTGATAGAGGGATTTTGCTAATGATTTCGCTGTTCCATTAGCTTCAATAAGCAGATATTTTTTAGCGAAATCTAATAATTCCTTCACGTCGATTGACTCAACCAAAGCCGTCAACTCATCTTCCTCAGTGCCTGTGCCGAAGAACGTTTCCATGAACCGATAATAAGCAAAAAAGTTGTAGTCATCCGAGGATTCTCCTTGATTAAATAGAGAAAGATTATTAGCTATCGGCGAACTCCAATCTAAGTTAAGGTCAATTTCTGTATAATCAAATAGCTCAGCAGTTATGCCGACCATTCGAAAATCCACGATTCGGGGGTAAAAGTACTCTCGGTACTCTTCCTCAATATCCTCTGAAAATTTAGCGCCAATGTAAAAGAGAGCTTTCTCTATTTCAATGGAGAAGCTTTCCTTGCTAACTCCATTAAGCTTAAGGGTGTGAAAATCATATTTCGATTCATCTTCATACCATGTCAGAAAGCTAAAAAGGTCGCTCCTTGGACTGACTTCAAAGTGATAATCTCCAAAGGAATAGATTTTCCCGATTTCAAATGAGCCACGATAACCCTCTTGGTCCATAAAACCTGTGATACCAAATTCAGCATATCCGTCAAGGTAATAACCATGCCCCTCTACATATTCATAATCATTCATCTTCTTCAGCTTTTTATGAAGGATTTCCATGTGAAGATATGGAGTAATGGTGACACCTTTCAAGTTAAAGACTACTTGTTTGTTTAATCGTTTATCATCTAATTGAAATGTTGTTCCATTTATTTTGGTATACGATAAGTCGTCATAGCTTTCTAATTTATCATCTAGTAATTTCATTTTTATACCTCTCTTTGTTTTATCTACCTTCATTTTATCTTCAAAGATTGGAGATGACAAAGAAGCACACCTACATTTAATGATAATGAATTCAGAGACTAATAAAATTTTGATTTTATTGTGTTAGTTAATTTCTAGTTTTTTCATTGTAATATTCCAACAGGTCTAGGTTGTTGTCAAATATCTCTTTCTTTCGAATTAGGAAGATTTTGGCGTCTTTATAGATGTAATTATAAAATGCAAGAATATCCTTTTTTCTGTTGATATTTGTAAAGCTAACATTATGAGATTTTTGGCTATATACCTTTGTTTTTGATATGTTCAATTTATTGATTAAGTGACCTTGGAACTGTTCACAGGCTAAGTATGTACCGTAGAAAGCAACTTTAATGGAAATTCTTCTTTCCTTTGTTGTATTTACAAATACACTACCATCTCCATCAAAGCATCCTCTTATTAAATGTGGCATTAAGTGTCCAGCAATAATAGGAATATATGTAGTGAATGTTTTTTTAGGTATGACACCAAATTTGGCTAAATCATCAGCCATCTCTTTAGAATGAAATCGAAAATATACTTCATCTCGATTACTAATTTTGACTCTACCACTTTCAAATCCAAGTATTTCAGCAAATAGGTCAACAATATGTTTATCTTCTTTCTTTAGCATGATTCCAATACAAGGGTTTCTGTTCTCTCGGATAACAACAGAACCATCTGTAATCATCAAGCCAAGGAAATACGCTTTTTCCTCTGTATCAATTATTTTGAAAAAATCCGTGAATTTTAAGGTTGGCATATACCCACCCTGTCTCAATGTAAAACCGTGTCTCCGAACAATATTGGCAACAGTATTGGCATCTACCTTAAACATGTCCCCAATAACCCTGGTTGTTAGACCTTTAAGATATAAAGTTAAAACCTCTTCCTCCTTTTGAGGACTTAATTTTTTGCCATAGTGTCTGTCTGTAATTCCCATTCGATTCAGATTCCTACCAACTGCTGAATCACTTATGCCTAGTTTGTTTGCTATCTCCACAGTGTGCCAACCAAGTAAGTGAAGTGATTTAATTTCACCTAACTGTTCGGGGGTGAGTTGTCTACCTTGTGGTTTGATATTATACCTTTTTAATACCATGCCAATGGTGCTATTATGGATGCCCAGCTCGTTCTCTATCTGCATAGTGTTCAAGCCGCTATTATATAGTTCAAGAATTCTCTTGTCTCGTTCAGAATAAAGTTTTTCATATTTATGTTTTGGAAACATCAAATTCCTCCTAATCGAAGATTTTATACTCCGATTATTAACAAAAATGGGATGTTACTTTCATGAATTTTAATTTTTCTTTTCATTTAGTAGGATAATCAACATTAGTTGTAATACGTTAAGTGACAAAACTTAATAGTATTGTCACTTGTTTTCTAATCCAGTAAAATAAAGGTATTGATTGGTGACATAACTTAGTGTCATAAATAGAGGGGGGAAAATAGTGAAATATGGCTATGCAAGGGTCTCAACAATTGCTCAAGACCTTACTGTACAAAACGAAGAATTGAAAAAAGAAGGATGCGAATTCATCTTTGAGGAGAAGTTCACTGGCACGAAAACAGATAGACCACAATTCAAGCAACTTCTCAAGGAGTTGCAAGAGGGTGACAGTTTGGTGGTAACAAAACTAGACCGACTCGCTCGTAATACGAAAGAAGGTATTGAAATCATAGAAAGCCTTTTTCAGAAGAGTGTAAAGGTTCATGTGCTGAATGTAGGTTTGTTAGAAGACACGACAATGGGAAGGTTCTTCCTGCAAACCTTACTGGCAGTTGCTGAAATGGAAAGAAACCTAATTGTAGAGCGTACGCAGGAAGGTAAGGCACTTGCAAAGCAGCGTAAGGATTTCAGAGAGGGAAGACCAAGAAAGCATTCTAAGCAACAGGTGGAACATGCCTTGAAGTTACTGGAGAATCACACATACAAGGAAGTTGAAGCCATGACGGGCATTACAAAAAGGACACTCATTCGCAGGAAAAATGAGCAGGCAGGAAAAACTAAAGTTTAGAGTGACAAAAATCTTAGGATGGAGTTTGGAAACAGCTAAAATCTGGAGTTGTATGGGAATAATTAAGAAGGTGATGGAGTGGCTAAGATAACGATAGATGATATGAAAGAGTTAGCAAGGAGCAGGGGAGGAGAATGTCTATCTAGTGAATATAAGAACGGTCAAACAAGTCTTAAATGGAAGTGTAATTTAGGACATACATGGGAAGCAAGACCAAATAATATTAAGAGTGGGAAATGGTGTCCCACATGTGGAATTAAGGCTAGAGTCGAAAAAAGAAGAGGTTCAATAGATGATATGAAACAGGTTGCCCTAAGTCGAGGGGGAATTTGTTTGTCTGATACATATATAAATAACAACGTAAAACTGAAGTGGAGATGTAAGAGTGGACATGAGTGGGAAGCTACTCCTAGCAACATCAAGGCAGGAAAATGGTGTCCAAAATGTGCAGCTATTAAAAATGCTGATAAGAAGCGAAAGACTATAAGGGACATGAAACAATTGGCAGCTAGCAAAGGTGGGAAGTGTTTATCAAATATATATGTAAACATGAAGTCAAAACTTCTCTGGGAGTGTGCAAATGGACATGAATGGGAAGCTTTACCGAGTAACGTTTATAATGGGAAATGGTGTCCAAAATGCGCAGGACGCTATAGAGACATAGAGGATATGAGGAACATAGCTAAGAAAAAGAATGGAAAGTGCCTGTCTTTCAAATTTGCAGATATGAAAACTAAACTAAGATGGCAATGCGAGAGAGGACATGAATGGGAAGCTGCTCCCAATCATATTCTTAATAGCAACTCATGGTGTCCCATGTGTATAGGAAATGTTAAGAAAGACATCCTTGAAATGAAAAGGTTGGCTCAACTTAGGAATGGAAGCTGCTTATCCAAAGTATATGTAAACATTGATACTAATTTAGTTTGGGAATGTTCAGAAGGACATCATTGGGAAGCTAGTCCATATTCAGTTTCTAAAGGTAGTTGGTGTCCAATCTGTAACAACTCTAATTTCTACATCAATGAAGAGAAATGTCGTTTTATTATGGAGTCTTTGCTAGGCAAAGATTTCGCCAAGACCAGAAATACTTTGGATAATGGTCTAGAATTAGATGGATACAATGAAGATTTAAGCTTAGCCTTTGAATATAACGGTACTCAGCATTATCACTTTAATTCATTCTTTCATAAAGACTTGGCAAACTTTGAAGCACAAAAACAAAGGGACATTGCAAAGGGAAATCAATGTAAGGATAAGGATATTAGACTAGTAGTCATACCGTACTACATCACATCTGATGATGAGAAGGTACATTTCATAAAAGAAGAACTAGAAAAACTTAATGTTCCATTAAAAAGAAAAGGAGTTAAATGGAATAAGTTTTATAAGGGTTTTAATCGTTTAGATGAATTAAAGAGTATTGCTAAGGAGCATGGAGGAAAATGTCTATCAGAGGAATACGTTAATGTTGATTCTAAGTTGAAATGGGTATGCGAATATGGACATGAGTGGGAGGCAAGTGCATATTCCATTAAGAAAGGTGCATGGTGTCCAAAATGTCTAGGTAGAAATAAGACTATTGAGGATATGAATCTGCTTGCAAAACAGCGAGGGGGAGAATGTCTATCAAGCGAATACATTAACAATAGGGAAAAATTGAAATGGAAATGTAAATGCGGTCACATCTGGCTTGCTGCACCTCACGTTATCATTAGAGGAAGCTGGTGTCCAAGATGTTCTGGAAGATTAGAAAAAACAATTGAGGATATGCAGGACTTAGCGATAAAGAGGGGAGGAAGGTGTTTATCGGAAGAATACATTAATATTGATACCAAACTGAAATGGCAATGTGAGCGAGGACATGAATGGGAGACAGTCCCAAGGAGTATACAAAATGGAACATGGTGTCCAAGGTGTTCTGGGAGAGTTAAATCTATCGTAGATATGCAGAATCTAGCAGAATTGAGGAATGGGAAGTGCAGGTCCCTTGAATACATATCCCTATCAGAGAAATTAGAGTGGGAATGCGAAAAAGGGCATCGATGGAAAGCTACCTCAAGTGATATTAGAAGAGGACGTTGGTGCTTAATTTGCTCAGAACAGAATCGGAGGGGGAAGATTTTGAAGAATTTGCATTTGATTGCAGCTAAGAATGGAGGGGAGTGTTTATCCCATGAGTATATTCATTCAGATGCTAAACTAACTTGGAGATGTAAATATGGGCATGAGTGGGAAGCGGTCCCTTATGGTATCCAAAATGGGTCATGGTGTCCGAAGTGTTCAAAGGAAAGAATCGGCAAATCTAAAAGGCTTACTATAAAAGATGTGAAAGAGTTGGCTGTAAAAAGAGGAGGAGAGTGTTTATCGAAGGAGTACATTAATAATCACACGAAGTTATTATGGAGATGTCGAGAGGGACATGAATGGGAAGCTGCACAGAATAGCATCCAAAACGGTTCATGGTGTCCAAAATGTCAGAGGGAATTTAATGCTAATCGACAACGTAAATCTATAGAAGATATGCTTGTATTGGCTAGTAAGCATAATGGAAAGTGTTTATCTGATGTTTACATTAATGCTCATGAAAAACTTTTGTGGGAGTGTAAAGAAAAACATCAATGGTGGGCAAAGCCTAATAATGTTCAACAAGGCAAGTGGTGTCCAAAATGTAGCAGGATTAAGAAAAATAGGATAAGGGAGTAATTAAAATTGATATTCAGTTGAAAGGGATAGTTATTACAATGCTATCCCTTTTTATATACAATTGTAATAAAATTTTGATTTAATCAGAGGTATTTATTTCTATGTAAATACCTTTTTGTATTATTATGGTAAAATTATTGTGAATAACTTTAGAGAAAGTTTGGTGTTATCGCATGACAAATAAAAGTTTAGAAGATTTAACATCTCAAGTTGTTAAATTTAGAGATGACCGCAACTGGAAGCAGTTCCATAATGCAAAAGATTTAGCGATTTCAATTTCTATGGAAAATTTGTGAGACATATACAAGGTGTTTGTTAGTTGTAATTTTAAAGTATAATATAAAGATTAACGGATTGGGTGAGAGAAATGAATTGGAGTAATTATAGAGAATGTATCCTTGAACATCAAATATATTTTCGGAAAATGAAAGTATTTAATCATTATTCTCAAGTAGCATTTGAATCTTTTCCTAAAAATTTACCACAAAGTATTAGGGAAGAATGGTCTCATGATATAAAAACTGTACGGAGTGCTTTAAATCAGGTAATTGAAAAAGAAGGTAGTGATGTTAAAGCAAAAATTAAAAGTAAACTTTTTATGGATAAATTAATTGTCATGGTCAACACCATTAAACTTGAAGGGGCAGAAGCTCTGGATGATAGTTTTAACTTTGAAGAACTCATATCTAGTCATGGTTTGGTAATGGTATACGCTAGATTGGATGCGTTTTATCATGCTACTCTTTTGGGGATATGTAGAAAAGTACCTCATATATTAAATCATCAAATTGATGATTTTGAAAAGAAAAATCAAGGAAGTAATATACGGTCATTAACATTTCAACAAATTTTAGAGTTAGGTGATTATAATAAAATATTGGAAACAATGATTGATGATTTCCTATACAAACTTGGAATGAAATCGTTGGAGGCAAGGGTCTCATTTCTTAAAGAAAAACTAGGTCTTAATTTGAATATATCGGATGAAGATTTACGATTCATATATGAAGGTGAAAAGTATAGGCATAGTATTATCCATCGAGGTGGAATTGTGGATGAGAGATTACTAAAGACTGTTAACAAAGAAGACTTAAAGATTGGGGACTATGTACCTATTGATAATAATTTCTTAAATTTATTATATGGGAAAGCAGAAAAATTAATCATTGAAATATTTAAAACAGTTTCAAAAAAAATTTATAAAATGAGTGACGAAGAATTAAGAGAAATCACTGGAGAAAAGAAGAAAACAGAAATGTTAAAAGTGTGAATCTTTTATATTTATTTCTTTTTATAAAGAAATGAAAGGAGAATATATGTTAGGGATTAAATTTTATTCTGAGTATGATATGGCTTGTGGTTTGCAACTAGAAAAAATAGTAGAAAAAGTTAATAATGGGGTTATTGATTCTGAATGGGATATCACTGATTTGTTAGACTTTCATAATGTTTTAAAATATATAAGCATCGAAAGGTTTAGTGACTATATCGTTAAAGAGACAAGCATTGATATAAAAGCTTATGAGAAAAAAATAAAACAAAAAATTGGTATCTTCATGAGCTGTTACAAGGATGTCTTCCTTAATCTATATGATGAAATTGACTTTAATACCAAAGATGATTTTTTTGAAATTCTTGAATTTTACAAGTTATATGCAAAAATTGAAATTAATGATTTTAGAAGATTTCTTGAAAAGAGAAATATACATATTTATATAGTACTCAAGTTTAAGAGATTGACTGAGTATTTTAATGAAGCAGTTAAAGATGTATTATTATCTGACTCTAGGAATGCAGAGACAATTCTATCAAAGTATTTAAAAGAAGATGATTTATATTTGCCATCATCTTTAAATGAAACAGATATATTAAATTTGATTGATGAATATATTGATTCACCACTAGTTAATATAAATGTATTGAGACAAATCATTAACTTCCCGACAAATAAGGGGTTAAGTATACCTGATAAAATCAAATTGCATGCCAAGAGGAAAGCTGAAGAAGAGGAAGAAAAAATTTTTAATAACGGAACAGGTATTGAATCGGGAGTAATGATTTCTTATCCGCAGGAACAAGCTGAAGCTATATTATTTACTATGGATGGTAGAACAGCAGACATCAAGGTAAGTCGAAAGTGGATTGAAGAAAATATTGATTATCCTACACTTTGGAATAATTTTATTTATCTCTTTGGATTTGTTGATGGTACGATGAGATTAGCAATCGATTCTAAAAAAAGTGAAAGCAGTACTCTAGAGTCAGTACTTACACCACAAGCAGAATATTTGTATTACCAATCATCCTCTTTTAATTTTAAAGAAATGTTGTCTAATGCGGAGATATATAGTTATGTTAGGGTGTTAAATGTTCTTGGTGTAAGGTTGGAAGAAATGATTGAATGGTTTTTTGATGTATATGTGAAAGAAGAATTCCAAATTAATGATTTCATTGTAAAAATGCCTTCGAGTGAAGCATCATATTTCGAAAAGTGTAGAACCATTCTTCCTGAGATAGATAGAATTTTTAAACAGTACAATACTCTGATTGAAGATGGGATGATAGACCAGGAGTTAATTCAAATGTCATCTTCAAGTTTTAAAAATAAAGATATTAAGTCGTTTAATAGAAAGAAGTATGTTTACTCTTCTAGTGACTGGTATAAAACGGCTTCATTTTTATTATTTTCTGACCAGAGCAGCATATTCTATTTACCAAATAAAGAAGAGAAATATAAGAATTTTTTCGACTTGATAAGTTCTGAAAAATTAACTAGAAGTGATTTTCAAGAGTATCAGCTGAACAGAATGCAATGGTTATTCGATAATAACTTAGTCTGTGAAAGTAACATGGGCCACTTAGAGTTTGTTGACCAAAAAGTCATATATGTTCTTAAGGAACTGTATTATAAAGAAGTAATGAGTTATTGGCATTATCCTAAGGATATACAAGTATTGATAGAGGAGTTAAGTACTCGTAATCTTGTTGATTTTGAAAATAGCCTGTTTTCAAGAAATGAACAAGATTATCTTGACTATTATCTCAATAAATCAAAATTCACCAATGGTCATGATATTCGAAATAAATACTTACATGGAACAAATACTAATGACGAGAAACAATATGAGTCAGATTATTACTTGATTCTTAAACTGTTTGTCATAATAGTCATTAAAATAAATGATGACTTATGTATTAAAGAGGATAGATGACAATAAATGAAATGGCGAAGACCTAACTCATGATAAGATAGGTCGTATTTTATTATTTGTAATTATGAACATGCTTCAGTAGCACCTATGTTCTTAACAACTGAAGTGCTTTAGTTGGATTAGTAACAAATAAACCAGGAGGCTATCTTACAATACGAAGGTAGCCTTTTCATATAGGGAAGATATTCTGAAACAAAATTATAGTCTATAAAACCAAGATATCCGCTATAATTAAATCACCATATACAGCACAGTTAAGGACTCCAAGGAGGCTCTTAACGGTGAATGGAAGTGTCAAAAAAGATAAGAAAACAGGAAAGTATTTTTATATTGTAGACATTGGTATTGACCCTCTAACAGGTAAAAGAAAGCAAAAGAAGAAGAGAGGATTTACTAGTAAAAAAGAAGCAGAAAATGCTTTAACAATGCTGCTTTCAGAAGTTCATACTGGAACATATGTAGAACCTAGTAAACTCTCTTATGGTGAATACTTACAGGATTGGTTCAATACCAAGAAGCACAGTGTTGGTATCCAAACAGCAAAGGTACTGAAAGGGTACTTAAACAGTCGCATCATTCCTTCTTTAGGCAATATTAAACTAGCCAAGTTAACATCATTGCATATGCAGAACTACGTTAATTCACTGCGAGACGATGGTTTAAAGCGAGGAACAATTGAGAAGATAATCAAAATCATTAGGAATTCTCTTGAACACGCAATAGATTTAGAGTTAATTACTAAAAATGTTGCAGCAAAAACGAAGTTGCCTAAAGCTGATAAGGAAGAATTAACGGTGTGGAATGAATATGAAGTGCAGTTGTTCTTAAGAGTTGCGCAGGATAGCAGGTATGCTATTGTCTTTCATATGGCTCTTGTGGCTGGAATGCGACAAGGGGAATTGCTAGGGTTGCGGTGGAAAGATGTTGATTTAGAAAAGGGACATTTAACTATTAGCCAAACGTTAAGTCATGATGGTAAGACGTTTTTACTTGGAGGAAAGACGAAATCAAGTTTAAGGAAAATACTACTACCTGCATCAACAATAGCAAAGCTAAAGAAACATAGAGCAGTCGTATTGAAAGAGAAGCTGAGTCAAGGTGAGGAATACCAAGACAATGACTTGGTGATGTGTACTCCTTCTGGAACGCCAATCAACCCTGCTAATGTTAGAAGAAGTCTAAACGCTTTGATTCAAAAGGCAGCTGTTCCGAAGATTCGCTTTCACGATTTACGTCATACACATGCAACTTTGTTATTGGCTAAAGGTGTGAACGTGAAGGTGATTTCTGAACGCTTAGGACACAGTAACATCAAAATCACACTAGACACCTATTCACATGTATTACCAACGATGCAAGAAGATGCAGTGAATAAAATAGAAGAGATTTTGTAGGGAATGTGACCAATTCTGTGACCACGGGCTCTATATAGAGCAAGAATACAAAATAAAAAACCGCATCAAACGTTAATTTGACACGGTTTCTATCAGTATGACCCCGGAGAGGCTCGAACTCACGACCTCCACCCTGTCAAGGTGGCGCTCTCCCTGCTGAGCTACGGGATCATGATAAAAGTGATAATTTATATATATCTGATAATTCTGTTGGTTTGATTATACAAAATTAAGTGGTACCTTACAATAGTTTTTAACTACAATGTTTAAAATGGAACCTGGTAGAATAACACATTTATATTTTGTTGGGAGCACATTTTCATGTAGTTTAATAGTAAATAGTAAGAGAATTATTCATTCATGAAGCTGAAGTGATTTTTTGCGTTTCATCAAGTTGAATATTAATTTATATCCTATAATACAATTTAAAATTGATATAATTTAAAATAGGACATAATTTGAAGGGGCGTGTCACTTTGTTTAGAAGGAGCGGAAAAGGAATTATTCTTGTTGGGTATCTTGTTTTATTTGGATTAATATTCGGTGGCATTATGTTGTTTTATAAAACAGATAAGAAAGAAATGAATGCTGAAAAGACTGAGCAAATCGAAGAGGTAGATAAATCAAAAGATATTGGAATGAAGAT